>Ga0233438_10000313_pt1 | contig 64522 bp, 43 predicted proteins | sample SI_123_September_FD_182720 | JGI IMG/M metagenome (GOLD analysis project Ga0233438, IMG submission 182720) | Seawater microbial communities from Saanich Inlet, British Columbia, Canada - SI_123_September2016_10_MG | ecosystem: Environmental > Aquatic > Marine > Inlet | place: Canada: British...
TAGATAGTGCAAGGAACGGTGTTGCGTAGTGACACAACTTGGCTAGTAGCTGTAGTGGCAACATATGAGTGTAGAGATACAAAGATATGTTTTTGGAAGTAACTATCCGATGCTAGGCTCCTCCGAATTTAGCGAGAGCTACTAGGAGGTTGTTGGTATTCTCAAAGTCCAACCTATCACTTTATTATTAAAAGGTCTACCCACTGAAGCGGTAGGCCTTTTTTCTCTTTAGATAAATACATATGTCAGATAGTGTGCCGCAAGGCGGACTTATGCTGTACCCACAGCGTAGCCCATAGAACGGGCATAGGACTACTTTTTATAGGAGAAAACAAATGGGAAGACCACTAAACAAAAGATTATTCGGAACACCAACAGCTGGCGGATCTGAGATCAAAGTAAACTTTCATAACGGCTCAGCAGTTAAAGAAGGCTTTATTGTAAAACAAAAAGCATCAAAGAAATTTGTATGTCAAGAAATTGGTACAGCAGGTGAGCATATTTGTACACTAACAACCGGTAAACTACCAGCAGCATTAGCGGCAGGCGAAATGAGTGTTTCATTCAAAATGGACGATGCAGAAACATACACAGTAAGTAAAATTTCTGGACGTAAAGCTACATTGTCAGCACCAAGTGCAACAGGTAGTAATGCTTATGATGGCAAAAGTGTTCCATGGAACTTTAGTACAAGTACTACAGATGGTGCAGCACAAGTTGAAGAAGCTGGCGACGACAACACATTAGTTGGAACCGATGACGACGACTTCACAGAAGACGCATAAGGACTAACTTAATGGAACGTCCTATAAACATCTTTTATGATTTATTACAGTCATTAAAGGACTTAGTAGTTTCAGTTAAAATAGGAAACGCTAAGGCAACTCTTTACGGAGTTGTCTTGGCGCAACTATCTGGAAAAACTTTTAAAGTCAAAGATGATCATGGCAATGAAGGTGTTTGTACACTTGTTAATAAACAAGTAAATGAGTTAAACAACAATGAAATGTCTATTATGGGATATGTTTTAAAAAGTACAACATTTATTTTTATCTCTCAAATAGCACAAGGATTGATAACAGATTTTAAAAACAACGTATATACATACGAAGTTGATAATGATTCAACATCTAGTATCTTATTGTTAACGGAGGCAACATAACACATGTCTAAGATAATTAGGACAACAGACACAGATTATCGAATAATAACAGGACTAAACGGTGTTATTACCCTTGATACAACTAATGGAACTGGAGACGGATCAGGTAAAGTAGTTGTGAAAGGTGATTTAGAAATTGCTGGCGGAACAACTACAATTGAATCTACGATTACTACTATTAACGATAATATAATAGTGCTCAGTGCTAATAATGATCAAGAAGGCTTACCTGCTTCTCTTGATAGACCACGTAGTAGTGGAATAGAAATTGAACGTGGATCACTTGCAAATTCTCGTTGGGTGTACGATGATGGTATATCATGGGACTTAGGCGGCAACACTGGCATAGGCGTTTGGTTAGGTGCAGTTGGTACTATTGGTGCAGAAAGTTTATTACCTCTTAAAACAACTGGAATTATATCAGATGCTAATTTATATATTGATACTAACGATGGTGTAATAAGTGTTTCAGGTACTAATAATTATGAATTAAAAATATGGAATTATGAGAATGGAGTTATTACTCCAGATGCTTTAACAAATTCTATTACACAAGATGATGATCATATTCCAAATGCAAAGGCTGTAAGAGAACTAGTAGATTACAGTCTAGAAACAATTAAGATTGACAAAATTGCTGAAGACAATTCTTCAGTAGAAGTTGTTGACAAAAATAATATTATTACATCAATACTTGAAGTAGGTACACGCACTATAGTATCAACACAAAATACACACGGTTATGCTGTTAATGACACTATTATAATATCAGGTGTTACTTCAAGTCCTAATGATGCAATTATACAAGGATTAAACGCCCCGTCGGGATTTATAGTACATAGTATTCCGTCATCTACATCTATTGAAATAAATTATAATTCAACAGGTGGAAATAAATCAAATTATCAAATAAACAGTGGTAGAGCTGTTTCAGCTGAAACAGTTATTTCAGTTACAAATGAAGGCAATACTGTTGCATCATTTTATAATAACCGTATTAATCTTTCAGATATTGAGATTAGAGGAACAAATATTTTTACAACAGAAAGTAATAGTGATTTAATATTAGAATCACAAGGTTCAGGTTCTGTAAAAATTAAAGATGTTTTAGAAATAACAAAAACACCAGGCGGCGACGATGTATTAATTAATCCAAACGCACCAATTAACGGTATTAAAATTTATGCAAAAAGTCAAGGCACAGGAAAAAGCGGAATTTATTTCATCAATGACGCTAACTACCAAGACGAATTAATAAGTAAAAATAGAGCATTATTATATAGTATGCTTTTTTAAGGAAAATAACATGGCAATTGAAAACTTACAATTAGACGGTACACAACAAGATTTACTCGTTGCACCTACTGGAAAAACATACGCTATAACAAGCATAATGGTTTGTAATACTTATAGTCCAAGTGGAGCATCACCAGCTTCAAACAATGCACAATTTGATATGCATTTTAGAAAAAATAATCAAGCACTAGATGTTGCTACTACAATAGTAATAAGAGAACTTGACTTACCAGCAGGAGAAACTTTTACATTTGATAGTGAAAAAGTTATTTTAAGTGCAGGAGAAAAGTTAACATTTGTAGGAGATGCAAATAGCAATCTAGCAGCAATGGTAAGTTATTTGGAAGTATAATGAGATTATTAAAGGCACAAAACACAAACTTACGTAATATTTACGGTAAAGGTGTAAAGTATGATGTAAACGGTCAAGTTATTATGGACTCGACTAATGTAATGCTTGTGCCTAAAGGTACAACAGCAGAACGTCCGACAGTGAATACTTCCGGACATTTAAGATACAATACTACACTTAATGAACTAGAAGTTTATTCCGAAAGTCAGTGGCGTAGTGTAAGATACAAAGAGCCAAATAACGATCCAGGAATTGTTAAACAATCACTAGGCAACGGCGATGCTACTATTGAGTTGTTTGGTCCTTTAGATAGCCAAGATCCTAATAGTACATATAAAGCACCTGCTACAGCAGACAACATATTAGTATTTGTTGAAAATGTTTATCAATTATCAACAACTAACTTTACAATGGTACAAAATCCAAGTTCAACAGGAACAGGCCAAGAAGTTGCTTCAGGAAGTTTTAATATAGGATCAGAATATATTATTACTGCTACAGGATCAACAGACTTTGCATCTGAACATAGTGCAGCTAATAATACTCCAGGAACAACGTTTACTGCTGCATCTGCAGGAACTGTTGATGCTACAGGCCTAGCAAGACTTACAGGATACTATTTAGATTTTACTAGTGCTCCAGATATTGCTAAACCAATTACAGTACTACATAACTTCGATAAGTAAATTCAATAAATACTGTATGAGGAGTACAGTATGAGCCAAGTCGGTAGAATATCAGGACCATTATTAACAGCAAATCTTGAACGTCAAGGAAAAGATTTAGCATTTCGTAACGATCTCAGCACAACACAACTTTTATATTTAAATGTAAACACAGGTAAAATTGGTGTTAATACTTCTACTCCGGGTTTTGATTTTGATGTTACAGGTACTACTAGTACTACTGATTTAATAACAGACTCTTTATCATCTCCATTAAATAATCTTAATATTCAAAACAACACTATTTCAGCATCAGGAAACATTACATTAGATGCGGCTGAAGCAATTCGTTTTGGAACTCTTGATAACGGTAGTATACGTATTAATGATAATACTATTAGAACGTTAGATACACATGCTAATATTGATTTAATACCCCGAGGAACTGCTACTACTGAAATATTTAATAATTTAAATATTTACGGAAATTTAGAAACTCCTGGAAATATTACATTTGGCGGAACACTTACACTTGGTAACGAAGATACTGATGATGTTAATTTTAATGCTGATGTAAATTCAAGTATTATACCAGATCAAAGTAATACATATGATCTAGGAACAGATACTAAGCGTTGGCGCACACTTTATTCAAGACTTATAAATGGACAAGTACTATCAGCTGATCAAGCTATAATTGGCGGAATTAATGTTGCACTACGACCCGGTGGAATACTGTATGTATCAAAAGGTGGCAACGATACACAAGCTGGCGATTCACCTCAAGGATCACTAGCTACAATAAAAGAAGCACTATCAAGGACAGAAGCAAGCGGAGATCAGCCTTTAACAATTTTAGTATTGCCTGGAGTTTACGAAGAAATTGCTCCGTTAGTAGTACCAGAATTTGTATCTGTAATTGGTACAGACATTAGAAATACCGTTGTTACACCAACTAGTGGCACAAGTGATAAAGATATATTTCACCTTAGTGATAAAACAGTAGTTAGTAATTTAACAATCAAAGACTTTACTTACAATAGTACAGACAACACAGGCTATGCCTTCCGTTTTGCGCCCAATGGTGTAATGAGTGAACGTAGTCCTTATATTCAAGATGTAACTGTACTAACTAATCCTACTACTCCGGGAGGCAGTGATGCAGGTAGAGGTGCTTGGATTGATGGGGATGAATTAGATTCTGCAAGCCCAAGGGCAACAATGTTGTTCCATAGTTGTACATTTATATCGCCAGGCGCTGATGTAATCAATATGACCAACGGTGTTAGAGTTGAATGGCTTAATAGTTTTACATATTTTGCTAACAGAGGCTTGTATGCGTTTAATGGAACAGAAGGTCGTACTAGTATAGACGGCAGTACAACAATTTATGGTGCAGAGCTACGCTCAATAGGGTCAGCAAACGTATACGGCACGTATGGCGCTGTAGCAGACGGCGCAGACTGTCTAATGTACCTAATACAACATAACTTTGCTTATATAGGTGCAGGCACAGACAGTACAAATGACTTAGATTTAGTTGTACAAGCAAACGAAGTTGTTGAAACAAATTCAGGAAAAATACATCATGTTAGTACAGACCAAGTTGGTAACTTTAGAGTCGGTGATAATTTCTTTGTAAATTTAGAAACAGGTGATACTAGTTTAACTATTGATACTGCTGACATTGATACACTGTCAGGATTAGTTATTAATAGTCCAGGCGGTACAACTACAATTGACAGTTCATATATCACAACAGGTAATATAAGAATATCAGGCAATGACATTGTGTCCGTTGTAGGAGACTTAGATATTGATTCGCCTGCAGAGATTGATTTTAAAGATAATACTAATATCACTGGTAACCTAGATATTAGAGATAACTTTACATTTGGCGGAAGTTTAAATATTGCAGGCGACCAACCTGGAAGAGATACAGCTGCCGATAGGTTAGTTTTTAATGTTGAATTTGAACAAGATTTTAAACCACACAGAGATCAAGTACACTCATTAGGCGAAGTACAACGCCCTTGGCTAGAAACTAACTTAGATAAACTATCTGTTGGTGAAATTGAAATAGATGGCAATGTTATTACTACAACTGAATCTAGTGCAGACTTAGAACTACGTGCAAGCGGAACAGGTAATGTTGTATTTGATACCAGTCTAGAAATAACGAATGACTTTGAAACATCTTCAATTACTAGTTTGCAAGACGTTGGAATTACAGGAACACTAACTCACGTAGGTGCATATAATCAAACAGGTAATAGAAATATTACAGGTGACTTAAATGTTACAGGGTGGCTAGACGTAACACAAACTGTTAATCTTGGCAATGTACAATTTGATGATAATTTTATTACGTCAACTGGCGCCAATACAAACTTAGAATTACGTGCTAACAGCACTGGTAAAATACTTGTACCTTATGAAAACGTAAAAGTTATTAACAACTTGTCAGCAAGCAATATAACTGTAGATAATCTTAATGTTGCACAAAATACACAAATGTTTACAGCTGATGTTAGTGAAATTACTATACAACAAAATTTCATTGAAACTAATACTACACATGCAAATTTAGAACTACGTGCATCTGGTACTGGTATAATCAATATACAAGATTCGTTAATTGTAACTCAAAACTTAGATGCTAACTCTGTATTATTACAAAACAGTTCAACTAATTATGAATATGGGCCTGAACTTGTTGTTAATGGCACTTACGATTCTAACCTAACAGGTTGGCAACAAACAGGCGGCGGCTTTGCTACAGCATCAAATGGAAATTTAAGAATTGATGCAATTGGTGCGGCACGAAACGTATCACAAGAAATTACAGTTGAACCGGGAAAGACATATGATTTTGAAGCACAATTTAGATTCGCTGATAACCCTGGTGAGTTTTTCTATCTAAGAATATTTGAGTCTGGAGTAGGAACACTACAGGAATGGAGTAATACTACAGGACTTACTGCTGATGAAGTATTAACATACAGTTTTGTACCACAAAGTACAGCAATTGATATTATTTTCCGTTCAGTCAATAACATTGTTGAATGGGACAATGTTAGTATGTTTGAAGACATTGGTTTTGTTACAACTTTTACTCCAGTTCAAGTTAATTTTAATTCATCAGTTGATATTACAGGTACTACTACACAAGTCGGAGATTATAATTTAACAGGTAATGCTGTTGCTAAAGAATTAACAATTTCAAATGATTTAATAGGAAGTCATATTACTATTGATGACAACCAAATAAAAAATATAAGAGAAGGGTTAAGGTCAAGCGGAGAATTTACTGATTCACTAAGTATTCCGCCAATAATACAAGCTATTATTGGTGGTGCAACAGCTGCTAATTATCCAAATCAAGTAGATAAAAATCTTGTTAATTTCTTAATTAATAATGACTTAGTTGATGTAAACAGAAGTGGTTCGACTACGACTACTGATTATATTGCATACTTACAATATTTTGCCAACGGCACAACTAATAACGCAGTATGGGACACATTTATTAAAAATGCAGTCGACGATATTGTTAAACAAGAATTTAACAATCAAGGATATTTTAATTCAATACTATTTGCTGGCGATTATCTTGATCCAAATTTAGTGTTAAAAGCAAATCAAACAGGAAATGTAACTACTTCAAACAATGTTAATGTTACAAATAACTTATTTGCTGCTGAGATAACATCAGGTAACATTAACGTAAGTCAAGACTTAGACTTAAATGAAATTGTAATTACAGATAGCATTATTGAAATTGATGATAACTTTATATCAACTACAGTATCTCATGCAGATTTAGAATTACGAGCTTATCCTGGCAGAAAAGTAAAAATAAAAGAAAATGCGTTACTTGGACAAAATTTACAATTAAACGGAATAACTAATTTAAAAAATACTGTTGTTGACGGTTCGATTACACAAACTGGTAATAGAAATCAGCTCGGTAATTTAAATATTATTGGTAACATTACAGCAACAACATCAAATATTGAAAGCGAAATACAATTTGATGATATTTTAATTAACGATAATGTTATTGAATCAACTGAATCTCAAGCTGATTTAGAGCTATCAGCAAACGGTGCTGGCTCTATAGTAATACCAGAAAATAATGTACAAATCAACAATAACTTATCTCTTGGATCATTAACTACTAATAACATTAATATTAATTCACAACTAGTATTAGACCAAGCTACTTTAAGTTCTGATATTAAAATATTTGATAATGTTATTACAACTACTGTTACTAGTTCTGATCTTGAACTTAGAAAAATAAATCCTGCTAAGAATACACTTGTTGAAGAGTTTGTTATTAATAATAATACAATGTTAACTGATAGTACTGAGATTACGTTAGCAACAACTAATTTTAATGTTAATTCGTCAAAAGCATTATTGATACCTAAAGGAACAACATTAGAAAATCAAAACTCTAACAATAGTTTACGATTTAATACAGATTTAAATGTTTTTGAAGGATCTAAAAATAGTAATAACATTTATTTTAACGGAGTGTTTTCAAGTAATAGAGCAACATCTATTTCAGCAAATCCAACAAATAATGTTATAGATATAATAACTCCTGGAACAATATCAGGAGAAGTAAATTCTTCAGAATTACAAATTAACGGCTTACAAGTTGATGATATTTCTATTAATAATAGTTCCATACAAACTACAATAAGCCAGTCAGATCTTGATCTTAAAGCAACTGGTAAATTAGAAATTGACGATATTACTTTTACAGCAAACAAGATTCAAAATAATGCTGGAGCAGCCTTAGTTATTAGAAACACATTGTATGGAACAACAAAATTCATTGGACCTGCACTAAAAATTCCTGCAGGTACTACAGCTGAACAGCCTAGCTTTACACCAGATGAAGGTATGACTAGATGGAACACTGAGAATAGTGTACTTGAAGTGTGGGATGGATCTACATTCATAACAGCTGCAGGCACAAGTGCTTCCATTAGCCAAGCTGATATGGATGATCTCATATTAGAATACACTCTAATCTTTGGGTAAGTAACCCCTTTTTTCTATAAACGATAAATACTATTAATGCAAAGTATGACCAATACTTGCAGGGTCAAACTGTGGTTAGCCAGCAAAGAGCGCAAGCTGAAAACTTAGGCTAGAGGGACAGGATCCCCGTACAAGGAGAAAAGATGGCTGTTGGTCGCATATCCGGTCCGCTCTTGAAGTCGAATCTTATCCGTAATGGGATAGATTTAGCATTTGAGACCGACCTATTATACCTAGATGTAAATAATCAGCGTATCGGCGTCAAGAATTCAGCTCCTGCGTACGAGGTAGATGTTACTGGAACTACACAAACTACAGACTTAATTGTTACTAATCAATCAACACTTGGTGATATACAAGTTGTTGGTAACACAATTAGTACAACACAACCATACCTAAACATTGCTACATTTGATACTGTTGTATCACTAAACAGATTAAAAGTTGATAGTATTAATATTGAAGGCAATGCTATCTCAACAAATAACGATGACTCGTCAGCAGATGTAAACTTAGAGCTAAGACCAAATGGCACAGGCTCAGTTGATGTACATTCGGATATGAATGTAACTGGTGACATTTATGCAAGTGGAAATATTACAGCAGATGGTAATATTAATATTGGTGATGCAAACACTGATAATGTTATCTTTAATGCTGAAGTTGCAAGTGCTATAATACCAGACTTAAACAATACATACGACCTTGGTAGTAATCCAGATACTTCTGGAAAAGAATGGGCTAATGTTTACGTTAATAACCTTGAATCATCTGCAATTAATACTGTAGATTTAACTGTACAAGGTATTGACTTAACGCAACGATATGGTAACATATACTATGTTGCTCAAAATGGTAATGATGCAAATACAGGTACACATTTATTAGATCCAGTAGCAACTATAAAATATGCACTTAGTTTAGCAACCGCCGGCGATACTGTATTCATTTACCCAGGCGATTATACTGAAATATTTCCATTAACTATTCCGCAAGGAGTAACATTAAAAGGCGAAAGTATTAGAAGTGTAATTGTTCGTCCTACAACACAAACTCGCTATAATGATGCAGTCTTGCTTAATGGCGAATCAACTGTAGAAGACCTGACACTTACTGGATTTCAAAGTGGTGGTAATTTTTATTCTAGAACATATACAGATTCAACAAATCCGTTCTTTATTGTTCAAGCTGGTACAGCACCATTTGCACACACATATGTAAGCGGAGGCACTGTAACAGCAGACGGTACAACATATAATGTAACAGCAGGCACAACATATAATGAAGCAACAGGATTTTTAACAGTTTATCACGATGGACCAAACAATTGGCCATTGGCCAATCCGTTTATATCAGGTTTATCATTTAGTTGTAATGGCGATACTAGGACATTCCCAGACAACGGTTATGCTTTCCGTTATGCAACAGATTATACAGCAACATCACGTTCGCCATATATTAGAAACATTACAGTAATTACAACTGGTACAACAGTAAGTGCATTAGATCCAAGAGGATTTGACGCAGGCGATGCAGGTAAAGGTGCGTATATTGACGGTGCATACGGCACAGCAAGTTCAGTAAACACAGCACTACTATTCCATAGTGCAACATTTATTACACCAGGTGTTGATGCAATTACAATGACGAACGGTGCTAGAGTTGAATGGCTTAATAGTTTTACATACTTTGCTAATCGTTCAATGTTTGCATTTGACAGCAAAGGCGGTCAACGATATGCGGGCAAAACAAAGCTCACACTAGCGGGCATTACAGGAACCTTTACACAAGGCAATACATTAACTATCACTAGCAGTGACGCTTCTACAGTGCTTACAGGCACTATTAGTAGCGTAGATGGCAACGATGTTTATGTAAGTGGATATTTAGAATTAGACGGGTTTGATTTAACGCCACAAAGTATTACAGACGGCAGTGCAACAGCAACAACTATTTCTAGTTTTGATTTGCGTGAGTTTGGTGCAGAAGTTAGACTTATTGCATCAGCAAGTGTTTACGGTAATTTTGGATTAGTTGGAAACGGTCCAGGTGTTATTATGTATGCAATTGGACAAAACCTAGCATACATTGGTAATGGTAAAGAAGTAACTAACGAAACTGAATCTGTAATACAAGCAAACGAAATTGTTGAAACAAACGGAGCAAAGATCCGTTACAACTCGGTTGACCACAAAGGCGACTTTAGAGTTGGTGATTTATTTTATGTTAACCAGGAAACAGGTAATGTAACATTTGCTGTTAGTGAATTTGAAATTAATACAACTAATGGTGTTTCTTTTACAACTGGCGCAAATACTACGTTTGTTGACGGCAATAAAATTGAAACTGGCGACTGGCGTATTAGCGGAAATAAACTTGAAACACTAACACAAGATGCTGAGTTTGAAGCTGCTAATGGAATAATTAATTTAAAATCAGACGTAAATGTAGAAGGTAGCTTAGATGTAACAGGCAATGTTACAATCGGCGGCAACATTACAATCGGCGACGAAGCAAGCGATACAATACAAATTGTAGCAGGAATTGATTCCGACATTATTCCAAAAACAGCAAGTACATATACATTAGGTAGTGCATCTAAAACTTGGTCAGAACTTTTTACAGATAAAGTAAATGTTGATGATATTCAAATAACTGACAACTTTATTACAACTACAGTTACTAGTTCAAACTTAGAACTACGTGCTAACGGCACAGGCAAAGTTATTGTGCCAAGCAACGACTTTGAAATTTCACAAGGGTTTGTAGTTAGTGGTACAACTACTCTTGCTGGCACAAATATTACTGGAACAGTAACACACGCAGGCGCAAATAATCAAACTGGCGACACAAGTGTTACAGGTAATGTAACTGTAACTGAAAATTTAGATGTTACAGGCGCAGCACAGTTTGAAGAAATTTTAGTTGATGACAATTATATTACAACTACAACAACCAGTGCAGATTTAGAACTACGTGCTAATGGTACTGGTAAAATTCTTGTACCAAACAATGATGTAGAAATTACAAACAACTTAACTGTTGATGGAACTATATCCGCAACTAATACAACTGCAACATCAATTATATCAAAGAGCTTTTCAACTGACTCTATTATAATTAAAGACAACTATATTGAAGCAGCAGATACTAATGCAAATTTAGATTTACGTGCTAATGGCACCGGTGTTATAAACATACCATCTAATAACTTAAAAGTTGATCAAGATTTTACTATATCTGGTACAAGTGATTTACAAGATACAACTATTATAGGTAACGTCACTCAAACAGGTAACACAACACAAACGGGTAATATTAATTTAACTGGTAATTTAGGTATTACTGGAAATGTTACAGTTTCTGGAGTGTCACAGTTTGAAAATATTAAAATTGAAACAAATTATATTACAACTACAGACACTAATTCAAATTTAGAATTACGTGCTACTGAATACGGTGATGTATTAATTCCGTCTAATGATGTTGTTATTAACAACGATTTAACAGTTACCGGAACAATTAGTGTTGGCAATGTAACTTCGTTGGGCACAATTACTGCAAATAGATTTAGTACAGGTGATATTTTAATTGATGATAATTTTATTACTACAACAGTATCAAGTAGTGATTTAGAATTACGTGCTAACGGAACTGGTGAAGTTATTGTACCTACTAACAATGTTGTAGTTGAACAAAACTTAACAGTAGAAGGTCAAACTAATTTAAAAAATATAACAGTTACAGGTGATATTACTCATACAGGTGATGTAACACAAACTGGTAATATCAATTTAACTGGTAACTTAGATGTCACTGGCGAAGTTATTATTAGTGCAAGTGTTATACAATTTGAACAGATACAATTATCCGGTAATTCTATTACAACAACTGAAACTAGTGCAGACTTAGAACTACGTGCTAATGGCACTGGTCAAATATTAATACCAAATAACAATGTTGAAATTACAAATAACTTAGCAGTTGACGGAGTACTTAGTGTAGGAAATATTACAAGTACAGGTACTATTACATCAAATAGTTTTTCAACTGGTGACATTTTAATTGATGATAATTTTATTACTACAACAGTATCAAGTAGTGATTTAGAACTTAGAACAAATGGTACAGGTTCAGTAATCATTGACGACTTTGATATTAACGGGTCAACAATTACAACTACTGGTGAAATTAATCTTACACCAGGAAACGGAATAATTAATTTAAATGCAACAGGAGCAGTAAAACTTCCTGTAGGCAACACAACAGATCGTCCAGCAGGGGTAGCTGGACACCTTAGATACAATAATCAGTTAAACCGCTTTGAAGGATACAACGGTACTAATTGGATAAATCTTAAAGGAGTTGAAGACTTAGACGGTGACACTAAAGTTACTGCTGAATTAACTGAAGGCGCAAATGATGGTATAATTAGATTTGATATTCAAGGCTCGACTATAGTTACTATCGATGATCAAAAATTAACAGCACCGCAAATTAATGTAGATGATATTCAAATTAACGGAAACGTAATTGAAACAACATCAACTAATACTAATCTTAGCTTAACAGCTAACGGAACAGGCTCAGTAACATTTGATAACTTTGCATTCAAAGACAACACTATAACAAATACTGTTACAAATAGTATAACAACATTTGAGAATACTGGAAACGGTTATGTAAAATTTGACGGACCGTATGGTATAGTTTTACCGTCAGGTGGAACAGGAGAAAGACCACCTTTTGCGTATACAGAAACTGGTCAAATGAGATTTAACACTGATGATCAACGTGTAGAAATTTGGGACGGAACTAACTGGGTATCAGTTGCTGGTGCCGGCGCAGGTATTACAAGATCAGACGCAGAAGAAATTGCACTATCAACAGTGCTGGTATTAGGATAAAGATATGGCAACAACATTTAAAAACGTAGTAGTAGCAAACGTAGGAACAGAACGTACCGAAATAATAGCAACTAACGATAATGCTAGAGTAACTGTAGTTGGCTTTAGTTTAGCAAATTTAACCGAAGGTGTTATTTTAGTCGACATTGAATTACAAGATGATGCTAGTGTTACTGGATATTATGCTAAAGAATTAATTGTTCCGCCAAATACAAGTTTAAGAGTACTAAACGGTGGCGAGAAATTAATACTTACACCAAATAATAATTTATATGTAAAAACTAATGTTAGCGATGCTGTTGACGTTATTTTAAGTACAGTAGAAATACTTTAAGGAGATAAGGAATGGCATCAACACATTATGTAGGACAAACTCCAAGTATAACAGAACTACTTGGAACAGGACAACCGAGATACTTTTATGCATTACGCAGAGAAGAAGACGGAACATTATATTTTGCAAAAATTGATCAGTTAAAAGATACTGATACAATTACAGTTAATAACCCCGGAGCATCAATAGATGACTTTACAGAGTTTGAATATGGCGTAGACTTTTTTGATGGACGTTTAGAAATTGATCACAGTCGTCCGTACGATAACTTGCAATGGGATCAATATCGTTGGGATAATAAAAATATGTATTATTATGTAAATTCCGAAGGCGAATTAGTAGTTAGAATTAATCAGTCATACGCTTATGACCCAAGTCAGATAGTGTCATAAATACGTAAAATGAATCAAGGAACCGCATAGAATGTCAGAATTTAAAATTAGTAGATTAAGATTTAGTTGGGTAGGTAATTGGCAAGACCAATACGTATACAACAAAGATGAAATTGTTCAATACGAAGGTAAAGCATATGTTTGTTTAATACCTCACACATCTAATGCATTTTATAGTGATTTAGGCGCTGTTGAACCTAAATGGGAACTAATGATGACAGGCCAAACGTGGAAAGGTCCTTGGTCACAGTTCCAGCAGTATTCACTAGATAACATTGTAATTTTTGGTGGTGTTGTTTATAAATGTAACGAACAGCATCTCAGCGGTAGCATCATTGATCCTGACATTGATAAATGGGATACCTATGCTGAATCTAAAACTTGGAAAAGTGAATGGACATCAAGTACAACATACGGTCCGGGTGATATTGTAAACTATGGTGGTTCATCGTATGAGTGTATTATAGCACATGTTTCAGCTGAAACTGATTTACTAGGATTAGAAGACGACTATACTGCGATTGACGACAGTACAGAAAAGTTTTGGAAAGTTGCACAAGAAGGCGTTCAATGGCGTGGTGACTTTGCAACATCAACTGAAGATAGTTCTACACTAAGATATAAGTTAAACGATCTTGTAAGATACGGGCCAAGCATTTATAAATGTAATTGGGGTCACGCTCCGTCAATATTAGGTGAGTTATCAGATGAATTTTACTATGCTGGTCAAATTAAAGATGACGGACGCCATGGAGAAATATTTGATAGAAGTATTGAAGTAAACGGATTAAAACTTGTTGCCGCAACAAATATTGGCGGACAAATTGCAGTACCAGACGAATGGCTTAGAAAAACTGCAAGGGCAGTACAGTTATTAACTGATCCTGATAGTATCGGAATTAATGCTGAATATCAAAAGAATTTAATAAAAACACTAAGAGGAGACATTGGAACTCCACATGCTGGAATTCCAGCTGCCCAGCGTATTGCTTACGGTAGTGGCGATAGTTATACTCCAAATTGGTTACAGGATGCAAACGTAAGTAGTTATACAGGATATCAGTATTTCTTAGATAGTCATGTAGTTAATGACATGGTTTGGTATAAAAATACAAGTGGTCCTAATCCTTCAGTTGGTGACAGAGATATTGAAGAAATCTTAGAACACTTAATGCACACAATACACTTGTTTGGTATTCCAGGAGCAGTTCCGGGTGCCGACTTAGCAATAGCAGTGCAAGCTCAAGAAAATCCAGACTTCCAAACAACTGATTTACATGTTGCAATGATCGAAGCAATGAACGCAGGAGTATTTAATCCTAGCGAGTATGTGACTGTAATTGCAACAGAAGATCCTGAATCACTTCTTACAACATATAGTATTACAGATGCTGAACAAGCTGAAATAGCATACAAGGAATATTTGTATTTACTAAACTGGTCTATGTGGGAAATGTCAGAGTTTTGGAATGGCGGAAGTCTTTCTCCTGAATGGACACTAATAGATCAGTTAGGCGTTCAAGAGAATAATCCATTAGGTTATGCATTGTTTAATACTTATATTCAACCAGTTTTATCAAAGCCTAATTTTGTTACATTAAGAAATATTTTTCAAAATGGTGATTTAGGAGTATCAGGATATCAACCAGATATAACTGACAACTTAGCCGGCGACGAAGGAACTTGGGTTAAAAGTTATTGGGATTTATGGCTACCGGGGTTAGATTACGAAAACGTTTGGAGCAATAACTCAATTTATCAACCAGGCGACATTGTACTATACGGTGGATACTTATTCCAGTCAATAGTAATTAATAACATAGGTAATACACCTTCAACAACATACGGTGAAGATTCAACTGATGCATGGGAATTAGTTAGTAAAGCATTTGATGTAGAAGGTATATGGGATAATGTAACTCCTTATAAAATTGGTAGTGTTGTAACATACGGCGGTGATTTATATGTTGCATTAGTCGACAGTCAAGGTGTTAATCCTGGAAACTCTGTAATCACAGCACCATACGAAGCTGAAGATTCAGCAGGTACACGATTACAAGTTAACTTTGGTGACTCGGTATCAGCAAACTCGATTACTATTGGTATGACCGTAACTGGAGAAGGCTTTGCTAGTGGCCAAACAGTTGAAGCAGTAAGTGTAGATAATGACTCATCTAATGCTTCACAAATTGCTACAATAACACTTAGTCATGCACCAGACGGCACAATAACAGACGAAGCACTAATAACATTTGCAGGCGCAAAAGCAGGTTACTGGGAAGTAATGATTCCAGGATTTAGTTGGGAAGGTCGTTGGAATACAGATATAGTATACAATATTGATGATATTGCATATTACGGAAATGCAACATATTATTGCTTAAGAGAGCACACATCTTCGCTAGTTAATAGACCTGATTATGATTTACAAAATACATACTGGACTATGTACTTACAACATGATCAAAGAAACATTTTAACTACTCCAGGCGAAATGATAACAAGAGATAGTAGTGAAAACACTACATTAGCTATTGGCGAACAAAATAGTATTTTAAAAGTAATTGACGGACTACCAACTTGGAGTGACTTAGACTTTACACCAAATGTTTACTATGTTGCAACAAACGGTATTGATGCTATTGGGCGCGGTACAACACCAGATACTGCATGGAGATCAGTTAACTATGCATGTGCTAATGTTTTAGAAGGAACACTTCAACAAAATGCAAAAGTACTATTAGAAAAGAATAAAGAATTTATTGTTCAAGAAGCATTTAACTGGTTCTTATATCAACAGAATGAAGGCGCTGATCCTTTTGTATCATCATATGATTTTGATAATACTAAAGTAATAAGAGATGCAAGACAAATAGTAGATGCAGTAACACGAGATTTAATACGTGGCGGCAACTGTAATACTGTTGCAGCAGCGTTATCATACTTTGATTTAGAAAGTACAAACAGATTTACAAATGATTCAGTTGCTGAACAGAGATTGTTTTTCCAAGTATTTTTTGTAGAACTATTTAATTTAATAGAACTATCATTAACTAATACAATTCCAGCAGTAAACTATCAACAGCTCGAAGCAGACAGAATTGGCATTAACGATTTAGATCCAGGAGAGGTGGCATTTGCTGCTCAATGGTTTAATAGTTCTCTTACACTAGAAAGTGATACATTAACAGTAGTTAATGCACTTGAAAGAATTTATTTAGAGTCTTTTGCTGCAGGATCTCCTGATACAATTCCGCCAGCAAACGAATCAGCATATTCAACTATTTTTATTAGAGCAGGTACATACGACGAACAAATACCAATTCTAATTCCAGCAAATACAGCACTTAACGGAGACGAATTGCGTGGTACTACTATTCAACCGGCAACTCCAATTAACACACTTTGTACTCGTACACAAGGTGATGTGAACTTGTTTACTGTAGGATCTACATTAAATATGGAAAATAATACTCCAGTACAGTTTGTATCATTAAACCCAGTTGATGAGATTAGTACAATACTAGGCGGTGTAACAGCAGGACAAACTTATTATGTAATTGGAAGTTCAATTACTCCTACAACATTTTCAGTAGCAGAAACTAAAGATGCAACTCAAGCAGATTCAGTTGATATAACAACTAATATTGGTAATATGTATGTTTACGGCGGCGAAGCATTACACGATATGTTCCATGTAAGAAATGCTACAGGTATTAGAAATATGACTGTTAAAGGTCTACGTGGTACACTAACAGCAGAAAATGAATTCTTAACAAGACGCCCAACAGGCGGAGCTTATGTAGCACTTGATCCGGGTGAAGGACCAGATGATACAAGAGCTTGGATCACATACAAATCACCATACGTGCAAAATGTAACAACATTTGGTACAGGATGTACAGGCATGAAAATTGATAGTACATTGCATAACGGCGGCAACCGATCAATGGTGTCAAACGACTTTACACAAATTTTATCAGATGGTATTGGTATTTGGTGTAAAGGCGGCGATGCATTAACAGAAGCTGTTTCGGTGTTCTCATACTACGGGTACGCAGGTTACTTTGCTGAAGATGGTGCAAAAATGAGAGCTACAAACGGTAACAGTTCGTATGGTACATACGGTTGTGTTGCTGAAGGATTTGATATTTCAGAGACACCTGCTGTTGGTACAATTAATAACACATCGGGCGAAGCTACAGCACAAGCAGTTAGTGCATTAGGCGCAAATGCTGAGATTTTGAAAATTCAGTATACACACGCAGGCGAGCAATACTATTCTAAAACAACTAACTATTTGAAAGAAAGTAATAATTTAATTTCAACTGAATGGGAAAATGACAGTAATGTAACTATTATTAGAGCTCCGACAACTCCGTATGAAAATGAGTTTGCTTGGAAAATTACAGGTAATACTTCGTTGTCAAACAGTGCGTATTTTTGGCAAGATGTTAGTGTTAGTCCGCAAGGTAGAACATATACTAATGTAGCAGGTATTAACATTAGTGGTTCAGGTATTAATGCTACGTTTAACGTAACTGTAAATAGTGATGCGTATCAAGTGTCAGTAAATAACGGCGGCGAAAGTTATGTTGTTGGAAACCAAATAACATTATCAGGTAAGTCCTTTGGCGGACGTTCTCCTGAAAACGATATTATAGTTTCAGTTGACGAATTGGCAATTACTGCGGTACAACAAATATCTTTTGTAGGAACTGTGCCAGAAGGATCTGCACTAGGATACAATGTAAGTATACATGCTAAAAAAGGCGACTCGAGCTACATTGACTTAGGTACTGAATTTTCTGGCAACACGCTAGTTGAAACATCAGTAAGATTTAATTTTGATACTGGTGCTTTTACAAGTTTAGAAGGCGCTGGGCTTGTATTAGCATCGAATTTAAGGGCAGACTTTTTAGAAGAAGGATGGTATCGACTATCATTTAAAGTTGTAGACACAACAGCACTTAACACACAGTTGCGAATGAAAGTATATCCAAGAGGTACGGACGGTATTACAGGTTCAACAAGTTTTTATGGAGCACAAATAACTACAAGTGATAATGTACAGTTCTTTATAGAGACTACTAATAATACTCCAACAGGATACGCTAATATTAAAGTTACTGGTGCTGGCAATGGCATTAAAGTACAAGCAGACGAGTTGAGAACAGGATCAATATTCCAAGCACGATTACTAGAAACAGCAGATGTAAGACTAGGCGGGTTAGGGTACAAGATACAAACAAACAATGCACAAACTGGTACTACTGAATACTTGACATTAGCAGGATCAGAAGTTGCTACAGCAGCAGAATATGAAGGCACAAGGCTAGTTGTACAATCAGGGTTAGGTGCTGGACAGTACGGTATAATTGCAGACTATGATGTAACAAGTAAGCAGGCAACTATTGTTAAGGAATCTTTTGATCCACAAGAAATTGTAGCAAGTACAGCAACTGATAATAGACTAACAATTAGTTCTGATTCAGCAAATCAATTCTTTAATGTATACGAAGGACAGAAAATACAATTTACACCAACATTCTATGATATTGATATAAACAGTATATCACAAAGTGGAATTAGTGTAGTTGGTACGTTAGGTAATTTAAACAACTATATGTACGTAACTACTACTACAAGATTACGTGTTGGACAAAAAATTAACTTTAGTGGAACACCGTTTGGTGGAGTAATTATAGGATTTGACTATTATATTATTGATGTAATAGATGATCAAGCTATACAAATATCAACATCACAGGGTGGTGCAGTGTGGCCTCTTTCAAATGTTAATATTGAAGATCCTGATGATTCTCCAATAACATTTACTGGCGAAATTCCAAACTTTACATTAAACTATCCTGATGATACTGGATATCTTAAAGCAGATACCACTACTAATATGGTAACCACGTTGCCAATACAGTTTACAGGAACGTCACTGGGCGGAGTTGTATTAGGCTCAGTTTACTATATACAAGATATAATAAACGCAACTCAATTTACAATATCAGAATCTTTAGTTAATGTAAGTGTTACAGAAACACAAGCATCAAATAATGGATTAGTTATAGCAGATACTAGCGCATTAACTCCATTAAATCCAGTAATATTTAAAACAGGAATAATAGGCGGACTTGGTGAAAAGCAAACATATTTTATAAATTCAATTTTAAGTGGAACTGAATTTAGTCTGTCTAGTGATACTATTACTAGAACTGCAACAGCTAGTGAAGCAGTATCAAACTTGATTACTGTAGACGATACAACAGGCTTTATTCAAAATGCTCCTATTGTGTTTAATGGAGTTGAGTTTGGAAATATTGATAACGACACTGTTTACTATATTCAGGTTGTTAACGATGCAACATCATTTACAGTATCGGAAGCACCTGGTGGTGCAGCACTTCCGTTGCTAACAGCAACTGGCGATTTAATTGTTAGAACTGTTACTGATACTGTAGTAGTTACTTCAGAAGTTGGCGCAATGGAAGGTAATACAACCGGAAATAAATTTGCTGTAGACGCTGACAGGGGAACAATGGAAGGATCTTTCTTTACAGAAATATTCGGCGGCGTAACAGCAGGCGTAACTTATTTTGTTAAAGAAAAATTTAATTTATCAGGCAGTGAAATAACAATTTCCGAAACATTAGGCGGCGCAGAATTTGTTCCAACTAATGAAACAGGCTCAATGCAATTTAACGAAGTTGGTTGGGATCATATTAATCCTGGGACACCGTTAACTACTACATTTGATTCAACATCCATTTATATTATTGAACCAAGGATAAGTTTTGACCGTCCACCTTTTACAAAAGTTGATCTAGAGCCAATTCCAAATGGTGCAGAATATTCCTTTATAATAAGTGACGGCGAAAACTTTTTTGCTGTTCCTGGAGAGTCAGATACACTAAGAAGTACAACTGATTATCTTAACTTAGATTTAGCATATACATTACCTATTTCAGGTACCGGAGTTAATCCTTGGGTAGATGGATGTCACGGAAACAATACTTGGTTTATTTTATCTAAAGATGGACAGCAGTCGTTGTACTCAGTATCAAATGGGCTTACTTGGTTAAGTGTAAATCTTCCTTCGCTATCAAGTGGACAATATACTACAGTTACATATGGTAACGGAGTATTTGTTGCTGCATCAGTAGGAAATCAAACACTAGCATACTCAACGAATAATTGTTCTACATGGACAAGTGTAGATATATCGTCTTTAACATATGATGATTATAGAGCAGTTGCATACGGAAAAGAAATATTTGTAGCAGTAGATGGTAGTGCTAATGCTGGTATATACTCAACGGATAACGGCGTAACTTGGAACGAAACAACAATAGATCCATCAGGAGATTCAACCGTTTACAATTGGAGACATGTAGAATTTGGTAATGGACGTTTTGTAGCAGTATCAGAAGATAATAGACCAGCAGCATATAGCTTTGACGGCATTAACTGGTATACTTCAGATGTAAGTGTAAGTGCTACTGATTTTAAATATGCACAAGGTGTATTTGTTGCTGTTGATAACACAACTGGATATTGTTATACATCACCAGACGGGATAACATGGTTTGAACAAACTGAGTTAGTTGGTATTGATAGTAACGTATTAGGATTTGGAATAGATCCAACTACCCGACAAGGATGGTTCGTAACTATAGATAGTGCAGGTACTTCAGCAATTAAATTTAGTGCAGGAAGTAGAGCAATAGCTAGAGCGACAGTATCGAGTTCATCAATATCAGGAGTAAGTATGTTAGAACCAGGTTCAGGATACGATGACGAAAGTCCTGCACCAGGAGTGAAAATTACTGATCCTAATAACTCTGAAGAAGCACTAATACAAGTAAGAGTAGGTAACGGAACATTAGGTGCGCCGACATTTACTAACTTTGGAGCAGGGTATAATACAACATCAACAGCAATTGCAATTAGAGGTGACGGATTTAGTGATTCATTCCAAACTGGTTTAAGATTTATTGCTAAAGATATTACTAGATTCCCTGCACCAGGTGACAACTTACAGTTTGACGGCGATCTTACTGTTTATCGTGTTGCTAAAGCAGAAAGATTATTTGGAACAACAGCACCAAACTTAGAAGCAGTAATAACAATTAGTCCTCAGCTAACACAAGAAACAGCACCAGCTAATGATACACCGTTTACAATACGTAGTAGATTTAGTCAGTGTCGTATTACAAACCATGACTTCTTAAATATTGGTTATGGTAATAAGATACAATCTAATTATCCAAACTTACCAGAGAACACTGGACTAGAACCACAAGATGAAATTGTTGAAACAAACAACGGTCGTGTGTTTTATTCAAGTACAGACCAAGATGGTAACTTTAGAGTTGGTGACTTATTTGCTGTTGAACAAGCAACAGGTATTGTTACACTAAGTGCTCAAGAGTTTGGATTAGAAGGACTAACAGAATTAACAATTGGCGGCGTTGCACTTGGTGGATCACCGACAGTAGTTTCAGAATTTTCAACAGACGGAACATTTGTAGCTAATTCTAATAACATTGTTCCAACACAGAAGGCAATTAAAACTTATCTTGCAAGCAGATTAAGTCAAGGTGGTTCAGATACATTTACAGGTTTGCTACAAGCAGGTACTGTTAAGGTAGGTGGACCTGACGAAATTACATCTTCAATTCCAGAAGGTGCAGAAGGTTTTGGTATAAACATGGGTGTAAAAGTTAACGTTACGGGCCCTTACGCAGGGTGGAGTGGTGACGGACTAGCAATGGCGTATTTCATGAAGACATTTGTCGATCCTACACGTGGATCAGGCAATTAGGATAAATATAAGAACACGGAGTTTTTTAAAAAATGGCAGAATTTAAACTAGGTAGAATTAGGTTTGTATGGCAAGGGGATTGGTCTACAAGTCGCACATACGTTGCAGATGACGTTGTAAGTTTTGGTGGCAAATCATACATATGTATTAAGAACCACACATCCTCAGCAGCATTTGATACAGATTTTTCAAACGCAATACCAAAGTGGGACATTGTTTCCGATGGTACAAGTTGGCAAGGTGACTGGCAACCAGAATATGCTTATGCACCAGGTGACGTTGTTAAGTACGGCGCACTTGTATATATTGCTGAAACAGGACACACATCAGCTACATTTGTTGCTCCAGACTATTTAGGTCTTGAAGAAGATTTAGACAATTGGACAGAGTTTGCTACTTCGTTTGATTGGAAGGGCGACTGGACTGTAGCTACAAGATTTAAAATTAACGACCTTGTAAAATATGGTGGTTATGTTTACCTATGTAAAACTGCACACGTTTCTGCCGCAACTGTGACATTAGGACTTGAACCTGATCAAGCTAAATGGGAATTATTTAGTGATGGATTAGTTTATACAGGTGACTGGACTTTAGGTACTCGTTACCGTGTAAACGATATTGTAAAGTATGGCGGTAACGTGTTTATTGCAAAAGCTCCACATACAGCAGCAAACTTTATTACAGACGAAGCAGCAAACTGGGATGTGTTTATCGAAGGCTTCCAATTTGAAGACAGTTGGGCAAATGCTACAGTTTACCAAATTGGTGATACTGTAACGTATGGCGGTTATGTATATGTTGCTAAAACAAACAATACAAATGCACAACCAACAGCTAGTCCAGACGATTGGGAAGTATTTACAACAGGCTTTAGTTTCCAAGGAGACTGGAGTTCATTAGATTCTTATAAAGTAGGCGATGTTGTTCGCATTGGTGGTACAACATACGTTGCTATTGCTGATAGTTCAGATCAAGAGCCGCCAGAAGCAGCATTTTGGAGTAGATTAAACTCAGGTGTTAAATGGACAAGAAGTACTGAAAACTTTTCACAGATTGCAGGTGCAAACGCAGCTGGCGGATCTGGATCAGGCGCAAAATTTGATATTGTAAAATCAAACACAGTATATACAGTTAGTGTGTCTACTGGCTTTGCAGGAACAGGTTATGCTAATAATGATGTGATAACGCTATCCGGTGCAAACCTTGGTGGAACTACACCAGCTAACGATATTGTAGTAACAGTAACTGGCGTAACTGGCGGAGCAATTGATACTATAACACATACTGGTTATTCGTCAAGTTGGATTGCAGGAAGAAATTATGCAGTAGGCGATGTTGCAATTTATGGCGCAAGTTCATTTATTGTTATTGCTAAACATACTTCAGAAGTAGCAAATAGACCAGATAACGATTTAACAGCGTCTTACTGGAACTTGTTAACATTAGGTAGTGAAGCATTAGCTCTTGAAGTTGAAGGCGATTTAGTTTATTATGGTAATCAAGGACCTACAAGACTTCCAATCGGTGTTGATGGACAAATTTTACGTGCAACTGACGGATTTCCAGACTGGGCAAACTACGGCTTAATTGATAACGTTGTTTATGTTGGACCATTAGGAAATAATGTACCAGCACCAGAATCAGGCTTAACAATTGATAAACCTTTTAGTAGTGTACGTTATGCCTTAGACCAAATACGCAATGGATATTTAAATCCTAAGACTAAACAAATTCTTAAAAATAACAAACAGTTTTTAGTTAAAGAAGCATCAAACTGGGTAAAACATAATTATAATGTTACTATTACTGCTTCAGCTACTGGTTCACGTACTTTTACATGTAACTCAACAGAAAACTTAGTAGACGGATTACCAATAGTATTTGACGGAGTACTAGGCGGCGTAACAGCTGGAACAGTATACTATGTAGATGCTATTGTAAGTGCAACTGAATTTAGAATTGCAGCAACACCAGGCGGGATATCAGTTATATTAACTAATACTACTGGTAGTATGCAAGGTGACGCATCTGTAAACTTTGTTAACTTGGAACAAGATTGTTGTTATGTTATTGACGCATTAGTATATGATATTAGTCGCGGCGGAACATTAAAAACAACCGAAGTTACAAATTCTTATTATACTGCTGCTGGAAATGAGTATATTTCAAATGTACAAAGAGATCAGCGTGTAATTAATGAAGCAGTATATGCACAATTAAAAGTATTTGTTGATGAAGTATTAAGTAACACAACACCAATAAATTATCAAGGACTAATGGGCATTAATACTAATCAAAGAGCTCAACAGGTTATTGATTTAGACTTAGTAGCAGAAGCTGAAGGTAAAACAAAAGCTTCTACACTACTTGATATTGTTATTACAGGCATTGAAGCAAAATCAAATACAGCAATTGCATTACCAGTATTACCAAATACAACAGTGTTTATTAAAACAGGTACATATAACGAAATACTTCCAATGATTCTTCCAGAGTACACAGCGGTAGTAGGCGATGAACTTCGTACAAGTGTTGTTCAACCACAACCGGCAATTGCACTACTAGCAAATGATAAAGCTAAAAGTACAAATGCTTTAAATAGAATTAAAGATATTTCTTCAGAAATTATTTCAAATGTTGCTATTACTCCAACCACAGGAAACACTGTACCTCAAGCATATATCAATGGATACGGTGGTACTACACAATCAAACAATAGATTAAACAATAGTATTGAAGTTGTTAAAAATGTATTAGCTACAGGATTAAGTATTGTAGATACGATGCCAGCTGTTGGCCCAACACCAACAAGCGGATCAAACAATGCAAGTGACGCAGGTCATCTAAATGCAATTGCACAAATTGAAGCAAACTACGAATTTATTAAGAAAGAAATTACTGCTTGGATCGCTGTACAAGTTGCAGGATCAATTGCTCCATTTGCATCAAACTTTGTGTATAATGCAGAGACATGTGCAAGAGATGTTGAATACATCTTAGACGCAATACGTTATGACTTAACATATGGCGGTAACTTCCAAACTTCAGTAGCATCAAGAAGCTATTTTGTAGACGGTAGTCCAGTATATGGCGCAGGCGAAAAAGAAGAAACACTTGCAGCATACGCTAGACTAAAAGTTGTAGTTGGAGATGTAATTACTGAGACAGCAGTTACAGTAAGTGATGCCGGAGACGGATCAGGCAATGACATAACACAAGATACAACTGGTACAGCAGGTAGTGCGGCAGCTGAAACTTTTGCTGAAACAAGAGTACAAGAAATTTATGATACTATTGATACTGATGGTACACTAGCAAGTGTAATTGCACCAGATACATCTTGGGTTGCAGGAAACTTTACAACTATTAGTGCAGAAATTACAGCACTTAAATCAAGTGTACAAGCAGGTGCTATTACTTGGGTCAATACAAATTACCCTAACTTTACATTTAATGAATCAAAATGTTCAAGAGATATTGGATATATTGTAGATGGTTTAGAGTATGACATTTTGTTTGGTAGTACTTTTAATTCATTAAAATCAGGTATGGCTTATCGTAGAGGAATTTCGTCAACGGAAGTTGTACTAGATAATCAACTTGAACCTACACTAGGAACAATAGAATATACAAGAAATCGTTTAAAATACATTACTACAAGAACTTACAAAGTGCAAGAAAGCACTGATCTAATTGTTAATATTTTAAATAATGGTTCTGGGTCAGTTCCAGTTAACTATACAATTACAGATCCAGTAGGTTACGATGCAGGATTTTTCAATGCAAGACGCTTAATTGTAGCTAACAAAGATTTTATCATTGCAGAAGCAGAAGCATACATGGTTGATAACTACAACACATTATGGTCAAGTTTTGATTCAGATGTAAAAGCAACTTGGTTAGAAGACGTTGATAGCATTGTTGATGCATTGCAGTATGACTTAACTTATAGAGGAAATAACGCAACACAGACTCATTCAAACAAATATTATAATGATGCACTTGTGTTTGTTCGTCCAGGTTCAGAAAAAGATGAAAGTTTAGCATTAATTTTAAGACTACAGAATATAATAGATAATATTGCAGTAGGCGATAGTAGTGGCTGGACTAAATCTTCAAGTAACAGCGACACACAAGATACAACTGGTACAGCAGGTTCAGCTGGCGCTGGCACATATGCAGCAGATAGATTAGGTGAAATATATGCAACTATAGATACTGCTATTACTTCTGCAAGTGTTACTCCGTCAGTAGCGTGGACTGATACCGCATTACAAGCATTTAAAACAACATTAGATGCAAGAAAAGCTATAATACAAGATGCAACACTTGACTATATCAAATATACATACCCTACACTAAACTTTACTGATTCAGTATGTTCAAGAGATATTGGATTGTTAATTGACTCACTTGTACTTGACACAGTATTTGATTCAAACTTCCTAACTTCGAAACTAGCAGAACAATATAGATCTGGTGTAGTAGTATTCACAGGTGCAAATCTTACAGAGAACTTAGCGGCTATTGCATATGTAAACAGTTATATCACAGAAATTACAGACGGCGTAGTAAGTACTCCAGGTTCGAGAAAACACGGTGATCGTGCATATAAACTTATTAAAGACATGAACACTGTTGTCCAAAACGGGTTAGGTGCATTACCACCGAGTGTATTCCCAACAGCCCCTGGATACAATACAGCATCGTTTAGTAATACTGCGTATGCTACTGCAAGTAATACAACTGGTGTTACTACAACATACGGTGATGCAGCTGCACAGCTAGTAAAAAATGCAGCGTTTATACAAGATGAAATTCGTCACTGGTTAGAAGATGCAGGCAACGGTTATGACGGTGTTTGGAATAGTATAAGCACTGATGGACAAGATCGCTGTATTCGAGATGTTGGATATATTTTAGATGCGGCACGTTACGATTTATTATACGGTGGTAACACACAATCAATCGTTGCAGGTAATGCATACTTTAGTAACTTTGTTCTTACAATTAGTGCTACTGAAGTACCAGCAACACTTGCAGCATACGCTAGACTAAAAGTTGTAGTTGGCGAAGTAATTGCAGAAACAACTGTAACAGCAAGTACAGGAGTTACAGAGTCACAGGATACAACTGGTACAGCAGGCAATACAAATGCAGTTGAATTTGCTCAAGCAAGAGTGCAAGACATAGTTGATCATATTAATAATACATTACCAAATAACACTATTGAAATTGCAAACACTTGGCAACAGCTAGAACTACAAAATGCATACAACAGAGTTGTTGCTCGTAAAACTGAACTAGTTGAAGATGTTGTGTTTTGGGTAGAAAAATTTGCTCAAGAACTTACATTTAACCAAGCAACTTGCCGCAGAGATGCAGGACTTATTGTTGATGCACTTGCACGTGATCTTTATACAGGATCTAACTTTGCAACAACTAAAGCTGGTATGAGCTATTATAGATTAATTGCGTCAGCACTGAAAGTTAAAAACGAACAGTTATATGCTACAGTTGGCTCAATGGAATTCTTAGCACAAAAAGCAAGACGTGTAGCAACACTTCCTGCAAATGCTGCTATAGAAATGTTAATTGAAGATATTAATGCATACATTGATGGCGGACAACTTCCAATACAGAAATGGGTAACACCTGCTACAGGCGGAGACGCTAACGATATAGCAGCGGCATCTATTATTTGGGAAAACACTAAATTTATACAAGAAGAGGTAATTGCATTTATTGCTGAAACTTATCCTGAGTTAAATTATAATAAAGACAAATGTAGAAGAGACATTGGATATATCATTGATGCTATACGTTATGATTTAACATATAGTGGCGATGCTGCAACATTAAGAGCAGCTGAATATTACTGGACAAAAGACTTAAACGACGAAAACGTTCATACTTTAGAAGCAGATGAAAAAACAGCAACTTTAGCGGCATACGATCATATGAAGTTCTTGTTAGAAGATTTAGCACTAAACACTTTAGGTAGTCCGGGCGCAGTTCAAACAGATTATGCTCCTGTATTTAGAGATGAACTACAAACAATTGGCGATGCTGGATCATTAAGCAAAGTAACAACATTAATGAATACGTTGTATAATACAATTGGCGATATATTGGCGAAGCCACAGTTATATATTACTGATGTAACTAATAATATTTTCACTATGGATAACAATGTTCCGCATAACTTAACTGTAGGAGACGAAGTTGAATTTACTGATGCTCCTAGTGCAGATTACCTTTTATACTTTGTTAAGTCAACACCATCGGCAACAACGTTTTCACTAGCAACTTATTTTAATGGTCCAATATTTGAATATAGCGTTGGTCCAACAGAGTTGTTTGCTTGTCCGTACAGAACAGCATCCTTAACAGATGTTCCAGCAGTACTGCAACAGCAATTTACAAACTTAACAGGTTCAGCAGAAGCAATTAAAACTACAATTACTGAATATATTGCAGACAAGTTCCCAACATTAGATTATAATGTTGAGAAATGTGAAAGAGACGTTGGCTACATTATTAATGCAGTTGGCCGCGATATGATGAATAATAGTAACTATCAAACAGTACTAAATGCACTTGCATACTATAGAGGAACTAGTGCAGCTAAAGTAACTGGAAGTCAAAAAGTTGCAACAGTACAATCTTACAGAGAATTAAAGAATAAGATTGGAACTTTTGTAAATGGTAGTCCTGTAGCATTAAAACGTACTAACCAATTAATGGATATTATTATTAATATGCTCGATAACGGTGCAAATGTTACTCCAGAAATTCATGGTACTATTACATACTTTAATGATAGAGAAACAATTAACGCTGCAGATATTATGACTGCTAATAAAAACTTCTTAGCAAATGAAGCTACAGCGTGGATAGAACAATACTACGGCGGAACTGTAGAAGACTTAGCAGGATCTCCGGGAACTGTAACTTTCAATTCAGCACACAACTTAGTAGTAAATGACCCGATCAAATTTGATTCAGGTGCATTTGGTGATTTAGTTGCTGGAACAATATATTATGTATCAGAAGTTGTAAGCGCAACTGAGATACAAATTTCCGACAAAGCAGGCGGCGAGTCATTAGTACTTGGGGCAGCTACTGGATCAAGTGTTGCAACATATGCATTTGATAGAGCAGCATGTCGTAGAGACACTGAAAGCTATATTGATGCAATTGTAATGGACTTGAAATATCCAGGTAACGCAAATTCATGGAGAGCTGCACAACTTTACTTAAATGCAGTACAAGGTTCTGAACGTGCAGATATGTATCATGTACGTAATGCAACAGGCGTAAGAAATATGACTGTTAGTGGATTGCGTGGTAACTTAACTGAACTAAACGATTTTGGAACAAGACGTCCAACAGCAGGTTCGTATGTATCATTGGATCCAGGCTTTGGTCCTAATGATAGTGTATCATGGGTAACTAACAAATCTTGCTATGTACAAAACGTAACAACATTTGGTGTTGGCTGTGTTGGTTGTAAAATTGACGGAGCTCTACACGCAGGCGGTAACAGATCGATTGTTAGTAACGACTTTACACAAGTACTATCAGATGGTATTGGTGTATGGTGTTCAGGTAACAACTCACTAACAGAGCTTGTGTCTGTGTTTGCTTACTATAACTATTCAGGTTACTTAGCAGACTTAGGCGGCAGAATACGTGCTACTAACGGTAACAGTTCATATGGTACATATGGTGTTATTGCTGAAGGTACTGACACTGGCGAAAATCCAATTGTTGCAGAAGTTGATAACTTGTCACAAGACGCATTAGTTTATAGTGTATTAACAGACGGTGAACAACAAGTGTTAGGATTTGAATTTGCAAACGCAGGTACAAATTATACAAATGCTGAAGTTGCTATTAGTGGTACAGGATTTAATGCTGCTGTAAACGACACAGAATTTAGAGACAGAGCGGTTATTGAATCAAGAATTATTGACTTAAATGATGGTAACGGTACAGGCGGTGAAGATCATGTTACAGCACAAAACGTTGCACAGGGCGGTACTGCTTATAAAGTTACTGTAGCAGCAACTGACACTGCATTAGGTGGTGCATACGTAGGTATGAATATCCAATTAACAGCAGGTACAGGTGTTGGACAATACGGTACAGTATTAAGATTTAACAACGGTACTAAAGATGCATTAGTGTACAAGCCTTCATATGATAACTTAACAGTAAGTGCTTCAGTTAACACTGGAAACTTACTAACGGTTCCAAGTACAGATACATTGTACGTTGATATGCCGATATATTTAAGTGACGATATTGGCGGCGCAACAAAGGAAACATTATACTTTGTTACAGCACTAGTAAGCGGCACACAGTTTACAATTAGTGACGAAGTAGGCGGTACTGATCTTTCACTAACTAGTGAAACTAAGAACGTTGTATTATATGCAGCAGGCTTTGATCATGTTATTCCAGGAACTACAATAGCAACTGGACTTGATCTAACAACAGGTTATACTATTGAACCTGCGGTAACATATAGATCACCAGGTTGGAATGCAGTTAATATTGCAACTGCTGGATCCGTTGCATTTGGTAGTATGATATATGTTGATGGTAGATTTGTTGCATTACAAGAAGGTGGCACAGGTACAAACTATTCAACATCAGGAATTACTTGGCTTGCAGGCGGAGTGTTACCTACATCAGGTAACTGGAATAAAGTAGCAACAGGCGGAGGCACAGGTGCAACTGCAACAGCAGTAATTGGCGGACTTGGTGGATCAGGTGCTGTGTTAACAACTGAACTTGGTGAACTAAACAATATTGGTGCACCAGGGCCAACACAGATTTCTAAGGTAACAGTAGTAAATGGTGGTACAGGGTATCAAACTGCACCAACTATTGTGTTTACTCCAACAGCAGGCGGCGGTGGAGCTACAGCAGTATGTACAGTTAAAGATGGTATTATTCAAGAAGTTATTATTACAAGTACAGGCGCTGGTTATTCACAAGCACCAACTGTAACAGCTGAAACTGACAAACTTACTGATATTATTGTTAACAGCTTTGGTAACAACTATCTAACAACTCCAACTGTAACTATTACAGGCGGTGGCGCAAGCACACAAGCATCAGTAACTGCAACTACTAACAACAATGGTGTTAATAGAATTCTTATTGACACTGATGCTGACAATGATCCATTACGTGGAGACGGCTATACTAGTGTACCAACAGTAACAATTACTGATCCTAGTGCAAGAATAGTAGCACTATCAGTTGGATCTACAAACAATGCATACTTACCATTATCAGCAGCAGTTGATGATGCTTGGACAGCAGGTAATCCATTACCAAGCTCAGTTTACTCAGATATTACATTTGGTAACGGAGTATATGTAGTAACAGGCGGTACTGGCGGTTCAGGTAGTGCAGCTACATCAACAGATGGATCAACTTGGGTATCGAGAACAATTACTAACCCAGCAGCTGGCAACTTTGTTGCACTAGCATTTGGTGCAACTAAATTTGTAGCACTAAATGATAACGGTGCTTCTGCAATATCAACTAACGGTATTGTTTGGACAGTAGGCGGCACATTGCCAGGAAGTTCAACTGATTGGATTGACATCACTTACGGTAACGGAAGATTTGTTGCAATAAGTGCAAGTGGTGATTATGCAGTTAGTGTTGATGAAGGAACAAATTGGACTACAGTAGGAACAACTTTAGCAAATATGTTCAATACAGGATGGATAGGTATAGAATATGGTCAAGGATTATTCCTTGCATCGAGAGCAGGATCATCGGATTGGGCTGCTAGCCAAGATGGACTGATTTGGACACCAAGATTAGAATCTGGTACTGAAACGTTCAAAGCATTTGCATTTGGTAACCCATCGAATAACCCAACTTGGGTAGCTGCTTCTAATGCTGCTAATACTACTGGACAGTATATTGCAACAGGCGCAACACCGATTGGTAGAGCGTATGTAGCTGACGGATCAGTTACTACATTAACTTTAAGAGAACCAGGAAGTAATTATCCAACTGGAACTATAACAAGTACAACAGCACCTAATACAATAGCATTATCGCTAACCTGGAATATGTATGTCGGACAACCAATTACATTTGACGGTACTGCTTTAGAAACTATTGGATTAAGTAGTGAAACACTGTACTATATTAGTGCATTATCGGGTGGTAATATTGAAGTAAGTTTAACATCAGGTGGCGCAAGTTTTGATATTACAACTGTTACAACAGATAATATTGGAACAGTATCGTTTGAAGCAGGGCCAGTAGTAACAATTACTGATCCTAACTCAACAATTGATGCAGCAGTTAATCCAAGAATTAGAAGTGGTGCATTAGCTAACCCAACCTTTACTAACAGAGGTACAGGTTATACAACAGCAACAGCTGAATTAGCAGGCGATGGTAACGCAGACTTGTATCAACCAAGTACGTTTATTGCTGTTAAAGGATTGTTTGAATTACCAGAACCAGGATCAAATGTTGAATTTGCAGGCATTGATGGTAGCTATTATAAGTTGGTTACAATTAGTAATGTTATCGGACAGCCTGGAAGCTACACAGCAACATTCCAAGTAAGTCCAGGACTAACAGTATTAAATTCTCCAAAAGACGGTACAGTAATTACAACTACTAACAAGTATTCACAAGTACGTCTAACAGGACATGACTTCTTGTATATTGGTACAGGTAACCAAGCAAAAACTAACTATCCATTTGTTGATATCACAACAGCAAGTATTGCAGCACAACAGTTAAGCAGTGGAGGCGGACGAGTATTCTTTACAAGTACTGACCAAGATGGTAACTTTAACGTTGGCGGATTGTTTGGAGTGCAACAGTCCACAGGTACTGCGACATTGGATGCTGACGCATTTAACTTAGCAGGATTGCAGTCATTGCAACTTGGTGGTATTGCGGTTGGTATTGGCTCAGCAGTTATTACACAGTTTAGTACAGACCCGTTCTTTACAGAAAACAGTGACAATATTGTTCCAACACAAAGAGCAATTAAATCGTACATCACCGCACAGATTGGTGGTGGACAGAGTAGCTTGAACGTTAACACATTAACAGCAGGTGTTGTATTCATTGCAAATGATGAAATAACAACTACCAGCGGCGGTCAGCTAAATATTAAAGCGAAGATGAACTTTACAGGTGGCATAGACGGCGCACCTGTAGCACTTGGATACTTCTTAAGCAGATAACGGAGATAAATTAAAATGGCAACAGGAAGATTAGGAGTACAGGATCTAACAACAGATACGAATACTACTGTGTACACAGTACCAGTAGGAACGTATTCGATAGCTAATGTATCAATCACAAACAGAAATGCAACATCGATTTCGATGAAGCTGGCAATGGCAACAACGGCAACACCTACTGCTGAAGAATGGATTGAGTGGAATACAGTTATTATTCCAAACGGTGTATTTGAACGTACAGGTTTAGTTATGCAGGGCGGACTAAATATAGTAGCAAATGTAAACTCTAATGACGTTGGAATTACAGTGTACGGCATTGAAACATCGACAACATAATTAGACAGGGGAATTAAGAATGGCACGTTATAATACAGCACCGCAAACACTGGAGGTAGATAGTGAAACTGAATTCACTTACGCATTCACTGGCGGAATAATATCGTTGACAGGTACACCAGGATACGAAGTAACAATGGTAAGTCCAGTGTTTTTTCCAGGTAGTAGACAAACGTTCTATAATGCAACTGCTGACATGATTACTATTAGTACAGCAGCAGGACAAATTACAGGTAACGGTGTTACACTAGGATCGTCAGTAGATATTCCAACTAACTCAACATACCAATTAACATCAGATGGTGCAAACTACGTACTAACAAGTGCGTTAGCTGGTACTACAGTATTTGAATTACCGTTAACAACAAATGCTTTATTAAATGCAGATGGTCCAGTAGAACTAAATCCAGCAGATGCAAATGTACAAATCAAACCAACAGGCACAGGCACAGTAGACATTAGTCCGCAATCTTCCGTTTCAGTTCAGCCAGGCGGGCAAGCTACTATTAGACCAGCAGGTGATTTAACTTTAGCATCTACAACAGGAACAATTACACTCGGCGAAGCAGGAAAGCCAACAGCATTTCCAGGTAATTTAGACTTTACAGCAGCAGCACAAACAATTAATATATCACCAACAGGTGCAACTAGTTCAGTAACTATTGATCCAGGTGGACCAGTAGTAATTGGATCAGGTGACACCGTAACTATTACTTCTGATACAGCTGGTAACATGGACGGCATCAACGTTGGTGCTACTACAGCAGGCACAGGTAGATTTACAACACTTAATGCAAGTGGTAATACAACATTTAGTTCATCAACTGCTAGTTCCGGAAGCGGAAGCGGAGCAGTTGTTGTAACAGGCGGACTAGGAGTCGGCGGATCAATATTTGCTGGCGCAATGGATAATACTCCAATCGGTGCAGCAACAAAAAGTACCGGCGGGTTTACTACATTAACTGCAAGCGATTCAGTAACACTTACAAAAAATACAGCGTCAACTAATACTACATCAGGTACACTAGTAGTAACAGGCGGAATTGGTGCAAGCGGTGCAATTTATGCAGGTAGTTTCCAAGGCCCAATTGGCAATGTATCAAGCAATACAGGTACATTTACAAGTATAAATGCAAGTGGCGTAGTTGACATTACAGGTACAGGTGATGCAACAAATGCTACAGGCGATACAGGACAGCTACGTTGCGAAGGCGGAGCAAGTATTGCTAAAAGAATATATAGTGGGGGCGGATTTGTAGGAGCAATTGGTAACGTATCAAGAAGTTCAGGACAGTTTACATCATTAGATGCTAACGACACAGTTACATTAAGTCCATCAAATAAAAATGTTACACTATCGCCGACTGGCACAGGTACAGTTACAATTTCACCAGCTGGATCGTTAACACTATCTCCGGGTAGTGGTACAATTAGTAACATGTCAATATCAGGATCTACTGGCTCATTTACAAATTTAAGTGCAAGTGGAACATTTAGTTATAACGGTAACGGTACATTAGGTAATGCTACAAGTGACTCACATACTATGAACGGCACGTTAAATGTAAACGGTCCAGGTTTAGTGTTATACGGAAACGCACAGCCACAAATTACATTTAACGGATCAAGTGACTCAGGTGTTGATGGTGCAATTAGACTGGTATCAGGCGAAGGCTTTGATTTTTATGAGCCAGAAGACAGCAATAAGATTTGGTTCCAAATTAAAGATGATGCAGGTGTTAACGTAAACGTTGGATCATTCCAAATGGCTGGCAGTGACGTTATTGACGCATCTAAGAATATGACAAGTATACGTTGTATAGGCGTTAACACAGCAGATCCAAACGTTGCAGGACGTATTACTGCTACTGAAAATATTGTTTCAAACACATCAGATGCTAGACTTAAAACAAACGTTACAAACATTACAGGTGCATTAGATAAAGTTATGTCACTTAATGGCGTAACATATAACTGGAATGAAAAAGCAATAGAAGCAGGTTTTAGTGCAGAAGTTGAAGAAGTAGGTCTAATTGCTCAAGAGGTTCAAGCAGTTATTCCTCAAGTAATTTTTGATGCACCGTTTGATAGAGGTGAGGAAGGCGAAAGCCTTTCAGGCGAAAACTACATAACACTACAATACGAAAGAATTGTACCACTATTAGTTGAAGCAATTAAAGAATTAAAACAAGAAATAAATACATTAAAGGGAGACGCATAATATGGCAACTGAGATGATTAGCACGGGTATGAAATACCCAGACGGGACTTGTCAGCGAACAGCTGGTAGATCTCCAGGTGGTACATGTACTTGCTTTAACACTTGTTTAGTATGTTGTGGTCCACACACATGTAGATCACACTGCCAACGAACAGGCAGTTGGACAGTACCTGATTGTGCCCAAACAGTACAATTTGAAATGTGGAGCGGAGGCGGCTCAGGCGCAGGACACTGTTGTCAAGGTTGCTGGTGTGACATGGCTAGCTGTGGATCAATGAGTGGCTACTACGGTCGTAGAACACTATTTAGACAGAGCGGATGCTTTGCACCAGGATGTATTTACTGCTGGTGTATTGGTGCAGGCGGCAACGGTACAGTAAACAACGGCTGTGGCTGTTTTACAGCATGTTGTGATGCACCGAGAGGGTGTATGACACGATTTGAAGGACGATGCTTATGTTGTACATGTATGACAGGCGGCAGAGGTGGATATAACCTTTTCTGTACTTGTAGATGTAATAACCAAGGTAACAGAACAGACGGCATGTGTGCTAACGGACTATGCTTTTGTCAAAAGTTTGACTGGATTGACTTAGGCGATGAACCAAGATTTTTCAAGTCAAGAGGAAACTGTGATTGTAACTCAAGATACACATCAGTTTCAGCATCTTGGAATATTAGTAACGGACACACTTATCATATTGAAGATTCAGTTGTTTACTGTGGTTGTACTAACTGTTGTAGAGGATTTAGACAAGTATCCGGCGGTGGATCTAACAACTTAAAATCATACTGCGGTGGATCAGTATCTCACTGTAGAGGTACTCCAGGCAAACCTGGCATGATGAGAATAACTTGGAGTTAAATGATGAGTGAAGAAGAAAACGTAATTGACGAAGGAAATCCAAACATCGATGGCAATCGAGACGAGCTAGATAGTGAAGTAATTGACTATAGAGACCTTGAGATGACTGACGAACACGGAACTGAGTGGGTTGAAGTAAACTACTCTTACGAATGTCCAATAGATAATTATATGGATGGTGAAGAAACTGAAACTATTGATACTGTATATAAAGGTCCTAAATTTTTGTATCTTTGGGTAGAAAAAGAAACAAACCTTATCCGTCACATACAACGAGAGTTTGAAGTACTAGAGTCAACAGACAACTGGCAATACATGCCAGATCCTGAAGAAATGGTAATTGTTAAATTAGATGCTAGAGAACATCCTTTAGATGCAGAAGTTATGTCCGACTATCATGATAACTATAAAGACAAAGAAGAATGGGTAGAAACTCCAGGATCGAAAACAATTCCAGCAGTAGCTCCTGAAGGATACATTGTATTTGAATATGAGTATCCAATTCATCCAGATGATTTGTATGACGAAAAACTTAGTGTATGGAATTTTGAAACTAATGAACTAGATTTGTATAAACATACAAATGTAGATATTATAGGCGAAGCAAACACCTGGGCAGAAATACGTTTAGAACGAGATCAGAGACTTGCAGCTACAGATACATTATTCTTAATTCTAAAGGATATAGATGAAGCAAAGTGGGATAAAATTGTTGCATATAGACAGCAACTACGTGACTTCCCAGCCAAAATGCAAGAATTAAACGTTCCGTTAATATTTGTAGATTCTTGTTTTCCATTCTGTGATGTAATAGACAAAGCACCTACTGAATAATAATTTATATTAATAACAATACTAAAAAGGCTGTATGTTTATACAGCCTTTTTTTATCAGCCAGATCTTTCTTTAATATACTATTGAACCTATAAATATTTTAGTAAATTTACTAAGAGGTGTATTATTATATGACAAGATCAACAGCTTTCTTTATCAATGGCGGCGCTGGCCGTGTTATAACTTCAATACCTGCATTTGAAGCATACGAAAAAGAAAATCCAAACGACGACTTTATTATTGTTTGCGAAGCAGGCACAGACTTTTATAAAGGTCATCCAACACTTCACAAACGAGCATACGACACATGGCATAAGGGATTGTTTGAATCTTTTATTAAAGAAAGAAATTGTGTTTCGCCAGAACCGTACAGAGTTTGGGAATATTATAATCAAGAATGTAGTTTAGCACAAGCGTTTGATATAGAAATTAATAACAAAGGCTTACGTGACGTTATTATCCCGTCAGTGTATCTTAATAAAATTGAAAAAGCACAAGGCGAAAATGTAGTTAAAGAAGTTAAAGAAACAACTGGCAAAGATAAAGTAATTGTAATACAACCGTTTGGACGAACAACTGAAGAAGATTTAATTGATGTTACATCAAGAAGTTTTAGAGCTGAAGATATGCTTGATATTGCCAATGAACTGAAAAAAGATTTTGCAGTTATATTAATGAGCGAAATACAATTAAATATGAAAAATACAAAAGATGATAATATACCTATAGCTCAACCACAAATACCAGACATACGTGTATGGGCTGGAGTTATTAATGCCGCAGATCATTTCTTAGGTTGTGATAGTGTAGGACAACATATTGCTAAAGCACTTGATACACAGTCAACAGTAGTTATCGGAAGTACATATCCTATAAACACATCATACGTAGATGATAAGAGTGTTACAATTTTTGATATTGGCAAAGACATGCGTGTGTATAGTCCAATTAGAATTACAAATGAAGAAGAACCTGATAGAGTAAACGACAAATGTATGGATTTATCTAAAGCACAAACTAAAGATATTGTTGATTCAATTAGAAAAAAATTAGGAAAACCTAATAAAACATTATTAAGTGTAGGAGGCAGTAAATGAGCCAGTGGATAGCAGGAATAACACGTGGTCATAATGGCGGTGTGTGTTTGCTTAAAGACGGTGAAATTGTATTCGCTATAGAAGAAGAAAGACTAAGTCGTCAAAAGTATGACGGCGGTCCATATGCAAGTATGATTAAGATACTTGAATATACTGATAAATTAGATTATATATTCGTTGCACATACACAAAGTTTAGAAGAATCAGCGGCAACAGTTGATTTTACAGGCGACAATGTGTATACAGGTCTAGCACGTAAACTAGGCTTGATTGAACGAGGTCCAGATGTAAACAATTGGGAACATCCTCAGGTTATTGATTTATCAAGAATACATCATAAATTACATGCAGGCTGTGCATTTTATCGTAGTGGATTTGACAAGGCAGTAAGTGTTATTGTAGACGGCGCTGGCACATTTATTCCAATGAACATTAGTGGCACTGATACTACAGTTTGGGAATTAGAGTCAATCTTTACATGTGCGTACCCAGATAACTTTCATACAGTATACAAACATTTAGGTGGTAATGGACCGTATATATCAATGCGAGATCCGGCTATGACAAGTGAATGGTTTATGGAAGACAAAGAAACACATGAAGCTATTATTGATGACACTGCTGGTATTGTTAAAACATACGAAGCAGTAACACAGTATTGCGGATTTCAATCAATTGAAGCAGGTAAAACAATGGGGTTATTTCCATATGGAAAACCTAATGATAATATTCCTCCATTGTATACTGATGCTGGCGGCGCTTGGAGATCGTCAGATAGAAACGTTATTATTCCTACATATCCAAATGGTGCGTTAGTTAATGAAGGACGGTTTAACGAACTAGTTACACCTGAGAAAATTGACGACTTGACTAAACTACAAAGTAGAAGAGATCTTGCGTATGCTGTGCAAACAGAAAGCCAAGCAGAAGTATTGCGGTTAATACGTAAGGCTGTGGAAACAACAGGACATAAGAATGTTGTACTTAGTGGCGGGTATGGGTTAAACTGTGTTGCAAATTATTGGTACTTAAAAGAACTAAAAGACGAAGGTATTAATTTATACGTTGAACCTATTTCTAGTGATGCTGGTACTGCTATCGGTGCAGCAATGATGGGATATCATTCACTTACTAAAAGTACTACACAACGGCCCTTTGGTGAAAGTTTATACTTAGGTCCTGAGAATACATATTCAAGAGACGAAATTGAAATGTTAGCGTTACAATACAATGCCGATGTTACTGAAGCAACAAATGAAGATATTATTAAATTAATTACTGAAAAGAATATTGTATCATTATTTCAAGGACGATCAGAATCAGGCCCACGTGCATTAGGTAACAGAAGTATACTTTATGATCCAACTGATCCAAATGGCAAAGATCATGTTAATAGAATTAAACGTAGAGAATACTTCCGTCCGTTTGCTGGTACTATACTAGCTGAACATGCAGAAGAATGGTTTGATATGCGTGGAATGAAAGATTCACCACATATGATGTATGCTATGAATTGTCAAGAAGGTGTAGCAGAAAAGATTCCGAGTATTATACATGTTGATGGCACATGTCGTATACAAACAGTAACTAGAGAACAGAATGAAGTTTATTATGATTTAATCAACGAGTTTTATAAACAAACAGGCGTCCCAATTATATTTAATACATCATTTAATTTAGGCGGCGAGCCATTAGTAGAAACATTAGATGACGCATTTAGAACTCTTGCTAATAGTGGAATTGAGTACTTGTACTTGCCTGAACATAATGTGAAAGTGTCTATTAAAAATGATAGATAGTATTTTTGGTGCACCTATTTTAAAATGTGAAATGCCTGGGCACAACGAAATAAAAGAACAATTTTCATCTTTTATTAAAGACAGTACTGCATTTCAACATAGTAGTTCGCAGTGGGAATGTAATTGCGAAACTACGCATAATTCGCATGAAGAAAATAATCAATTACCGTGGGATATATTTTATGAAAATGTGCAAGGACCGTTACAAGCGTACCTTAATTACTTAGGTATGGCTCCAGATGATCTTAAAAATTTATCAGGAAGAGCCTGGGCAAACAAATATAGTCAACATCAACATCAAGACGTACATTCGCACGGTGGCGGAAATAATTTAGTTAGTTGTGCATATGTACTTGACTTGCCCGATAATGATCCTGATTGTGGACAGTTTATGTTTTACAATAGTGCATTGAATTGGTTTCCAACTCATATAACTGAAAGATTTTATGGTTCTGGAAATAACGGTAAATTATTTAATCCTTTAATGCAAGAAGGCGATATTGTATTTTTTCCAAGTAACTTAGATCACTATGTAACATATAATAAAACAGAAAAGTTGCGTGTATCTATTAGTGCTAATTTTGGTATCGATTTTCCAGCCAATTAGCAACAGACATTAAATCATCAAATATAATAGTTTTCTTTTTTATCTTTTGATTAGAAAATTTATTTAATTCTTTTATAGTTTCTAAACCGTAACCTGTTTTAACTAGTATTGGAGTTGCACCAATTTTAAATGCAGCTTTTAGATCGGATATTTTATCTCCAACAAAATATCCTTTCTTAAATTTAATAAATGAATTTTCTTCTTCGCATCTTTTAAACATACCAACATTGGGTTTAGCATACATATCATTACGTAAACTCGATGCACTATAATATAATGCATCAACACTTAAACAACCTGCTTCGCCAAGTAACTCAAACATATAGTCGTGTACTTTGTCTACATCAGATTCGGAAAACATTCCTTTAGCAATTCCGCCTTGATTAGTAATAATAGCAATTTTATGTCCCAGGCGTCTTATTTTAGCAACAGCTTCTAAGCTACCCTCGATTGGTACAAAATCTTTAACTTTATATGTATACTCGCCTTGATCAATATTAATAACACCGTCTCGATCTAATCCTACAACAACTTTAGGTGCAATGTTGTCTGTACTATTGTAATAAGGTATTGGGTCGTCAGTACTGTAGCGTATATTACTCTTTTTTGTAGACGTTTTTGTTGTTTTAGAGTTGTCTGTACTCCAGTCTATTTTATACATTAGAACATCCAAAGTTAAATGAAACAGAAGTACGAATTGCATTTTTACCACTTTGCATTACACAATGTTTCATGTATGAAGGGAATAATAACATCATACCTTTTTCAGGCCATATATCTTCGTATGCTACAGTGTATTCGGTCTTTTTATTATGTAAAACTAAATCACTATGTGGGTTTGTACTAAACAATCTAAATGACCCAGCATCCTCATTTGCTCTAACCCAATATGTGCCACTAATACCGTATATTCCGTGATGATGCATTTGATGACTATCATTTGGCAAATAATCTTGAGTCCAATATTTAATACGTATTTCAGGATCTATTTCAATACCTGTATGTTCTTGGAATTCAAGAGCACCTTCAATTGCCTGTTGGAAAAAGTCTGGTACTAGTTCATGTACTGGAATTTGCTTTTCCCAAAAATCTGTAGATACTGAATCGTTTTCTCTACTAAGACTACCTAGTAATGGAACTATTTTTTCCTCCATTGCATCTGCAATTTCATCACTAAGTTTTATACGTAAGATAGGTATTGGAAATAAGTTTGTAAACATTTAAACTCCAGGACAACAGTCAAATGATATCGAAGTTCTAACAACATCATCATTTCTGCCAGATTCTACAGCATGTTTTATATACGAAGGGAATAATAACAACAAGCCTTTTTCAGGCCATATGTCGTGATGTCCTTGTACAAATTTATTTAAAGGATTGCCTGCACGAACATACTCGGCTGTGTTGTTAGGATTATAGAAGCGTATTGGTCCTGCATTTTCATTTGCTCTAATAAAATAGGTTCCGCTTATGCCATTTATGCCATGTTGATGTATGTCGTGTCTATCTTGTTTTACATAATTTTGTGTCCAGTAACGGACTTTAAAATTAGGATTAACAAAATAGCTTGTTTGATCAGCATACTCGTATGCAGCTGTTCTTACTACGTCCCAAAAGTCAGGAACAATTTCATGCACTGGAATTTTGTTTTCCCAAAAATCTGTGTACATAGTATCTACAGAAATGTATTCATCACCAACTGAATCTAGTATAGGTGTGTTACGTTCTAACTTATCTAATAATGGAACAATCTCATTCTCCATTGTGTCGGCCATATCTTTATCTATATGATGCGTTAGTATAGCTACTGGGAATAATTCTTTTATTTCCATTTACTTACTTTCTATTTTTTGACTATCGCCAGGACCAATTCTATAATTGTCCTCAACACTATCAGCAGTGCTAACTTCAGTTACACTTCCTTCTTTACTAACACAAATTAGCTGATGTGGTTGTAACGGAGGATTATGCCATGTTGCACCTTCGATTAATTCTTTTTCATATAATGTAGAATTATCAGTATCAATATACGCAACTTTAAATATTCCACTATTTACAAACCAAGTTTCGTCTTTTTCTTTATGAAAGTGCATACTTGTCTTAGCACCTTCTCTATTAAATACCATTATCTTACCGCAGTAGTGTTCGTTGGTGGCCCATATCATTTCGTAGCCCCAGCCCTTATTTACTACACCGGTTAATCTAGTTGGTTGATCCATTAATATATTCCTCTACTGTTTCAAATTCAATTCCACTTGTTACTGTACTTAATTTTTTTATATCAGCGCAAGTGTATTCTTGATATTGTCCTTTTAATTTATTAGGCATTGCTATATAGTTTATTTCTGCATTATATTTTTTAGCAATTGCTTCTGCCACTGTTTGAAAACTTGTTGCTTTGCCAGTTCCTGTATTAAACAGTCCTGACTTTTTATTATTTAATAGTTGTAAATGTATTTTACAAATATCATTAACAGATATAAAATCTCTTTTATATTTGTCACTATTTTCAAATAATGTTATAGTTCCAGTTTCTGTAGCTTGGGTAGTAAACTTACTCACCGGACTCATCATATCATTTTTATGATCTTCAAACGGTCCAAATACATTAAAATAACGTAATCCTTGAACTACAATATTATGTTTTTGCTGTTGCCATACCCATCTATCAAATAGATATTTACTGTATGCATATGGGCTCTGTGGTTGCTTAGGAGCGTCTTCGTTAAAGTCTGTATTAGTACCGTATACACTGGCACTACTAGCATATTGAAAGTTTACACCTTTAGTATTACATTGATGATAAAGCCATTTAGAAAACTCATAGTTTTGTAACATAACTTTGTCTACATCTGTTTCTGTAGTAGCAGAGATTGCTCCAAGGTGTATAACCCAATCAAATCCTTCTACTTCGGGTAAAAAATCATCCTGCCATTCGTATCCTGATAACTCAAAATTATCTTGTAAATAGAATGTTAAATTCTGTCCTACAAATCCTTTATGACCTGTTATTAGTATTTTCATCTCTTGCCTTTAAAATATCTGTTGTACTATGTCCTTTAACTGTAGGCACAATATAGACAGGTGCTAAATCGTGACCTACTACTTCTTCTATTGTATAGTCGCCACCTTTAACAATTAAATTAGGTTTTATATCTTTAATTAAATTATAAGGGGTTTCTTCACTAAATTCAATAATTTCATCTACATACGGAATTAATTCAAGTTGTTGTCTACGTATAGCAAAATTATTATAAGGACGATCGTTACCCTTTAAGTTCTGTATAGACTCGTCTGAATTTAATCCTACAATCAAATAATCACCTTGCGCTTTAGCTTCTTTAAGAAGTGTTAAGTGCCCAGTATGTAGTATGTCAAAACACCCGTTTGTAAATACTGTCTTTTTTCTAATGTCTTCAGGCGTTAGAACGTAAGTACCATGCCGCTTTACACTTTCGGTTGAACCAACAACAGCAATATCAAGACATTCTTGAAACTTCATTCCGTTTGTTAATCCATAAACAAAAGAGGCAAGAAAACAATCTCCAGCACCAGTTACATCTGATACTTCAACTTTATTAGGTGTAGAGATATATCTAATTTTTTCAAATTCAGCAGTACATGTATTACCGCCGCTAGTGATAATTATATTACCTTCCCATTTATCAAACCCAAGATCAATAAATTCTTTAGCATTAGGTTTAACTAACCATGCACCTTTATAATGATCTGCATGTCTTTTTGGATCAACAATAACTTTACAATTGTGCTTATTACAGTGTTTAATTATTCGTGGTGCAGCATCAAGCACACCTTTATTATAATCACTTAAAATTACATATTCAAAGTCAGACAAATCTAATTCTTCAATATCATCTGCAATACCGTCTCCGTTTGCAATAACATCTTGATCAATACGTGTAATATAATGATTATCACTTAGCACTCTTGTCTTTATTGATTTTTCATCATCGTAATGAAGTTGTGTTACATGTACACCAAGTGATTCTAAGTTTTTAAATACTAAAGATGCACCACCGTACGACTCGTATTCGTTGGTTACATTTACAACAGGAACAGGTGCTTCAGGATTTAATCTAGTAGTAGTTCCATGAATATATCTATCGATAATAATATCGCCAATGATTAATACTTGCATATCTATATTATACTATACTCCGTTAGGTTAGTCAAGTAGTTTTATTACATCAATAACTGTTTTTAATTTTGTAATATTACTCTTTCTATTTAAAGTGTTCATTAATCCGGAATGTAGGGGCTTTGGCCATTTTCCAAAACTAACCCACGCAAAACCGTCATGTTCGCTATTTAATTTTGGTAGGAAATCTTTTTCAATAACGCACAGATATGTATGGAAGTGAAACTTAGAGTCATTAGAAATAAAAGTTTCTAATGGTATTGTTTTCTTAATATCTATTACGCCAATTTCTTCTTCAATTTCGCGACGCAATCCTTCAAAAGGACTTTCGCCCTCTTCATTACCGCCACCTGCAAGCCCCCACAGGTTATTACGTTTCCCATTTGCTCTATGCAAAAATAGAAATCTGTTTGATTCTAAAGAATAAATTAATGCGCCACTACAAACGATGTCTCTCATACTAATAATTATGCTAGTATGTCATTCTCCAAGTGCCGTTTGGATATTCGCCTTCGTATGACAATATCCAATTTTCGCCAGTCCATTTGTATTGAGTTTGTGTATTAAGATTAGTAACAAAAGTTTCGTTAGATACAGAACTAGCATCAAAGACTATGTGCCAACTTAATCCGTCCCATTCGATAATATCATTTTCGCTTGCAACAAAATTACTATTATCTTCATTTTTCCAAGCAATTGCTCCGTTGACATTTGATGCATCGCCGATACTACCTAGTAATAATAATCGAGTATTTGTTGAACTATCTTGAACTTGTCTTGGATCAAAGCGTGTAGGATCGATTATATATTCTATACTTCCTCTAGTACCGTTAGGCCCAACAATGTCACTATCTGAAGGTAATGAATCTTCATCAAGTGAAACAATTTGTAATTCTGTTTCATCTAATGTATTAATTTGAACAGTTCCGACAATCTCTAATCCTGTACTTCGTTGTAATCTAAGTTGTGTTACCCCTGCTTCATAAATAAATGGCTGTGCAATCATCCAGGCTGTCCATGAAGTTGATCCAACAACTCCGTTCTTTATTAGTTTAGCAACTCCGTCAATAAACACAATGTCATAATCTTGATATGTAGTAACAACTAATGCATCTTCATTAGTTAATGCTTGCCCGTTGTTAATTTTATCAGTTTCTTCATTTTCTTTAATTTTTTGTTCAACTAAACTTTGTGTATATGCGTTTTCGTCTATATTTACTTCTAGTCCGTTGTCTGCAAATATAGCTGTAATGATTTTAGTAATAACACCAAGTTTCTTAACTTTTGCCGGCGGACTAATAAAGATTGGTGTAGTTAATGTTATAGTAGCTACGTCGATCTCGTTTTCAGTACCAGTTGGGATTGATCTTGAAGTAAAATTAATATTATCCATATTTAACACACTTAGACTAGTCCAGTCAATATAGTTGTCTGTAGTTTGTATTTCTAAACTAGGATTAAACAACATAAAAATTTGTTCGAGTATTTGTAATTTTTGATCTGTATTTGTACTCCAAATATCAACATTAACAGTAAGAGTATACGGAGTAGGCATTAAGCGTTCAACTGTATAATTTTTTCCTGCTTGATTTAAATATTCTTGTCCTGCACTATCATATGCACGTTCTCGTACGTTTAGTTTGTTTACGTAACTACTATCAGCTAATCTTGCAGTATCCATTTCTAAATTAGTAATGTATACAGCCATACGTGGCGCACTAGGTATTTTGTTCTCGCTATTGTCACGTAAAATGCTTCCAACTTGCCTAGTTAAATCACCATACATAACTGGTACTTGTACTAATCTACCTTGACCATCTTTATAACTAAATTGTCCAAACAGACGTATAATCTGTGTCAAGTACCTTCTTATTTGTCCATCATAAAAATGTTGCATTAGTTATCCGCCTTTGGTCTAAGTGCTTTAGATAAACTTTGTCTCTCAGTAACTTGTTCACCTGCAATATTGTTTGTACCAGTGTTATTAATAAAGTCGCCTTTTTGTGTATTTGTATTATCGTCACCATAAACAAATGCACGTTTAACATCATAAACTTTGTTCCATTTATTATTTTTATATTGAAATAATCGGTTAGGTAAAAAGTCTGTTCTTAAAAAATAGTCATTAGTTTGCGGATCACCCGGAAATGCTACGCCAAACCCAAATGCTTCACCATTAGGAGATATAGCATCGCCGATAATATATCCTCTATATCCTGCTCTATCTGGCGGCGCCATTTGAGACAAGCCGGAAGAATCTTTAGTTTCAGTTAGCTCAACAATACCGTCATCGTCGACAGCAAGTGAAAAGTAATGACTAATGTCATACCCTGATTTTTCTACGTTAGTAGTTGCTTCACTGACTACCGCTTGTGCAATTTGCATTTCTTTTTCGTATGTAGATAAAATATCTCTAAGATTGTCTCCGCCTGGATCTTCTTCAACGGCAGGTAAGTCAAGTATGTCTTTGTATTCTTGTCCATCGTATATTTGTTTTAATTTTATACGATATAAGTGTGGGTACCAAGTTTGTGAAAACCCATCAGCTGAACGATTAATGTCTTCAACAACATAAAATCTTTTTAATGCTACAGATGCATCGTTTTCTGCATATTCATCTATTAAATGAGGAAGTTCAAATACATCGCCGGGCATAATCTTTCTTCCCATTGTTTCAACTGTACCTCTTATGTGTACAGACATAAACAATGTATCATTGCTTAAGAATAAACCAAATTGACTTAGGTCAAAATCGTTATCCTGTACACTATAGATTCCTCTAATTCTGTAAATGTCTTTATCATACTTACGATCTCTATTTTCTAAAAATAGCATATCTTGTATTTGTGTATGATCTTTCGCGGTTGTCCCGTCATCTGTACCGATGTATTTGTATACATGGATATCAGTCCCGCCAATAGTAAACATCTCTAGAATCTGTTTATCTAGAAATTCAAAATCAGCGCCGCGTTCGGGTTTATATAAACTAAGTCTTGGCATATACATATTTATCGCGAGATAAATACTTGTACGGAGAACTTTGTATATGGCCACTAAAAAACAAGAAGTATTTGATTATGTTAACGCTATGCTCGGCGGCGGAATGATTGATGTTGAACTAGACCCAATTCATTATGAAACTGCATTGAATAAAGCATTAAGCCGCTTTAGACAACGTAGTGATAATGCAGTTGAAGAATCGTATTTGTTTCTAGATACTATTATAGACGTTAACGAGTACACTCTTCCAGGTGAAGTTATGGAGGTTAGAAAAATGTTTCGCAGAAGTATTGGATCACGTCCTGGAACTTCGGCATCCGGAGGACCAATATACTCAACTACAGTAATAGCGTCTGCTTCTCAACAAGTGTTTGATGTGAACTATAACCTTGCAGCTATAGCAACAGTTGTAGTAACTATAAATGGTACAACAACGACTAGCTATGGCATTGACAATGATGCAAGAACTATTACGTTTAATTCAGGGTTAACTGCAAATGATGTTGTTAGTATCAAACTCTACGAAAACGGAAAAAATGGTGGCGGCAGTTTGTTTGATCCGTTCAGTTTAGCATATACAAATGCATACCTGTTATCAAGTTCAAATATGGGCGGTCTAGCAACATATGATATGTTTAGCCAATACCAAGAACTAGTAGGTAGAATGTTTGGTAGTTTCATTGAATTTAAATGGAATTCAACAACTAAAAAATTAACATTACTACAACGTCCTCGAGCAGTAGAAACTATAATGCTATATGCATATAACTATCGTCCAGATGAACAATTACTGTCTGACTATCTAGCACAACAGTGGATCAAAGATTACACACTTGCTAGTTGTAAGTATATGTTAGGCGAAGCACGTTCAAAGTTTGCTACTATTGCAGGTCCACAAGGTGGGTCAACACTCAATGGTAATGATCTTAAAAATGAAGCAATGCAAGAAATGGAAAGATTAGATCAAGAAGTAATTCAACAAGTCGGCGGCGGCGTTGGTTACGGATTTACAATAGGTTAAAACCCCTAGAAGTTAACGCTAACGATTTTAGTTCCTTGTAAATACAAAGTAACAAGGAGGTCCATAATGTGTTCACCAGAAGTACGTAAAGAAGCTAACCGATATAATTGGTTAATTAAAGGCCAACTAATTGATAGAAACGAATCAGACGCAACTATCGAATACTTATATGACTCCTATTTTAGAAGACTTTGGAATAACACAGAAAGAGCAGAGTACGGAGCAAATGGCTTCGAAGCTGCATACGAACAGCGTGTTCAAGAACTACTCACAGAAGAAATGGAAAATGTAGCTCATTTAGGCTACGATTAAGGTTGACATACTTGTTTATGTAGTGTATACTTTAAAGTATATTTAAATAAGGAGCTAGTGTGTTACCTAAGTTATTAGTAGTAGGTCATGGTCGTCATGGCAAGGATACGGTATGCGAGATGTTAGAAGCATACGGATATACATTCCAATCATCAAGTAAATTTTGTTCAGAACTTTTTATCTATAATGATCTAAAGGATCAATACGGATACGCCAATGAAGATGAGTGTTACGTTGATCGTCATAACCATCGTACTGAATGGTACAACATGATCCATAATTACTGTAAAGATGACTTAGCAAAGCTAGGACGAAACTTATTTGCTAAACATGATATCTATTGCGGACTACGTAACAAGCGTGAATTTTTTGCAATGCAGAATGAAGAAATATTTGACTATGCTATTTGGGTAGACAGAAGTGACCATTTGCCTACAGAAGATCCTAGTTCAATGAGCATCGAACAATGGATGTGTAATTATACAATTGATAATAATAGTGACTTAGAAAGATTAAAATTAAATGTAGATATCTTAATGCGAACTATTCTTATTAAAAATCAGGAACAAGATCTCCCTGCTTCCAAACAACTCCATCTTTTTGAATAACCCGTTGGCAGTTAGCACATATAGTTTTTAAGTTAGCAGGGCGACAATTTTCTAAATCCCCATCAATATGATATACATTAAACTGCTCAGGGTGTTTAGATTTAAAATTACATTTTTCACAAGCATCTTTTTTCTCGTATCCACGTTGTTTCCATTTAGGTATACCGTGTCCTAAACCGTTACGCAAACAAGTTTCACATAACTTACGATAGTATGTTTTCTTACCTTTTTTGTAATTTATTGCGGCAGGACGCTCTCCGCATTTGCATAATGGTCTCATACTGTATTTAGCTCACCTTTTTGGTACCTTTTTATATGGTGTTTGCACAGGCTTTTTTATTTAAAATGGTAAATACAATTAATAAACAGAACACAGTTCCAATAGGAGAATAAAAAATGGCATTGACATCACCAGGTGTACAGGTAAGCGTAATAGATGAAAGTTTCTACACACCCGCTGAACCAGGTACAGTACCAGTAATTTTTGTTGCATCGCAAGCAAATAAACTAAATGCTTCAGCATCGGGCACAGCAATCGGAACACTAGCAGTAAATGCTGGTAAGCCGTACTTGCTAACATCACAACGTGACTTAGCTGAAACATTTGGAGATCCTGTTTTCCAAACAGATGCAAGTAATAATCCAGTTCACGGAAGTGAACTTAACGAATACGGCTTACAGGCTGCATATTCATATTTAGGCGTAAGCAACAGAGCTTGGGTTGTAAGAGCAAATGTAGATTTAGGCGAACTTTCTCCGACATCAACAGTACCAGTAAGTGCTCCAGACGCAGGCACATATTGGTTAGATACAGCAGCATCTGTATACGGAATTCAACAGTGGAATAACGCTAGTGAGTCAGTAACAGGTGGACAAACATTTACTAACAAAGTGCCACTTGCTATTACACAGCAAGCACAGGTAGTTGACTTTGATAACGCAGATTATACGCCGTTAGGTTCAATTGGTGCAATTGGCGATTACGCTATTGTTTCAGTAACTACACTTAATACAATTTGGTATAGAAGTACTGGTGGCTGGCTTAAAGTAGGTTCATCGCAGTGGATTGGTTCTGTTCCAACTGTAACTAGTGCAAAGGCAAGTACTACATACGGTGAAGATTCTTCCGAAAGCGGTTCAGAAGTGTTCTTATTAAATGGCACAACAGTAACAGTAACTACAGGCGATTCAATAGCAACAGTAGTAGCAGCAATTAATGGCTTTGCTATTCCAGGTGTTTCGGCAGCTGAAGTTAGCGGCGAATTAGCATTGTATAACACAGGTTCTTCAACTGATAGAATTACGTTTGCATTAGGACCAAACGACAATGCATCAGTACTAACTTGGTTAGGACTATCAGCAACACAATATTTAATTCCAGCAGTGCAAATTAGTAAGCACACTGAAATTCCAGATACATTTAAATCAGGCACAAACTATAATGGTCGCCCAAGTGGCAGTGTTTGGATTAAAACAACTACACCTAATCAAGGTGCTCGTTGGAGAGTAAAACAGTGGAACGATGCAACTAAGATTTGGGATTCAGTTTCGGCTCCGTTATATCCAACTGCACAAGATGCAATTGTAGATTTAGATTTAACAGGCGGCGGCGCAAACTTAACAATTGGTAACTTGTTTGTTCAAACTAATGTTGCAGGCGACACTAGCCCACTTGCTACTTTTAAAATATTTAAACGTGCAGCAGTTGGCGCAACTACAGTAATAACAAATGTAATAACACCAGCTAACTTTACAGATGGACAAGTGTATAAACTAGAAATTAGTGCAACTTCACCAGGAGCAAATACATTCTCAGCACATTCTATATCATGGAATGCAGCTGCACAAGGTACAGATACAGCAACTAATCTTGCAACTGCTATTACAAGTGCTAATATTCCAAATGTTAGTGCAAGTGTTGATAATGATCGTGTAGTTATAACACACAGTACAGGCGGCGAAATGAAACTTAAAGATGATGTATCAAGTTTTGCACCAGCATTAACACAGTTAGGTATTTCACCTTACAATATTGTTACAGGTGCAGGAACACGCTTTGTTGCAGACGAACCAGGTGTTGACAACAACGTTGCACCAATTGAGTACAGAGTAAGTAACTGGGAAGTATTAAGTTATACTCCTAGCAACAGTACTCCGTCAAATACAGCAAGTCAAGGACAATTATGGTACAACTCAACTATTGACGAAGTTGACATTATGGTTAACAACGGTAGTGTTTGGGTAGGCTATAAAGATTCAACAAGTCCAGTCTATAATGCAGTTAGTGGTACTGACGCAAACGGACCAATTGTTTCAGCTACAAAACCAACTAAACAGTCAGATGGTACAAGTGCATTAGTAGCAGGTGATCTTTGGATCGATACTAGTGACATTGAAAACTATCCAACAATATATCGCTACAAAGGACCATTGCTTGATCGCTGGGACTTAGTAGATAACGGTGACCAAACAACTGAAAACGGTATAGTTTTTGCTGATGCACGTTACGGCGAAAGTGGAGCAAAAGGAAATACAGCAGCAACAATTAAATCATTGTTAACTAAAAACTTTGTAGATCCAGATTGCCCAGATCCAGCATTATATCCAAAAGGTACATTATTGTTTAATACACGTAGAAGTGGATTTAATGTTAAGCGTTACGAAATTGGATATGTTGATAAAACAGCTCTTAACAAACGCTTTAATGACGAAGTGATGACAAGCTATGCAGCAGATCGCTGGGTAACTGAATCAGCAAACAACGAAGACGGATCAGGTAGCTTTGGACGTAAAGCACAGCGTAAAGTTGTTGTACAAAAACTACAAGCAGTAGTTAATAGCAATGATGATATTAGAAATGAAGATTCACGTAGATTTAACTTAATTGCATGTCCTGGGTATCCAGAACTAATCGGTGAGTTAACTACACTAAACAACGACAGAGGCTTAACAGCATTTGTTGTTGGTGATAGCCCAGCAAGACTAACACCAGATGCAACTTCACTTAACGAATGGGGAACAAACGTTCGTGCAGCTGTTGAAGATAACGACGACGGACTTGTTACTAACGATGAATACTTAGGTGTATTTTATCCATGGGGCTTTACAAGCGATAACTTTGGAAACAATGTTGTAGTTCCGCCAAGTCATATGATGATGCGTACTATTGCACTAAGTGATCAAGTTAGCTATCCATGGTTTGCACCAGCAGGTACAAGACGTGGCGGAGTAAGCAATGCAAGTTCAACAGGCTACATTAGTAGTGGAGGCGAATTTGTTTCAACGTCCTTAAACGAAGGACAGCGTGATACATTGTATGCACAAGGTGTTAACCCAATTACGTTTATTACTGGCGCAGGACTTGTTAACTTTGGACAGAAGACTCGTGCAAGAGGTGCAAGCTCGTTAGATAGAATTAACGTTGCAAGACTAGTAGTGTACTTACGTTCACAACTAAACACACTTGCTAAACCGTATATCTTTGAACCAAATGATAAAATTACTAGAGATGAAATGAAACAGCAAGTTGAAAGTTTACTTCTTGAGCTAGTAGGACAAAGAGCCTTATACGACTACTTAGTTGTGTGTGACGAAACAAACAACACTCCAGCAAGAGTAGATCGCAACGAATTATATGTTGATATTGCAATTGAACCAGTTAAGTCAATTGAATTTATATACATTCCGTTGAGATTGAAAAACACTGGTGAAATATCAGGCTTATAAGATGATAAATAATATTAAGCAATTAGGAGCAAATTAAATGGCAATCTCATCATTATCGAAAATCACAGTTCCGTTAGCAAGTGGCGACTCAGCTGCAAGCCAGGGCTTGTTAATGCCAAAGCTCCAGTACCGCTTTAGAGTGTCGCTGGAAAACTTTGGTGTTTCAACTCCGACAACAGAACTAACAAAACAAGTTATTGACGTAACTAGACCAACAGTAGCATTTGAGCCAATGGAAATACATGCATACAACTCAAAAGCATACTTAGCAGGCAAGCACACATGGCAACCAATTACACTGAACTTACGTGAAGATGTAAATAATGCTGTACAGAAGCTTGTAGGCGAACAGTTACAGAAGCAATTTGATTTTATGGAACAGTCAAGTCCGGTATCAGGTCAAGATTATAAATTTACAACACGTATTGAGATCTTAGACGGTGGTAACGGTGTGTATACGCCAAACGTTCTTGAAACTTTTGAATTATACGGTTGCTTTATTACTAACGCAAACTATAACTCATTAGCATATCAAAACAATGAGCCAGTAACAGTAACACTAGAAATGCAGTACGACAATGCAATCCAAACAGATGCAGATGGCGGTATTGGTGTAAGTGTACCGAGACAGAATGGTTCGTTAATAACAGGCGGCGGTTCGTAAGTTACTTAAACATAACAGTAAAAGGGGGCTTTATGCCCCTTTTTTATTATCTACGCACATAAAAGATATAGATAAATATTAGTATGACAACTAATGCATATTCAAACAACCTAAATTCCTATAATGGACCTAAAGGTAATCTAGCTGATTACAATCATGCTTCGCGACTATTCCTCAGCAACAATTTAAAGTTTGCACCAAAAACCAAATATCTGTTTCATACGTTTTTTGCAATTGATCCGAACGTAGCTAATACTATACAAGCATTAATTGAAAAGTATGGTATTGAAATTGGTATGCTTGTTAAAGCAGCAGACTTACCTAAATTTCAAGCTACTGTTGAAACACGTAAGAAATATAATCGTATAAAAAATATGCAAACAGCAATTCAATATCAGCCTATTACTATTACATTTCATGACGATAATCATGGCGTAACAACAGCATTACTTGAAGCATATTATAGATACTATTATGCTGATGCCTGGTACGGGAATGATGCAGGAGCATATAACAAAGCTGGTGACGGTGATGCTACATACAAAGGTAGAGAACGTAACCAATTTAGATATGGATTAGATAATAATTTATCTGTTCCGTTTTTTAGAAATATACAAATATCTCAATTATCACGATCACAGTTTACAACATACACATTAGTAAATCCAATAATTACAAATTGGGAACATGATCAAGTTGAAAGTTCAGACAACGGAACCTTCATGCAGAATACTATTACGCTTCAATACGAAGCTGTTCATTATAGTAGAGGAACTGTAGAAGCAGGCGATGACGGTAATCCAGTTGGATTCGGAACAGTACATTATGATACACAGCCAAGTCCATTAGCTGTGCCTAATGCTACACAAGAAGAAGTTGACTTAGTTGCAAATACAAATATTGAACAATACACAAATAACGATCCTAATATTGATTATGATAACGGACCTTTAACATACTTGCCAGATGCGGTTAATGATCTTTATACTAGAATATCGCAAGTAACAAATATTGACAACATTGGCGGACTAGCTGACATTAATATACCAAAAACACGAGGTGCAGGCGGACAACAAAGTGTAACAAAATCTTCAAGTAGTAATATTACATCTAATAGTAATACTAACTCTAGTTTAAGTGTAGAAGATTTAACTAAGAATCCAGCAGCATTAGACTCATTAGCTAAGTTATTATTCTTAGCAGACTTTTTAAGTGATGGCGGGGCTGGTATTAATGGATTAACTGCTGCTTGGGCAGCATTGCCGATTACACAAAGAGAATCTTATAAGAAACAAATTTTAGAGGAAGCTGTATAATGAGTAGTTTACCAATTCCAAACATATCAAAAAGATCTGATAAAGGAGTGCAATTATTTTTTGACACTTATTATAACACACAAATTAATTTATCAGACAACGAACTAAGTGTGGTAATTGCATTTTTTGAAGATGCAGGATTTGACAAAACAGCTGCAATAGCTGTTAGTACCCTTTTATTAAGACAAGCAAAAAATGAAAACATCAAAATATTTGAATTATTAGATACACTAAAAACAATTGATAGTACACGATTAAGTTCTATTGTTGCTGAAATACTTAATTACAATCGAAAAAGAACAAGCGTTGTTGGATTTAGAAAACAAAAAAATGCAACAATTGAAACAAGAAATATACTTGAAGGTTCCTAATGGCCAAATTTGCCCAAGGGAAATATACTTTAAAATTTCCTGAAAAGTATGTTGGAAATAAAACCCCAACATACCGCAGTAGTTGGGAATTTGCTTTTATGCGTTTTTGTGACGAGCATACTAGTGTTGAACAATGGGCAAGTGAAGCAATAAAGATTCCGTATAGAAATCCATTAACAGGAAAAAACACAATATACGTGCCTGACTTTTTTATAGTATATGGTGACAAAGTTGGTAAAAAGCGAGTCGAGTTAATAGAAGTTAAGCCAGCTAATCAAACTCTACGCGAAAAGGTTGGGCGTAGTAAACACAATCAAGCACACTACGTAATTAATCAAGCTAAGTGGCAAGCTGCAAGGGCGTGGTGCAGTCAAAAAAATATTTTCTTTAGAATTATAAATGAACAAGATATGTTTCACCAAGGCAAAAGAAGATAAATAAAACTAGCATATAATGGTATAGGACACATGACCAAGAAACTAGAAGACTTACTAAATTTGCCCGAGAGCAAAGAAATTATAAAAGATGCAGAAATGCAAGAGACTGAACAACAGTCTTATCATCTTGAACAACAACAAGAAACAATGCGAGACATTGCCGAATTTGATAAGATATCAAGTGCATTGCCGCAAGTAAAAGGTTTAGGTGATTTAGCTGATAAAGAACTTAGTGAAGTATCAGACAAAGCAATGCAAGCATACGAAGACTTAATGGACTTAGGTATGAACGTAGAAGCACGTTACAGTGGCAGAGTATTTGAAGTTGCTGGTAATATGTTAAAAACAAACCTTGATGCTAAAGTTGCTAAGTTAGACAAAAAACTAAAAATGGTTGAGTTACAATTAAAGAAAGAAAAATTAGATAGTGACAAAGGAGCCAAAGGCGATGATTTCGTTAACGGTGAAGGTTATGTTGTTACTGACAGGAATAGTCTATTAGAACGTCTAAAAGGACTAGATAATGATAAATAACATATAATAGGAAACATAACATGCGCAAATTTAATGAAATTCTTACAGAAGCAAAAAAAACATACGAGTTTAAAGTAGGCATTGCTGGCAATTGTCCAGATGAATGTGTGCAACAAATGAAAATGGCACTTGAAAAATATGATGTTGTAAATATAACAGCAGGCAAGAAAACACCAATTCAAGAACGTCCATTAGATTTTCCACAATTACAAAATATGGAAGTAACATATTTTGAAGCAGAAGTTAACTATCCAACTACGCCGCAAGTATTACAAGAGTATTTAGGCAAGTGTTGCGGTGTTGATCAAGCATATATTATTGTGCGCAATATGAATGATCCTAGAGAAGAATATCAAGACGCTCCAGAAGAAACTACATACGATGTGTTATTAACACAAGAAGATATGGGTGGCGAATCTGCACAAAAAGAAGTAGCAGGAGAACGCATAATGGGATTACTAAAAGAATTAGAAACTGCCCGTAAGGAACGAGATCATGAACCTACTGAAGGCGTACACGTAGGCGATAGCAAAGATATTGACAACAAAGAAAACAGTGCCAGCACTGTAGGGAGTTAAAAAAATGGATATGAAAAATATTTTACAAAACATGGATGCAGCCGCAAGTGGTGATAAACCTTCCGCTGATACAAAAGATGTTAACAGTATGAAAACTATCTTAGAGTCTATACAAGAATGTGGTAGCCCAATGATGGCAGGACAAGAAATGCCAATGGCGTCAGAAGGTGGACAACCAGTAACAGTAAGTATTACAGCATCAGGTAAAGATAATGTATCAGACTTAATTGCAATGATGCAGATGCTGCTGGCATTACACAGATGGGTCCAGCAGTTACAGATGAACCAAAAATGTTACCAGCACCAGATGGCGATGACCAAGAAATGGACATGGCTACTATGAGAGACTTAATAGTTGGTAAACCTGATGAACCAACTGAAGAAAATTATGCCAATTCACCAGATCCAGAATACGGTGATATGAGCGATGCTATTCCAGATGGTAATGATTTGAACCGCAAGAAGAAAGCATACCCTGCTACACAAGATGGCGACAACCCAATGGCTGTTGAAGACGATAGCGATGATACATCTGAGTTAGAAGCACGTATTAAAGAAGAACTAAAAGCAGCATTAGAAGGTAAGTATTCTAAAAAAAAAGTCGACAAAAAAGTAAGTGAAAAAGAATCACCAGCAGGCGGTCCAGCATGTTGGGATGGTAAAAAGATTGGAAGCCCTAAAACTAAAATGAAGGGCGGAAAAAGAGTAAACAACTGCGTATCAGCTTAATTCCTTAAACTAATCAATAGGCTCTTCGGGGCCTATTTTTTTGAATAAATATTATTATGGCAGCATCACTAGACGGCGTCTTAATTAAGAAAGCCAATAAACAAGAAACATTTACAAATGCACAAGTAGAAGACTTGATGAAGTGCATGGATCCTGACGAAGGGTATCTACACTTTGCAAAACACTTTGCATTTATTCAACATCCTGTGAAGGGAAAACTGTTATTTGATCCTTACGAGTATCAGTTAAGACTGATGCACAGTTATCATAACTATCGTTTTAATATTAATATGATGCCTAGACAAACAGGTAAAACTACCTGTGCTAGTATCTACCTAGCATGGTATGCAATGTTTAAACCAGATCAAACTATTCTAGTTGCTGCACACAAATACACAGGCGCACAAGAAATTATGTCACGCATACGCTTTGTGTATGAGACTTGTCCTGATCATATACGTGCAGGTGTTACAAGTTATAACAAACAATCGATTGAATTTGAAAATGGTTCACGTATTGTAGCACAAACAACAACAGGCAACACAGGACGTGGTATGAGTATTTCGTTACTGTACTGTGACGAGTTTGCATTTGTTATGCCTAACATTGCTGAAGAGTTTTGGACATCAATATCTCCTACACTAGCAACAGGTGGTCGTGCTATTATTACTAGTACGCCTAACAGTGATGAAGATACATTTGCTACTATTTGGAAACAAGCAGAAGAAAAGTTTGATGCACACGGCAATGAACAAGAGCTTGGAATAAATGGATTTCATAGTTTTGTTGCCGAGTGGCACGAACATCCCGATAGAGATGAAGAATGGAAGACAGAAGAAATTGGACGCATTGGCGAAGAAAAGTTTAGACGTGAGTATGGTTGTGAATTTTTAGTATTTGACGAAACATTAATCAACAGTATTAAACTTGCAACCATGGACGGCAGAAGCCCTATACTTAATATGGGGCAAACACGTTGGTATAAAAAACCAACCAGCCAATATACATATGCAGTAGCACTTGATCCTAGTATGGGCACAGGTGGCGATAATGCTGCTATACAAGTTTTTGAATTACCTAGTTACGAACAAGTTGCCGAATGGCAACACAATCAAACTGCAATACCCGGACAAGTTAGAGTGTTAAGTGATATATGCAAGTATCTAGAAGAGCAAACTAAAAACCCGCAAGGAATTTACTGGAGCGTGGAGAACAATGGACTAGGCGAGGCTGCCCTTATCGTTATAAACGACTACGGAGAAGAGAACATTCCGGGTTTGTTCGTCAGTGAGCCTATCCGCAAGGGACACGTTCGTAAATTCCGCAAAGGATTTAATACTACACACAGCACAAAAGTAACTGCTTGTAGTAGATTAAAGACTATGATTGAAAACGATAAAATGATTATCAACAGCAAACCGTTTGTATCTGAACTTAAAGGCTTTGTTGCTACAGGTTCAAGCTATCAAGCAAAATCTGGTATGAGTGATGATTTAGTAAGTGCAACATTACTTGCTATCAGAATGATGAGTGTGTTAAAAGACTGGGATCCTAGAGTGTACAATTCGTTTAATCAAGCAGAGGATATTGAAGACTACGAAGCACCCATGCCAATCTTCGTTAGCAGCAATTATTGATAAATACTTTTATGAAGAATCTTGACAACATAGCAGATGAACTATTTAATAAAGTTCGAGGACGTTTTCCGAATGTTACTATTGGTGACGAAGAAGGAAAAATAACTAATGTACCTGAAGAAGCTCGTTTCTTTGACTTTGAGTACAAAGAGTCAAACAGAGCATTAGGTAAAGTAAGTATTAGTATTGACGATACTAGTTTAAGTGTTATGTATAGTAATGATTTTGTTGCTAATGAAGACGCAATGACTAGAGACAATTGGTATAATTTTCTTAAAGAGCTTAGAGTATTCAGCAAGAAAAGAATGTTAAATTTTGATACTAGAAATATTACAAAATCAAACTTAGATCGCAGAGATTACAACTTTTTAGCGTCAAACCGCACTGAGGAAGAACAGATGACAGAGTCAACAATGTATGGAACAGATAAAACAAGTTTTCAAAAATTTGGAAACGCAAAATTATCTATAAAACATTCTACGCCAATTAGCGTAGAAGAGAATAGCAGAGCCAGAAGTCAAAAGATTGGCAAAATTTATATTGAAAATGCAGAGGGTGAAAAGTTTAAATATCCTTACAAACACCTAAGCGGTGCAAGAGCAATGGCAACACATGTTGCAGAAGGCGGTTATCCTTATGATGACTTTGGTAAACATATTGTAGGTTTGTCAGAAGAACTAAACAAGTTACGTAAGTTTAAAACTTATATGGGCCGTTCAAGTGTAATGGCAGAAAGTCTAGCTGGATATGTAGACATTGTTAAAGAACGTGCAGTAGCAATTAAAAAAGAAATTTCAAATTTACAAAAACCAGGTTATTATAAAGAAGCAGTTGACGGCTTTGAAACACCTGTACTAGAAGATGTACCAAGTGATGTTGCAGAAAATTGGATTGATCAACTTACTATCAAACAGTTTAACGAAGAATTACAAGATGTTTTTCCATACATTTATAATCTTGTAAGTGAAGCAACAAAAGCACAAGACGTAACATTAGAAGAATTAGAAGAAGGTCCTATTGATTGGGCTAAAGGTAAGATTGCTGACTTTAAACAAGGTCGTGCTGACAATATGAAACAGTATGATCAAGACTTACATATATTAAGAACGGTATTGTCAAGCAACGGCATGGACAAAACAATGATCAGCAGACTAGAACAAGGTTGTTTAAATGATCCAAGAGTTTGTTTGTATAATGAAATTCGTAAAAAGAATATGCAAGCCGGTGATATGGATGTAGAAGTAGAACGCATTGGTAAAGAATTAAACAGTGGGTGGACTACACGTTCGGGTACAACAGATGAACAAGCTATTGAAGATGCATTTGAAGAAATGATGGGACAGTTTGGTGAAGGTAACAGCCCGCACAAAAAAGGTACTGCAAAGTACAAGAAGCATATGGCAGCAATGCATGCCGAAGACTTTGATCCTGAACATTTTGATGGAGAGTTTCAAGGTTATGCTACAGGTGACGACGGTGAAGAAGACGGAGCAGATATAGAGTACACAGCAACAATAGTTAACGGTAAGCCAGTTGTGCATCCTAAGTCAATTAGAGTACATGCACATGGTACCAATCCAAGTAGCAAATTAGGCCATGATGTTGATATGGATACTGAAATGCAAGATCCAGAAGACATGATGCAACAGTGTCAAGATCATGCAAACGAACTTTGGGCAAAGCAACAACAAGCACAAGGCGAAGGTAATGCATATTCAGGTGCTGTAGCAAAAGCTAAAATGAACGGCAAGAAAAAAGGTGACAAAATTGACGGTCCAGACGGTGACGAGATTACACTTGAAAAGGACGAAAAGACACCATTAGGCGAGTTCATACTAAGTTACTTTGATAGAGAAAACGGACAGTTTCCAAAAGGTGAAACAGCAGTACTAACAATGGTAGAGAAAGACTACGGCGAGAAATTTATTACACCTGCTAAACAATTTATTGAAATGATCAATAACAAAGTAGCAGAAGTAATGGGCTACAGAGATACTGAAATGGAACCAACGATACAACAAGACGAAGAACTAGGCGATATACGTAGATTATCAGGGCTGTAATAGTCCTGTTATAAGTTTTATTTCTTTTTCTTTAAAAAAAGACTTGACAACGTAAATAGCAGAGTGTATAATAACAACTGTGCTATATACAAAATAGGCACTAGTAGCAATATAGCTACTGCACATAGGCATAACAATTAGGAGGCATAACTATGGCATCATTAGCAGAAATCCGTGCAAAGCTCAAAGAGCAAGAAGCAGGTAACAACAACAACCGCTCATCAGGCGGTGATAACGGCATTTACCCATTTTGGAATATGAAAGAAGGCGAGAACTCGGTTCTACGTTTCCTTCCAGATGGCGATGGCGATAATACTTTCTTTTGGAAAGAACGTTTAGTAATTAAACTTCCATTTGCAGGTATTAAAGGTGAGACAGACTCACGTCCAGTACAAGTACAAATTCCGTGTATGGAAATGTACGGCGAAACATGTAACATTCTAAACGAAGTACGTGGCTGGTTTAAAGATCCAAGTCTTGAAGATATGGGTCGCAAGTATTGGAAGAAACGTTCTTATATCTTCCAAGGGTTTGTAACTGATAACCCGCTATCCGATGATCAAACTCCGGAGAATCCAATCCGTAGATTTATTATTGGTCCACAAATCTTCCAAATCATTAAGCAGGCGCTTATGGATCCGGATATGGAAGAGTTACCAACAGATTATACTGCTGGTGTAGACTTCCGTCTTAACAAAACAAGTAAAGGCGGTTATGCAGACTATTCAACATCTAATTGGGCACGTAGAGATCGTCCACTAGGTGACACTGAAATGAATGCAGTTAATACACACGGGTTGTTTAATTTAAGTGACTTCCTTCCTAAAAAGCCAGGTGATGTAGAACTAAAGGTTATGCAAGAAATGTTTGAAGCGTCAGTAGACGGTGAAGCATATGATGCAGAACGTTGGAGTAATTACTTCCGTCCAGCAGGTATGGCACAGCGTACAGGTGATCCTGTAAAAGCATCCACACCAGCACCGGCAGCACCAGTAGCGGCTCCAGAAGCGGCACCAGAAGCGGCTCCAGAAGCAGCACCAGTAGCAGCTCCGACAGTAGATCAGGCCAAAGCAGTAGGCGCGGGCGCAGACGATATTCTAGCAATGATTAGAGCACGTCAAGGACAGTAAGAGCAAGCTAAAAGGGTTGCTTTGCTAAAGAGCAACCCTTTTTAGTTGCCCAACTTTTTAGATAGGAGAATAATATGGCGAATAAATCATTCGATCCGACTAAGTTCCGTAAGGACTTAACAAAATCCATCTCAGGCATGAGTAGTGGATTCAACGATCCTAAAGACTGGATCAGCACAGGTAACTTTGCACTAAACTATCTTATTAGTGGCGACTTTCACAAAGGTGTT
>Ga0233438_10000315_pt1 | contig 64284 bp, 56 predicted proteins | sample SI_123_September_FD_182720 | JGI IMG/M metagenome (GOLD analysis project Ga0233438, IMG submission 182720) | Seawater microbial communities from Saanich Inlet, British Columbia, Canada - SI_123_September2016_10_MG | ecosystem: Environmental > Aquatic > Marine > Inlet | place: Canada: British...
CATTCCACATTTAAATGTGCGTCAACCTGAACCCGTTAAAGATGCTATTGAGTTAGTCAACAACCAAGCATTAGCTGATTGGAAAGCATATCTCACCTATCATACAATCTCTAACAACGCATCGATGTTATCTGAAGATATCTACAACACTAACTTTGCTTTTTTTGGTACTATTTTAAATGGTCAACAAGAGCCTCGTCCACGTTGGAAGCGTGCTATCAGTGCAATGTCAGGTACCGAAAGTCTAGGTTTTGCCATTGGTGAAATTTATACCGAACGATATTTCCCCGAGAGTTCTAAAGCTCAAATGGCTGAACTGGTTGAAAACCTGCGAACTGCTCTAGGCCAACGCATTGACAATCTTGATTGGATGGGGGAAGAAACGAAAGTTAACGCAAAAGCGAAATTAGCTGCTTTCCGCCCTAAAATAGGTTACCCAGATCAAGCCATTAATTTTGCAGGACTAGACATCAGCAGTACAGACTTAATGGGCAATGTGAAAACACTACGTCAATTTTTCCAAGCTAAAGATGTCGCCAATGAAATGAAACCCACTGATCGTGAACGTTGGGGTATGACACCGCAACAAGTCAATGCTTATTACAATTCTTCATTTAATGAAATTGTCTTCCCAGCCGCCATTTTACAACCACCATTCTTTGACCCCAACGCAGATCCTGCAGTCAATTATGGTGGCATTGGTGCAGTTATTGGGCATGAAATGGGCCATGGTTTTGATGATCAAGGTTCAAAATCAGATGCAATGGGTGTTCAACGTAACTGGTGGACCGATGAAGATCGTGCAGCATTTGAAGCCAAAGCTGCTAATCTTGCCGCGCAATACTCAGCATATGAGCCTATTGAAGGTAACTTTGTCAATGGTAAAAACTCATTAGGTGAGAACATCGGTGATGTCGGTGGACTAGCAATGGCATATCACGCTTATCAACTGAGTTTAAATGGTGAAGAAGCGCCTATCATTGATGGCACTACAGGCGACCAACGTTTCTTCTTAGCTTGGGCACAAGTGTGGAAAGAAAAACGCACCGAAGAAAGTATGCTTAACCAGCTTCGAGGCGGAACTCACGCGCCTGGTCGTTATCGTGCATTAGCACCACGTAACCATGATGCCTGGTACGAAGCGTTTGACGTCAAACCAGGAGATGCATTGTATCTTGCGCCAGAAGAACGTGTTCGTATTTGGTAATACACAAAATAAACACTAGTTAAGCCCCTTTTATAGGGGCTTTTTTGTGGTTAAACTCATTTTTCACAAGTAAGGCGATAAAGCCAGTTTTTTTCGCCTTGCCATATCATAGATTCTACTCTAACAAAATTGAGCTTTTCTAATAGTCCAATAGACGGAATATTATGCAACGATACAATGGCCAAGATTTCATTGGTAATTAAAGTATCAAATCCTTGAGCAATCGCTATTTGACAAGCCTGATAAGCATAACCTAAACCTACGAATTGAGATGATATTGCATAGCCTAAGTCAGGCGCTGATAACTCAGCTCGTTGTAATAAACCACACACACCGACCGGTAACTGTTTTTCAGCATCAATAATCACATCCAAACCATGCCCAAATTGTTGATGAGATGCCTTCGGACCATGAATAATATAAGCTTTAGCATCATCGATGTTTTTAATTTGTTTATCTGCAATATATTGAATAAATGCAGGTTGATTGTATAAGTCTAAAACAAATTCAGCATCCATCAGCTCCATTGGACGAATTAAGATATTGGACATTCAACCACCCACCATTAAGCAGCAAATTCCGCTAACGATTTAGGTCTTGCTACACCAGAGTGTAACTCCCAAAAATACTGATGAGAATCGTATTGGGCAGCATCTAAATCAATACTCGCTAATCTATTAGGATCAGTGAACTGCATTGTCGCAGCTTCAAACGTGGCTAATGGTGCTCGAGCCTGCGATGCTTGTTTAAAATAAGCAACAAAATCATGCTTCATATCGACATACAGAGGATAATCCATGGCATCATCAGGCATTGCCGCTTGATTTACTGAGATAACAGTGTCTAAGGCCGAATCATTAGATACATCATATCGAGTCATTAAATAATCACGAACTTCTTGATAAAATAATGTCCAGCCAGATGGCATGGATTTATCACCGTTAAAATATCGAGTGGCCCAAGTCAGTAATGGGTATGCATCAGGCGCTCGATTTATGTCATCAAGTAAATTCGCCATAAATTCTCCTGCAGCAATATCATATTCCCACTGCATATAACGCATGATATAACGCAACAAACTATATCCATCAGCCATGACATATATTTGATAAATCGCATTCATGCGTTTCATATCTTGCGGCGTGTAACTATACGTCGACGTTAAAAAGCTATGTTCATCCGTTTTAATTTCATACTTTGCCATATACCCAGGCTCAGCCATTGGACTATTGGGTAGTAACTGAGTTGGATAAGCTTTCACCGACACATCCATATCAATATAACGCTGTAAATCAGCAGTGAAAGAAGCGACGGTCATTCCTGGCAGCCCGATCATCAAATCTGTTGATAGAGGTAAATTTAAGTCAGTGAAGGCTTGAGCGAGTTCATCATAGCGTTGGGTACGAATGTTTTTACGATTAATAACATCTAGGGTTTGTTCATCTGTCGTCTGAATAGATATGATCCCTTGCCCAATAATCCCACCGGCAGTAAAGATTTTGATAATTTCCACTAATCGCCATGTGGAATTTTTCGTGTAGTTCACCACAATTTCTTGTGGGTAGCCATATTTAGCTTTGGTATCGACAATAAATTGCGAAATCTCAATATCACGATCATATAAGCCATAATTAGCATCCGCAATCCACATCACGCGAATATTATTTTTACCTATCCAGGTGATTTCATCTTTAACCCGTTGTAAATCAAATTTTCTAATTTTTTGATTGGTTGCACTGCCCCAGTCACAAAATGTACACCCATAAGGACAACCGCGATTAGTTTCAATAATCGCCGCTTCGACTCGGCCTTGGTATTCATCAAATAGCCCAGATAAATAGGGAGATGGCACACTATCAGGTGTTTTCATGCGCTCTCTAGCGCCCGTGCGAATCAGTCGATTCGTCATGCTCTCACGATAGGTGATCCCCTTCACCTCTGCAAGGCGACGATAATAGGCTTGGATGCTCCGTTTATGCATACTAGATGTAGCTTTTATCGCACGTAGTGATTCAACCACCTCAGTTATTGTTATCTCACCTTCCCCATGAACAGCGATATCAACAGACGTATGTTCGGTTAAAAAATCTTCACAGGCTTTTTGATAATCAGGCGTACTTGGTCCGCCATGAATAGTAAAATTACCAACGTGGTGTTGCTTCACGGCTTGACTGATTTGCATATTAACGTCAATCGACCACATGTAATTTGAGAACAACCATACACCTGCACCAAACTTTCGATAAGGGCCGTTAAATAACTCATTCGGTTCGAGGTAGTTTAAAGGAATAAACTGAAAATCATTGAGCAATTCACCCTCTTTATAGGCCAACAATGCACTATATAATACCCCTAGCGCTAGTGGAAAATGGTTCTCCATGTGTGGGACAAAATACACTGGAATTTTATCTTCAGCGACGGATTCTTCCCATTTAGCGGGTAAGGCCAACGCGGTCTCAGTTTTGGTCGAAAAAGGAGTTAATACCGGAGCACTTTTTGACACATTTAACTTTTCTTCTGCCAGCAAACCTGCTGCTCGCCATTGACTTATACGCAGCAAGTATTCATCGTATCCGGCCCCCAGAGGCGCTTTACTCGTTAATACGTGAGATATCGTTTGCCCTTCACCAAAACTCATCAAGATCATGGCATCAAGCGAACTTAGGCCCACAAATTCACTGACCACAGACGACCACGCACAATAGCCTTTTTCGCAAAGTGATATAGCGAAGTGAGTACCGAGTCGCAATCTAGCCATCGGCTCTGGCAATGTTTGAGTATCTGCTTTTAATACATCTACTGACAATTCAGTGACTTGAATTGCATTTATGTTCGGCGGATTATCCATTGGAGAGTTAAGTAAAGCACTGACAGATTGGTATTGAGATAAACGTTGGCTAATTTGTGATATCGACAAATTACGAAAAGGCTTCATTGATTCGCTTGCATGAATACGCTCGGCTAAAGCATCGACCGTCATGCTTGATTCACTCATTTGGGTGATACGATTCACTAAATCCAGTAGAACAAAATCAGGGTCACCAAGGGGAATAGATTGAGCTGAGCCTGAGACATTGGCTAACAGTGACATGCCATTTCGAAAGAAAATGACTTTGTGATGATTGATATACAAAAGAGTGCCCACCTAGCGTTTTTATTGTTGAGTAATGGTGTTAAATTATCTCAAAGCATAAACGCATCAGTGGGGCTTGTAAAGTTAGCCGTTAATGTTCGGTGCTAACCACATTTGTGCCGTCTCATTATCCCACGACTTGCGCTTGGCATAGTCATCAACCTGATCTGATTGAATTTGTGCAACAGCGAAATAACGTGCATCTGGGTGAGCAAAATACCAGCCTGATACTGCTGCTCCTGGCCACATCGCATAGCTTTCAGTCAGCTTCATACCAATCTGTTTTTCAACATCAAGTAAATCCCAAATCAATTGCTTTTCGGTATGCTCTGGACAAGCTGCATAGCCAGGTGCAGGACGAATACCTTGATACAATTCACGAATAAGCGACTCATTGTCGAGACGTTCATCCTCAGCATATCCCCAATGCGTGATCCGCACTTGTTGATGAAGGTACTCTGCAAATGCTTCGGCAAGTCGATCCGCTAATGCTTTGACCATAATACTGTTGTAATCATCACCATCAGCTAGAAAAGTTGCCGACAATTCATCTTCACCGATACCCGCAGTCACCGCGAAGGCACCAATGTAGTCTTGACGACCCGAATCTTGAGGCGCAATATAATCACTCAAACAGTAATTAGCCCCTTTCGGTTTATGGGTTTGTTGACGCAAGTGATGACTTATGACTGCATTTCCTTGTGTATCTGTGATCTGAATATCATCACCGACACTGTTGGCAGGAAACAAGCCGTAGATCCCTTTTGCCTCTAACAATGCTTTATCACATAGATTATCGAGCATCGCTTGAGCATCATTAAACAAATCCGTCGCTTCTTTACCGACCACTTCATCTTCTAGAATTCGAGGATACTTCCCAGCCAGCGACCACGTTAAAAAGAACGGCGTCCAATCAATATATTCACGCAATGTACTCAAAGACACAGACACTGCTTCAACGCCTAGCTTTCTAGGCGTAATAATCGACTGGTTCGCCCAGTCACACGTAAATTTATTATCCCGGGCTTGAGATAAGGTAATCGCTTTAGAACGCGGAGTTTTACGTGCATGCTGATCCCGCACCACTGCATATTCTTTTTTCAATTTATCGTGAAAAATGGGACGTTTAATATCTGAAATCAATTGCTGACAAACACCCACAGCACGGCTTGCATTAGACACATACACTACAGGGTGGTCATAATGTTGTTCAATTTTGACTGCAGTGTGCGCTTTTGACGTTGTCGCTCCACCAATTAATAGTGGTAAATCCAAACCATTACGCTGCATTTCTTTAGCAACATATACCATTTCATCCAATGATGGGGTAATTAGGCCTGACAAGCCAATCATATCTACGTTTTCATCTTTTGCGACTTGTAAGATCTTGGCACATGGCACCATCACACCTAAATCAATCACTTCAAAATTATTACACTGTAATACCACCCCCACGATATTTTTGCCAATATCATGCACATCTCCTTTGACTGTCGCCATCAGAATTTTGCCATTGGATGAGGCTTTACCGTCTTTTTCAGCTTCTATAAAGGGCTGTAAATGTCCTACTGCTTTTTTCATGACTCGCGCAGACTTCACAACTTGGGGAAGAAACATCTTTCCTTCCCCAAATAAATCACCCACGACATTCATGCCATCCATTAGTGGTCCCTCAATCACATGCAAGGGTTTATCCGCTTCTAGACGAGCAGCTTCAGTATCTTCGATAATGTAATCGGTAATCCCTTTAACTAGGCCGTGCTCTAAACGTTTATTGACCGGCCACTCTCGCCAAGCAAGATCTTCAACTTTAGCCGCTTTTCCATCACCTTGGTACTCGGGAGCTATCGCCAATAAATTATCCGTTGCTTGGTCGTGGCGATTTAAAATCACATCTTCGACGGCATCGCGCAGTTTAGGTGGAATTTCATCATATACTTCTAACTGACCGGCATTCACAATGGCCATATCCATACCCGCTTTAATGGCATGATATAAAAACACGGAATGCATAGCTTCTCGCACGGGATTATTGCCGCGGAAGGAAAATGAAATATTAGACAGTCCACCCGAGACATGGGCATGGGGTAGATTTTGACGGATTTTACGCGTCGCTTCTATAAAATCGACGGCATAGTTATTGTGCTCTTCAATTCCTGTTGCGACAGCGAAAATATTCGGATCAAAAATAATATCTTCAGGTGGAAAACCAACTTCATCCACTAAAATACGATAACTGCGCTCGCAAATATCATATTTACGCTCGATGGTATCAGCTTGACCTTGCTCATCAAATGCCATCACTACTGTCGCAGCACCATAGCGCTTAATCAGTTTAGCTTGCTCAACAAAAGGTGCTTTACCTTCTTTAAGACTAATGGAGTTGACGACCGATTTGCCTTGAACACATTTTAAACCGGCTTCAATAACTGACCATTTTGATGAATCAATCATGATAGGTACACGTGAAATATCAGGTTCAGATGCAATCAAATTTAAAAAACGTACCATGGCCGCTTCAGAGTCCAACATGGCTTCGTCCATGTTGATATCAATGATCTGTGCACCGTTTTCAACCTGCTGTTTTGCCACGTCGAGTGCCGTTTCATAATCTTCTTCTAAGATCAGGCGTTTAAACATCGCAGAACCGGTGACATTCGTACGTTCACCTATGTTAATAAATGAGGAAGCTGCTTGAGTCATATTGGGTGCCTCCTTAATGAATGAATGGTTCAAGACCCGATAAGCGCATCTTAGTCGCTAATTCAGGTATCGCTCTAGGATTGGATGAGGCAACAACATCAGCAATTGCTTTAATATGTTCAGGAGTACTCCCACAACAGCCGCCCACAATATTGACTAACCCGGATGAAGCCCACTCTTTGATATGAGCAGACATTTCATCTGCATCCATGTCATATTCACCAAACTCATTAGGTAACCCAGCATTAGGGTGAGCAGACACTAAGCAATCGGCCACATTGGATAATTCATCGACGTATTGACGTAATAAGTCTGGGCCTAATGCACAGTTTAACCCCATCGATAACGGGCTCAAATGACGCATGGAATGATAAAATGCTTCTGTGGTTTGTCCTGATAAAGTTCTGCCAGATGCATCAGTAATAGTGCCAGATACCATCACAGGAAAATGCTCGCCACGTTGCTCAAACACATTTTCAACAGCAAAAGCCGCTGCTTTTGCATTTAACGTGTCAAAAATCGTTTCTAGCATAATAATATCGGCCCCACCATCAAGTAAGGCATGGGTAGATTCTTCGTAGGCCTCGACTAATTCATCAAAGGACACATTACGTTTACCCGGATCATTGACATCAGGTGAAATTGAAGCCGTGCGATTAGTCGGACCCAAGACACCTGCCACAAAACGCGGCTTATCCGGGCTTGAATACTTATCAGCAGCTTGACGTGCTAATTTAGCTGCCGCAAGATTTATCTCTTTTGAGATATCTTGCATGTCATAATCCGCCATCGCAATAGTGGTCGCATTAAACGTATTAGTTTCGATAATATCACTGCCCGCCGCCAAATATTGTTCATGGATAGAACGAATAATATCAGGCTGAGTGATGGCTAATAAATCATTATTACCTTTCACATCACAATGCCAATCGGCATATTGTGAACCTCGATAATCGCTTTCGGTAAATTGATAAGTTTGGATCATGGTACCCATAGCACCATCAAGGATCAGGATCCGTTGTTTTGCTAGTTGCGCAATTTGAGCGCTTAACTGATTTGACACGTGGTTCGTCCTAGTGTTCACATAGATTAGGTCAATGTGGTTAAATCATATGGAGTGGTCTGATATACATAGTAATTCAGCCAGTTAGTGTATAGTAATGTCCCGTGGGAGCGCCATGAAACGAGCGGCGCTTGTGTAGGATCATTATTAAAAAAATAATTTTCAGGTAATGCTGTGTCCTGACCGTTTGCTAGATCCCGCGCATACTCTTCAGCTAAGGTATTCGCATCATACTCAGGGTGACCGGTAATAAACACATGACGTTTATCTTTAGTCGCAGCTATGTAGGTACCCGTTTGTTCAGAAGCGGCTAGCACATCAATTTCAGAGACTTTCTCATAAGCAGCAATTGGTACATTGCCATAGCGAGAATGTGGCGCATTAAATATAGGATCAAACCCCCTCATCAATTCATTCTCTGGAGCCAGGACCTGATGTTCATACACGCCAAATAGTTTGTCAGAACGTAATTCGCGCATTTGTCCATAAAAATGGTACATTGCAGCGTGGGCTGCCCAGCATAAATATAATGTAGATTGAACATTCACTTTGGCCCAATCTAAAATCTCTTGCATATCACGCCAATATTTCACGTCTTCATATGCCATAAAGCCTAATGGTGCACCCGTAATAATCATGCCATCATATTTTTTATTCTTGATATCACTGAAAGCTTTATAAAATGCGTCCATATGAGATTGTGGCGTATTCTTTGAAAGCTGATTATCAATCCGAATTAAATCTATATTGATTTGTAACGGTGTGTTGGATAACAACCGTAATATCTGTACTTCTGTTTCGATTTTATTGGGCATCAGGTTTAAGATCCCGACTTCCATCGGACGAATATCTTGATTAGCTGCACGATCCATATCCATCGCAAAGATGTTTTCACCGTTCAAAATATCTAAGGCAGGTAAATCTGTAGGGATCCGAATAGGCATAAGCACCTCACAATAAAATCAATGGGTTTATTGTGCCTATTTTTAATAGAATGTCAAATTATATACGTCTAGACGTCTAAACGTCTTAACTTCTATATCTCAATCTCATTAACCGTTAGTGTTTGTCATTTTATTTATACTGATCAGTTTGTGTAGGTCTAAGAGTGTTAGTAATTCATCGCCATTACTGACAATTCCTTCAGTATTAATGTGACTCATTTGTCCTGTTTTATTACTGGTAACATCGATTTGATGGTTATGTAGATATACAACTCCAGAAATACTATCTATAAGAAAGCCAACATCATTCTGGGCATGCCCAATTATGAGAATACGAGTTTCATCGGTAAATTCAGAACGACTGAATCCGAAACATAAACGAGTATCGAAAATGTGAATGTGATTACCACGCAGAGCTATAGACCCTACGCTATATTTCGGCGCATGTTGTATGGAATGTATATGAGAAAGTGTTACTACTTCTTTCAAGTATTTGACATTAATAGCATAGGCGCTATTACTTAAACGGAAAGTGAGCCATTGCGACACACCTCCATTAAACGGAGAGTCATTTAAATTTAATGTTTGTTGTTCGTTCATTATCACTGATAAAGTGTTACTTAACTAGCTTAGTCTCTACTATGACTGATTTGAACGTTATACACTAATACTTTATGCTAATTTCTGTTGCCAAGAAGACAATTTTGTCTTTAATTTGCTCTTTGCTTGGCTATGGATCTGACTCACTCTAGATTCACTCACATTTAAAGCTTGGCCTATTTCACGGAGACTTAAGTCTTCATCATAGTATAATGATAGAACTATCGCTTCTCGCTCTGGGAGAGAAACAATAGCTTTAGCTAATGCCTTCTGGAAACAACCATGCACTAATTCATCGTAAGGGGTGTTGGTAGACTTGAAATCAGGTGTCGCTATGACATCCTCGGATATTCCTAGATCTTCAATTCCAACTAATTTCCCTATATTCACTTCATTTAACATTTTGTGGTATTGAGGCAATTCGATGCCTAATCTTTTCGCTATATCTGAGTCTTTGGCATCACTATTCATTTCGTTTTCTACTGAAGATATCGCCTGAGTAATTGCACGTGAATTTTTATGCACAGATCGCGGCGTCCAGTCACCTTTGCGTATATCATCCAACATTGAACCTCGAATACGAATACCCGCAAACGTTTCAAAAGAAGCCCCTTTAGTGCTATTGAAATTTTTAGCTGCTTCAAGCAAACCTAGCATTCCTGCTTGAATTAAGTCATCAACTAATATGTTGGGTGGTAAACGCGCCAATAAATGATGGGCGATACGCTTGACTAAAATAGTATGTTTCTCAACTAATTCTTCGCTGCTTAAAGATTGATTACAATCATTTAACACTTTATCCACGATGATACTCCTAGTTGACCTATACTGAGCCAACGTATTATCTTTTGGGGGATAGAAATAAAAAACTGCTTACACAAATTAGTGTCAATTACAGTATATTTAGTTTCTATAATCTTTTAAAATGAAGTATTGAAGTGAACAAATACAACATGTGTTGGATGGTAGCAGAAGAGTGGAGAATTCCCTCAACGTCAAATAGGACAAGTTATGTAAGAGATGTGTGATTTATTCATAATCATTACTCATACATATCCTTATTAACTGTATCTGTGAATCAGCTTTAATCATATTTAAACTAAAATCATATGATGTACGTATTTACTTGTATAACACCCGTTCAGTCAAAATTGCGGTGGAAACATGACACAATCAAATAGCTTTCAACCTGATGACTTAGCCGCTTTCTTTGCTGAAATGTCTGACGTTGCTCCTCTACCAGAGCCAGATAAGGTTGCAATCAAACAACACGATCCTTTTGCACAAGCCAAGCAATTAAAGCGCGACGCATTAGAAAAAGAATCTAGCCCACTAAAATATGGATTATCGCTAGAAATCTCACAGCCCATTGATCCTTATGACGTCATTAGTTACAAGCAAGATGGTATTCAAGAGGGAGTATTTAAAAACTTGAGACTAGGGAAATATCCGATTGAGACACGCTTAAACTTAACACAAATGTCCATTGAACAGGCGCGTGATGCGCTTATTGAGAGTATTGAAACGAGTTTTAATCATGGCGTGAGAGTCATGTTAATTCAGCATGGTATAGGGCTTAAAAGCAAACCTATACCCGCTAAATTAAAAAGTTATATCAATTTATGGTTACCTACATTACCACAAGTTATTGCATTTCATTCCGCACATAAGAGCCATGGTGGTTTGGCGTCCACTTATGTCATGATGAAAAAGAATCCGCAACAGAAACTGATTAATCGTGAAAAACACGCAAAGCGATTTTCAAGTTAATGTCGTAAATATGCTTAGTAGATAGGTATTAAAAGAACACCGACGCATTGGCAGAAGCGTTTATTGCTGCAGTCACTGTCATTACAATGACAGCTAAAAAGACACTGGTAAATCCAATTTTTTTATTACGTTTAAACATGATTATTCTTTTTTGATTGTTATTTTTATTATTCAAGTGCCCCAAATACCTCGAGTAATCTCTTACATTCTTCAGTATTCGGAGCACGTAATTTAGCAGTGTAAAACACCGCTGAATTATTTTAAAGTATTAATTGACGAAACGACGTGCATTCCTAAATAAACGCATCCATGGGCTATCTTCTTGCCATTCACTTGGCTTCCAAGAGTTAGCTACAGCTCTAAAAACACGTTCTGGATGGGGCATCATAATTGTTACTCGTCCATCTTTGGATGTCAGCCCAGTGATCCCATTGACTGAACCATTTGGATTCGCAGGATATTGCTGCGTTACATGACCATGATTATCTACATAACGTAAACTCACTTGGCCTTGTTGTTCTACTTGTGCTAAATCATTTTGAGAAGCAAATTCAGCATGCCCTTCACCATGCGAAACAGCAATCGGCATACGTGAACCCGCCATACCGGCGAATAATACAGAAGGTGACTCTTGAACTTCAACCATAGCCACACGTGCTTCAAAACGCGCAGAGTGATTTTGCACAAAGTGAGGCCAATGTTCTGTACCAGGTATGATGCTATGTAAATTAGATAACATCTGACAACCATTACATACACCTAGCGCAAAGGTAGAGTTACGTTCAAAGAAGGCTGCAAATTGCGCTTTAGCTTGTTCATTATACAAAATAGATTTTGCCCAACCTTCACCAGCACCCAGCACATCACCATAAGAGAATCCACCACACGCCGCTAATCCGGCAAATTCATCCAAGGTAACGTTACCCGATAATACATCAGACATATGCACATCAATTGCCTTGAAACCGGCACGGTCGAACGCTGCGGCCATCTCATAATGAGAATTCACTCCTTGCTCTCGTAAGATGGCAACTTTAGGCAAAACACCTTTAGCAATATAAGGGGCACTGATATCTTCGTTAAGATCAAAACTTAACTGAGCATGTAAACCAGGATCATCTGCAACTTGTTTTTGTGCATGTTCTTGCGCTGCAGTCGCTGGATTATCACGTAAAGATTGCATGTGATAGGTTGTCTCAGCCCACTTTGTTCTCAATGCTAAACGTGACGCATTCAGTACCGTTTCATTATTAATGTTAACAACGATATTATCACCTGATTGGGCTTGACCAATTTGATGAACACACGTCGATAAACCATGTTCGCTTAGCACGCCCATCACGGTTTCAAGATCAGATTGCTTCACTTGGATGACACCACCGAGCTCTTCACTGAATAAGATAGGTAATGCATTATCGGCGTTTCCTAATGCAGACAAATCAACATCTATACCACAATGCCCAGCGAATGCCATTTCAGCCAAAGTCGTAAACAAACCACCGTCAGATACATCATGATAAGCTAAACAAAGCTGTTGACTGACAAGTGTTTGTATTGCGTTAAAATACCCCTTTAATAACTGAGGATCATCTACGTCAGGTACACTATCACCAAGTTGACCATAAACTTGTGCCAAACATGAACCGCCAAGACGCTGCTGCCCTTGACCTAAATCAATATAGATTAATTGTGTTTCACCTTGTTCTAGCTGTAATTGAGGGGTCAATGTTTTGCGAATATCATTAACCGCGCCAAATGCTGTAATCACTAATGATAAAGGAGATGTTACTGATTTAGTCTGGTCATCTTCTTCCCATTGAGTCTTCATCGACATTGAATCTTTACCAACAGGTATCGCTAAATCCAAAGCTGGACATAACTCTTCTCCAATCGCTTTTACAGCTTCATATAAACCGGCATCTTCACCTGGGTGACCTGCTGGTGACATCCAGTTAGCAGAAAGCTTTATTCTTTTGAGCGAACCGATATCAGAAGCTGCGATATTCGTCAGTGATTCGGCTACCGCTAAACGTGCAGAAGCACCAAAGTTCAAAAGTGCAACCGGTGTTCTTTCACCCATTGCCATGGCTTCCCCATGATAAGTATCAAATGATGCAGCGGTTACAGCAACATCAGCCACAGGGATCTGCCAAGGGCCTACCATTTGATCACGAGCCACTAAACCTGTAACAGAACGATCACCAATAGTAATCAAAAAGGTTTTTTCAGCTACTGTGGGTAAACGTAAAATACGGTCAACTGCATCTTCTACTGTCACCCCTTCTAACACTAGAGGATCCGGAGTAAATGATACGCTGTTTACATCACGATGCATTTTCGGTGGTTTACCTAATAACACATCAAGCGGCATATCGATTGGATTATTATTGTGTACTTCATCCGTTAATAATAAATGTGGCGCTTCAGTCGCCTCACCAACAACCGCAAATGGTGCACGTTCACGTTTACATAACGCAGCAAACGTCGCTAAATTTTCAGGAGCAACAGATAATACATAGCGCTCTTGAGATTCATTACACCAGATCTCATGAGGCGACATACCTGGTTCATCATTTGGCACATTACGTAATTCGAAATTACCACCACGACCGCCGTCATTTACCAATTCAGGAAATGCATTCGATAAGCCTCCGGCACCCACATCATGAATAAACTGGATAGGGTTATCATCACCCATCTGCCAACAACGATCGATAACTTCTTGGCAACGACGTTCCATTTCTGGGTTATCACGCTGTACTGATGCAAAATCAAGATCTTCATTTGATTGACCAGACGCCATTGAAGAGGCAGCTCCCCCACCTAATCCGATATTCATTGCGGGGCCTCCTAATACGATTAGCTTGGCACCAACCGTAATTTCCCCTTTTTGAGTATGCGATTTTCTGATATTCCCTAAACCACCGGCAAGCATTATGGGTTTATGATAACCACGTACTTCAGTACCATTAAAACTCGTTACTTCTTGCTCATAAGTACGGAAGTAACCAAGCAAATTAGGACGACCAAATTCATTATTAAATGCTGCCCCCCCTAATGGGCCATCAAGCATTATATCTAAAGCAGAAACGATACGAGAAGGTTTACCATATGGGACTTCCCAAGGTTGGGTAAATTCAGGAATATGTAAATTAGAGACACTAAAACCAACTAAGCCTGCTTTTGGTTTCGAACCACGTCCTGTCGCACCCTCATCACGAATTTCACCACCTGAACCTGTTGCAGCGCCTGCAAAAGGAGCTATTGCAGTCGGGTGATTATGGGTTTCTACTTTCATTAAAATATCAATGGCCTCGGCATGATATTCATACTCGTGCCCCGTTGGTGATGGGAAAAAGCGGCCCGCGGTATTCCCTTCCATGACGGCTGCATTATCAGCATACGCAGAATGAACAAACTCAGGCGTATGCGCAAAAGTATTCTTAATCATTTTAAATAATGATTTTGGCTGTTCAACACCATCAATCGTCCAATCAGCATTAAAAATTTTATGACGGCAATGCTCAGAGTTTGCTTGAGCAAACATATATAACTCAATATCGTTTGGATTACGTTGAAGGCGAGTGAAGCTGGTAAATAAATAATCAATTTCATCGTCTGCTAAGGCTAATCCGTAACTGATATTGGCATCAATTAAAGCTTGTTTACCTGCACCTAAAATATCAACTGATGCAAAGTGTCCTGGAGTATCTGTAATAAATAAGTTTTGCGCATCATCCATATCGTCTAGCACTATTTGTGTCATACGATCATGAATAAGCGTTTTCACTTGGTCACGCTGACTTTGAGTCAAATATTCATCGGTAACAAAATAATAGGCTTCACCACGTTCAATTTTAGTCACGTTGGTTAACCCACAATTATGGGCAATATCAGTGGCTTTAGAAGACCAAGGAGAAATAGTACCAAAACGAGGTGTCACTAATAATAACTCGCCATCATGAGTAACCTCTTCGCGCGCCGGACCATATGTTAATAACTTATTCAACACATCCTGTTGAGCTTGAGAAAGCGGTTCATCTACTTTGACAAAATGCACATACTGAGCATTAATGGATGTCACTGGAAGCGCTAACTCTTGACATGCATCGAGTAATTTTTGATTCGCAAAATGTGATAATGAGGTACTGCCTGGGAGGATTAACATAACTTTGATTCCAGTCGTTTGATGAACGTTTTTCGAGTTACAATTATAGATTAAATAGGACAATTTGATAAGAAACATTTACCATAGGGAGTATATCGGTTAACTTTTAACCTAAGCATATTATCAGAATCTAACTTTGGAGTTTTAGATGCATAAATTAGCTCTATTTATCCTCTCAGCATTATTGCTTCAAGGCTGCTATGAATTCACCAAGCCGAGTAATGAATTAAAGCGTATTTTACAAGAAGGTAAAATAGTCATTGCTACTGAGTATGGAGCGAATTCATATTTTTTACAAAATGATATACCCAGTGGTTTTGAATATGAATTAGCCTCCGGGTTTGCTCAATTTATCGGCGTTGAATTAGAAATAAAACCATTTTATAACAACAGCTTAATGCTCAAGCAATTACAAAATGAAAATATCGACATCATTGCTTCACAGTTTTCTTTCGCGCCTGAAACGTTAAATCAATACAAACTCGGACCTGCTTATCAGTATTATTCTCAACAGGTTGTTATTCATAGAAGTCAGCGAAAATTATCCGATATTAACGATATCTCCGGAAAAGTTTATGTACAACGATATAGCCAACAAGCTGCCATCATGCAAAAACATCATAAAAGTGTGGATGTTAACCGTCTGAATTGGCAACAAGTTGAACAGTACGATGATGAAGAACTCTTGTTATTAGTCGCAGAAAGAAAAATTGATGCGACCATCGCAAACTCGGCTTTAGTGAACGTGATGAGACGACGTTACCCGGAAATAAAAATGGGCTTGGATTTGGAAACGTCTTCTGCACAACATTGGCTGATGCATATAAATCAAGACGACTCTCTGTTAGGCGCATTACTAGAATACTTTGGCGAATTACAAAGCAGTGGAGAATTTAGTCGCTTACAAGAAAAATACTTTGGCCACATTCGCGAATTTGATTATGTAGATACTCGCGCATTTATAGCCGCCATTGAAACGGATTTACCTCAATATCAACCTTGGTTTGAACAGTACTCTGGTAACTTTGATTGGCAATTATTAGCTGCAACGAGTTATCAAGAAAGTCATTGGGAGAAACATGCTCGTTCTCCTACTGGGGTGCGTGGCTTGATGATGCTAACTCTCCCCACTGCTAAGGAAGTTGGGATAACTTCTCGTTTAGATCCAGAGCAGAGTATCCGTGGCGGGGCAACGTATCTGAGAAATTTATATGACAGAATACCTGCTCGCATCAGCGATCCTGATAAGATATATTTCGCTTTAGCAGCATACAACTTAGGGCTAGGTCATGTAGAAGATGCACGTGTATTAACTCAACGAAAAGGGTTTGATCCCGATTTATGGGTTGATGTAAAACAACACCTGCCTTTACTTAAACAAAAGAAATATTATCAAAATGCACGCTATGGCTTTGCCAGAGGTGATGTAGCAGTTAAATATGTAGAAAACATTCGTCGCTACTACGACAGTTTAATGTATATAACAAATGCTACCGCTTCAGCCGAAGAAAGTGAAATTGACATAAATTAGCCATAACATTGTCATAAACATTCGGTATCCTTTGATAATAATGATACATTCAATCAATTGAATCGTTCTACAGGGTCTATATATGAAAAAATCGAATTTTTATCGCACACATCGCCGTTTATCCGCCAGTAATTCTCGACGTCGAATTACGTTAAAGAGAAATCATCAAAGCATGTTACAACGAAGAAAAATGTTTAATTTATTTAACTTTGAAGCACTGAAGACTGAAATCTAATCAGACTTTAACTTCGCTAAGGCTGCTTTTTTCGCTAATTTAACCGCTTTTATTTCGGCCCTTCTATCTTTAAAAAACTGAGAAATTTTAGCTGAGCATAATTCAGATAACACCCCTCGTTGCAACTCTACTTGATGATTTAATTTATCATGTTGTAGTAAGTTTAAGATACTCCCGGCACAGCCAGTCTTAAGATCGGATGCTCCAAAAACCACTCGTTTCATTCTCGCATGCACTATTGCTCCAGCACACATTGCACAAGGCTCTAAAGTCACATACATTGTAGCATCTAAAATTCGATAATTATTAATGTGTTGCGCAGCTGATTGGATCGCCATAATTTCAGCATGTCCACATGGATCATGATTAATAATCGAACGGTTATAACCTTCTCCTATGATTTGATTATCTAAGACAATGACCGCACCCACTGGAACCTCACCCGTTTGTTGGGCTTTATCAGCTAAGGATAGTGCGTGTGTCATCCATAATTCGTCTTGTTCCATCTGTGCATCTTCAGACATGGGTATGCTGTACTCAATATGTAATAGATTTTAAAGATTCATTATAATGCATCTGCATTGGATTATTGTTTGATTTAACTATCAATGACCATCAAGAATAAATCGCTCTGCACGTTCAACTCGTCCAGGTTTACCACTGATCACTAAAATATCATCATCTAACAAAATTTCCTGCATTGAGGGTTCAAGTATGACATTGTTAGCGCGTTTAATTTTTTTTATGTGGACGCCATATTTCAACAAATCACATTGACCAACCGTTTTACCTACGGCCCAAGCAGAACGATTAATATTAATCGCATGCATGAAACGCAATTTATCTGCGCTCTCATAACTAACTTCCGTTGTTTCACCTGGATAAAAACCATGTAAATGATCATAGTGCCCTTTACGTTCATTACGAATACGTTTTAGGATTTTAGCCATCGGTACGCCACTGTAATGATATACCTGTGAAACTAACATCAATACCCCCTCTTGAAGCTCAGGTACCACTTGAGTCGCACCGCTATTATATAATGTATCCATGGCATAATCTTTACGTGTACGCACAATAATAGGGATATCACGATTAAACCCTCGGATACAATCAATGCATTGAGTTGCTTTAGGTATATGGTCAAATGTGACAATGACCGACACCGCTTTATCTATGTTGACACTGCGCAATATAGCTTTATCCGACACATCACCATAAATCACGGGTTCATCGGCCGTTTGTGATTCTTGCACCCTAATCGGATCAATATCAACCGCAATATAGTTGATATTTTCCATATCTAACATACGTGCAGTAGACTGGCCTACACGCCCATAGCCTAAAATAATGACATGACCCGTTCGTTCCTGCTCAAGTATTTGAGCATTGTTAATTGAATTCGCTGTAGAATCAGGTGCGAAGAAATTGGCAAAACGAACACTATTAGCAACAAGGTAAGGCGTGCACATCATGCTTAAAATGCCAATACTGACTAGAATTGAAGCCGTTTGAGAATCTAATACATTATGAGTCACAGCGAGTGACGCTAATATAAAACTAAACTCCCCCATCTGACATACCTTAAATGCAGCCGCCCAAGCATCGTTATGATTCGTGTTAAAAATTAAAGCGGAAAAACGGACAATTACTATTTTCAATATAAGCATAGCAACTAAACCGCCGACAATAATAGACGCATAGTTCCATACAATGAGTAAATCCAAACGCATCCCTACGGTAACAAAAAATAATCCCATCAAAATATCTTGAAAAGGCCTAATATCTGACTCTAATTGATATTTGTATTGGCTCTCACCTAACATCATACCAGCGATGAATGCGCCAAGCGCCAGTGATAATCCCATTGCATAAGTCAATCCAGAGGCCATTAACACCACAGTGATAGTCGTTAATACAAATAACTCATCCGTACGCGTATTCGCAATTTCTCGAAACACCTTAGGTAAGACCCACTTACCAATCAATAACAGCGTAGTAATAACAGCCATTCCTTTTAAGAACGCGAACAACATCAACATGCTAAAAGATGAATCTGAAGGACTATTGATCAAAGGAATAAATATGAGAAATGGTACAACCGCTAAATCTTGGAATAACAAAATTGACACAGCAAGTTGTGATCGTGGTGTATTTAATGTCCCCATTTCTGCCGTTTGTTTAATGACAATGGCGGTTGACGATAATCCTATTATCCCACCAATCACCATCGATCCGGATAAAGAGAAACCAAATAAATAGGCGATACCTGCCGTCGCTAATGTTGTCAGTAGCATCTGACTCATACCTAGCCCAAAGACTAAATGCCGCATTGCTTGTAACTTAGGTAAAGAAAATTCTAACCCTAGCGTAAAAAGCAAAAAAACAATGCCTATTTCAGCGAGTACATGCATTTGCTCAGGATGATCAAATAAACTTAAAGCACTAGGACCAACAATGATGCCTGCAAACAAATACGCGAGAATGGGCGGTAAGTTAACCCGTTTAAAACACCATGTAGAAATAACAGCAACTACAAGTAAACTTAATACAGAGATAAATTCAGTAGGCATCACTCTTCCTTAGTTAATGCATAGGTGCGTCCATTACACCAAAGGCTAATATCGATATCATCACGTGTTTTTATTAACGTAAAAGACCGTTCCCAAGGTGCAATGCCCCACTGTTTATACCACTGCTTTATCGGTTTTGAGTGCGCCGCACCAACCGGTTTTATTGGATAACTTTGAGAGACGACTTTTACGGAAAAATCGCCTTCATCAATGCTGGAACCTGGCACGTCTTGAATATTATTTTGTAACTGAGCCATAGAAGCTTTTGCAGCAGTAATCTGATCGTCTTCAATCACATATAATTGACCTTGAAAACGTTCAAAATGAACCTGTGCTTTGGTGTTATTTTTAACACTCAAACGCCCTCTCGCATCCTCCTTAGCATGTATGATTTGGAACAATTGCTGGAGTTGAGCTTGAGATAAAGCAACATTCGCTATTTCAAGTGCAAAATGACGCACTATTTGTTTTTGCCATGAACTTGAGTACGTGGTTAATTTATTGACTATCAATTTATCGGTATTGAGACATGCTAATAAACGCTCTTGAGTGACTTCATTTAATAACGTATGTTCTTCATTTAGTACCGACATACTTTGCACGACTTTTTTCGTCCATTGTTTCCAACGTGAGGACAATAAAGGAATAACATCGTTGCGCAGAAAATTTCTATCAAACTTAGTGTCTGTATTACTAGGATCATCAACCCAATCGTTAGGAGATAAATGGACTGAAGCATATTCATTGATCTGAGCTTGAGTGACATCAAGTAAAGGACGATAAATATGCATTGAGGGATGGGCACCAAATTGTTGGAAACCCGATTGCCATGGCACCATACCGGATAAGCCGGTTAGCCCAGCACCGCGTTTTAACTGTAAAAACAAAGTCTCAACCTGGTCGTCAGCATGTTGTGCAACTAATAACACCCCATTATGCGACATTGCATTAAATAAGGCAGTATAGCGGGCGTGTCGTGCTTGGGATTCAATATTTTTGTTAGGAGAATCTAACTGAACATCTAAAACGTGACATGGGATGTTATAGCGGTTTGCTAAACTTTGGCAATGCTTGGCCCAAAGCACCGCATCAGCTTGAAGATGATGATTAACATGGAGTAATGTAAGTGGGTATGGTGCATCAACAGGCCACTGCTGCATGACTGCATTAAGTAGCACTACAGAATCCATGCCACCACTGAGTGCTAAATAAACTGGGCGCTTCTGAATGAAGGCCCAGCTTGAAGAAGTAAGATTAATTAGCGACTTAACAATAGCCAAACGACATCAGTCTTTCATAACGCTGAGCTTTGAGTTCGTCCAAACTAAGCGCTTTCAATTGAGCAAGTTGTTGCTTGATGGTCGCTTTATAATTCGCAGCCATCCCCATATGATTACGATGGGCACCGCCTAAAGGCTCTTGAATAATTTCATTAATTAATCCAAGTGTTTTAATTTGCTCAGCACCTACTCCCATAGCTTCTGCAGCTAATGGGGCTTTTTCGGCACTTTTCCATAAAATTGACGCACAACCTTCTGGCGAAATAACCGAATAAGTAGAATATTGCAGCATATTGACACGATCACCGACACCAATCGCTAACGCACCGCCTGAACCACCTTCACCAATAACCGTACAAATAACTGGCACATTTAATTCTGCCATTTCTTTTAGGTTACGCGCGATAGCTTCTGATTGACCACGCTCCTCAGCCCCTACTCCAGGGTAGGCTCCCGGAGTATCAATGAGAGTAATCACAGGTAAGTTAAATCGCTCTGCCATTTTCATTAAACGCAATGCTTTACGATAACCTTCTGGTTTTGGCATACCAAAATTACGTTTAATCTTTTCATGAGTGTCTCGGCCTTTTTGATGACCAATGATCATTACCGGCTCATCATCGAGCATGGCTAAACCGCCGACAATGGCTTTATCATCGGCATAGGCTCGATCACCTGCTAGCTCATTGAATTCACCAAACGCATGTTTAATGTAATCATGGGTGTAAGGACGTAAAGGGTGGCGTGCCAATTGAGAAACTTGCCAAGCCCCTAAGTCTTTAAATATCTTACGCGTAAGATCTTCACTTTTGTCCTGTAGACGGTTTATCTCATCCTCGATACCCACATCCAGTTTACCGGTTTGATTAACTAGACGAAGTTCCTCTATTTTGGCTTCTAATTCAGCAATTGGTTGCTCAAAATCCAAAAAGTGTACGCTCATGTACTTTCCTAATAAAATGTGAATGATGGGAGTTATGAAAACATAAGTTGAATGTTTTGCTCACCCATACATTGTCTTAATTCGTGTAATAGTTGATCACTGGGTGTCACATACCACTGTGCATCTGACACCAATGCCACTTCTAAATCTTCATGTTTAACATTAAATTCAAGTGGGCAAGTCCCCCCTCGATAATGTTCTAAAATACGTGATGCTTCATCAATTTTACGATTTAATTGTTCATTATATTCAAGTGAAATCGATAGTGCGCGAACAAATTGCTCGCGAGCATCAGTAATATCCATTAAAGCTCTGACGGTCATTGTATTCCCCGCAGCGAATTCATCAAAGCTGACCTGTCCTTTTACATACAATATTTTATCTGATTGTAGTAAAGGTTCATAGGTTTCATACATATCAGGGAATAAACGAACATCAATTCGACCCGACTTATCATCTAAGGTGACAATTGCCCAGCGGCGACCTTTTTTGTTAGTCATCACCCTTACACCTAAGACTAAACCAGCAATCGCTACTTGGTTTTCTTTACCCGTAGGCTTCAAATCATTAATACGACTATCGGTATAATGTGTTAGCTCACTTAAATAACGATTAATTGGGTGTCCGGTTAAATATAAGCCTAATGTTTCTTTTTCGCCGTCTAGCCACACTTTTTCTGACCAAACCGGCACGTTTGCAAAAGCCTGCTCAGCGTCGTCAGCATCAGTCAACAGTCCAAACATATCGCCTTGACCAAAACTTTCCGCTTTTGCGTGTTGTGAAGCTGCTTCTAAAGCATCTTGTAATGATGCCATGATAGCGGCTCGATGGGGGCCTAAATTGTCCATTGCACCAGCAAGCACTAGTTTTTCTAGCACGCGTTTATTGACTTTTTTGATGTCAATTTTCGCACAAAAATCAAACAAATCCGAAAATACACCATGCTCGTTACGAGCCTGAATAATGGCTTCGATAGGACCTTCACCTACCCCCTTAATCGCACCAATACCATATACTATTTCTTGATTTTCATTGACGGTAAACTTGTATTTACCGCTATTGAGATCTGGTGGACAAATCGTGATCCCCATACGCTGACACTCGTCAGCTAAGGTCACGATCTTATCCGTGTTATCCATATCCGCAGACATGACCGCAGCCATAAAATAAGCTGGATAATGGGTTTTTAACCATAACGTTTGATAAGATACAAGCGCATAGGCAGCAGAGTGGGATTTGTTAAACCCGTAACCAGCAAATTTTTCTACTAAGTCAAAAATTTTCATGGCTAAATCAGGGTCGATATTGTTATTTTTAGATCCTTCAGCAAACACAGAACGCTGCTTTTCCATCTCTTCAGGCTTTTTCTTACCCATTGCACGGCGTAATAAATCAGCACCACCAAGCGAATAACCAGCCATTTCTTGAGCTATTTGCATGACCTGTTCTTGGTATAAGATAATGCCGTAAGTCGGTTCTAATATTACCTGCAAACATTCATGTTGATAATTAGCGTCGGGATATGAAATCGCCTCTCGCCCATGCTTACGGTCGATAAAATTATCGACCATACCAGACTGTAATGGACCTGGTCTAAATAATGCCACCAAAGCAATGATGTCTTCAAAACAATCCGGACGTAGACGGTTGATCAAATCTTTCATTCCACGCGATTCTAATTGGAATACCGCGGTAGACTCAGCACGTTGTAGTAATTTAAAACTTGCTGGATCTTCTAACGGGATTTGTGTGATATCCACTTCTTCGCCCGTCATTTCTTTAATCATATCAATCGCCCATTGAATGATCGTCAAGGTCCGTAAACCTAAGAAATCGAACTTAACGAGTCCGGCTGTTTCAACATCGTTTTTATCAAATTGCGTGACGGGGTTTCTACCTTCATCATCACAATATAATGGCGAAAAATCGGTAATCTGAGTCGGAGCAATTACCACTCCACCCGCGTGCTTACCTGCATTTCGCGTGACCCCTTCTAGAATCCTAGCCATGGTCAATAATTCTTTAACATCATCATCCGCATTTTCTAGTTCACCTAAACGTGGCTCAACATCAAATGCTTTGGCTAGTGTCATACCAGGATCAGAAGGAATGAGTTTTGAGATGCGATCAACAAATCCGTACGGGTGACCTAGTACACGCCCAACATCTCGGACGACTGCTTTTGCCGCCATCGTACCAAAAGTAATGATTTGAGATACCGCTTCGCGTCCATACATTTGCGCAACATGGTCAATTACCTCGTCACGACGGTCCATACAAAAATCAATATCAAAATCCGGCATTGATACCCGTTCAGGATTAAGGAAGCGTTCGAATAGTAAATCAAATTCTAATGGGTCCAAGTCGGTGATGTCTAATGCATACGCCACTAATGAGCCGGCACCGGAACCACGACCGGGTCCAACAGGGATCCCATTATCTTTTGACCATTGAATAAATTCCATGACGATCAAGAAGTAACCAGGAAAGCCCATTTGGTTAATTACTTTTAACTCGATATCCAGACGTTCGTCATATTCACCCCGCTTTTCGACACGGTCAGTTTCATCAGGAAACAACTTTAATAAACGTCGCTCCAGACCTTCTTTAGACACTTTGACAAGGAAATCTTCAGTGGATAAATCACCTGTCGGAAAATTAGGTAAGAAATACGTACCTAACTGAACGGTGACATTACAACGTTTGGCTATCTCAACAGTATTCGTTATCGCTTCAGGGATATCGTCAAATAACTCAATCATTTCTTCTGCCGAGCGCATATATTGCTGCGGAGAATAATGTTTAGGTCGGCGAGAGTCTTCTAATGTGTACCCATCGTGAATACTGACGCGAATTTCATGTGCTGCAAAATTTTCTGATGCTATAAAACACACTTCGTTAGTCGCAACAACGGGCAAAGCATATTGCTCGGCAAATGCAACTGCAGCTCGTATATATTCGTTTTCATTGACACGACCAGTGCGGATTAACTCTACATAATAACGATCAGGAAAGTGAGTTTGATAAAACTCAACTATCTGGTGAGCAGCTTTATGATTATTTTTCAGTAATGCCTCACCGAGATCGCCTCGAGTTGCCCCTGATAAGATAATAATACCGGCTTTATGCTCAGCTAACCAAGCTTTGTCAATGACTGGACGGTTATTAACATGACCACGTTGATATGCCTTAGAAATCAGCACAGTGATATTATTATAACCAATGTTATTGGTAGCGAGTAATGTCAAACGAAAGATATTCGGTGATTGAGTAAGATCTTGGACCCAAAAGTCCGTACCAATAATGGGTTTTATCCCACGATTATGCGCCTCAGAATAGAACTTAACCAAACCACACATATTCATTTGATCCGTCAGTGCTAAAGCTGGCATGCTTAGGTTTACGCATTCATCTAACAGTGGTTTGACTTTATTCAAGCCATCCATCATAGAAAAATCACTATGCACACGTAAATGGATAAATTCTGAAGACATTTAAGCAGTGGTTCCCAAATTAAAAAGTAGGCTAAATGTTAATGCCATTAGTGTATCAAAAAATGACATAAAACAATGAGATAATCGATGGTCCTTTTTAAAAAAATAATAATTTACTTTACTAAATTAACTCTAAGTGCAACCGGTTTAAAACTTTTTCGATAACAAGATAAGATAGGCAGGTGTTCCAAAGACGCTAAGTGTGCCTTAGTGGGATATCCTTTATGTTGTGCAAATCCGTATTCAGGATGAAGTTTATCTAACACAACCATTTCTTGATCACGAACAACCTTTGCTAATATAGAAGCGGCACTAATGCATGCAATACTGCCGTCACCTTTGACGATGGCCTCACTGGCATATTCCCAATCGGGTAAGCGATTACCATCAACCTGAACAAAATCAGGCCTTATGGCTAAACCTGCGACAGCTCGTGTCATGGCGAGCATGGTTGCGCGTAATATATTCAGTTCATCAATTTCAGCCGGTGTCGCTCGACCAATAGCCCACGCTAAGGCCTGTTCCTTAATTATCGGATATAAAGCTTCTCGTTTTTTTTCGGAAAGTTTTTTTGAATCATTAAGAGCGGCAATGGGACGTGCAGGATCCAATATCACCGCAGCCGTCACAACATCTCCAACTAATGGCCCGCGCCCTACTTCGTCTACACCAGCGATTAACATGTTTTCTAATTCTCCGTTAATAACCGTTCACGGTTAAGTATTACTTTACTATCTTGCTGTGAGGTTGGGATAAGTATTGCGCTACCACATTCGCAGCTTGATTATCTGCATCATGAGCTAAATTATAATGAAGTTGGGTGAATCGGGATAAAATATAGGTTAAACGGTTACTATCTATTGTAAATAAACACGAGCCCTTACTTTTGACAGGTATTAATTCAACATCCCCGTAGGCATCGTTCGCCTCATCTATCGTTAAGTTATCAGATAAGGTGAGTAAATTAACCATATAATGACTAATTACACTTGGGTCGACATCATCTTGGAGTAACTCTGGAACCAATGGCTCATTTGCTAAGATATTGGGTAGTGAGAAGTACTTAGGTTTATATAATCGCTGCATCATACGATAAGTTAACCCTGACATTTTATACACTGATAGCATAGGTCGTTTACATAACATGGCTTCTAATGTAGCAGTACCTGATGATAATAATACAGCATCACTAGCAATCATGGCCGTTCTTGCTACTTCACGGGTTACTAGTACATTATCAACAACCGTGTTTGGGTAGTGAGCCAATATCTTGAGAATTTGTGATTCTCGCGCTGCATTAACTGCCGGTATAATCGCTTTAATATTAGGCTGAATCACTTGCATTTGTTCCAGTGAATCGAGAAATATAGGCAATAACTGTTGTACTTCACTGCCTCGTGATCCAGGTAATAAAGCTACTACGGATTCATTATCACCTAAGTTAAATCGCTTTCTAGCAGATGATTTATCAGGAGATAAATCAATTGCGTCAGCCATAGGATGACCCACAAATTCATAATTCACATGGTATTTAGCAAATACTGGCGCTTCAAAAGGGAACAAACCCATCACACAATCAGCTGCGCGTTTAATTTTATGGACGCGAGATTCACGCCATGCCCAAATGGTTGGCGAAACATAATGAACGGTTTTGATACCTTTGTTTTTTAAAAAAGCTTCAATAGGTAAATTAAAATCAGGTGCATCGACACCCACATAGATATCGGGTTGAAAGTTGAGTAATTGCTGTTTTAGCGATTTTCGAATCGCGAGTAACCGAGGTAAATGTTTGATGACTTCAAACAAGCCCATGACCGATAATTCATTCATATCAAACCAGGAATGCAATCCTTGAGCTTGACATAGCTCGCCTCCAATCCCTTTGATTTGGGCATTAGGATAACGGCGCAACAGTTGTTTAACTAAGCCACTGCCTAACATATCCCCAGAAGGTTCAGCGCAAACCAGAGCAATCTTATAAGGTGTATTGTCCACTGAAAAAGCGGACATAATTAACGAATGATACCGCGGTTAGGTTGGCTTAAAAAATCAACCATAATATCTAATTCGGGAGTGTGTTGTGCAAGTTCTTGTATGACGACAAGCGCTTCTGAAATTGTGTTATTTTGACGATACAATGCTTTATAAGCACGTTTGATGTTCATAATAGCGTCACTACTGAAACCGCGGCGCTTTAAGCCTTCAGAGTTGATCGTCTGTGGTATGTGCTTTAAGCCGTTCACCATTACATAGGGCGGAACATCACGCAATATAACTGCACCGCCACCAGTAAACGCATGAGAACCTATATGACAGAACTGATGTACTGCCGTCATACCACCTAAAATAACAAAGTCACCAATATGAACGTGCCCAGCAACTGTCGCGTTATTGGCGAAAATATTGTTATCACCCACCATACAATCGTGAGCAAGGTGAGTGTTCACCATGAGTAAATTATTCGACCCAATTTTAGTGATGCACTGATCTTGGGTCGTACCTCGATGAATAGAACATGACTCACGAAATACATTATTATCGCCAATGATAAGTGTCGTTTTTTCGCCGGCGTACTTTTTGTCTTGGCAATCTTCACCAATCGAACAGAACTGAAAAAAATGATTCCCTTTGCCAATCGTCGTATCACGTTTGATAACAATGTGTGACTCGAGAATACAGTCATCGCCAATGCTTACGTTTTCGCCAACATAACAAAACGGGCCAATGGACACATTATGTCCAATGGTCGCGGAAGGATCAATTATTGCAGTTGAATGGATCAAATTACATATCTCTCATTGCACACATGAAATCTGAGCTGCACACTTCGTCTCCATCGACACGTGCAACACCCTTGAATTTCCATATACCACGACGTTCCTTAACTAATTCAACTTCCATTTCTAACTTATCGCCTGGAACAACCGGCTTTTTAAAGCGCGCATTATCAACACCTGCGAACAAGTAAAGCTTATCCGTCTTCTCCATGCTTTTAAAGCCTAAAACTCCTGCTACTTGAGCTAATGCTTCAAGGATTAAGACACCTGGGAAAATTGGTTGCCCTGGGAAGTGTCCCGTAAAACAGGGTTCATTAAACGTAATATTTTTATACGCTTTAATGGATTGACCTAACTCATAGTCAGTAACACGGTCAACTAATAAAAAAGGATAACGATGTGGAAGCAATTCCATAATTTCACGAATTTCAATCGTGTTTAACTCATTTGACAAGGTCAAATACTCCATAATTTGATAATGGGCGTCACCATACCTGTAAACCCCCTAAAAACAAATCAGACCAACCAAATACTCATATTTCGTTGGTCTGCACTTCCCATATATTTATTGAGCAGTGGTAGTTGTATTAACCTGCTGTAAAACTTTCTGTGAGATATCAAATTCAGGCTTCACAAATGTGACCGCATTCGCATTTAATACCATATCGAAAGATTCGGCTTGAGCTACTGCATCAATTGCTTGCTTAACTAAACCCAACAATTTCGTTTGTTCTTCGTTTTGACGACGTTGAACTGCTTGTTGAAGTGGCTGTGCTTTTTCTTGCAATTCAGCACGGATAGCCATAATTTTTTCTTGAGACGCTTGTTTTTGTGCTTCAGACATAGTCGCACCATCACGTTGCAGTTTTTCTACTTCAAACTCACCGTCTTTTTGTAATTTTTGAATTTCACCATACTGCTCTTTAAACTCTTCGTTAATGCTTTGAGCAATTTGAGCAGTCTGTGGTAATACTTGCAATATTCCTTGCACATCAACAATTGCTACTTTCTGAGCTGCCATTACAGCCGTGCTAAATAATGTTGAAGCTATTAAGGCTGTTGTTGCTAATGTTTTTGTAATTGTTTTCATTGTGTACTCCTGTAATGGCATCTGACGATGCAATAAAATTAAAATGTTTGACCAATGTTAAAAGTAAAGAATTTCGCATCGTCACCTGCGCGTTGCTTCACTGCTTTAGAAAAGCTAAATACCATAGGTCCCATAGGTGAAATCCATTGGACTGATAAACCAGCAGAGCTTCTAAATAGTTTCCAATCACTGTAATCAAGTAACTCATCACTCGTTGCAGATAAACTTAAATCTTTAAACTCATCATAATCAAATTCTGTGTCCCACACATTTCCTACGTCAAAGAAAAGACTGGTACGTACAGATTTATCAAACTCGGTTTCTATAAATGGGGTAGGAACAATTAATTCCAACCCTGCTAATGCGAGCGCATTACCACCTAAGCTACGACGTGATGAAAATAAGGTATCGTTTATCGGTAAACCTGGTATGACAGTACCATCTGGTGTCGTAATCGTGCCCTGAGAAATACGCTGGATACCACGTGGACCGACCGTGTTATTCTCAAAGCCGCGTAACGTATCTGAACCACCAGCAGTAAAGTTTTCCGTAAATGGTAACATCTGCTCTACTCCGTCTACATCACCATAACCATTACCATATCCTAAACGAGCACGGGCAAGTACGGTCCAGCGTTGATTCCGAGTTAATGGAAAATAGAACTTAGTATCAATCGTAGACTTAAAATACTGCACATCAGAATTAGGTGTGGTGACACTAACAGAGGCTCGCTGTGAAGAACCATCTGAAGGGAACATACCTCGATTAAGTGTGTTTCTAAACCAGCCAACCGATGCTTGTACACTATCATACTTGATGGCTGCATCAGGGTTTGCAGGGTCTATAAATTGATTATAAAAACGGTCCGTTTGTTCATAACTTGAGCGGTTAAATAACTCCACATTTGTATAGGTCAGACCAAAGTTTATGCGATTAACTGCATCAATGGGATAACCGAGATTTGCACCTACCGCAAACTGTTTTGAATTGTAGTTAATAACGTTAAAACTACCACCATCAAATTCAGAATAACTCAGCGTACCGCCTAAACTAATGCCATCAATAGTAAAGTAAGGGTCAGTATAACTAACTGAAACAGATTGTTGATAAGATACTGTATTAAGGCTAATCCCAACACGCTTACCTGTACCTAGGAAGTTATCTTGCTGGATACCAGCTTGTAAACTTAACTTAGTGCGATCGCCATAACCAATCCCCGCATTAAATGACCCAGCAGGTTGTTCTTTCACAGAGAAATTCACATCTACTTGGTCTTCTTTACCAGGTAATCGAATCGTATCAAACTCAACCTCTTCCATATAAGTTAAACGTGATAATTGAATTTTAGACGTTTCCAGCGATTGGTTAGATAACCAAGCACCTTCCATTTGTGTGACATTCTGTCTTAACACATCATCGGCAGTGACATTGTTACCTGCAAAATTAATTCGACGCACGTAAATACGTTTTCCCGGTTCTACAGATAATGTGAGTTTTACAGTATTATCTTCATCATTAATTTCTGGAATTGTCGTCACTGTAGGATAAGCATAACCAAACCGACCTAAATACTTGCTAACGAACTCTTCGGCATAAGTTACTTGGGCTTGGTTGTATAAAATATCTGTTCTTAATGGCACCAACTGTTTGATGATTTCATCTTGTCCTATCAGGTCGCCAATGACTTCCACTTCAGAAACGTTATATTGTTCACCCTCTGATACATTTAACGTAATGTAGATAGCATCTTTATCTGGTGTCATGGATACTTGGGTTGAGTCAATCGCGAATCGCAAGTAACCTCGGTCCATGTAGTAACTCGTAATCGTTTCCATATCGCCGGATAACGTTTGTTGCTGATAACGCGTTTCAGACATGAAATCCCACCAAGGGCGGTTAAATTTCAACTCCATCTGATCAAATAATTCTTGGTCACTAAATATCTCATTACCGACAATATTGATTTGAGTAATACTCGCAGCATCACCTTCTTCAAAAAGCACTTTCAAATCAACGCGATTACGCGGCAATGGTGTCACAATAGCTGTAACATCTGCATTATACTTACCAATAGAATAATAAAAGTCTTTCAGCCCATTTTCGATAGAATTGAGAACGGTTTTATCTAATGGCTCTCCAACAATAATGTTTGAACCATTAAGACTATCCTGCAATTGATCATCTTTAATATCATCGTTACCTTCAAAGATAATATTTGAAATGGTGGGTCGCTCTGTCACTTTAATCACTAACGTGTTGCCATCTCGGGCGACACTGATACTTTCAAAGTGAGTAGAGGAATACAGCGATCGAATGACTTGCTTGACTCGGAAGTCACTTAATTTATCTCCCACTTGAACAGGGACATAGGTCAAAGCCGCGCCAAGAGCAACACGCTGTAAGCCTTGGATACGGATATCATCAATGACAAAATCACTGTTCGCATGTGAAATAAACGCACAAAGCGATAAAACGCTAATGCAAAAAAACTGTCTTAACTTCATTAACTATTATTCTTCCTAGACTAATTATGATTATTGTAAGGAATTGCACGACATTGAGCAAAATTAAGTGATGCGCATGATGTCATTATATATCGCAATGCTCATTAAACTAAATAAAATGACCGCACCAAAACGAAAGCCAATTTCTTGAACCTCATCTGATACTGGCTTTCCTGTGACCATTTCTACTAAGTAGTACATTAAATGACCACCATCTAACATGGGTAATGGGAACAAATTAATGATACCCAAGTTAACACTGATCAGTGCCAAAAAGCTTAAAAAGTAAACAAGCCCATAACTTGCACTAGCACCAGCGCCTTGTGCTATTGAAACCGGACCGCTTAAACTCTTAACCGACACATCGCCAGTGAAGAGTTTTCCAATCATATCTACGCTCAGTGTCATTAAACGCCATGTCTTATCCATCCCGAGGAACATAGCATCTAAAATATTAAAACGCTGTTCATAAACCATACCTTCAGGCCATGGTTTAAATGTTGGACTGACTCCTAAAATACCTATCCGTCCGTTTTCTGTTTGTTGAGCACCTAAAGTAGCATACAAACGCTCAACCTTACCCTCTCGTCCGATAGTTATTTCAATATCTTGGCTTGGGCGCGCTTTTATATACGCAACTGTTTGTTCCCAATTTGCTAAAAGAGTTCCATCAATTTGTAATATTTTATCACCTACCAGAACACCCGCTCTAGCCGCCGGACTATCAGCCGACACAAAACCAATGTCCATGGTCGGTTCTGGACGGTAGGGTTCAAATCCAAGGCTGTCCATTGCTGACTGCTTATCGGGAGCAAACTCCCAATTGTTTAAGAACAACGTTAGTGTTCTTGGTGGTAAGTTATTATCTGCATCATCGTGCTGATAAAAACGCCCGGATATTCCGTCATTTTGCTCTAAGCCTGTGTCAACCACTCGTATGTCGATGCTTTCATGACCAATAGCAGCGACAAGCTCTAAATTAATGGCTTCCCAATCTTTCACACTTCGGTCGCCTACATGGGTAATCTGCATCCCAGTTTCTAAACCGGCTCGCTCAGCAATAGTGCCGTCAGAAACAGAGCCAACCACTGGTTGCAAACTGGTTACCCCTACTAAATACATCAAAGTTAATACTAAGATAGCAAAGATAAAATTAACGATTGGACCGGCTGCAACAATCGCAAAGCGTTGTCGTACTGTTTTTTGATTAAAGCTTTGTTGTTGTAACTCAGGTGGTACTTGATCAACACGTTCGTCTAACATTTTAACATAACCACCAAGCGGAATGGCTGCAATAGCAAACTCCGTACCGTGACGATCATGACGACGCCATATCACTTTACCAAAACCGATAGAAAAACGAAGTACTTTCACCCCACACTTTCTAGCGATATAAAAATGACCCCACTCATGCACAGCCACTAAAATACCTAAGGCAATGATGAATGACAGTATATTCCAGAGAATCGCGATCATGATAATTCCAAAATAGCAGATTGGGCGACTTCTCGTGCATTTTGGTCACATTGAATCACTTGTTCAATAGTCGTTAGCGAAGATATCTCATGGGCATCTAATACTTGCGCGTTACACCGAGCAATATCAGTGAATGAAATATGCCCAGCTAGAAAAGCAGCCACATTAATTTCATTCGCGGCGTTTAATGTCGTACATGCCGACTGTCCCATACGAGCAGCGCGCAATGCTAAATATAAATTAGGATAACGTTCAGGACAGGGTGTAGAAAACGTAAAATCACGTAATTGACTAAAGTCTAAAGGGTTAACACCACTTTTAATCCTGGCAGGATAAGCGAGCGCATGGGCAATTGGGGTGCGCATATCAGGCGCTCCCATTTGTGCAATCACTGAGCCATCGACATACTGCACCATAGAATGAATTGTCGATTGAGGATGCAAGACGATATCAATATCATCATTATCTAAGCCAAACAACCAACGCGCCTCAATAAACTCTAACCCTTTATTCATCATCGTCGCAGAATCTATTGAAATTTTTTGGCCCATATCCCAATTAGGATGAGCACATGCTTGTGCTGGAGTAATGGCATCAAATAGCGCTAAGTCCGTCTCTAAAAATGGACCGCCTGATCCTGTTAATAGCACTTTACTTATACCACTTGCAGCTAAATCACCATATTTAAAAGAATGAGGAAGACACTGAAAAATGGCATTATGCTCACTATCGATAGGTAAAATTGTTGCACCACATTCATTGGCTTTGGCAATAAACAGTTCACCAGACATCACGAGTGCTTCTTTATTTGCTAATAACACACGCTTTCCTGCTGCAACAGCGGCAAATGTAGGTATGAGTCCAGCAGCACCGACGATTGCAGCCATCACGGTGTCTACTTTATTGTCATTAGATACTTTCACTAATGCATCAACACCAAAATGACATTGTACGTCCAATTCCATTGAAGCGGCGAATGCTAACGCTTCATTTTGTACAGAAACATCCGCCAAAACAACATGCTGAGCATTAACATCTCTGGCTTGCAACAACAGTGTTTCATAATCTGAATTAGCAGTTAACGCGTAAACTCGGTATTTATCATTATGACGCTTCACTACATCAAGCGTATTTTTTCCGATTGAGCCTGTTGCACCTAAAATAGTCAGGGTTTGCATCATGCCATCCAAACCACATAACAAAATGTAAAGACTGGAAAAGCCGCAGTTAAACTATCTATACGGTCTAATATGCCGCCATGACCTGGTAAAATACGACCACTATCTTTAATTCCGGCACAGCGTTTAAACATACTTTCATTTAAATCACCTAATGCTGATACACCCACCGTGATCACACCAATTAAGATATGCAATGTAATTGACTTAGTTTCAACTTGATAATGTAACGCCGCAAACGCAATAATTGCCATCGATGCGGCGACGCCACCGGCAAGCCCCTCAAACGTTTTACCCGGTGATACATTTGGACGTAACTTAGTACGACCAAATTTAACACCTACGAAGAATGCGCCTATATCAGCGGCCCATACAATACCTAACACATAAAAAATTAATGATGCACCGTAAAATGGATCCACATCAAATAGACTAGAACGTAAGGTAACGATGGCGACATAAGTTGGAACGAGAGTAAACACACCGAATAAATTACGAATCAGGTGTGAATGTTGCCAAAAAGCACTCGCTTTTGGGTATAACAATATCATCACCAACGAATAGGCCCACCATGCGCTAGCAAGCGCTAAAACCCAATAAAATACAAGATGCAACTCACCCTGCACCCAAATTTCACTGGCTGGCACCCATATACTCAATCCAATACATAAAGCAGTGATGATTATGGTAAATATCAGTTTCATTCTTCGTTGAATGAGACCCGACATATTTCCCCACTCATAGGCACCCAGTCCCATTACCACTGCTACCACGAACTGAAATGTGTCAACAGATAGAAACAGAATCGCGAGTAAAGCTGCAGGCGCTAAGATTAGCGCAGTGATGATACGTTGTTTTAACATAGCGAATTAAATGACCTGTTCTGAGATTTTACCGAAACGACGTTGTCGTTCATTAAAGCTGATGACCGCATCAAGGAAACTATTTTCATTAAAATCTGGCCATAACGTATCAGTAAAATAAAATTCGGAGTATGCACACTGCCATAGTAGAAAATTAGAAATTCGTTTTTCACCACCGGTGCGGATTAGTAAATCTAATGCTGGTAAATCAGCAAAAGCAGTGTTGGCATTAAATGATGTCTCATTTATGTCTTCAGGATTCAATTTACCTGAAGCAACTTGCTGAGCGAGAGATTGTGCTGCATTCACTATATCCCAACGCCCTCCATAGTTTGCAGCTATATTGAGATGTAACTCAGTATTATGTTGAGTCAATGCTTCAGCATCTTTGATTTTTTGAACTAGTTTTGGATCAAAAGGAGATAAGTCTCCCACCACTTTCAGGCGTACACCATTTGCGTGGAGTTTCTTAACTTCACTGGTTAACACCAGTTTAAATAGTTTCATTAACACTGACACTTCATCCTGAGGGCGTTTCCAGTTCTCAGAGCTAAATGCAAATAATGTTAATGCTGTGATTTTATGAGTACGAGCAAAACGCACTGAGGCTCGAACAGACTCAACGCCTGCTTTATGCCCAAATGTGCGTAATTTTCCCTTTTGCTTAGCCCAGCGACCGTTGCCATCCATAATGATGGCAACATGCTCTGGCATCTTAGGCGTCTGATCTGAGCCGCTATCATCCTTGTTTAAGGTATCCATAATCCTTAAATTTCCATCAACTCTTTTTCTTTGACACTTAACAGCTCATCTACTTGCTTAATAAAGTCATTAGTTAAAGATTGAATATTTTCTTCACCCGCGCGAGCTTGATCCTCTGAGATGTCTTTGTCTTTAAGTAAGTCTTTAATGTCAGAATTAGCATCTCGACGAATGTTACGTACTGCTACACGACCATTTTCAGCTTCACTACGTGCCACTTTTATCAGATCTTTACGACGTTCTTCTGTGAGTGGCGGTAACGGGATGCGAATAGCGCCACCAGCACTCATTGGGTTTAAACCTAGATCAGAAGACATAATCGCTTTCTCGACGGCTTGGATAGCAGATTTATCAAATACAGATAAAGCTAATGTACGACTATCTTCAGCAATAATATTAGCTAATTGCTTAAGTGGAGTATCAGCACCATAATAGTTAACAACAATACTATCTAACAAGCTGGGATGAGCTCTACCGGTACGGATTTTTGCCAATTGAGATTTTAATGCACTAACGCTTTTTTCCATTCGATCTTGTGCGTCTAATTCAATTTCATCAATCATTTATTTATTCCTAATTTTCTAAATTGTCTGCGTGGGTAATTAATGTGCCTTCAGCTTCACCTAATACCACACGTCTTAATGTTCCTGGTGTATTCATGTTAAATACACGGATCGGTAATGAATGGTCGCGTGCTAAGGTGAACGCAGATAAATCCATCACCTTTAATTCTTTTTCTAATACTTCTTGGTATGTGATTTGTTTTATTAATTGAGCATCAGGATCTTTGGCCGGATCAGAAGTGAATACGCCATCCACTTTAGTCGCTTTTAATACTGCATCTGCTTCAATTTCGATGCCACGTAAACATGCCGCAGAGTCAGTCGTGAAAAAGGGATTACCTGTACCAGCAGAGAATATAACAACACGGCCGGATTTAAGCGAACTAATCGCTTCCGCCCAGTTGTATGCATCACATACGCCATTGAGTGGAATAGCAGACATCAAACGTGCATTCACAAATGCTCGATGTAAAGCATCTCGCATTGCTAATCCATTCATCACCGTGGCAAGCATTCCCATATGATCACCGACAACTCGGTTCATACCTGATTTCGCTAAGCCTTCACCACGAAATAAATTACCACCGCCGATGACCAAGCCAACTTGGACACCCATCTCAACTAACTCTTTGATTTCTTGAGCCATTCGATTAAGCACTAGAGGATCTATACCAAACTCACCTTCACCTTGTAAGGCTTCACCACTGAGTTTGAGTAAGATACGACGATAAGCAGGTTTTGGAGCGATACTCATGAGTGTTTTCCTGTAGTACGAATAATTTATTGTAGTAACTCTGAAAGCTGTGCAGACAGATATGAAAAAGCACCTCCAGAGGAAGTGCTCTTAGTGTATCCGATGTTTCACGGATGAAAAAGATCCAAGTGCAATTATTTCTTTGCAGCTTCCATTTGAGCAGCAACTTCTGCAGCAAAATCTTCAGTCTTCTTCTCAATTCCTTCACCCACTTCAAAGCGGATAAAGTTAACTACATCAGCGCCGTTACTCTTCAATAAATCACCTACAGATTGTGAAGGATCTTTAATGAATGGCTGACCTGTTAAGCTGATTTCGCCAGTGAATTTCTTCATACGACCAGCTACCATTTTTTCAGCGATATCTGCAGGCTTGCCTGATTGTACGGCGATATCGATTTGAATTTCTTTTTCTTTCTCAACGACTTCTGCAGGTACATCAGTTGGCTTAACAAACTGTGGAGAAGCTGCTGCAACGTGCATTGCAACGTCTTTCGCTAATGCCTCATCACCACCAGTTAGGATAGCAACAACACCAATACGACCACCGTGCACATATGCGCCAAGGTTGTCACCTTCTACATTAATTACGCGACGTGGAGAGATATTTTCACCGATTTTAGCAACCAATGTATCACGGACAGATTGTACTGTACCGCCGTCCAATTCAGCTGCATTCAATGCTTCTATATCATTGATTTTATTTGCCGCAGCAACACCGATAATTTTATTACCGAATGCTAAGAAACCTTCATCACGTGCAACAAAGTCAGTTTCACAGTTAACTTCCATCATAGTCGCAACGCCATTTTCAATGTGAGTTAAAATCACACCTTCAGCAGCAATACGGCCTGCTTTTTTAGCGGCTTTTGCTTGACCAGATTTACGCATATTTTCAATCGCTAGTTCGATGTCACCATCAGTTTCAACTAACGCTTTCTTACAATCTAACATACCGGCGCCAGTGCGCTCACGTAGTTCTTTAACCAGGGCTGCAGTCACTGCCATGATATTTTCCTCGAATAATTAATCTTAAAATAATAAATTGCGTTAGGCTGAAACCAACCTAACGCAAGGCACTTATTCTGCCGCTTCTACAAACTCTTCTTCAGCTTGCGCTTCGATGTTTGTATTACGTCCAGAGATAACAGCATCAGCCGCTGCATTTAAGTACAACTGGATCGCACGGATCGCATCGTCATTACCAGGGATGATGTAATCAACACCATCTGGGTTTGAGTTAGTATCAACTACACCCACAACTGGAATACCTAAGTTACGTGCTTCTGTAACTGCAATGTGCTCGTGATCTGCATCGATAACGAAGATAACGTCCGGTAAACCGCCCATATCTTTGATACCACCTAAGCTTGATTCAAGCTTAGTCATTTCACGTTGTAACATTAATACTTCTTTTTTGGTAAGTTTATCAAACGTACCATCTTGGCTTTGTGCTTCAAGCTCTTTAAGACGCTTGATTGATTGACGTACTGTTTTCCAGTTAGTCAACATACCACCTAACCAACGTTTATTAACGTAGAATTGGTCGCACTTGATTGCTGCTTCTTTAACAGCTTCACCTGCAGCACGCTTGGTGCCAACAAATAATACTTTACCTTTTTTAGACGCAACGCTAGAAACATAGTTTAATGCGTTGTTGAATAAAGGAACGGTTTTTTCAAGATTGATGATATGAACTTTGTTACGTGCGCCGAAAATGAAAGGCTTCATTTTTGGGTTCCAGTAACGAGTTTGGTGACCGAAGTGTACGCCAGCTTGTAGCATGTCACGCATAGAAACATTTGCCATGATATTTTTCCTCAAATTTGGGGTTAGGCCTCCATACATCCCTTTGCTCGATCCGCATTAATAGTGTGAACTATTAAATTAGACACCCCGAGGTCAGTGTCGATGTATGTGTGATTTAATAAGATTATGAAGGCCATTACTAAACAATGGATATCAACATAACCGATGAATTATACAATTTTAAAAAAGATGTTTTAACAATCCTTTTAAATTGCGGCGCGTTTTATATCATTTTAAAGGCTTTATATCAAGGAAAAACTGGTTATTAAGCTTGTTTTATGTAAAATATCTCCTTATCTTAAGTATCAAGTCATTCGGGCTTTTTCAAATAATAAATTAAGGATGTGCAGTGGGCGCTATTATAAAAACTCAAGACGAAATCCTAAAAATGCGCGTAGCCGGTAAATTAGCAGCTGAAGTGCTTAATATGATTGGTGAATATGTCGTCAAAGGTACGACAACTGATGAACTTAATACACTGTGCCATAACTATATCGTTGATGTTCAAGGTGGTATCCCTGCTCCATTGAATTATGGTCATCCACCATTTCCAAAATCAATTTGTACATCCGTCAACCACGTGATTTGCCATGGGATCCCTAGTGATAAAAAACTAAAAGATGGTGATATTGTCAATATCGATGTGACGGTTATTAAAGATGGTTATCATGGTGATTCATCCAAAATGTTTGTGGTAGGCAAGCCATCAATTCTAGCCGAGCGCTTAATTAAAGTGACACAAGAGTGTTTGTATAAAGGCATTGAGATTGTTAAACCCGGTACAACATTAGGCGATATTGGTCATGTTATCCAACAACACGCTGAAGCACACAACTATTCTATTGTTCGAGAATTCTGTGGCCATGGTATTGGGGCTACCTTTCATGAGGAGCCACAAGTAGTACATTATGGTCGCCCTGGAACAGGTGAAGTATTAGAAGCGGGTATGTGCTTCACTATTGAACCAATGATAAATGCTGGTAAACGTAACAGCAAAATCTTACCAGACCATTGGACAGTAGTGACTAAAGATAGAAGTTTATCGGCTCAATGGGAACATACACTATTAGTGACCGAAAACGGTGTTGAGATCCTCACACACCGTGATGATGAGACGATTGCTAAAATCATCGAACACTGATTTTAGCAACTTAGTTCTGCATTATCTGTGCAAATAAATGTAATGCTATGACATACGTAGCATTGCACTTTTTTATCAAGCGTTTATGCTAGTCGTATAATTTACACTTTTACTGGTTCCCATGTCTTTTTCTTCACTTATTCAACAAGTCCGTGACATTCCATCACTTAACGATGTGGTATCATTTAAAACTGCAGTTAATGATTGTTATACCTTTTTAGAAAAGGAATTTACAACATCTCCAGTTGATGACTTAGTCACGGGCCGTGCCACATTTGTAGATGCCTTAGTTTGTCACGCTTGGCAATTAGCAGGCCTGCATGAATTTAAAAAACTCAGTCTTGTCGCGGTGGGTGGTTATGGCAGGGGTCAATTACAACCTCATTCAGATGTCGATCTATTAATTCTCAGCTCACGTGGTTTACCAAGGGGCGCATCAGATAAAATTTCACAATTCTTAACCTTGCTATGGGATGCAAAATTAGATGTTGGCTCAGCAGTTCGCAGCATTAAAGAATGTGTTGAACAAGCAAAATTAGATATCACAATTGCCACAAATATCGTCGAAGCTAGAAATTTAATTGGTTGTAAAGCCACATTTGATAAAATGCTAAGTAAAGTAAATCATGATAAAACGTGGACAAGTAAAGCATTTTTTAGTGCCAAATATGAAGAACAACAACAACGTCATAATAAGTTTAATGGTACTTCATATAACCTAGAACCAAATGTGAAAGAAAATCCAGGCTGTTTGCGAGACATACAATCTATTGGGTGGGTTGCTAAAAAACACTTCCAAGAATACGACGGCTATGAACTCGTCGGTCATGGCTACTTCACTGAGATGGAGCACCAAGAATTATTAGACTGTCGTCATCAGTTATGGCGAATCCGTTTTGCATTACATTTAGTCGCGGGTCGCAGTGAAAATCGACTCTTATTTGATTACCAAGCCGATGTTGCGCATTTACTGGGTTTCAATGATGACGATAAAAAAGCAGTTGAAAGAATGATGAAACTATTCTTTCGCGTGGTTCGTCGTGTTACTGAACTCAATACCATGTTATTACAACGCTTTAAATTCGATGTATTAAATTTAACCTTAGCATCTGGGCGAATATTAAATGACGAGTTCAGTGTCAGTGACAACACCATATCACCACGCACTGAAACAGTGTTTGCGACGCCTTTAGCCGTTTTTCAATTTTTACATTTATTAGCAGATAATCATGACATCGATTCTCTCGATTATGAATGTATCCGTCAACTTAGAAATGCACGTCGTCAGTTCTCAGATAAATACTGGGTCGAATACCCTGAATGCCGAACCGCTTTCATGCAGTTAATGCGCCACCCTGAGTTTTTTGGCTTTGGTTGGAACGTAATGCACTTACACGGAATTTTGCAAGCATATCTACCCCAATGGGACAATATTGTCGGTATGATGCAATTTGACTTATTCCATGCATATACCGTCGATGAACATACTCACCGTTTAATTAAAAATTTATTCCAATATTTTAACAAAGACAATAAAGATTTCCCACGTTGTAGCAACATTGTTCGCAACTTAGATAAACCTGAGTTGATCTTTATTGCCGGTATTTTTCACGACATCGCCAAAGGTCGTGGGGGTGATCACTCAAAACTCGGCGCGGCGGATGTATTTAGCTTTGGCGAATCACACGGTTTGACGGCGGACGATATTAAGGTCATTAGCTGGTTAGTAGAGTCGCATTTATTAATGTCAGTGGTCGCCCAGCGTCGAGATATTTATGATCCTGAAGTAGTCGCAGATTTCGCCAGTGCTGTAAAAAGCCACAATCATCTTAATATGCTTTATGCATTAACGCTTGCTGATATTCGAGCAACCAACGACAGCTTGTGGAATGATTGGAAATCATCGTTACTTAAAGAACTCTATTTGTTAACTCAAAAAGCGTTAGATAATGGTTTACAATGCCAAGTGACGTTTAATGAACGAGCATTGCAACATCAAAAAGAAGCTATTGATATCCTGCAACCACAGTGGCAGAGAAATGAAATTGATAGTGTATGGAATCGTTTAGAACAGCCCTACTTCACCCGCTTTAAACCCATACAAATAGCATGGCATACTCAGCAGATACTCGTGCATGAAGACGCAGATGGATGGCTCATCAAAATGGCAAATCACACGACTAAGGCGGGTACTGAATTACTCATTTATGGAAAAGATCGACCGGCAGTTTTTGCGCAAATAGCGTCTGTTTTAGACAATGCTAACTTATCTATTTTAGATGCTAATATTGCGATTACACCCGACGGTTATGTATTTGATAGTATTATCGTCGTCGATGAAGATAATGAAAAAATTGCATCTACTGAGCGTTGCTATAAAATAGAACAAGCAATTTTGGCGCAATTAAATAAAGCAACGCGTGAACACCATAATTCTCGCAAATTATCTCGTCGATTAAAGCAACTAAATGTACCAACCAAAGTAAGGTTTTTCTCCGCGAGTGATGACGCCACCTTAATTGAACTTGAAGCCCTTGATACACCAGGGTTGTTAGCATCAATTGGTCATGTATTTGTGGATTTCAATTTGACCTTACGCTTGGCAAAAATCTCGACCATCGGCGAGCGAGCTGAAGATGTTTTTATCGTAAGTGACGAACATAATCATGCGCTCAGCCCTGAATTACAACTTGCTTTGAAAAAGCAAATTTCTTTAACTCTCGATCAACTGGAAACTGAAACAGCATTATGAGTGATTTACAAACCATTATAGAAAGTGCCTTTGATGCACGTGACACTATTTCTCCTAGCACCGCTTCGGCTGAATTAAAAGCAGCGGTTAATCAAGCGATTGACTTACTCAACAGCGGTGAAGCCCGTGTTGCTGAAAAAATTGATGGTGAGTGGGTCGTTCATCAGTGGCTGAAAAAAGCAGTCTTATTATTCTTCCGTTGTTATAACAATGACGTTATTGAAGGCGCTGAAAGTAAATTCTACGATAAGGTTCCGTTGAAATTTACTGACTACACAACAGAGCGTTTTGCTAAAGAAGGTATGCGTGTAGTCCCTCCTGCAGCGGTTCGCACCGGTACATTCATTGGTAAGAACGTCGTATTAATGCCATCTTATGTCAACATTGGCGCTTTCGTCGATGAGGGCACAATGGTAGATACATGGGCAACCGTAGGTTCATGTGCGCAAATTGGTAAAAATGTACATTTATCTGGCGGTGTAGGTATTGGTGGAGTGTTAGAACCGTTACAAGCTAACCCTACCATCATTGAAGATAACTGTTTTATCGGTGCACGTTCTGAAATCGTTGAAGGCGTCGTTGTCGAAGAAGGTGCTGTCATTTCGATGGGCGTTTATATTGGTCAAAGCACACGTATCTATGATCGTGAAACTGGCGAGATTCATTACGGCCGTGTACCAGCAGGCTCTGTTGTAGTATCAGGTTCATTACCAAGCAAATGTGGCACTTACAGTTTATATGCGGCTGTTATCGTCAAGAAAGTCGATGCTAAAACACGTGCAAAAGTAGGTATTAACGCTCTACTTCGTGAAGCGGAATAATATCTGACACTGCATCGTTTATTTTAAGATGCACATAAAAAATCCGAGTATTGCTCATTAAGCAAACTCGGATTTTTTGTCTCTATTTTTAATGAGTATATTAAATTAAAACTCAGACTGATGCGTTTCCAGCCATGCTAGTACATCTGCTTCTGGCTCAAATGTTTCCATAGCATCAATACCTACCATATCACTAATAGGTGTGCCTTGGAGTTCAGTCAATAATTCAAACATCAGCGTACCTGCACCGCAATATGAATCACCATACGAGCTATCCCCCAATGCGATCACAGCAAATTTCTTGTTATTTATCAAAGGACAGGTATCTTTTGCATCTACATAAAACAGTTCTAAATTTGGCGGTATGTCACCTACACCTGTCGTCGAAGTCACCACTAAAAAGCTATCATGTTCATCGAATAAGCTCACATCAGGATCAACATGTAATTCAGCATCATGACCTTGATTAGTTAAGAACGCTTGTGCTTCTTCCGCGGCATTTTGTGCATTACCATACACTGAGCCTACAATAATTCCGATGTTTGACATACTTTACTACTCGCTTTGATAAGGTGCTAGTGTCGCTAAGACATGCTCTAGTTCAGGCCACAAGGGGGCAGATAGCGCTAAAGGATGTTGCGTCACTGGGTGACAAAATTTCATACTACTATTATGTAGGGCTAAATGATGAAAATTAAAGGTATCACGCATAAATTTATTTTGCTTACCGTCACCATGGGTAGTATCCCCCATAATAGGATGACGCACATGCGCAAGATGTCTTCTAAGTTGATGTTTTCGGCCTGTCTGAGGAATAAGTTCAACCCAAGATAAACGTGCTTGAGGATAGCGTCCAACAGCTTTGGGATAAGTAAAGCGTTGTAAACATGCGATGTGAGTCTGTGCTTCTTGAGGCGCTTTATCTTGATGCGCATCTTTATCGGCGATCTTATCGAGCTTTTCTTTTAAAGCATAATCGACAAATTGACTCTTCGTCCAACCACGAGTTAACGCGTGGTATGTTTTATGAATTGCCTTTTCCGTAAATTGCTCCGTCATTAATCGAGCGACATCACTGGATAAAGCAAACACTAAAACACCCGATGTTGGTTTATCTAGACGATGTACGGTGTAAACATGTTGATCAATCATGTCTCGTACCATCTGCATCGCGAATCGAGTTTCATGACGATCAATCATACTGCGGTGCACTAATAAACCACTAGGTTTATTGATGGCAATGATATGCTCATCTTGGTAGATTATAGGTAATTGAGATGAAACTTCGGTCATATCGCACTATGTCTTAAAAGGGCTTTGCGGTATTATACGGACAAATACTTAACAACTCACTTGTTTATGCAATCTACATCTATCAATTCCATTATCGAATTTCTTGACGCGTCAAAATCACAATATAAGTTCATCGACATGGGTCGTGGATTTCGAGAGCTGACACCTGAACATATGAATCAAATTGAGTATCAACGGGTTCCTGCGCCTTACCCAAGACAACAGCATATGTGGCTTGGGTGTATTTTTTGGTCACCTGAACGTTCTGCTCAGCATTATATTTGGTTTATTAAATTACCTTTAGACGAACGCGGGTTACTGAATCAAGCTGCACGAAATCTATTTTTAGAAAAGGTAATAGAAGCATTAGGTAGACAATTAGAAAACACAGAAAAAATGCAGGGGCAACTCGGAGATAATCCTTATACATTTGTCCCAAACCAGCAGCAACTCGCTGATTTCAATGCCAAAGCTAAAATATTATTGAAAAATCCACCATCACATGGATTTCAAGCGGTTTCAGACTATATTCATGCACCTAACACTCAAGATTGGCAGTTATTAAGTGTACAGGGCTTAGCTGATTATGTAGCACGTTTATCAGACCCGATGATATTTGCTACATTGCAAAAACAATGGACTCTTTTAGCACCACCTTTTCAAGTGAACCTACTCAATAGTCTTGAACATTATGCGATAAATAAACCCTTGGCTGTATTAGTTAAACAACACTTTGATACAGCGGTAAGTCAAGATAATGAAACGCACATTATTGCTAGTCTTCGCGCATTAACACAAGCTCCAGAAGAGATAGTAAAGAAAGTCATTGACCCTTTATTACAACGTGCGTACCTACCTTCGGACTGGTTAATTCTGATCGCAGCGAGACATATGGCGCTGTTTAATGACATCAATCGTGCTATCTTATTTTTAGAAAAATGTGCATTACATGACGACGCTATTTTTCAAGGGTTATTTGCCGATATGGTACAGTTACCTCAATGTAGAATTGCATTTTTACAAGCATTATCAGCATCCAATCTCACTGAACTATGCCAACAAAAAATCACATCATTACAACAAGGTCATTAACGAGTTATGGAATTAATTGATATAGTGGTATGGGTAAGCATTATTGCACTAGCCGGTTTATTTTGGCGAGTTCGTGATTATGCTGAAATAGCCCGTATGTTCGCTCAGCAATACTGTACAAAGCATCAACTCGTATTTGTTAGTATTGCTCGTAAACAAATGCATTGGCGGGAAACAAGTCAATCCAGACGGTTTCAATTTGATTATATTATGGAGTTTTCTACTGCAAATGATGTTTTGTATGAAGGCATTGTGAGTATTTATAAAGGAAAATTAAAAGCTATCGACGTACCGGTCTATAGAGAGCCTGAAATCTTTTAAGTTGAACAATAATCGATGCTATAAAAACAAAAAAGGTAGTACATCATGTACTACCTTTTTAAGTATTTTGAGCTTCCTTCTCAACAATCCTTTGCCAATTCATCATCCCTAGCAACGTCCATATTTGTATCAATCCGTCTGATCCAATTAATCCTTAATTGGTCGCAAGTCCCTGCGCTGATCCTTTTCCATTTTATATGTAGTTGTAAATTCTATTACAACCAGCTTCCTATCCTAGAAGCAATATTTTGAATTTCCTTATCAATATTTTTTGCACTATAACCGACTTTCCGTTGCCAGTTATCAGTCCGAAGACTAAATCCTTACATTGCATACTTATCATCCTGACAAGTCGCGTTTCCTTTCGACAGGACAAAGAATAATCTTTTTTAACGTTAGAAAAACGATTAAATCATCAAATTTGAGTAGGATTCTCATAACACTTCTGCTTTTTCAAAAATAATATTCAATAAATACAGTATGTTATATTAAGATGTCAGTGATAGAGAGGGAATAAACAGGCAATTAACTACAGATATGTAAGAGATCTCCTACACCATCTGTAGTTAAATATGCATAATTACTTTTTAGACTTGTATAGTATTTGACCATGTATATGTTGCGTGGCAACTTTTTCAATAAATTTAAATCCACCATCGTCAAAAAATGATAAACATTTATCTAATGTAGCAAATACAGCAACGCCATTGGATTGTTCATCAGCATCAATTACTTCGTTAATCGCAGCTAAAAGAATATGGCCAATACCTTGATCTTGTAATGCCGGTTGAACGCCAATAAACGAGATCATGTGACAATTATTATCAGGCAGTTTGTTGCGTACAATTTTTTCTTTTTCTAGGAACTGTTGCGTGCCCAGAAATCCTGCTGTTAATAGCATTTTCATACGCCAGTGCCAATAACGACTGTGACCGAACTCTGGTTCTGGGTTAATGAGGCAAGTCGTTGCAACGAGTGAATCATCTTTGAATACACCAATTATAGGTTGTTTAGCTTCCCAAAACGTATTGAGCTCTTCGCGGATTGCACCTCGTAATCTAACGTCATACCCCTCTTCACCTTTAGCGAAGATTTTACAAAATAAAGGATCATCAAAGTACGCGTTGAATAGAATGGAAGCTGCAACTTTAAGATCAGACGCTGATAAGTACCTCACCTCAAAACCGAGTTCCTCTTTAATATTATCTTCGATCGTTGCTTGCATTATATGCCTCGCTTATTGTTAACAAACCATTTACAAATAGTGTAAACGATTAACTATTAATAGTAAGCAAAAAAATCATGCTTTTTATAACAAATTACGCATTGTCACTATAAAGATATTAAATAATTGTCACCCCACCCCACTAATTCATTATTTAAAAATACCAGCGGTGTGCATTCATCTTTTGTCGTAACACCGTCACCATTTTGACGGTGAGTACGATAGTACAGTACTTGGTAAGTATTATTTTGTCGGGTTAATAATTCATTAAAGTCAGCCACTCCCATCTTATTAGTAATATCTAAATACTGTTCACCTAATTGCAGCCCTTGAACATGAGCTCGGTTATTTTTTTCTCTGACTTCCCAGCTGCTATGATGGGTATCACGCTTATATTCATCATCGCCAATTGCGATAACACAACCACTTAAAGAGACCATTAATAAAGAAGCGATTGAAATAACTTGGACTTTTTGGATAATTTGCATGTTGAAGGCGCCTTTTTTGGATTTTATTGTCATTATTCACGGTCTATCCGTTATAATGAAGTTGTTTGAGTTTTATAAGAATCAAATCTCATGCCAATTTTAAATCATTGATATTATTATGATTTTAAAAATAACATATCCGGGCTCTGGTCAATAATACGAAGAAATAACAAATTTAACTAAGAATTAGGCATTATGGACATCACAACAAAACAACGTTTGCTTACTATATGCAGTGAATTAGAGGCTAAAAGTCTTCCCATTTCTGTCGGTTTACTCAAAGCAAAAATCAAACAACCGGTGCCATTACCCAAGATCATTGGGGTTATTAATGCATTTAAAGCAGGAGAACGCGCGCAGGCTATTGACGACATTCAAGCTAAAGCAGATTCTCAGCCTATCGAAGAAACACCTGAGATTTTATCCATCGATGACTTAGCCCAACAAATAGCAGCACAACAAAACGCTATAGAGACCTTACAAGCGCAGTTATTAAGATTGACACAGACTCTGGAAAAAATGGGCCAATGATGGAGCCAGGATGGTTGTTGGTTCTTTTCCTACTGGCTCAAGAACCACTTCACCGGTATTTATTAATACAGAAATCAAATAATCATCATTTTCAGGTAGACCAATAAATAATGTCGGTGATTGTTTTAATCGCCTTTTCATTAATGCATGTCCAATCAAATTTTCCTGCAGTCGCTCAAAATCTTCTTCATTCCAAGCTTGCAGTAAGGTAATGCGTCCTTGTTGGATTGTTAATTCAAGGTGTTCAGCAAAAAAAGCAGAATAAAACTCAATCAGTAACTCGGGCAATGTGAGTCCTAAAGCTTGACTAAATTCTTCCATGTCATTGGCTGGACGAGCTATCGGTTGCCATGAAATTTCTTGGCCATCAAACAACGAGTCAGTTGCTTCATTAATGCATAGAGAAGGCCATTGCTGATCAAACTGTGTGGTTAACTTGACAGTTTTCGCATACCTTGCCATTAAATTTTGCCATTCAGATTGCATAAAAACAGACACCTTTTTGAAGATTTGGGTAAAATAGCTATATTATTCATAACTGTGATTCATGTATGTCTCAAGATTACCATAATAACCCCCAATTAGCCGAACTCGCATTAGGAAAATCAGTGACCTATTCTGATCAATACGATGTGAGTTTGTTACAGCCAGTACCAAGGGCACTAAACCGCAATATGATTGGCTTGAGTAATGACTTACCTTTTTCTGGGAATGATATTTGGAATGGATATGAACTCTCATGGTTAAATGTAAATGGTATGCCTCAAGTGGGTATTTTACGTTGTGCTGTTGCCTTCGACAGTATCAATATAATTGAATCCAAATCATTTAAACTGTACCTCAATAGTTTTAATAACACTCGTTTTGAATCACTAGCTAACGTTAAGTCTGTGTTAGAAAACGATTTAAGTCATTGCGCTCAAGGTAATGTTAGCATCGACATCATTCCAAATAATGAGTTTAATCAACAACAATTACACATACCTTCAGCCACTCTTCTAGACACCATGGATTTAACCTTTGATGAATACGTGGTCTCACCGAAATTACTTAAATCTAACCGTGACATGGTAACGCATGAGTTTTTATATTCGAATCTACTCAAATCAAACTGCTTAATTACTAATCAACCGGACTGGGCCACCATTTTCATTAAATATTCAGGTCCGCAAATTGAACATGAATCGTTATTGCGTTATTTGATCTCATTCCGTCAACATAATGAATTTCATGAACAATGCGTAGAACGTATATTTTGCGATCTCATTGAACATTGTCATTGTGAACAGCTAACAGTATTAGCTCGATACACTCGTCGCGGAGGATTAGATATCAATCCATTTAGAAGTAATTTTGAAGCACCCTATCCAGACTGGCGTTTAATCCGACAATAAATACTGAATAATGGATATTCATCTGCTGAATTAGTTCTACCAATAATTGCCTAGTGCATCACTCTATCTTCAGGTAAAATTAGACTGTTAATTTACTGTTTTGGCATGTGTCAATGCGGTAAACATTTATTTTATACAAAGGATTTTTCATGACTCAACAACGTATTACTGTCATTCGTGGTGATGGTATCGGTCCAGACATTATCGATTCAGCCATTCAAATACTAGATAAAGTAGGTTGTAACTTTGCTTACGATTATGCTGATGCGGGTCTAATGGCGCTTGAAAACCATGGTGAGTTATTACCAGAAGAAACATTAGCACTGATTAAAAAAAATGGTGTCGCTTTAAAAGGCCCTTTAACGACTCCTGTCGGGGAAGGCTTTACGTCCATCAATGTGAGTTTGCGTAAACAATTTCAACTATACGCCAATGTAAGGCCCGTCTTATCATTTAACGGTACAAAAGCTCGATATGAAGATATCGATATCATTACAGTACGTGAAAACACGCAAGGTATGTATTCAGGCCTTGGACAAATAGTCTCTGATGATGGTGAAGAAGCTGAAGCAAAAAGTAAGATTACCCGTGAAGGCGCTGAAAAGATTGTCGTTTTTGCTTATGAGTTAGCTCGTCGCGAAGGTCGTAAAAAAGTGACGGCTGTACATAAAGCTAATATTCTTAAATCTACTTCCGGTTTATTTTTGAAAGTGGCTCGAGAAGTAGGTGAGCGTTATCCAGATATCGAGTCGGCTGAAATGATCGTTGACAACGCTTGTATGCAGTTAGTGATGAACCCACATCAGTTTGATGTCATGGTCACTACTAACTTATTCGGTGATATCTTATCAGATTTATGTGCTGGTTTAGTGGGTGGTTTAGGCATGGCTCCTGGTGCGAACATCGGTGGAGATTGTGCAATATTTGAAGCCGTACACGGCTCTGCACCTGATATTGCTGGAATGAATTTAGCGAATCCTACCTCAGTGATACTTGCCTCTATCCAAATGCTTGAATACCTTGAGATGAGCGATAAAGCCGAAAAAATCCGAGCTGCGCTTAAAGATGTGATTGAATCAGGTGATCGTACGACCAAAGATCTTGGTGGAGAACACGGTACTACTGACTTTACTCAGGCTATGTTAGAGCGCTTATAAGCCTGACAAATATTTGCCTATTAAGCCAATGTTGATATTTTAAACATTGGCTTTTTTATTGCCGATTAATACCTTCCCTGATCATAGGGCCTGTTTTACATGACAAGTTTAAAACCTATACCACGACGTTAAATAACGAAATTATACTCTTAGCATGTACAGCAATAAGGCTGCACATAATATATTCACTAGGAGTTACATCATGAATTTAAAACCTATTTTATCTTATTTCGTTTCTGCTACGTCATTAATTACTTGTTTGGTATTAGCGACGTCAATTTCAACTACGGCTTTTGCCGATGAAACCATGCAAAATGGTCAATCACTTGAAATACCAGTATCCTCAAAGTCAGCAATCACCCAGTATGACTTGAACTTGGCAAGCACTAAAGAGCTCGCTTCAATCAAGGGTATCGGTATCAAAAAAGCACAAGCTATAGTGGCATATCGTGAACTGCATGGCGAGTTTGAAAGTGTAGAACAAGTGACTAAGGTGAAAGGTCTTGGTAATAAGCTATTACAAAAATTAACACCTTACATCATCGTCAATCCAAAGCAGAACAAATAGCCACAAAAAAACCCTCAAAAGTAATCTTACTATTGAGGGTTATCATGAACATCTAGTGAAGTGAAATTATCCCTTCATCTGTGCGAGATACTCTTGAAATGCTTCTCCTAATTCGGGATGTCTTAACGCATACTCAACATTCGCTTTCATGTATCCCAATTTAGATCCACAATCATGACTTTTGCCCTTCATGTAATAAGCATCCACCTGTTCAATATTCATTAATGTCGCAATCGCATCCGTTAATTGAATTTCACCACCAGCACCTGGTGGAGTGAATGCAAGTAAATCCCAAATCTTCTCAGATAATACATAACGACCAACAACCGCTAAATTTGAAGGGGCTTCATCCTGTTCGGGCTTCTCTACCATAGCATGGATCTTAGCTGATTCGCCTAAACCAATTGTGGCACCATCTAAATCAACGACACCAAACTTACTCACATCTTCCTCTGGCACTTCTTCTACTAATACTTGAGATACACGAGAGGTGTTAAAACGCGAAACCATATCCGCTAGGTTATCTTTTTTGAGGTTACTTGCCGCGTCATCCATAATCACGTCAGGAAGAACAACGGCAAAAGGGGCATCACCCACAACCGGATGTGCACACATGATTGCATGTCCAAGACCGTTAGCCACCCCTTGACGCACTTGAATAATCGTCACGCCCTTGGGTACGATGGATTGTACTTCTTCTAACAATGAACGTTTAACCCGTTTTTCAAGGGTTGATTCAAGTTCATAAGACGTGTCAAAGTGGTTTTCAATGCTATTTTTAGATGCATGCGTCACAAGTACAATCTCTTTTATCCCTGCAGCAACACATTCATTAACAACATATTGAATGAGAGGTTTGTCTACCACTGGTAGCATTTCTTTTGGAATGGCTTTTGTCGCAGGCAACATTCTAGTACCTAGACCCGCTACCGGTATAACAGCCTTAGTAACTTGGCTCATAAATCTTTATCCTTAATTAATAATTCACAACCTTATCTGTATAGTGAAATAAAAACGACACTTTACTATAAATAGGTTTATATAAATTACGTCCATCAAATAGTACTTTAATTAAAAAGTAGTGACTAACGCATTAAAAAATAAGTGACACCATATGTTTCATATCGAAAGGATGAGACCACTATTTAATAATAGATGCTAAATGCATTTTCTATGCCTATTAAGCATATTCGTCAATACAACTCACTAATATACATAATTTCATATTTTTAACTTTATCACTTTTCAATAAATACCACCATCTCATTGATATCCCACACCTACAAAAAATGTCCCTATTCTAAGAATCATTACAAAACACTCAAGTACGCTCAAGGAACATGTTCTATTTATGCACTAAAAATAGGCAGTTGCACATCAGTATGAGCAACAACAGGCTTGCAATAACCGCTATATGAAATGTCAGTACCAACCTACTTTGACATCATTCACATATCTTAAACTAGTCGAATCTATGATATTTGTACAATACAGTGTCATGGGGTAACATGTTTTGCTCTAAAAAGACCTTATATTCATAAAAATAACATCCAGTCTTAGGAACAATAATGACAACAAATACAAACGACACGGGCTTTTTTGGCCATCCTCGCGGTTTACAAACCCTCTTCATGACAGAAATGTGGGAACGTATGAGTTATTACGGTATGCGAGCTCTATTAGTACTTTACATGACCCTCTCACTACAAGAAGGTGGCTTAGGCATAACCGTTGCTTCAGCTGGCGCTATTTATGGCCTTTATACTGGTGCGGTTTATTTCATGGGATTACCCGGTGGTTGGCTAGCAGACCGACTGATCGGCGGGCAAAAAGCCGTTTGGTATGGTGGGATCATTATTATGATTGGGCATATCATTCTTGCCATTCCTGCTGCATCTACATTTTACATTGGATTAATTTTTGTGGTGTTAGGCACCGGGTTATTAAAGCCTAATATTGGGGCTATTGTCGGTCAGTTATATGCACCAGAAGATCAACGTCGTGATAGTGGTTATACCCTCTATTATATGGGTATTAATATCGGTGCTGTGATTGGTTATACCGTCTGCGGTTATTTACAAGTTAATATGGGATACCACTGGGCCTTTGGTGCTGCGGCTGTTGGCATGGCGATTGGTCTTGTTCAATACAAAATGACGTTGAGCAATTTAGGTGAAGTCGCTGCCACCCCTACTCAACCTTTGACGCTTAAAGGTCAAAAGATGTCTTGGAATATCATTGTCGCATTTTTGATCATCGTCGCAGGCATGACATATGCTATTTACAATGGCATTATCACTTTTGACCCAGTGCCTGTTGCACAAGCTGTCGCAGTCATTTTTTGTTTAATCTTTTTGGGCTATTTTGCTGCCATATATTTCAAAGGTAACTTAAACCAAAATGAGAAAAAAGGCATGTGGGCCTTGTTTCTGATATGTGTTGCATCGGCATGTTTTTGGGCAGGTTTTGAACAGGCAGGTTCTTCATTGAATTTATTCGGTCGAGATTATACCGATAGGATGTTAGGTGCGTTTGAAATCCCAACAGCTTGGTTCCAATCAGCAAACTCCTTCTTTATTGTGATTTTATCACCGTTTTTTGCTGCCTTATGGATCAACCTTGCGAAAAAAATGATCACGCCAAGTTATTCAGTGAAATGTGCTTTAGGTTTAATCATCATGGCAACTGGCTTTATCGTGATGTTCTTCGCTGCACAGTACGCTGTCTCAGGTTTAAAAGTCGCGCCTTACTGGTTAATCGCTACCTACTTCCTACATACGGTCGGGGAATTATGTTTAAGCCCTGTCGCATTAAGTGCGGTCTCAAAATTATCACCACGCCGTTTTGCAGGTCAAATGATGGGTGTATTTGTCCTTACCTACTCTATTGGTAATGTTATCGCAGGCTTACTAGCGGGTAACTTTGATCCAGAAAACGTAGGTCAAATGCCAAACCTTTATCTACAAATTAGTTTGTTTGGTATTTCAGTAGGGATCATCCTAGTGTTACTAAGCTTCAAAACAAAATACTGGGAACAAGCAGCAGAATCAGCTGCTCAAGATGCTGAGAAAACAGCACAGGCTTAATCCTACTCAGTGAATAAAAACCGACATGCTTTGATTATAAAGATGTCGGTTTTTTTATTTGTCTTTTAGGTATCAAAGTTAGTCTTAGTAAAAATAATTTACAAATAAATGTGTTACTTATTCAATTAAAAAATCATCAATATAACTAATAAATACAGCAATCCAAACAGATGCACATATCAATATTGCAATGAATACAGCAGCAGACCCTAAATCCTTTGCTAATCCAGACAATGGATGTATATCTAAGCTAATTCTATCAATCGTTGCCTCTATTGCTGTATTCACAACTTCAGCAAATAATACAAATAACACAGAAATCAACAGCATCAGTTTTGCATAAATTTCGATCTGCCAGGTGACAATAATGATTAATGATACCACGAGTAAAATGAGCTCTTGTTTAAAAGCCGCTTCGTTTTCTGAAAGCCATTTAAATGCTCTCATTGAATTTGTAAAAGCTAAATAAATTCGATGAATGCCGGATGGCTTATTTGTTGAATCAAATTGCATTATAAAACCTCTTTATTAACTTGGAGCCTTACAGGCGTTAAATATATCGAATTCGGGTTGATATTCAGTACTCATTACTTGAGTTAATCCAAGTAGACTGTCAAAAATATTGTCATGTGAAAATGTGTTTGAGCGTACTAACTCAATACATTGATTATAGTTAGAATCAGCAAGCTTATTACTCCAAAATATGATTGGAATATGAGTCTGTTCTTCTGGAGCTAATGCATAAGGAAATCCATGCAAATATAATCCTTTTTCGCCAAGTGACTCTCCGTGATCAGACACATACAAAAATGCTTTATCCGTTACATCACTCGCTTGTAATACTTCTATCAACTTACTTAAAACAAGGTCAGTGTAAGCGATAGAATTATCGTATGTATTAACTAGTTCTGTTGTACTACAGTTTTGAATATCACTTTTTAAGCAATCAGGTTTAAACACACTGTTATTTTCCGGATAGCGACGATAATAAGTGGGTCCATGTGAGCCTATCATATGTAAAATCACTAATTTATGTTTAGCTTGGCTATCTGCTATCTTGTTTACTAATTTTGAGACCAATATTTCATCATAACAATAGTCACCATCACATAACGGGTTGACTTTAATCGGTTCAATATTTTCTGACTTGATACGATGACAAACACCTTTACATCCACTATTATTATCAATCCATGAAACTTCAACACCACTTCTCTGAATAATATCTAATACATTATCTTGGCTTTGTGCATAGCGTGAATCATATTCTTTTCGATTTAAGCGAGAAAACATACACGGTACTGAAATTGCAGTGGCAGTGCCACATGATGAAACATGATTAAAATACTTCACTCCTAATTTAGGAGTATTAGGATTAGTAACCCTTTTGTAGCCTTGTAGCGAAAAATTGGATGCGCGTGCGGTTTCACCTACCACCATAACCGTTAACGAAGAACTCGCTTTATTTTCTAATACAGGCGAATCATCAAGTACTCTAAAAGGTAATGGAGGAAACAAAAAATTATCTCTAAAATATTTATAACCGGCAGTATAAAATGCAAACGGCGTAATATAACTTGTAAGTTGTCTGTTATTCCGTCCAACTGAAGCATAATCTTCATAAAACGGTACTGCAATTAATGTACAAGTTACTAGTGCGAAGAAGTTTAGTTTAATAAAGCTTGTTAAATGCGCTCTAAAATTTCCTTTTATTTTCAAATGATGAAATAAATAACTAGGTAGAATACCGGTTAAAAAAATAAAAATGACAAGTTGAATATTTAAATATGAAAATGCTTCACTGGAATCAGTTTCAACTATATTTTGCAGCATACTTTTGTCAAAAATAACACCATAATTAAATGTTGAATAAAACAAGAATGAACAAATTACTATATTTAATAAAAGTATAGGTTTAACGAAAATAATAAGCGAAAACCAACTTAACACTAATACTATTAGTGAAAAAAGTAGGATTGGAATACTTAGCATGAACATCCAATGCAAATCGGCTGTTTGTGAAATTGCAATAAGCGTTTTATATAAAAACTGACTATTAAAAGCGATAAGAATATAAATTGAAACTAAGCAAACAAACTGACAATAACTTATTTGCTTAGAGAAAATACCTAGCCTTCTGTTAGTAATATACATAATTATTGTTCATCTTTAGGTTTATCTGCTGAACGATAAAGCTTCTCAGTGTAGGCTAAGTTACTAAATAATACATGTGCAAGAGCTTTATTTATCAAAGCGTTATCAAAGTGTTCGAGTTCTCTTTTTTCCTGTGTTTTGCTTTGTTTGTTATATTGCCAATAACTGATCTTTCGATTGGGCATCAGAATAACCATTTCATCGTTTTCAAGGTATGCAAAATTATCGTAGTACTGCATCATCGCCCGTTCAACCGGATAAGTTTTAGTCAGATCAAAACCAAGCATAGGCGTTGCTTTTTCAATACCAAGAAGTGATAACAATGTGACTGGTAAATCTATTTGACTTACTAGTCTTTTATCCCTGTGAGCTTCTATACCACTATTTAAAATTACAGCAGGTATATGAAACGATTTTACAGGCACAGGTTCAGAACCAAATACTCGTACATCATGATCAGCTACAACTAAAAATATGGTATTTTCCCAGTACGCTTGTGTTTGTGCTTTATCGATAAATTTTCCAAGTGCATAATCCGCGTATTTAATTGCAAGATCGCGTTTGTAATTGTCAGATTCAAGTTCGTTAGGTAAAGATACTTTTCCTTCAGGAATATCAAACGGATCATGATTGCTTGATGTGAATATCAAACTAAAAAAAGGCGCTGACGTTTGATTTAAAGTCGATAGTTCATGATCGGCTTTAATAAATAAGTCCTCATCACTTACCCCCCAAGATGAAATAAACTCAGGGTGTTCAAAATCATTAATATCCACAATATTGTTAAATCCATTTCCTAAGAAAAAACTTTTCATGTTATCAAAATGGCTTTCACCACCGTAGATGAATTGTGTTTCATATCCTTCTTGAGCTAATGTATCAGCTAACGAATAAAAACCATGCTGCGATTTAGAGAGTTTAACCACTGAACGTGATGGTGACGGTATAAATCCTGTCGTAACGGCTTCAATACCTCTTACTGAACGGATACCGGTAGCATAAAGATGATCAAACCCCCAACCTTGCTGGTAGAGCCTATCAAATTCAGGAGTAATTCCTAATCCTCCAAGCTCTCCTACAAAACGGGCGCCTAAACTTTCTTGAAGTATTATCACTAAGTTTTTTTTATCGCCAGACATGGATGGTTTGTTATGAGATAAGGTTGGAATATCATCGCTAACAAACCGTTTCCTATAAGAGGACTGTCTAACCGTATCTAAAATTTGTGGACGAGGCATGGAACCATAGAGATGACTGGCACTTTTTTCGTTGCTCATACTTTTAATTGCAAATGCAACACTATAAGTGGAATTGAGAATGAGGGAATTTACTAATGAATCCTGAGAAAAATAAACCAGTGCAGGGTTAAGCGGTCTATGACTCAATGTACCTCTAGCAGCCAATAAGCACAGGAATAAAGCACCTATTAATAAAGGTAAACTGGTTGTTTTTTTTAATGTATAGGTCTGTGTTTTATGTAATGAATTAAACAAAAATCGATAGCTGTAGACACCTGTTATTATAGCTATAAACAATGTACTCAGCATGGCTAATAAATGCCCTTGGACCAACATTGAAAATACTTCTTGAGGATAATCTAGGTACTCTACATAAAGTCGGTTAGGCCTTACATCATATTGAGTAATAAATGCGGGTGTTGAGGCCTCGATAATCACTACTAAGGTTGTGACTAAGCTCCCGTAAAGCAAAAATATACGCTGAAATAATGCAGTTTTATTTCTGAAAATCACATCTAATATCAATATAAGTACACCAACTGATACTAAATATCCAAGACTACTTAAGTCTATTTTGATAGCTCCAGATATAATGAAGCCGATATCTCCATCATTTAATCTTGGATACTGCCATATCAATAAGGCAATTCGAGACGTAACAAATATCGCTAACAACAACGTTGTTAAACGCACTAGGGGTTTTAGTATGAACATCATAAATCGCTTAATTGACTTATCTCTTATATATGATGACCAGATTAAGCTTCTAAACTTAATTAAGAATTAAATATACGATAAAAAAATAGATGAATAATCGGTTGAAAACAGACTGATGTTCCATATACAAATTAACAGTGTGACTAGGCAAGAATAAGCTTATTCTGTATCATCTCAGAATAATTATTTAAACTGCGTTTAATGGCGAGCTGTCTCTATGAAATTTTATTTTTCTACTAAGCATATTCCTGAATTACAAGATGTTCCGCTCACTGAACGAATTCAGCTGCTAGAAACCGCTACGACAAAATTAACCATTCCAGAAAAAACGCTGCTGAATATTTTAAAACTATGCGTCATTGCCCCTTTTTTCATCTTATTATTAAGAGTCGTCAATGACTGGACTTCATTGTTATGGGCGGGTTTAATTTTATTACTATACCCAATAGTGGTTCGGCCGATACAGTTTTCAATGAGTGCAAAGTATTTACCCACCCACGAAAAATCTAACGATTAAGGAAAATCATTATGTCTACTATTTTAGTGACTGGCGGAGCTGGCTATATCGGCTCTCATACTGTGTTGCAACTCCTAGAAAAAGGCGATGAAGTCGTTGTCTTAGATAACTTGTGTAATGCTTCACCTGAATCATTAGTGCGTGTTGAAAAGCTTGTGGGAAAAAATGTCACACTGATTGAAGGCGATATTCGCGATAAAACCGTGTTAAGAGATGTTTTCACACAATATCAGATAGATGCAGTGATTCATTTTGCTGGACTAAAGGCAGTCGGTGAATCAGTCGAACACCCGCTCAAATACTATGAAAATAATGTTTATGGCTCAGTACAATTATGTGCAGTAATGAGTGAATTTGGTGTGAAGAACATCGTCTTTTCCTCATCTGCGACTGTGTATGGTGATCCTGTTGAACTTCCATTGAAAGAGTCTATGCCGACCGGTATGCCAACTAACCCTTATGGACAGTCTAAACTCATGGTCGAACATGTACTACGTGATTTATTCACTTCAGATAATGAATGGAATATCGCCATATTACGTTACTTTAACCCAGTCGGTGCTCATGAATCGGGTCAAATTGGGGAAGATCCGAATGGGATCCCCAATAATTTAATGCCATTTATCAGCCAAACGGCAACGGGTAAACGAGAGTCGCTTGCGGTATTTGGTGATGACTATGACACGCATGATGGCACCGGAGTCCGTGATTATATCCACGTTGTTGATTTAGCCGAAGGTCACTTAAAAGCACTCGACGCACTGAAAAAGAAACCAGGTGTTTTGACCGTCAATCTTGGTACAGGGGTTGGATACAGTGTGTTAGATATGGTCCAAGCATTTAAGAATGCTAGCAACGTTGATGTTCCTTATCATATTGCACCGCGCAGAGCCGGTGATGTTGCTGCATGTTATGCTGACCCTAGCCATGCTAAGGCAATTCTAGGCTGGGAAGCCAAACTAGATTTACAAGCCATGTGTGACGATACTTGGCGTTGGCAATCAAATAATCCTGATGGCTATCCAAAGTAACCATCTAATTGACAAACTAGCTGTGAATAATACTTGTTATCACAGCTAGGTCCTGACACTTACAAGTCGTCTAATAGTCCTTCAAATTCTTCAAAATCTTCCATCTCTTCCGCTTGTGCTTCAGGTGATTTTTGAATTTGACCATCATTGACTTTAAATTCTAAACGTTGAAAGTACGCTGTTTTAACAAATGAATATGGATCGAGTGAATTATTCAATGTACTTTCTTGAGATAGTAACTGGGCTCGCTTTTCTAATACGTCTACTACCCCAGTAAAAATCGTAAAATTACTCGCTAATACATTCATAGGAAACATCATATTATCGACCACGTCCCCTGTCGTAGAGCGAATATCTGTAGGCCCTCTAGCCGGCAGCATAAGATAAGGACCAGTATTTATGCCCCATACGCCAAGGACTTCACCAAACGATTCGTCTTTTTCATGTAAATCCATGGTGGATGCAACATCAAATACACCTAAAACACCTACCGTGGTATTGACTAAAAAACGGGCTAAACTGACCATTGAACCATCGACCTTTCCCTGTAGCATATTATTCAGAAAGTTAGCTGGCTCTGCTAAGTTATTGGAAAAGTTAACTAACCCACTTCTAACCGGTTGTGGAGTAACCGCGACATACCCTTGTGTCACTGGTTTTAACAGATATTTATCCAGAATATCATAGTTTAGATCCCACATAGTGCGGTTAAGACCTTCGATTGGATCCTTAGGGTCATTATATTGAGTTACTTGGTAGTTCGTCGTCTTGGATTGTTCTATCTGAGTTGATTTATTGCTGGCACAGCCAGTCATAAATAAAACAATACAACACAATATTAATAGGTGTTTCACTTAATTTCCTTATTGACCATGACATCAACGGGAATGATGGCATTGTTAATTTTAGTAAGTTTCGTCGCCCCCTCTAATTCCCCAGGGCTAGCTTGCACATTTTCATCAAATGATAACCGAGCAGTGACGATGACTTCACTGATATCATTGATTGAGTACGATGCCATCATGGCATCATCCGGAGTCAATGTAACTGTCATCGGAAGATTTCTTAAATCTAATTTACGAACGGCCGCTGGCAATGGATTATTCGACGCAGCATCTTTGATAAAGACAAAGAGAAATGAAGGTTGTAAACGATTATGTTGAGCTAACCGTTTATTAATTTCCTCGGTGGCGTTTATCGTAATACTAAAACCCGTCTTTTGTTGAGGTTGACCTTTTAGCTCGTTAATCTTAGCTTGTATTTGTACAATTGCAGGATTATTAGGTGGCAATAGTGGTTTTATCTGTGCAAAGTAACGCTCTGATGTCGCTAAATCTCCTAACTGCCCCGCCGTCATTGCTAACATTAATGCTGCTTGATTATTACCCGGCTCTAACGTTAACAAACGCTCTAATACGGTTTTCGCCTGACGTAAATATTCAACTTGGTTAGGGGTCATCAACGCTTGGGCGTAACTTGCCAATGTTTCGGTATCATTTGGTTTAATTAGCAACGACTTATCAAATGCTTGAAAGGATTGTTCGAATTGTCCTAGCGAATTATATAATCGCCCTAATAACATCCACCCCGTCGCATCTTCTTCATTATTTTGAATTCGTGAACGGATCGCTAACGTAAACGATTGGACATCTTCCAAAGTAACGTCTTGAGAAGGGTCAACAATAATTCTTTGTGTAAGTGCTTGCATATTTGCTTGAGAATCAAATAAATGCGCCACATTACTGATGTGATTCACCTGCCAATACATCAACAATACACTCACTAATAACGCAGCAAAAATACCATAACCAATGAATTTTGTTTGGCTCGAATGATGCGAGACTGCTTGACCATCAGAAGGTACAGTTTCATCAATTAATGCTAATTTAAGCTCTTTTTGCGCTTGTTGACGATGTTTATCAGATATCACGCCTTGGGAAAATTCTTCATCTAACTCAATTAAGCGCTGTTTTATGAGTCGAGTGTTAGACAGAATATAGGCTTGTTCATGAGTCTGTCTCTTATTTTTAATAATCGGATACACGATAAAAAAAGCGCTAAGGAGCACTAGAACGATGGCAATAATGTAAAACGTAATCACTTATCTTTCTCCAACATTGCGTCTGCCTTAGCGATGAGTGCATCCTGGTTAATAGCATGATCTTTATCTGTATCGCTGACACTATTATTTATATCAACAGGCTTACGTCTTACCAAAATCCATCCACCAAGCAATAATACGGAAAAAGGTAATATCCATAACCAAATAGTGGTGTTAGTCACGGGTGGTTGATAATGGACAAAGTCACCATAGCGCTGTTTCATAAAATCGATAACTTGATCATGATTATTGCCTTGAGTGATTAACTGGTACACTTTACGACGCATATCATGTGCAATCATGGCATCAGAATCAGCAATATTTTGGTTTTGACACATAGGACAACGTAATTCCGCCGTTAGACGCTTAAAATCGACACGCTGTTGCTCAGTTTCAAAAGCATAATTTTCTTGAGTCGCCATCACACTAGTACTTATGATTAACGCTATCATTGTGGCAATAATTATCTTCATTGACTCACTCCCTGAGCAATCAGCTCGTCATACAATGGCGCGAACTTCGTCTCCCATACACGTGGGTTGATATCACCAATATGATGGACGCGAATCACACCTTGCTGATCAATCAATAAAGTTTCTGGTGCACCCGTAACACCTAAATCTAACGAGGTATCGCGGTAAACATCGAAAATATTAAACTCAAATGGGTTACCTAGTTGATTAGTAGTATCCGTCACCTCTTGTTGAACGCGTGCTAGTGTCTTGGTACCGAAATCAGGGTCTAAATCTTGATCATAATATAATCCTACAAATCTCACACCTTGCTGACTCAACTCAGTTAAATAAGGCAGTTCAATGGCACAGGTAACGCACCATACGCCCCAGATATTGAGCAGTGTTACCTGTCCGATAAACACCTTGTTAGTATGTATTACACTGGGATCCATCAAATCAGGTAAACTAAAAGTGGGCATGGGTTGCGCTAACACTTGAGAATCGCGTTCACGAGGATCTGAAAATAATCCTTGATAAAAGAAAAATACAAGTGTCACAAATACCACTAATGGCACGATAAAACGTGTATTTATCATGCCGTTTGCACTCCAAAACGCGCAAGTTTTTTCATACGATAGCGCTTATCCAGCATTGAGCAGATACCACCAATAGACATGATCCCTGCGCCTAGCCAAATCCAGATAACAAACGGTTTATAATATACACGTACTGCCCAAGCGCCATTCTCTAATGGTTCACCTAGCGCGATAAATAAATCTCGGA
>Ga0233438_10000316_pt1 | contig 64117 bp, 66 predicted proteins | sample SI_123_September_FD_182720 | JGI IMG/M metagenome (GOLD analysis project Ga0233438, IMG submission 182720) | Seawater microbial communities from Saanich Inlet, British Columbia, Canada - SI_123_September2016_10_MG | ecosystem: Environmental > Aquatic > Marine > Inlet | place: Canada: British...
AACTAGTTCATAAATACTATGAAAGAACTGGTTTCTACTCTTTTGTGGGTAAAAGTTTAAAAAATGCAATACTTCCTATTATTGGAGTAATCTTACTAATTTTCATCTTTAATAAATACATTTATAATATAAATGATGGTTTACGTCATTTCACAGAAACATTTTCTAAAAATAGCATTTTAATTGTATTCTTTATTTCAGAATCTATTTTAGGGCTAGTTCCGCCAGAAATATTTATTGCTTGGGCAAAAAAAACGGCAGAACCTATATTAAACTTATTCATTCTTGCTTTATTATCTTATGCTGGTGGTCTAGTTTCTTATTCTCTAGGAAAATTTATTTCTAAATTAGAAAAGGTAAGACTATATCTTGAGGTAAAAATGGCGAAAAGCTTAAAAAATACTCAAAAATGGGGTGGTGTTTTAATTTTAGTAGGTGCATTATTACCTTTACCATTTGCAATAGCTTGCTTAACAGCAGGTATGATTAAATACCCTTTTAAAAACGTAGTATTTTTTGGTTTATTTAGATTAGCCAGATATGCCATTTATGGATGGGCAATTTTTAAAGTGGTACATTAAAACCTTACCTTTGTTGCATGGGATTAACAAACAATGATATTTTTAAGAAACTAAGAGTTGCGCATAAGTTAAGAGATACAGACATTATAGATATTTGTGCTCTCGTTGATTTTAAGGTAACCAAAGGTGAATTAGGTGCAATTTTTAGAAAAGAAGATCATCCTAAATACGTAGAATGTGGAGATCAGTTTTTGCGTAATTTTCTAAATGGGTTAATTATTCATTTAAGGGGACCAATGCCAAAGAAAAAAGAAAATTAGTTTTTCATTTTTCTAACTTTTAGATTACTTCGCTTTTTAGGTAATAAGAACGATGATTAAAATATATGAAATAAAAAAAGAGAGAATTCGTTAAACGAATTCTCTCTTTTTTTATTTGTGATTTGTGAAACCTAGAATGGTAAATCATCTGGCTCATCATTAGAAACATTGCTTGCTGGCTCAAACTGATCTACAGGAGGTAAGTTATTTGCTTGTGAAGCCGCAGAAGACAAGCTTTCGATTCTCCAACCTTGAATAGAGTTAAAGTATTTAGCTTCACCTTGAGGATTAATCCACTCTCTACCTCTTAAATTAATAGAAACCTTTACATCTTGACCAACACTATAATTGTTTAGTAAATCTGTTTTGTCTTGCACAAATTCTACCATAATCATTTGAGGATATTGCTCATCAGTTGTAACAACTAATTCTCTTTTTCTAAATCCATTAGATCCAAATGTTTGCACGTCTCCAATTAATTTTATTTTTCCAATAACTTCCATAATACTTATTTTAATAAAAGCACTTTCCAAGCACTTTCGATATCATTTTTACTTAAAAAATCTTGAGCAAATGTATGTTTTTTTACAGTTTCTAACCCAATAAATTCTGGATGTTCTTTGCTAAAGTTATCAACAGTTAGCGCATCTGGCAGTTGCGCTACGTTACCTAACATGCCTAAATTATTACCTGTTAATACAGTACTATTTCGTATTTCTGAAGGAATAGCATCTACTCCAATACCTAGAGTTGCAACTGGTTTAGGAATTTCGAAAAAGCCATCTCTAGCTCTAGAATAATAGCTGCCTCCTGCTCTAGCAACTAAATCTATTTTATGTTGGTCTATAGAACCATCTTGGGCCAAAACATCTTCAGAAACATGTAATTTTACAACTTCACATATTATTAAATTACCTGCACCACCTTTTGTACCAGTATAAATTATATCTTTAACTTTACATTCAAATTGCACAGGGGATTCTGCAACTCTAAAAGGTTTTACAATGTCTGATTTTAACATGGTAAAACCAGCTTTATCAAACTCATTAACTCCTTTCGCATATTCTGTGCTACTTAAAGACATTTGCTGTACAATATCATAATTCACCACATTAATTACAACTTCTCTAGTTTCTTCTGCATTTTCTAAAGTGTGTTTTATAGTATTATCTCTAACTCTTCTTGCAGGCGAAAAAATTATAGTTGGTGGGTTAGAACTAAATACATTAAAAAAGCTATAAGGTGATAAATTAGGATTACCATTAGCATCTACAGTACTTGCAAAAGCAATGGGTCTTGGTGCAATTGAACCTAATAAATAACCATGTAATTTACCAGTTGTAATTTCTTTTGGATCAATAGAAAGCATAATATAGATTTTAGTATTGTAAAGATACTATCTAAACTTGAAAGGAGTTATATTGTAGAAACCTTATCTTTGTTTTTCATGAAATTATTCTCTAACACCATTTTATTTAAACGAATTACACTATTTGTGTCGTTGGTGATTGTAACCTTAATTCTTTGGAATACTTATCGTTTTTTTCAAAAATTTAAGTTGGCTGAAAGAGCTAAAATGGAAATTCATGGTGAAGCCATTAAAGAGCTAAATACAGAAAGTTTAGCGGATCTAGATCAGAATATTTCTAACTTACCTTTAAGTATCATCAGTAAAACAAAAGATATCCCTTTTATTTTGGTTGGTGATGATGGTAAAATTAAAGGGTCTAATAACCTCAATCCTAAAAAAGAAAACAATCCTGAATATCTAAAGGAACAATTAGAAATTATGAAAAGCCAAAATCAACCTATTAAAGTTGATTATTTAGGCAAAACAGATTATATCTATTACAGAGATTCAGATTTATTAAACAAACTCACCTATTATCCTTTAGCACTTCTATTAATCCTAATATTATTTCTTGCAATCATCTACTTGTTTTACAAAACTAATAAAGCTTCTGAAACCAATAAATTATGGACAGGAATGGCTAAAGAAACTGCACATCAAATAGGTACGCCTTTATCCTCGTTATTGGGTTGGATTTCGATTTTAAAAATGGAAAATGTTAATGAAGATTATATTGAAGAGATTGAAAAAGACGTACATCGTTTAAATACAATTGCAAACCGATTTTCTAAAATTGGTTCTAAACCAGAATTGAAGAAAGAAAATATTATAACTGTAACAAAACTAGCTTTTGATTATTTAGAATCTAGAAGTTCCAAGCAAATTTCGTTCACATTTTTTAGCACTTATAACGACCTTTATGCCAATTTAAATACAGAGTTATTTGGTTGGGTAATAGAAAATCTAATAAAAAATGCAATTGATGCAATGCTTGGCAAAGGACAACTAAATATAAATATTGAAAATACACAAAAGAAAATAAAAATTATAGTTGCAGATACAGGTAAAGGTATCCCTAAAAAATTATTCAAACAGATTTTTAAGCCTGGTTTTACGACAAAAAAACGTGGTTGGGGATTGGGTTTGTCTTTATCTAAAAGAATTGTAGAAGATTATCATAATGGGAAAATTTATGTTAAAAAATCTGAAATAGGTAAAGGAACTACTTTTCAAGTTGTACTAGATAAAATTTAGCACAATTTTTTTTAATTAGTAAATAACTAAAACTAACTTTTTAACCACTATTGCATTACACAAAATTCTGAGAGATACTTTTTGCTAAAGCAACAAACTCTTCGTTAGTTAGTTTTTCCTTTTTTGTAAACTGCATATCAGACATTATATTGGTTGGGACCAAATGTACATGAACATGAGGTACTTCTAAACCAATAACACTCATTCCAATTCTTTTACAATCTACAGCTTTTTCTAAAGCTTTTGCAACTCTATAAGAAAAACCCATTAGCAGAAAATACTCCTCTTTAGATAAATCAAAAATCTTATTCTCTTCTTTTTTAGGAACAACTAAGGTGTGACCTTTTGCATTAGGATTGATATCTAAAAAAGCGATAAAATTATCATCTTCTGCAACTTTATAACTAGGTATTTCTCCGTTAATTATTTTCGTAAAAATGCTCATCAAATAAGATTTTAAATTAAATTATGATTTAGAGTAAATATAAAAAAGAATTCGGGTTTTGACTGAGTCAAAACCCGAATTTATAATGTTTCTAAAATGCAGAATTACCTTGTAATTTCTACAATTTCAAATTTCATAACACCACTTGGCACTTGTATTTCTGCAACATCACCAACTTGTTTACCTAAAAGTCCTTTACCAATAGGTGAATTTACAGAAAGTTTTCCATTTCTTACATCAGTTTCAGAGTCTGCAACCAATCTATAAGAAAACTCCATCCCATTTGCAGTATTTTTAATTTTCACATTAGAATGGATTAAAATCTTCGAAGTATCTAACTGACTTTCATCTAAAATACGTGCATTTGCAACTACATTTTTAAGCTTCGCAATTTTAGTTTCTAAGTGAGATTGCTCCTCTTTTGCTGCATGGTATTCTGCATTTTCACTCAAATCACCCTTATCTCTTGCATCTGCAATTTCTTGGGTAACTCTTGGTCTCTCTACTTGCTCTAATTGTTGTAATTCTTCCTTTAATTTTTTTAATCCTTCAGGAGAATAATATGAAATATCACTCATTGTAATTTATATTTAATATATCGTTTTCTATATCAGACATCTTCAAGTTAAAACGATAGTTGATTATTAAAAAAACCTCTTTAGGTAAATTTAAAAATCTCATTGCCTTTTCAGGAATGAGATTAGACCACAAATGTACAAAATATTTGTAACTTGTCATCGTTTTTAAAGAAACAGCAAATAAATATGTTTAGAAAAATAGCTTGTTCACTTCTTTTTTGCACAATTATAAGTTGCTCAGATACAACCAATTTAGCTAATTGCATCCGTTCTTTTAACGTTAGTGTTGTAACAGACATAAACAATCCAAGCTTAATTAATGCGCAAACTCCAGGTGGTTTTGCAGAACTTGCAGGTGGTAATAAAGGCATACTTCTTTTTAATAAAAATGGTACTGACTTTGTTGCTTTTGATAGGTTTTGTCCAAGCAACGATTGTACCTCTCCAATGACATTCGAAAATAGATTACTAAAATGCACTTGTGATGAAGGAACTTACAGTGTAGATTTTGGAGGTGCTCCTCAAAAAGATGGTTTTGATTGCCCAGCAATTGAGTATAGAGTTACAAAAAATGGTTCTACAATTCAAATCAGTAATTTTTAATAGTTTCTTATATTTTAGATGCGTATTTTTGCATAAACATAAAATATCGTGAAAAATTATTTTTCTTCAGATTTTAAATTAGGAATTTTAGGTGGAGGTCAATTAGGTAGAATGTTACTTACTGAAACACAAAAATTCGATATTCATACTTCTATTTTAGATGGTAATAAAAATGCACCCTGTGCCGAAATTTGCAACACATTTGTAGTTGGAGATTTATTAGATTTTGATGCTGTTTACAACTTTGGTAAAACACTAGACTTACTAACTATAGAAATAGAAAAGGTAAATTTAGATGCATTAGATAAATTAGAGGAAGAGGGTATTGCTATTTATCCTAAGCCTAAAAATTTAAGAATTATTCAAAGTAAAGCACGTCAGAAAAACTTCTATATAGATCATCAAATACCAACTGCAGAATTTTCTCATTATGCATATTTACAAGAGTTAATTCATTCTTACGAAAATGACATTATTGATTTTCCTTTTGTTTGGAAAGCAGCACGTTTTGGTTATGATGGAAATGGAGTTAAGATTGTAAGAAATATTGAGGATTTAGAGAACTTACCAAAAGTAGAATGTATCACAGAAAAGTTAATTCCGTTTAAAAACGAATTAGCTGTAATTGTGGCAAGAAATGCTACTGGTGAAGTATCAACATATCCTGTAGTTGAAATGGAGTTTCATCCAGAAGCAAACCAGGTTGAATATGTTATTTGCCCTGCAAGAATAAATCATAAAGTCGCAGAAAAAGCGAGGGAAGTAGCATTAGATGTAGTTAGTAAATTAGATTTTGTTGGTTTATTAGCTGTAGAAATGTTTCAAACTGTAGATGATCAAATATTGGTGAATGAGGTTGCTCCAAGACCACATAATTCTGGTCATTATTCAATTGAAGCCAGTTATACAAGTCAATTTGAACAACATTTACGTTCTATTTTGAATCTCCCTTTAGGAAATACAGCAAGTAAACTAGCAGGAATTATGGTAAATCTTGTTGGTGCAGAAGGTTTTTCTGGTGATGTAATATACGAGAATTTAAATGATATTTTAAAAATTGATGGAGTAACACCACACATTTATGGTAAAAAAGAAACACGTCCTTTCAGAAAAATGGGACATGTTACCATCGTAAATGCAGATGTTGATAAAGCAAGAGAAATAGCACAACAGGTTAAAGAAACAATAAGAGTAATTAGCAAGTAATTATGGTAGGAATTATAATGGGAAGCGATTCAGATCTTCCAATAATGCAAGAAGCAATAGACATTTTAGAAAGTTTTGATATTCAAATAGAAGTAGATATTGTATCTGCTCACAGAACACCAGAAAAGCTTTTTGATTATTCTAAAAATGCACATTCTAGAGGTATTAAAGTTATAATTGCTGGTGCAGGAGGTGCTGCTCATTTACCAGGAATGGTTGCAAGTATGAGTCCTTTACCTGTAATTGGAGTTCCTGTAAAAAGTAGAAATTCTATAGATGGTTGGGATTCTGTTTTATCAATCTTACAAATGCCTGGAGGTGTACCTGTTGCTACAGTTGCTTTAGATGGCGCAAAAAACGCAGGTATTTTAGCCGCTCAAATTATTGGAGCTTCAGACAAATGTGTTTTAGATAAAATTATTGCATACAAAGAAGGTTTAAAACTTAAGGTTGAAAAAGCTTCTGAAAGAGTAAAAAAATAAAAGAGTACAAATTTTAAAAAGCCCTTCAAGTATTCGTATTTGAAGGGCTTATAAGTTATAAAAATATGAATCCACTTTTACAAGATTTTAATACAGCTCCGTTTAAAAAAATTTCTTCTGAAGATTACAAACCAGCTATTAAAAAAGGTATAGAAATAGCAAAAGCAGAAATTGATTCAATTGTAAATAATACAGCTGCACCTACTTTTGAAAATACTACTGTAGCTTTAGATTTTACAGGAGAAAAACTGAATAGAATAACTTCTATTTTCTTCAATTTGAATTCTGCTGAAACAAATGATGCAATTCAAAAAATTGCTCAAGAAGTATCTCCTTGGTTAAGTGAATTTAGAAATGATATAACCTTAAATGAGGCATTATTTGGCAGAGTAAAAGCTGTTTTTGATAATAAAGAAAATTTAGATTTAACACCTGAGCAACAAATGTTGTTAGAAAAACAATACAAAGGTTTTGCCAGAAATGGTGCTAATTTAGACGATGAAAAGAAATCAAAACTAAGAGAAATAGATGCGAAGCTATCTAAATTATCTTTACAATTTGGTGAAAATGTTCTAGCAGAAACCAATGCTTTCGAAATGCATTTAACCAAAGAAGAAGAGGTTTCGGGCTTACCAGATTCTGTGAAAGAAGCTGCTAGTCAATTAGCAAAAGAACAAGATGAAAATGGGTATATTTTCACTTTACAATACCCAAGTTATATTCCGTTTTTAACTTATGCAGATAATAGAGAATTGCGTAAAAAAATGGCAATTGCAGCTGGTAAAAAAGCATTTCAAGACAATGAATTCAATAACGAAAAAATTGTTTTAGAGATTGTAAACTTACGTCAGCAAAGAGCAAATTTACTACGTTACAAAACACATGCTCATTTTGTGTTAGAAGAAAGAATGGCAGAAACTCCAGAGAAAGTCATCGAGTTTTCGAACAACTTATTAGCAAAAGCAAAACCTGCTGCTAAAAAAGAATTTGAAAATTTAGAAAATTATGCTAAAAAATTAGATGGCATAGATCAACTTCAAAAATGGGATGGAGCTTATTATTCAGAAAAATTAAAGAAAGAATTATTCGATTTAGATCAAGAGATTTTAAAACCTTATTTTAAATTAGAAAATGTAATTGATGGTGTTTTCGAAATTGCATATCGTTTGTATGATTTAAATTTTGAGGAAGTTACTACAATCGAAAAATATCATCCAGATGTAAAAACATATCATGTAACAGATATTAAAGGCAACTTTATTTCTGTTTTTTATGCTGATTATCACCCTAGAAAAGGAAAAAGAAATGGTGCTTGGATGACAAGTTACAAATCGCAACAAATTAAAAACGGAGTTAATGAAAGACCTCACGTTTCTATTGTGTGTAATTTTACAAAACCAACAGCTACAAAACCATCTTTACTAACGTTTAATGAGGTTACCACTTTGTTTCACGAATTTGGACATGCGCTACATGGAATGCTAGCAAACACAACTTACAACAGTTTATCAGGCACTTCTGTTTCTTGGGATTTTGTGGAGTTACCAAGTCAGGTTTTAGAAAATTGGTGTTATGAAAAAGAGGCTTTAGAGTTGTTTGCAAAGCATTATGAAACTGGTGAAGTTATCCCAATGAAATATGTAGAAAAGATTAAAGAATCTGCAAGTTTTCATGAAGGAATGCAAACTTTACGTCAGTTAAGTTTCGGACTTTTAGATATGAAATGGCACTCTGAAAATCCATCAGAAATTACCTCTGTAAAAGATTTTGAAATTGATACTTTTTCTGAAACTAGATTATATCCTGATGTTGCTGAAAATTGTATGAGTACTGCTTTTTCTCATATTTTTCAGGGAGGATATTCTGCTGGATACTACTCTTACAAATGGGCTGAGGTTTTAGACGCTGATGCTTTTGAATATTTCTTAGAAGAAGGAATTTTTAATAAAGAAGTAGCTACAAAATTTAAAGAAAATGTACTTTCTAAAGGTGGTACTGTAAAACCAATGGAATTGTATAAAAGCTTTAGAGGGCAAGAACCAAAACCAGATGCTTTACTAAAAAGAGCTGGTTTGCTGTAAACGATTACATATTAACATTTCGTTTTATAAAATCGGTTTTTCATTGTTTATTTTTAGGCTATGAAAAATCGGTTTTTTCTTTTTTACATACTATTATTCCCTAGTTTTTTAACTGCGCAAATAACTATAAAAGGTAGCGTATTTGATTCTAATCTTCCTTTAGAAAAAGTAGCTATTTATTTAAACAATACAATGTTAGGAACTACCACAAATAGTGCTGGCGAATTTACCTTAACTGTTACTGAAGGCGAATACGAACTTATAGTATCTTTTTTAGGGTTTAAAAAAATCAACTATAATTTAAATACTTCAAACTATCAAAGACCTCTTCGTTTTAATTTGGTTGAAGATGAGAATGTATTGAATGAGATTATTATCAAAAAAACGGTTTATGATGAAACCTGGAAACACAATTTAGCTTCTTTTAAACAAGAGTTTATTGGACTTACAAATTTGGCTCAAGAATGTGAAATACTGAATCCTGAAGTGCTACATTTTGAGTTTGATTATCAACAAAATAAATTTACTGCTTTTACCAGAAAACCATTAAAAATTAAAAATAAAGGATTAGGTTATTTAATTACTTATGAGCTGGAAGACTTTACAAAAATTAATAATTATGTTTCCTATTTAGGATACTCTAGATATGAAAATTTAAAAGGTGGAAAACGTAAGAAAAAGCGTTGGAAAGCAAATAGAGAAATTGCTTATAAAGGTTCTGTTGTTCATTTTTTAAAATCTTTAATAAATAATACTTTTAAAGAGGAAGGTTATATTGTTAATCAATTTAAAAGAGTATTAAACACAAAAAGACCTTCTGATGGAACCATAGAAAAAGCAAGAGCAATTATTCGTTTTAACAGAATTAACAATATAAATATTAAAAGAGATTTAGAGAACCCCAAAAATGCAATTGACTCTGCTTATGTTACAGTAAGAAAAAGTAGATTGCCAAAATATGAAGATTATTTGTACAAGTCTCAATTAAAAAAAGAGGATATTATTAGCATTAAGAACAATCAATATTACTTAATTTTTGAGAATAATTTAAGCATCGTATATTCTAAAGAGAAAGAAGAGCTTCGCTTTTTAAGAAGAACACTTTTTAGCAAACGAACCGAACCTTTAGCACAAACATCGAGTTTTATTTCAGTAAAAAAGAATGTTATTATAGATAAAAGAGGAATCTTAAAAGAACCTTTATCTGCTTATTATGAAGGATATTGGTCTTATGAAAAATTTGCAAACTCTTTACCTTTAGATTATATACCTGATTATGGAAAAGAATAATTAAGCTTATTTATTTTTAGCTTCAATCCATTTACTCATAAATTTTGTGGCCTGTAGTGTTTGATGTTGCAACAAACTTCCTAAAAAATTTTGAGTTCGATGTTCGTCTAAACTCTGTTTAATTTCTTTCATTTTACTAATAAAAGGAGATTCTAATTTCTCTTTATCATAAATTTGATTGATGATTGTAATACCCTTCCTTTGAGATGATATCCATAAGCTTTTATTAGAATACAACTCAATTGCTGCTTTCGAGAATTGATCAAAATCATCATTTATAAAACCATTCCAAAATAGATTCTTATGCATACCTTCTGAACCTATAGCAGTTGTAACACTTGGAGTTCCACAAAGCATGGCTTCAGTTAATTTGCCTTTTATACCTGCTCCAAAACGTAAAGGAGCTAAAACTACTTTTCCGCTTTCAACAACTTCTTTTGAGTTTTCTGCAAAACCTTTAATAATAAAACCTTCTTTTTTATTGTGTAATTGCTGTATTTGCTGATTTACATAAGCTCCATAAATATGTATTTCAGCTTCAGGAATTGCTTTTCTAATCGTTGGCCAAATCTCTTTTTTTAGCGTGACAACTGCGTCTACATTTGGCTTATGAAAAAAGTTACCTATAAAAACAAAATGCTTTCTTTCTTCAAAAGTTTTCCATTTTTTTGATTGACCTTCATCAATCTTATCAAATAAAAATGGCAAATAATACAGTAACTTTTCATCAACTTTAAAAACAGATTTTAGTAAATTCATTTCATAAATTGATATGATTAAAGACAAATCGCATCTTAAAATAGAAGCAATTTCTCTTTTGGTATCATCAGATTTTAATAAAGCTTCGTTTGTAAAAACTTCTGTTTTTTTTAATTGTTGATGACGAACTTTTCTTAAGAAATGTAAATCTTCTGTATCTAAAATTCGTAAGGCATTTGGGAAATTTTCAGCAACTCTCCAACCAAATTGTTCCTCTGTCATAAAACGATCGAACATGACAACTGATGGTTGTAAACCTTTAACAAAAAGATCAAAAGAAGTATTATTCAGTTCAATTGATACCTCTTCAATTTGTAGGGTTGATAAATTTAAAGCATTCTCATTTTTTTGAGAAGCAGATGCAAAAACTACGTTATAATTTTCTTTTAAAAATAATTCAATAAGCTGCATCATTCTACTGCCAGCTGCAGAAGAATTGGGCTCTACCCAAACAGCACCAATAATTAAAATTGTTTCTTTAACCAATTATTTACTAACCATTTGTTGCTTATAATCTGTCTGAACTTTTTTACCCCAAGTTACTACAGCATCAATCTGTTCTTGAGTCAAGTTGGCTTCTGCATGTGTCCAAGTATAAGAGTTTAAAGGCATTTCTCTTTCTTCCACCTCTTCATACAACTCATCCATTTTGTGTTCTTTTCTCTTTAATGAATAAGAACTCCAATTCGAAAAATCTAAATGTTTTTTACCATCTTCTATATGCTCTTCTAACCAATAATTAACTGGTGTAATATTATTATACCAAGGATAAGTGGTTTTTGAAGAGTGGCAATCAAAACAAGTAGTTTTTAAAATTTGTAAAACATCTTCTGGTGGATTTGTCTCTGCAATAAAAGCATCTAGAGAAGCTAAATTTCCATCATTCTTTTTTGGGTCAAAAAATTGCGCAATTATCAATATTAATAGTAAAACTAGACCTACTTTTTTTAGTATTTTCATTAGATGAAACTTTATAATTTAAGAACTGTAAATCTACATAAATTGAATGTATTCTCTAAAAATATTAGTATTTTTGTAACATAAATTACCATTATAAGATATTATGAAATACGACATTATAGTTATTGGTTCTGGACCTGGAGGATACATTTCTGCAATTAGAGCATCTCAATTAGGTAAAAAGGTAGCTATCATAGAAAAATATAGCACATTAGGAGGTACTTGTTTAAACGTAGGTTGTATTCCTTCTAAAGCATTATTAGATTCTTCACATCATTTTTATGATGCAGTTCATCATTTTGAAGAACACGGAATTTCGGTTGAAAAACCAAGTTTCGATTTCTCAAAAATGATAGATCGTAAAGCCAAAGTTGTAGAAACAACTACTGGTGGAATTACATATTTAATGGACAAAAACAATATTGATGTTTATGAAGGTTTAGGGTCTTTTGAAGATGCTACTCACATTAAGATTTCTAAGAATGATGGTTCAACAGAAGTTATAGAAGGTACAGCTATCATTATAGCTACTGGTTCAAAGCCAGCTACGTTGCCTTTTATCAACATAGATAAGGATAGAATTATTACCTCTACAGAAGCTTTAAAACTTAAAGAAGTACCAAAACATTTATTAGTCATTGGTGGTGGAGTTATAGGTTTAGAGTTAGGTTCTGTTTATGCACGTTTAGGTGCATATGTTACTGTTATAGAATATGCTCCAAAAATTACACCAACTATGGATGCTGATGTTTCTAAAGAACTACAAAAAGTTTTAAAGAAACAGGGTATGAAATTTAACGTAAGCACAGGTGTAACTTCTGTTGAAAGAAATGGAGATGAAATTATTGTAAAAGCAAATAACAAAAAAGGTGAAGAAGTAACCTTTACTGGAGATTATTGTTTAGTTGCTGTTGGTAGAAAAGCATACACAAAAGGTTTAGGATTAGATAAAGCTGGTGTAAAAGTTAATGAAAGAGGACAAGTAGATGTAAACAATCATTTACAAACCAATGTATCTAACATTTATGCTATTGGTGATGTAGTTAAAGGTGCAATGTTAGCTCATAAAGCAGAAGAAGAGGGTGTTGTTGTTGCAGAATATATCGCTGGCGAAAAACCACATATCAATTATAATTTAATTCCAGGCATTGTTTACACTTGGCCAGAAGTTGCTGCAGTTGGTAAAACTGAACAAGAATTAAAAGATGCAAAAATTGAATATAAATCTGGTAAATTTTCTATGAGAGCATTAGGTAGATCTAGAGCTAGTGGAGATTTAGATGGTTTTGTAAAAGTATTAGCAGATAAAAAAACAGATGAAATTTTAGGAGTTCATATGGTTGGTGCAAGAGTTGCAGACTTAATTATGGAAGCCGCTGTTGCTATGGAGTACAGAGCTTCTGCAGAAGATTTAGCACGTATTTGTCATGGTCATCCAACATACTCAGAAGCGGTAAAAGAAGCAGCAAAAGCAGCCTGGGATGGTCAGGCTTTAAATGCATAAAATTTAAATAATACTGAAAGACCTCACTCTTTGGTGGGGTTTTTTTGTTTCCAAAACTTTCAACTATTTTTGTAGCGAATATGTTAAGAACCACAAAGTCTTTTACAGTTGATGATGTTACTTATTTTAAAGAGAACCTGTTACTATGGGCACAACAATTTGATACAGCAATTTGGTTAGATTCTAATAAATACCAACAACAATATTCTAGTTTTGATTGTGCTTTAGCTGCAGAAGAGTTCACTTCTATTATAACAGATTATTCTAATGCTTTTGATAAACTTAAAGAGTATCAAAGCACTACAAAAGACTACATTTTTGGTTACATTTCTTATGATGTTAAAAATGATGTGGAACAACTTTCTTCAAAAAATATTGATGGATTACACTTCGCCGATTTGTATTTCTTTCAGCCACAAAAATTGTTTTTCATAAAAGGAAATGTAATAGAATTCCATTATCTAAAAATGGTTGATGATGAAATAGAAAGTGATTTTGAAGCAATCAAAAAATCTGAAAATTTAGGAATTGAAAATTCTAAAAATGAAATTAAAATAAAACTCAGAATTCATAAAGAAGAATATTTCAGTAAAATTCAGAAAGTATTAGATCATATTAAAAGAGGAGATATTTATGAAGCAAATTTTTGCCAAGAGTTTTATGCAGAAAATGCAACCATAAATCCACTTAAAGTTTATAATGATTTAAACGCCATTTCAGAACCTCCTTTTGCAGTATTTCTAAAAATGGAACATCAGTATTTACTTTCAGCATCACCAGAAAGATATATTAAAAAAAAGGGTAGTAAAATAATTTCACAACCTATAAAAGGTACTGCAAAACGTTTACAAAGTGTAATTGATGATCAGAAAATTGCCTTAGATTTATCAAAAGACATTAAAGAACGTTCAGAAAATGTGATGATTGTAGATTTGGTACGAAATGATTTATCTAAGTCTGCTAAAAAAGGTTCTGTAAAAGTTGAAGAGCTGTGTAAAATATATAGCTTTAAGCAAGTACATCAAATGATATCTACTGTGGTTTCTGAACTAAAGGAAAATGTTCATGCAATAGATGTGATAAAAGATACTTTTCCTATGGGGAGTATGACAGGAGCTCCTAAAGTATCTGCCATGAAAATTATCGAAAATTTAGAAGAAACAAAGCGTGGATTGTATTCTGGCACAGTTGGCTACTTTACACCAAAAGGTGATTTTGATTTTAATGTGGTGATAAGAAGCATCCTTTATAATGAAGAAAAGAAGTACATTTCTTATTCTGTGGGAAGTGCAATTACTGCAAAATCTAGTGCAGAAAGAGAATATGAAGAATGTTTACTAAAAGCAAAAGCAATGCGTTATGTATTGTTAAATTCTAATGAAGTATGATACAAAATAAAGAAGAAAAGTTTGAAACTATTTTTGCATCAATAAAAGAAAAACCTAATGAAATTAATATGTTTAGCGGATTTCTTAGAATGTATCCTGAAGATTGGAAACAGCTAAAAATTAATTTTAGTAAATTTAACAGAAGTAAACAATTTGGAAAAACAATTCCTTTACCAAAACCTGAACAATCAATAAAAAAAGAAATTCGGGTTTGGTTAAAAAAATCAAAATAATGATCAACACAGCATTCAATTTTACTTTTTATGATACTATTTTTTATGGCCAATATTGGCAAGGTAATACAACAAAAGCTGTAGTTGTTTTATCTCATGGAATGGGTGAACATTCTAATAGGTATAAACATGTTGCTCAAAAATTAACAGATAATGGTTTTGCAGTTGTTGCTTTTGATCATTTTGGTCATGGAAAAACTGGTGGTAAAAGAGGTCATAACCCTAGTTTTGAAGCTGTTTTAGAAAGTGTAGCAAAAGTAATTGAAAAGGCAAAAAGTATTTTTCCAAACAAACCTATTTTCTTGTATGGGCATTCTATGGGTGGTAATACTATAGTAAATTATGTACTTAGAAAAACCCATGATTTAAAAGGATCAGTTGCAACTAGCCCATTTTTAAAATTGGCTTTTGATCCACCAGCTGTAAAACTATTTGTAGGTAAATTGCTACAGAATATTGTACCCTCTTTAACTATGGGAAATGAGCTTGATGTAAATGCTATTTCTAGAGATGAAGAAAAAGTAAAAAGCTATATTCAAGATCCTTTAGTACATTCTAAAATAAGTCCAAATTATTCTATAAAATTTATTGAAACTGGAGATTGGGCTATAGAAAATGCACATAAACTTACGATACCAATGTTACTAGTTCATGGTACAAAAGACAGAATTATAGACTATAGAGGCACAGAAGCGTTTGTCAAAAACAGCAAACATGCAAAACTAAAATTATATGAAGGTGGTTATCATGAATTACATAACGATTTATGCCAAGAAGAGATGCTACAAGATGTTGTAGACTGGTTAAATTCTCAACTTTAATTTCATTACATTTAAAATTTAAATGCTTCAAAAATTCAAAGAACATATCAACATAAATTTTCCTTTTTTAAAGGGTAAAAAACTATTGATTGCTATTTCTGGAGGGTTGGATTCTGTGGTATTAACTCATCTTTTTAATCAACTAAATAGTGCTACTATTGCATTAGCACATTGCAATTTTAAACTAAGAGAAAAAGAAAGTGATTTAGATGAAGAATTTGTGGTTAATTTATCACAAAAAACACATAATCAGATTTTTACGTTTACTTTTGATACAAAAAAAACTGCTAAACAACGTAAAACTTCTACTCAAATTATAGCTAGAGAATTAAGATACAATTGGTTTAAAGAGTTAGTAAAAAAACACGATTTTGATTTTGTATTAACTGCACATCATGCAGATGATAATCTAGAAACCTTTTTAATAAACCTAACAAGAGGTTCTGGTATAGATGGCTTTACAGGAATACCTGCTATTAATGGCAATATTGTTCGTACATTATTACCTTTTAGTAGAGCTGAAATTCTAAATTACGCTAAAGAAAATAATATTGATTGGAGAGAAGATGTTAGTAATGCGTCTACTAAATACGTTCGTAATAAAATAAGACATAAAGTGTTACCTGTCCTTAAAGAAATTAACCCTAGTTTATTAGAAACATTTTCAGAGTCCATAGAAAATTTAAAAGAAGCACAAACTATAATTGCTGACAGAATTGAGGACGTATCTCAAAAAACAATTTCTAGTGAAAATGATAAACTGCAAATAAATATTGAACAGATTAAGAAATTATCCAATCCTAAAGCATATTTATTCCAATTATTAAAAGATTATAATTTTCCAGAATGGAATGATGTTTATCAGTTATTAGAAGCGCAATCAGGTAAACAATTATATTCTAAAACACATCGTTTATTAAAAGATAGAACACATTTAATCTTATCTAAATTAAAAAATAATGAGGTGACTGAAGAACTACTTATTTCTGAAAATTTATCGGAAATTAAACATCCTATTCCGTTAACTTTTAGCCAAGTTTCAGAGCTAAATGAACAGCATAAACAAACTATTTACGTTGATAAAGATTTATTAAATTACCCTCTTTCTTTAAGGAAAAAACAAAATGGAGACTATCTTTATCCTCAAGGCATGGCAGGAAAAAAGAAGCTTAGTAAATATTTTAAAGATGAAAAAATTTCACTTTTAGATAAAGAAAATACTTGGTTACTTTGCAATGCTAATAATGCTATTATTTGGGTGATTGGTTACAGGCAAGATCGCAGATTTTCTGCGACACAATCAACCAAAAAACATTTAAAAATCACAACATTCTAATGAAGAAATTCATCACTGTTTTTATCTTTTTGATTGCTTTTTTTACAAAGGCACAAACAGAAAGTGACCCCATAAAAATTGAGGCTTCTATCAACAAAATTTCAGATACTGAATATGATATTGTTTTTAATGCTAAACTTTACAAAGGTTGGTATTTATATTCTCAGTATAATCCTGAAAACGCGTCTTTACCTTTAGAAATTTCTATTCCAGAAAATGCAACTGGTTATCAATTAGTTGGTAACCCTAAAGAAGAAGATACCTTTAAAAAGTATTCTGATGTTTGGGAAGTAAAAGAGGTTGTTTTTAAAGGGAAAGCAAAAATTACACAAAGAATTCAGCTTACAAATAAAGATATTACACAAATTAAAATTAACTTCTTTGGGCAAGTTTGTGAAACAGCTTGTATAAATATTGATGAGGATTTTACACTTTCGTTAACTGTTAGTGCTATTAAAGAAACTATTGTTTTAGACGAAAAAAGTAAGCTACTTACTCAAAAATTAAAGTTAGATTTAAAGAATAAATCTCTTTTAAAAAACGATTCAGATGTTGATTCTAAAACATCAAATGGACTTTTTAGTATTTTCTTTTTAGGTTTTGTTGGTGGTTTATTAGCACTTTTAACTCCTTGTGTTTTTCCTATGATTCCATTAACGGTTTCATTTTTTACCAAACAAACAAACAATAAAAGAAAAGGTATTTTTAGAGCAATTCTTTATGGATTTTTTATCGTATTTATTTACATTTTATTAAGCTTACCTTTTCACTTTTTAGATAATTTAGATCCCGAGATTTTAAATACCATTTCTACAAATGTTTGGTTAAATAGTTTCTTTTTTGTGGTTTTAGTCTTTTTTGCCTTTTCTTTCTTTGGCTTTTATGAAATAACCTTACCAAGTTCTTGGGGTAATAAAATGGACTCAGCATCTTCTGTTGGTGGTGTTTTAGGTATCTTTTTCATGGCGTTAACCTTAGCAATTGTATCTTTTTCTTGTACAGGTCCAATTTTAGGTTCATTACTTGCAGGCTCTTTAACTGCAGATGGAGGAGCTACACAATTAACAGCAGGTATGACTGGTTTTGGATTAGCTCTAGCTTTACCTTTTGCTTTATTTGCATTATTTCCTAATTGGTTAAATGCATTGCCAAAATCTGGTGGATGGATGAATACAACAAAAGTTGTACTAGGTTTTTTAGAGTTGGCTTTAGCGTTTAAATTCTTATCTAATGCAGATTTAGTTGCACATTGGGATATTCTAAAACGTGAAATTTTTATCGGTATTTGGATTGTTATTTTTATAGGATTAGCCTTGTACATTTTTGCTAAAATTAAATTTCCACATGACGCTCCAGTAAAAAAATTATCATTTTCAAGAATATCTTTTGGCACTTTAGTAATTGCTTTTACTATCTATTTAACTCCTGGAATATTAAAAAATCCTACTTGGAATTTAAGTCTGCTTAGTGGTTTTTCTCCACCTCAATTTTATAGCATTTACGAACAAGAAAACGATTGTCCCTTAGGCTTAGATTGTTATAAAGATTTTGATGAAGGTTTAGCAAAAGCAAAAGCAGTTAACAAACCTATTTTACTAGATTTTACTGGTTGGGCTTGTGTAAACTGCAGAAAGATGGAAGAAAATGTATGGAGTGAAGTAGAAATTTTTAGAATGCTTAAAAATGATTACATCTTAATTTCGCTTTATGTAGATGACAATGAAAAAGAGTTGCCAGAAAATCAACAATTTAATTTCTTAAAAGAAAATGGTAAATTGAAAAAAATTAAAACTGTGGGCGATAAGTGGTCTACATTTCAAGTAATTAATTTTAAAAATGCGTCTCAGCCTTATTATATGTTATTAAGTCCAGATTTAGAAGTATTAAATAAAGCAATACAATACACAGACAAAAAAAAATATTATCTTTGGCTAAGTGAAGGATTAGATAACTATAGAAGAAAATCTATTTATGAGTAATACAATAGCCAATAGTTTTACAATAAAGAATGTCAGTTTGTGTCTTCTCTTTACACTATTATTTAGTGGAAATGGTTTTAGTCAAAGTTCAGTAAATACTCCAAAAAGTATCTACACCTATTTAGTTACGCCCTCAAAAAATAGTTTTTCCTCTTTAAATCGTAAGTTAAATTTAAAAGGTTTTCATTTTGTATATGTAGATTTATTAGCTTTAGGTGTTAATCAATTTTTAACGTATACAACATATACAAATACTACAAGCAATAAACCTTCTTCACTAATATATGATGATTATAAAGCTTACAGAGATGAAAATTTGTTAAAAGGGTTCCGATTAAAATACGATCCAACTCGTTGGAACTTGCAATGCCCAAGTCCACTCTCTGTTCAACCCACACTCCCTAAAAATTAAATATTCATCGGTTTTAATCAGCTTTTATTAATATCGCACTTTATGGTGCATATTTATAATTTATTCTTAATTAATTACGTAATTATTCCCAAATACCTAAGTTCTTTATTTTGAGATTTTTGTAATTTTATAACGTAAATTACAACTTATGTCTACCTTACCCAAATTAACCCGATTTAATGATAACGTACTATCTAAATTTCAGATTTACAACAGTATATTTATTACGTTACCTTTTGACACTATTAATAACACAGGAGTTTTATTACCTCTCTTTCATAAAGTTTGTGAAAAAGGATTTAAAAATGGTAAAAATCCTACGGAAATAGTTGAGAAGTTTTTTAAAAAATACCAAGATACACCATCAGAAAAAGAAAAAAAAGATTTGCTTTTTCAATTCATTCAATTCATAGAACGTCAGGTTGTTTTGTTCGATGCTATTGAGGATGCTGCATTCCCTATAGTAAATAATATGGACGGATTCGGTTCGCTAAGAAACTCTAAAGAAACAGCAAATTTAAGTGGTAAAAAAGAAGCTTTAAAAAAATACTTAGAGGAATTTAAAGTACGTGTCGTATTAACTGCTCATCCTACACAATTTTACCCTGGCTCTGTTTTAGGAATTATTACAGATTTAGACAAAGCCATTCAAAATGATGACTTACTTCTTATTAAAAAACTTTTAGCTCAACTAGGCAAGACCCCTTTTTATAAAAAAACAAAACCAACACCTTTTGATGAAGCAGTAAGTTTAATCTGGTATTTAGAGAATGTTTTCTACCATTCTGTTAGTAAAATTCACAACTACATTCAACAACATATATATGATGGTAAACCTATAGAAAATGAAATTATTGACTTAGGTTTTTGGCCAGGAGGAGATAGAGATGGTAATCCTTTTGTTACTACTCAAATTACGTTAGATGTTGCAGAAAGGTTACGTCAATCTATTTTAAGAAACTACTACAGAGATGTAAGACGATTAAAACGACGTTTTACTTTCCATGGTGTACAGGAAATACTATCAAAAATAGAAAAGCGTTTGTATAAACATGTAGTTAGGAGTTATACAAAAGTAAATTTTTCTAAAGAAATTCTTTTAGAAGAGTTAGAAAATGCGAGAGATATTATTTTAAAAAACCATGATTCTTTATTTATAGACGAATTAAACGATGTAATTAATAAAGTAAGAATTTTTGGATTTCATTTTGCAACTTTAGATATTAGACAAGACAGCAGAGTACACCATGATGCCTTTACTAAAATGGTAAACGATTTATTAGAAAATGGTGATACTACATTCCCTAAAAATTACCAAAATTTATCTCCAGAAGAACAAATAGAAATTTTAGCCCTAGTAAAAGGAAATATAGAACCAAGTATGTTAAAGGATGAAATGTCTGAAAAAACAATATCTTCTATATACGCACTAAAAACAATTCAACAAAGAAATGGAGAAAGTGGTGCAAACAGATATATTATTAGTAACAATCAAACTGCATTAAATGTAATGCAAGCCTTTGCAATGTTAAATCTGTGCGGTTTTGAAAATGAATTACCAGTAGATGTAATTCCACTTTTTGAAACTGTAGAAGATTTAGAAAATGCAAGCAATGTAATGCAAACTTTGTATAGTAATACAGCATATAGACATCACTTATCAAAAAGAAAAAACAAACAAACGATTATGTTAGGATTTTCTGATGGTACCAAAGATGGGGGATACTTAATGGCAAATTGGGGAATTTTTAAAGCAAAAGAAGCACTTACAAAAATCTCTAGAGAATTTGATATCGAGGTTATTTTCTTTGATGGACGTGGTGGACCACCTGCTAGAGGTGGAGGAAAAACACATCAATTCTATGCGTCTTTAGGCCCAACTATAGAAGACAAAGAAATACAATTAACGATACAAGGACAAACAATTAGTTCAAATTTTGGAACGTTAGATTCTTCACAGTTTAACTTAGAACAACTAATAAGTTCAGGTATAAAGAATGAAGTATTTACCAAAGATCAGATTAATGATACGAATAGAGAAATTATAAATGATTTGGCAACTACTAGCTATAAAACATATGTAGACTTTAAAAATCATCCTCAGTTTTTATCTTATTTAGAGAAAATGAGTACTTTAAAATACTATGCAAAAACGAACATTGGTAGTAGACCAAGTAAAAGATCTAATTCAGATACCTTAGATTTCTCTGCTTTAAGAGCTATTCCTTTTGTAGGTAGTTGGAGTCAATTAAAACAAAACGTACCTGGATTTTTTGGTGTTGGTACAGCACTAAAAAAATACGAAGATGCAGGCAGATTTGATGAAATTGTTTCTTTTTACAATGCATCTGATTTCTTTAAAACATTGTTAGAAAACAGTATGATGAGTTTAACTAAATCTTTCTTTGGATTAACTGCATATATGGCTGATGATCCTGTTTATGGAGAGTTCTGGAAATTAATTTACGAGGAATACAATACAACAAAACGCCTATTGCTAAAACTTACAGGTCATAAAGAATTAATGGAGAATTATCCAGAAGGTAAAGCATCTATTGTAATGAGAGAAAGTATAGTTTTACCATTGTTAACTATACAGCAATTTGCTCTAAAGAAAATTCAAGATTTACAAAAAACAGCAGGAAATGAAGCTGAGATTGAACTTTACGAAAAAATGGTAATGCGTTCCTTATTTGGTAATATAAACGCAAGTAGAAATTCAGCTTAATAGAATAATTATATTTATTAGAATGCAATCAAACACTTGATTGCATTTTTTTTATGGTTTAATTTTATTTACATTTAAAGAAAAAATGCTAGTAAAAGTTTTTGGATCAGCTGTTTTTGGTATAGAAGCTACAACCATTACTGTAGAAGTGAATATTGATAAAGGTATTGGGTATCATTTAGTAGGTTTACCAGATAAAGCTGTAAGCGAAAGTTCATATAGAATTTCTGCAGCACTGGACAACAACAACTATAAACTTCCAGGTAAAAAAATTATCATAAATATGGCGCACATATAGATGCAACATATTGTACAAGTGAACAGCCAGGTTCTACAAGTGATGGAAATAAATTTGGTCCTAATGCAGGAGGAGGAAGAGGAGTTAAATTAAGTAATAGCTGTAGAAGATTGTACCAAGTAGTAGAAGTAGAACCGAGAGTAGAGTATGGTTTCACAATAGACTCTAGATCAGAGGCTGAAGGTATAAATACAGAAGTTTATATTTTAAATAATGAAATTATAACAGAAGTTAATATAGAAGATAGTGCAGATGGTTATGTAAATATTACAAACGATTTTAATTCAACAAAAAGTTCATCTAGTAATGATACATTTACCACTACTACTTTTATATTTAAAGCAACTTCAACAAAAGCCGTAATTTATGTTCGTGCTTTAAATGCTGTAGATAGTAGTAATGAAGTTTTTATTGATAATATCGATATTATTACCCCAGGTTTTTAATAATATTTGTTTTTAGGTGTTAAGATTTTTACTATTTTACAAATCTTACACATAATAAAAAATTGTGCTCTATAGTATATCTTTTGAGTACGTTTGTATTTCTAAAATTGCAAAAGATGATTAATTTTAGATAGGTAATAAACCTAAAATATTTAGAAAATGAAGTTAGAAACACTTGTAAAATTAGATCAATCAAAAATTCAAAAAAGAATTATTTCACAAATACGTGACTTAATAAATCTAAAGAATTTAGAACCTGGAGATAAATTACCTTCAGAGAGAATGCTTTCTGAAAAGTTTGAGGTTTCTAGAAGTACTATTAGAGAGGCAATAGAAAAATTAGAATTTTATGGCTTGTTAAAGTCAGTTCCTCAAAGTGGGACTTTTGTAGCAAATATTGGTACAATTGCCATGAATGGAATGATTGAGGATATTTTAAGGTTAGAGAATCCAGATTTTAAATCTCTAGTAGAAACAAGAATTTTACTAGAATTAAAAACAGTCAGGTTAGCAGCTACAAGAAGAACAGAAGAAGATTTAGAAAATTTAGAGGAAGCATTAATTGCATATAAAGAAAAAGCATTAAACGGTCAAGATGCAGTTCAGGAAGATTTGTTATTCCATTTAGCTATCGCAAAGGCAAGTGGCAATAGTACCATGAACACATTTATGTTAATAATTATTCCAGAAATTATTACAAATTTTCAAAAATACCATGTTTGTGATGCAGGCTTAACAAAAAGAGGTATAGATGATCATCAAGCAATTTTTGATGCTATTAAAGAACAAAATCCACAGTTAGCAAAGCAAAAAATGAAAGATCATTTTAAAGAACTTTACCAGTATTGTTATAGTAATTAAAATAAGATAAATAACCCCACTATTGCTGTTTAGCTTAGTTTGTCTTTTCCTATTGTTAGTAATTCACTCCACTGGGTAGTAAATCTAGGACTTCTGTGATCTTTAATTAATGCCCATTCTTTTTCGCGGTTTCCTACCGAAGCTAGCTTTACTTTATTTTTGCCAAACTTACTATTTAGATTGTCTATGGCCTTTGTTAATGCTTTACTTTCAATTTTCTGCTCTTGATAGAATAAATTCGTTTGAATTTGATTTTCAGGCACTAACCCAAATAAATGTACACCTACTTTTTTATATCGAAACCCTGGTTTAAAAATTTTTTTTAATCCTTTTATAGCTTCTTGGGTTAGCTTAATAGTACTATTTGTAGGTATTTGTAAAGTAATAATTGTTTTTTTGTAATACTGATTATCTGTATTGCTAAAACTATTGGTTTGCAAAAACACTTCTATATAAGCAGCTGCAGATTTTTGCTGACGTAATAAATCTGCTACTTCAGCAACATAATAACTGGTTGCTTCTTCTATTAAACTATAGTCTGTTAATTTACACCCAAAAGACTTAGCAGTACCTATTCCTTTTTTAGTAGCAATTTCTACCTCTAAATCGTGACATGGAAAATTATTAAGCTCTCTCCATAAGCGCTCTCCAACTACGGTTAGCTCTTTACGAACCCAAGCTAAATTAGTTTCTGCAAAGTCTAAAGCGGTTATAGCTCCTGTATTTTCTATACGAACTGTGTGTTTTTTTCCAATACCCCAAATGTCTTTAACCCTATTTGTTTTTAAAAGATACCTCCGCTTTTCAGTTGTATCTACTACATAAACACCATTATTTTTTGTAACTTTCTTTGCAAATTTATTAGCCATTTTAGAGAGCGACTTTGTTTTGGCTACCCCAACACCGACAGGAATTCCAGTATTTTTATATACGGTCTCTTTTATTTTATGAGCAACCTCTTCTAAATCGGAAAGCTCAAAATGAGAAAGGTCTACAAAACTTTCATCTATGCTATACTCTTCTACAATTGGAGAAAACTGTCTTAATGTGTCCATAACACGCTGAGACATGTCTGCATATAAAGTATAATTAGAAGAAAAACAAGTTACACTATTAGCTTTTAAAACCTCTTTAATTTTAAAAACAGGCTGAAACATTGGTATATGCGTTAATGCTTTAGCTTCTTTATTAGCAGCAATAATACAGCCATCATTATTGCTTAAAACAACAACAGGCTTACCTTGCAAATCAGGTCTAAACACTTGTTCACAAGAGGCGTAAAAACTATTGCAATCTACCAAAGCAATCATAATGTAGATTTAATAATATAAGTGATTACTCCCCAAAGTTGAAATTCCTCTTGAACATCAGCTGCCATTCTTGTAATCTGAAAAGCACCCTCTTGAGTAACTACTGCTAATTGATTATTTTTTGGCATTAAAGATTTATCAATGATCAGAACATCATCTTTAAAAATATCAAACTCGCTAAAACTATCATCAATTACTCGCACATAAAAAGTAGACGAAGGATTATTGATTAACTCAGAATTTAAATCGATTCTTGGCTCTGTATAATGCGTGGCAGGGCTAGAGAAACCCGTCTGTTTTGGACGTGCGACTCTATAACTTTTTTTTGATTTTTCTACTAAGTTTACCTTACCTGATTTCACTCTTTAAAATTACTGTAAAAAGAAATACAGAATTGTTAATTTTAGAAAATTAATTAACAAAATGCAATTATTTAAGGCTACAATTTTTTCAGAAAAGTAATTAAAAAAACAAAGGAATCACAAACTGATAATACAAAATTAACAAACAGACCGCAATTGCATTTAAGATAACTCCTGCTCTAGCCATTTGACTTACTTTTACATAACCACTTGCAAAAACAATAGCATTTGGTGGTGTAGCCATGGGTAACATAAACGCACAACTACTTGCCATAGTTACAGGGATAAGTAAATTTAAAATTGGAATGTTTAAGCCTATTGCAATACCTGCAACTACAGGAGCTAAAACAGCTATTAAAGCCACATTACTCATTAGTTCTGTCATAAATAACATAAATATAATAAGTAAAGAAACCGTTAATAAAATATGATAATCTCCTGCTTGTATAAAATCAGTTATGATAGCTACTAAACCACTAGAAGCCATACCTTTCGCTAAAGCTAAACCACCTCCAAAAAGCAATAAAATTCCCCAAGCTAATTTTTGAGTGTCATTCCAATCTAAAACGAAATTTCCTTTTTTAAAGTTTAACGGAATTGAAAACAAAGCTACTGCTCCAATTAAACTAATTATAGTATCTGATAATTTTAAGCCTGGAAAAAGAGTGTTAATTAATGTTCTAAATACCCATAGAAAAACAGTAATTGCAAAAATAGTAAGTACTCTTTTTTCTTTTTTAGTTATAGTTCCTAACTTATTAATCTCTTCTATAATTAAGTTTTCTGATGCTGAAAATTTAATCTCTTTGCAAGGAAACATCCACTTTACCAATACAACATAAACAGCAGTTATCATTAGCAGAGAAAAAGGTAAACCAAAACTCATCCATGTTAAAAAAGAGATTTGGATATTGAATTCATTTTCTAAAAGACCTATTAAAACAGAGTTTGGAGGTGTGCCAATTACTGTAGCTATACCACCTGCATTTGCTGCAAACGCAATACCAAGCATAATACTCAATGCAAAATTCTTATCGCCTTTTGTAAAACCATCTTTATCATTAATTAAAAGTTTAATTACAGAAATTGCAATAGGAAGCATAACTACTGTAGAAGCGGTATTACTAATCCACATACTCATAAAAGCGGTAGCTAACATAAAGCCTAATACTACTTTTTCTGGAGTTGTTCCTGTTAATCTAACTATGTTGAGCGCAATTCTTTTATGAAGATGAACCTTTTCTAAAGCTAAAGCCAATACAAAACCTCCAAAAAACAAGAAAATTATTGGACTCCCGTAGTTAGCACCAACTTCAGCAATAGGCATTACTTTTAATAATGGAAATAAGATTAATGGTAACAGTGCTGTTACAGCAATGTGAATTGTTTCTGTAATCCACCAAATAACCATCCAAATAGCAACAGCTATTACAGCATCTCCAATTTCTGAAACCAAAGTAATTGGTAAAAATTGTATGATAAAAAATAGTGTTGGACCTAATAGTAATCCTATTTTTTTGGATAATTGCATCTTTAAGGTTTGTGCTAAAATAAAAAAACCTCTCATGATTGAGAGGTTTTTTTTTATAATTAAAAAAAATTAATAACGGTAATGTTCTGGCTTATAAGGCCCTTCTTGGGTAACACCAATGTAATCTGCTTGGTCTTTGCTTAACTCAGTTAGCTCAACACCAATTTTTGCCAAGTGTAAATACGCTACTTTTTCGTCTAAATGTTTTGGCAACATATACACTTCGTTCTTATACGCTTTTGCGTTGTTCCAAAGTTCCATTTGTGCCAAAGTTTGGTTTGTAAACGAGTTAGACATTACAAAACTTGGGTGCCCTGTTGCGCAACCTAAATTTACCAAACGTCCTTCTGCAAGAAGAATAATATCTTTTCCGTTAATATTGTATTTGTCTACTTGTGGCTTAATTTCTACTTTTTCGCTATTGTTGTTTAAATAAGGTACATCAATCTCATTATCGAAATGACCAATATTCGCAACAATAACTTTATCTTTCATTGCCTCAAAATGCTCTCCTCTAACAATTCCTTTGTTACCAGTCGTTGTAATTACAATGTCTGCATTACCAACAACAGTTTCTAATTTTTTAACCTCAAAGCCATCCATTGCAGCTTGTAAAGCACAAATAGGATCAATCTCTGTAACTGTTACAATAGAGCCTGCACCTTTAAATGAAGCAGCTGTACCTTTACCTACATCTCCATAACCACAAACTACAACTCTTTTACCTGCCAACATAATATCTGTTGCTCTACGAATTGCATCTACTGCAGACTCTTTACAACCATATTTGTTATCGAATTTAGATTTTGTAACAGAATCATTAATGTTAATAGCTGGCATTGGCAAAGTCCCATTCTTTACACGCTCATACAACCTATGCACTCCTGTAGTTGTTTCTTCTGATAAACCATTAATACCTGCAGCTAATTCTGGATACCTGTCTAAAACCATATTGGTTAAATCTCCACCATCATCTAAAATCATATTTAATGGCTTTTTGTCTTCACCAAAAAATAACGTTTGTTCTATACACCAATCAAATTCTTCTTCATTCATCCCTTTCCAAGCATAAACATGGGTACCTGTTGCAGCTATGGCAGCAGCAGCTTGGTCTTGTGTAGAAAAAATGTTACAAGAACTCCAAGTAACTTCTGCTCCTAAAGCTTGTAAAGTTTCTATTAAAACAGCAGTTTGAATTGTCATATGCAAACAACCTGCAATTCTAGCTCCTTTTAATGGCTGTGAATCTCCATACTCTTCTCTTAAACTTATTAAACCTGGCATTTCTGCTTCTGCCAATTCAATTTCTTTTCTTCCCCAGTCAGCTAAAGAAATATCTTTAACTTTAAAAGGCACGTATGCTGTATTTGTGCTCATATTATGTATATTTATTGTCTAATTTAATCGACTGCAAAGATACAACATCATTTTCTAAAACCTATGCCTCTTTACAAAACTATCACAGTTTCAAAAAACACTAAAGTCTTCATTTGGAAGATAGAAGAAAGTTTAGAAACGCTAAAAGCAGACATTCCGTTAACCAATAAAAACCAAGCTAGATTAAATTCCATGAAATCTGAATTACATCAGAAAGGATTTTTATCTATTAGACATTTATTAAAAGAAGTAGATTTAACAGATTCAGATCTAATTTACGACGAATTTGGTAAACCCCATTTAGATAATAACTACTATATTTCTATTACACACTCTTTTAATTTTACTGGAATTATTTACTCTAGTGATAAAGAAGTGGGTATTGATATTGAAAAACAGCGAGATAAAATATTAAAAATTGCCGATAAATTTACGCCTTTAGAAGAATATAAAGCCATTGCAAACCATGACGCCTTAATTCGAAAATTAACCATTGTTTGGGGTGCAAAAGAAAGTTTATATAAAATTTATGGTAAAAAGAAATTACTTTTCTTACGACATATTTATATAGCTGACTTTAAATTTGATACTCCTACAACTACAGGAGAAATTCGTTTTAATGGAGAAATAGCTTCTTATAATGTTGCTTTTTTAGAATTTGAGGGTTTTACATGTGTTTACGCCTCTTAGCATGTCTAAATTAATTTAATAATTTAAAATGTCAGATATTTTCGATTTCTTTTTTGGTCAGTACAAAAGCTATTCAACTCTAAATACAACTTTAGAGGTTATTGCAGTCATCTTTGGGTTTTTATCTGTTTGGTTTTCTAAACAAAACAAAATTTGGGTTTTCCCAACAGGAATGGTTAGTACACTAATTTTTGTGTATCTGCTTTTAAAATGGGAGCTTTTAGGTGACATGATGATTAATGTGTACTACTTTATAATGAGTATTTACGGCTGGTATATTTGGACTAACAAAATTGATGAAACACGTGTTACTCCAATTTCTAAAACAACTAAAAAGGAGAAAATAACTTCTATTTTCATTTTTTTGGGTACTCTAATATTTGTGTATTTAGTCTATACAAAATTCGAAAAATGGACATCTTGGGTAGCTTATGTTGATACTTTTACAACAGGCATATTTTTTGTAGGAATGTGGTTGATGGCAAAACGAAAAATAGAAAATTGGATTTTTTGGATTGTTGGAGACATTATTTCTATACCTTTATACTTCTATAAAGGACTTACCTTTACCAGCTTTCAATATTTAGGATTTACATTTATTGCTATAATTGGCTATCTCGCATGGAAAAAAAACTTTTACAACACCCAATTAACGTCGTAAAGATTGTCTTATTTGGTCCAGAATCTACTGGAAAAACAACACTATCTAAACAACTAGCAAGACATTACAATACAGTTTGGGCTCCTGAATTTGCGCGAGAATATTTACAAAAAAAATGGAACAATGAGCGTAAAACTTGTGAGTCTAAAGACTTAATTCCTATTGCTTTAGGGCAAATGAAGTTAGAGAACAAATTGGCTAAAAAAGCCGATAAAATTTTAATCTGTGATACTGACTTGTTAGAAACTAAAGTATACTCTGAAGAGTTTTACGGATTTGTAGATCAACAGTTAAATGAGGCTGCTAAACAAAATGAATATGATCTATATTTATTAACTTATATAGACACACCTTGGGAAGAAGACGACTTAAGAGATAGACCAGAACAACGTTTAGAAATGTTTAATGCCTTTGAAGAGGCTCTTCAAAAAAATAAAAAAAACTATCTTTTGTTGAAAGGTAATAAAGAAACGCGTTTCAAAAAAGCTATAACAGCAATAAACGCTATTGTTAACAAAAAAGAAAACTTATTTTCTTATTCCAATGCAATAGAATATTAAAATGAACACAAACACAATTGTTAAAGAGCTACAATTTAAAGCTACAAAAAGCTCTGGTCCTGGAGGGCAACACGTAAATAAAACATCTTCTAAAATAATACTAACTTTTAGTTTAGAAAAATCTCTTTCTTTATCTGAAAACCAAAAAGTAATACTTAAAGAAAAGTTAGGGCATAGATTAACAAAAGACAATGTGCTTATTCTTTCTTCGGAGGAAACACGATCTCAACATAAAAATAAAGATTTTGTTATTAAACGTTTCTTACGTTTGTTAAAAAGCAACTTAGCACAACCTAAAAAAAGAAGACCAACAAAACCTAGTAGGTCATCTATATTAAAAAATACAGAAAAAAATAAACGTAATTCATTAAAAAAAATACTACGTAAAAAACCAAAAATTAATTAAAAGTCACTTTTTTATTTATAAATAAAAAAAACTGACTTAAATTTGCATTGTTCTCATAAAGGGGTGCTAAAACTGAATGTAATTTCTTAACCAAAAGGTATTGAAACGAGTTCAGCACAAGCTGAGATCATACCCAATGAACCTAGAACAGGTAATGCTGTTTAGGGATTGCGAGCGTTAAGAAAACATCTTGTAGATGTTTTTAGTGAGTAGCGAAAAAGTTATACTTTTTCTTTAATTCGACGCTTGATAACTAATTATTCAATATTAATTACAAGAATAATTACCTCTTTTTATTCGTTTTAAAATTTTTAAAATGAAAAAAACTATCATTTTTTTATTCTTGTTTGCAAGTATACTTGTAAACGCACAGTCTTACCAACTTAAAGGAAAAGTTGTAGGCCAAAACAATGAACCTTTAGCAAATGCATCTGTTTATGCAAAAAATCTAAAAAGAGGTGCCACTACAAAAACAGATGGAACGTACCTTTTAAATTTGCCAAAAGGTGAACATTTTATTCAAGTAACTTATTTGGGCTACAAAAGATTTTTAAAAAGAATTGTAATTCTGAATCAAAATGTAGCTGCAGATTTTGCCTTACAAAATGAAGACACCGTTCTTGATGAAGTTCTAGTAAATGCAGTAAGGGTTAATGCAGACATTCCTGTAACATTCTCTAACTTATCTAAGAAAGAAATCGCAAAACGTAATTTGGGGCAAGACATACCTATCTTACTAAACTATTTACCCTCTGTAATTTCATCATCAGATGCAGGTGCAGGTATAGGATATACCTACATGAACGTTCGTGGTTCTAATGGAGAAAGAATTAATGTAACAGTAAATGGGATTCCTTATAATGATGCAGAAAGTCATGGAACTTTTTGGGTAAATTTAGGAGATTTTGCATCCTCTACAGAAAACTTGCAATTACAAAGAGGTGTTGGCACATCAACCAATGGCTCGGGTGCTTTTGGTGCAAGTTTAAACATTTTAACAGACGCTGTTTCTGAAGAAGCTTATGGAGAAATTTCGAATTCTTTTGGCTCTTTTGGTACTCGTAAGCACACTGTAAAATTTAGTACTGGTAAAATAAACGATCACATAGAAATTGCAGGTCGTTTATCTGATATTTATTCAGACGGATATGTAGATAGAGCTTTTACAGATTTAAAATCGTACTATTTACAAGGAAGTTATTCTGATGAAAATACGCTTATAAAAGCGATTGCTTTCGGAGGCGAAGAAAAAACCTATCAATCTTGGTTTGGTTTAGATGCTACTCAATTAAAAGAAGATAGAAGACAAAACCCATATACTTATGAAAATGAAGTAGATGATTATGGACAAAATCATTACCAATTGCATTGGAATGAGCAACTAAATGAAAAATGGAGCACTACTCTAGGGCTAAACTACACTAAAGGTTCTGGATTTTTTGAGCAATATAAACCAGGAGAATCTGCTGCAGATTTTAATAATTTAATTGCAGATGATAGTAATGTTATTGTAAGACGTTGGTTAGATAACGACTTTTATGTGGCTAATTTTAATAGCAACTACAAGACAGAAAAAATTAATTTAATTACTGGAATTTCTTATTCTAATTATACAGGAGATCATTTTGGAGAAATTATTTGGGGTTCTGATTTAACACCAAATACAGAAATTAGAGATCGTTATTATTTTTCTGATGCTACAAAAAATGATTTTTCATTGTTTGCAAAAGCAAACTTTTATATCTCAGAAAAATTATCTGGTTATGCAGATTTACAAGGACGTTTTGTGTCTTATAAAACACAAGGTTTAACTTCAGATAGAGATCCTATAAACGTAGATGCCAATTTCGATTTTTTTAATCCTAAATTTGGTTTAACCTATAATTTAAATGCCAATAATAATTTATATGCTTCTTTTGCAGTTGCAAATAGAGAGCCAAACAGAAATGATTTTGAGAACGGAGTTTCTACTCCAGAGACTTTAAATGATTTAGAGTTAGGCTGGCGTTTAAACAATGGAAACGTAAAACTAAATACAAACATCTATTATATGGACTACAAAAATCAGCTTGTTTTAACTGGAGCTTTAGATGATGTGGGGGCTCCAGTTAGGGAAACCTCTGGAAGTAGTTACAGATTAGGTTTAGAAATAGATGCAGATATCCGTATATCTGATCAATTTTCATGGAGACCAAAAGCGGCATTTAGCACAAATAAAAACAGAGACTTTTTTATAACTAGAGATGGTAATACTACCCCTGAATTATTAGGAAATACAGATATCTCTTTTTCACCAAATGTAATTGTAGGAAATATGTTTATCTACAATCCAACAAAGAGATTACAGTTAAGTTTGTTATCTAAATATGTAGGTGAGCAATTTTTAAGTAATTTAAGTAGTGTAATATCAACTAACGATGTTTTAGAAAACTACTTTACAAGCGATATAAATATTGTGTATACGATTACACCAAACAAAATTTTTGATTCGATTACGTTAACAGCTTTAGTAAATAATATTTTTGATACAGAATATGTAGATAGAGGTTATTATTATACATATGATGATGACTTTTCTATTCCAGGAACTGTAACTACTTTAGATGGCGCAGGTTATTACCCGCAAGCAACTAGAAACTTTTTAATAGGAGCTACCTTAAGGTTTTAAATAACTTATTTTTTTAAAAAAAAAGGGAAGCTATTCAGCTTCCTTTTTTTTTAAAGAGAGATTAAAAATTATAAATAGAAATGCTATTCATGTTTGAAAAAGTAGTATTGTAACCCAAAAAAAAGAACTTTTATTAAATTTAAAAAAAATTAACCAATAAATATTATATGTTTCTTTTATGTATTCAGTCTTGCTATAAATGATTTATAAAAAATCATAAACGCATGAGTACTAATATAAATCTTAAAGATTTTCTTTTTATTACTATTATTGATTTAGTTGGTAGTATATTTATATTCATTAACTTACAACTATCTAGATGCCAATAGCAACAAACTAATTACTAATAAAAATAAAGACCAAAACTTTAAAAACACTATTCATAAATAGAAGGTATAAGAACTTTTAGAATTTAAAAAATTTACTAAGTGTAATTTAACAGTCAATTTGGATTAATCTGTGAAATGTTATAGTTTTAGTACCATGTAAAGTTCTAAAAGCACACCACTACACACTCTTTATGATACAAAAAATCATCAAATTAAAATTATATTTTTCACTAATTCTCCTTTTGTCTTATTGCTCAAAGGACAACAATAACGATACTATAGATCCATCAACTACAACAACAGCCTCTAAATTATTAAAAGCAAATGGGGGCAATATTATTGATGAAAATGGAAATAACGTTTTTTTAAAAGGGGTAGCATTTGGAAACGATTTTTGGTTTAGTAATATAAGTACCACACATCATAATGAAATTGATTTTCAAAGAGTAAAAAATATGGGAATGAATACCATACGTTTTTATTTAAACTATAATTTTTTCGAAGATGATGCTAATCCATACAATTATAAAGAAACTGCTTGGGATTGGTTAGATCAAAATATTGCTTGGGCAAAGAAAAACAACATCTATTTAGTGCTAAATATGCATACTCCACAAGGAGGTTATCAGTCTCAAGGAAATGGATCTGCTCTTTGGGAAGTAGAAGAAAATCAGAATAGATTAATAGCATTATGGAAAGCCATAGCAGAACGTTATAAAGATGAACCAACTATTGCAGGGTTTGGCCCTTTAAATGAACCTGTACCCACAGTTTCTAAAGCTAAATGGAACCTATTAGCTCAAAAATTAATTGACGGAATTAGAGAAGTAGATGAACATCATTTACTATTTATTGAAAAAGCGATATACATTCAAAATAGTAACGAAGGCTACGAAAACTTAAATTTTCCTGAAGTAGAAGGTGATAATCTTGTGTATGAATTTCATTCTTATGAACCTTATTTATATACACATCAATTATTTGATTGGGCAAACTTGGGTGATGGAGGTAAATATCCTGATGAAAATTATGTAGAGGAAACTACTGGATCTTGGTATACAGCCATTTTTAACAACCCTAATATAAATGCAGGAACTAGTAATTGGACTTATTTTGAAGGTATAAAATATGCAATTACAGATTCTAAAATAAGTTATGCAATTCCTGCTTTAATTGGCGAAAATGTAGAGGGTACTGTCTATTATGATAATATTGTTATTAAAGAATATGATGAGAATGATAATTACATTAGAGATATTAATGATTTCGATTTTAACACGCAACAAGGTTGGAGTTATTGGAGCGCAGACTATATTGGAGAAGGAGGTTTCTCTACTTCTATAGGTTACAATGATCAATCTAGTATCTATATAAAAAATGCAACAGCAGATTGTAATATGAGTGGATATAATTACAAATTTATTCCCAAACAAGGTTTCAAATACCAGATAAGTGGTTATATGAAAGGTAGTAATATTGCCAATAATGCTGCTTGTAAACTTCGCCTTGATTTTTATACAACAGAAGGTTCTGTTTTAACTCGAAACAAAGAGTATCTAGAATACACACTCAATAATTATATAAACTGGGCTAAAACTAAAAATGTGCCTTTATTTTTGGGTGAATTTGGTTTAGGAAAACATTGCTTTGAAAATAATAAAGGTGGCTTGCAATTTGTGGATGATATGTTAGATATTATATTAGAAAATGATTTACATTTTATCTATCATGCTTATCATGAAGATGCTTTTGGTATTTACCGTGGTCATAATGCATTACCAAGTATTTCTAATGCTAATAATGATTTGATTAATTTACTTTCTAATAAGTTAAGATAATAGAACTATTTTGTTTTTAATTTTTCAATAAAACCTTCAATAGATTCTGCTTTATCTACAGAAAAATCTCCAATTTTGGTTCTTCTTAAAACTGATAAATGCGCTCCAGAATCTAAGGCCTTTCCAAAATCATAGGCTAATGATCTTATGTAAGTTCCTTTAGAACAAACTACTCTAAATTGAATATTTGGTAAAGCTACTTTTGTAATTTCAAATTCAGAAACAGTAACTCTTCTCGATTTTATTTCTGTAGTTTCACCTTTTCTTGCTAATTCATATAAACGTTTGCCATCCTTTTTAATTGCAGAAAAAATAGGTGGCTTTTGCTCTATATCACCAATAAATTTTTGGGTAGTTTGTATTAATAAATCTTCTGTAATGTGATCAACAGGAAAGGTTTCATTTATCTCTGTTTCTAAATCATAGCTTGGTGTAGTTGCACCCAAAGTAAAACTACCAGTATACTCTTTTATTTGACCTTGATAAATATTTATTTCTTTGGTTTGTTTACCTGTACAAATAATTAATAAGCCAGTTGCTAAAGGATCTAAAGTACCTGCATGACCTACTTTTATTTTTTTAAGGTTAAAACGCTGTTTAATGTGCCAACGTATTTTATTTACAGCCTGAAAAGATGTCCAAGTTAATGGTTTATCTATTAATAAAACTTGTCCGTTTTTAAAATCTTCTTCTGTCATCCAACACTGAGTTTAAGCCAAAAATAAAGCGTAAGCTATAGCTATAAAACCTACAATTGCACAATATATAGAAAAGTAAATAAGTTTGCTTTTTTTGACTAAGGCAATCATCCATTTACAAGCTAAAATACCTGCTAAAAAGGCTGCTACAAAACCTGCGCTTACAGATAACATTTCTGAAGACTGGAAATTTAAATCGCCACTTAAAACGTCTTTACCTATTTTACCAAATATTAATGGTACAACCATTAAAAAAGAAAAGCGTGCAGCTTTGATTCTATCAATACCTAATAAAACTGAAGTTGAAATAGTTGCACCAGATCTAGAAATGCCTGGTAACATTGCAATAGCCTGAGAGATTCCAATAATTATTGAGTTTGTAAAAGACACCTTTTTATTGGTGTTTTTGGCTTTATCTGCAAGTTGTAATAATATAGAAGTAAATAAAAGCATAACACCAACAAGTAAAATTTGACCACCAAAAAAAGTTTCTAATTGCTCTTCGAATAACAAGCCTACAAAAACTGCTGGCAGCATAGAAATTACAATTTTTAATGAAAATTTAGTTTGATCATTCCATTTGAATTGAAATAATCCTTTTAAGATTTCTGCAACTTCTTTTCTAAAAATCACTAAGGTGCTTAATGCTGTTGCAAAGTGTAAAACAACTGTAAAAGTTAAACTTTCTTCGGGTACAGAAGTATCTCCTAAAATAGCTTTTGCTAACTCTAAATGACCACTAGAAGAAACTGGTAAAAATTCTGTTAAACCTTGAATTACGCCAAGAATTATAGCTTCTAAGATATGCATAAATTATTTTTTAGGAGCTGCTAAAATTGCATAAATTTCTATAGCTAAACCAATAATTACTAAAGTTGGTGCTAAACGAATTCTCTGCCAATTGTAAATTTCTTCACTAAATACATTTGGATCATCACTACCTCCACCAGACATAAAAATAAAACCTGCAGTAATAAACACAATACCTATAAGCATAATGATGTAATTTCGTTTACCAAATAAATATTCTGGCTTTTGCTCTGCTTTGTTTTTCATAATTTTAATAATATAATTCGTCTGTTTGCAAGTTTAAAAAACGTTGTGTTGCAAAGAAAGTACTAATCCAAGTAATAGTTAATGATAATATAATAACAATACCAGAAATATAAGCCAAAGTAATATAATCTTCTAAAAAATTTAATGCTGGTATATATTTATCTAAATAGTAAATGATAACTGCTATACCCATTAATGCAATTAATGCACCAAATAAGCCTAACTTTAAACTTCTAAAAATAAATGGCCTTCTAATAAAGCCTTTAGTAGCTCCAACCATTTGCATGGTTTTAATATTAAACCTTTTTGAATAGATTGATAAACGTATTGAGCTGTTGATTAATATCATTGCAACCAAAGCAAAAAAGCTACTTAAAACTAATAACCAAAAACTAATTCGTTTTATGTTTTTTGTTAGGAGATTTATTAGTGGTTTATCATAAGAAATATCTGCAACAAAAACATTTTTTTGAAATCTTTGCTCTAATTCTGCTACTTTTTCTGGTGTAACAAAATCTGCTTTTAGGTAAATATCAATACCATTTTTTAGCGGATTTTCTCCAAGAAATTCTAAGAAATCCTCTCCTATTTGCTCACTAAATCTTTTTGCAGCTTGTGCTTTACTTGTATAAATAGCCTTTTTAGTAAATTCTTCTTCTAATAAAGATTCTCTAAAAGTTTTAATCTGTTTTTGGGTAATGTTGTCTTTTATGAAAAGTGTAACTGCAACTTTCTCTTTTACATAGTTAGCTACTTTAGTGCTTTTTAAAACAATTAAACTTAAAATACCCACCATAAATAACACCAAAGCAATGCTAATTACAACAGATATGTAAGAGGATTGTAGGCGTCTTTTTTGATAAGAATCAAATTTTTTGGACATTGATTTTAAAGTTTAATCGTTTGCAAGATAATAATTAGAAATCAGTTGTTAATAAGAGTTTAGAGTATTTTAACTATTTGATTTCTTGACACAATTCTATTAGTACTCCATTTGTAGATTTAGGGTGCAAAAAGGCAACTAATTTATTGTCCGCCCCTTTTTTTGGCTCCTCATTTAAAACGATAAAACCTTCTTCTTTTAAGCGTTTTATTTCGCTTAATATATCGTCTACCGCAAATGCAATATGATGAATTCCTTCTCCTTTTTTTGCTATAAATTTTGCAATTGGGCTTTCTGGATTTGTAGCTTCTAAAAGTTCAATTTTATTTGGTCCATTCTTAAAGAAAGAAGTTTTAACACCTTCTGATAAGACTTCTTCTACTTTATAATGTTCTTCTCCAAAAAGTGAGGCAAATACTTTATTTGATTTTTCTAAATCTTTAACTGCAATACCTATGTGCTCTATCTTATTCATAGTGTAAAAATAAAAAAACCAGTAAAGAAAACTTTACTGGTTTTATATTTATTTTAATGACGAGTTATTGAGCCAAAACTTTAAAGTCATCTATCATATAAGCTCCATCTAATGTTTGATCGTTTCCTGATCCTGTAACTTTAAAACCCACATAAAGTGTACCTGTATATGAAGACAGATCTACCAATCCAGAATCTTTAAATGCATACCAAGAATCACTTGGTACAGGCAAGTTTGCAGAAACTGATTGCCAAGTTGCAGCTGCGACATTAGAACCATCATAATCTGTAGAAACAAACAACTCTAATGTATTATCTACAGAATCTAAGTGATGTTATGCTACCTGAAAGTTTAAAAATTCGTTAGTTTGTGAATCCATATCTATACCAGGAGATATTAACCATCCAATATTTACATCATCTCCAGATCTAAATGTACTAAACTCTGCATATCCATTTCCGCTAAAAATTTGCTCTGACCATAAATCGTTTCCTTCTTCTGCGAAGTTAGTCCAACCTGGAAAGTTAAAAGTAGAATTGTCTACACCTGAATCGAAATCTTCTTCAACAACCACACTAAAGTTGTTAATATCTAGTGGTGTACATTTTGACCCATTCATTTTTATATCTAAATTACTATTTAATGCCAGTACTAAACTACTACCATTATATGTTTTAGATACTACTCCTGCAACAGAACCTAATATTAACTTATTTGATATGATTTTAATTTCGTCTCCTCTTTTAGATAAAGGAGAGAAAGATTTTTCAACTTATAAAATGTTTAAAGCTATGATTTTTAATAAACGTTTTTTAACCACAAAACGTGGTCAGTTTAAAGGGTATCCTTTTAGAAGTTTTTCTTATGGTGGTTATACAGGTGGATATTCAGATCACTACCCTGTTTATATGTATTTAATTAAAGAAAAATAATTAAAATCAGTGTTTGCAAAAATAGAAAAACCCGCAACTAAAAAAGTTGCGGGTTTTTTTGATAAAAAATTATTGCCTTATTATATTTTAATTTTACTATTTAATAGCGTTAAATTTATAATATAAATATGTGTAAGCATCTCTAGGTATAATTGTAATCCACTTTTTGTGTTTTAAGTACCACTTAAAACGAATTGATTTAACTCCTTTGGTTAAATAAGCAGCAATAAAAGGATGAATATGTAATTGAATCTTTTTATTGGTTGATTTGCTGCTCTCTAATTTAGAAATGAATTTTTCTAAATCTGCCTCTATTTTATCTAATAAAACAATAGGAGCTTCTACTTGACCGTCTTTATTTGGGTTTGGCTCGGTAGTTTTTATACTTAACTCGGGTCTTACCCTTTGTCTTGTAATTTGCACTAACCCAAATTTAGTTGGTGGTAAAATTTTGTGTTTTGTTCTATCTAAAGCCATTTGCTCTTTCAAGTGCTGAAACAATTTATTTCTGTTTTCAGCTTTATGCATGTCAATAAAATCAACTACAATAATACCACCCATGTCACGCAATTGTAATTGACGTGCAATTTCTGTGGCAGAAATTAAGTTTACTTCTAGTGCAGTATCTTCTTGAGAACCAGCTTTATTAGAACGATTTCCACTATTAACATCAATAACGTGTAAAGCTTCTGTATGCTCTATAACTAAATAGGCACCTTTGCTCATAGAAACTGTTTTTCCAAACGATGTTTTAATTTGTCTTTCTATTCCATATTTTTCAAAAATTGGAACTGTAGAATTGTGAAGTTTTACAATTTTTTCTTTTTCAGGATAAATTTCTTGTAAATACTCTTTTATTTCTACGTTAAGAGTCTCATCATTTGTTACAATATTGGTGAAAGATTCATTCATAACATCTCTTAAAATAGATGATGCTCTGTTTAACTCGCTTAAAATTTTTGTTGGAGTATTTGTGTTTGGTATTCTCTTACACATTGTTTTCCAACGCTCTAAGGAGTTTTGTAAATCTTTATCTAATTCTGCAACTTTTTTGCCTTCTGCAACAGTTCTTAAAATAACACCAAACCCTTTAGGTTTAATGCTTTTTGCTAATCTTTTTAAACGTTCTTTTTCTTTCGGGTCTTCTATTTTTTGTGAAACAGAAACTCTATTCGAAAAAGGAACTAAAACCAAAAATCTACCTGCTATAGATAACTCAGAACTTAATCTAGGTCCTTTAGTAGAAATGGGTTCTTTTACTATTTGTACTAAAAGGTTTTGACCTGTTTTTAGTACATCTTTAATACTACCGTCTTTGTTGATGTCTACTTCCTTTCGGAAGTTTTTTAAAGTGAATTCTTTATACCTACCTGTGCTTACTTTCTTAATGAATGTATTTAATGAATTTACTTGTGCCCCTAAATCGTGGTAATGCAGAAACCCATCTTTTGGGTAACCAACATTCACGAAGGAAGCATTTAAGCCCGTTAACACCTTTCCTATTTTGGCTAAAAAAATATCGCCAACAGAAAATTTGTTATCGGTTGTTTCATTATTTAATTCAATAAGTTTTCCATCTCTTAATAAGGCAAAATCAATATCAGATGAATTTGTTCGAATTATTAATTCTGTTTTCATACTGAACTGGTTTTAACACTGTACATTTTTTGTACAGATGGGTTAATATTGTCAGGTATTTATAATACCATTTGAGGTTTGTGTAACCTCGATGTCAATGAACTTGTGTTATTGTTTTAAAACAATAAATGAAAAAGTAAGCAAACGCTTACTTTTTCTTGTGTCTATTAGCTCTAGCTCTTTTCTTTCTTTTGTGCGTAGAGATTTTAGCTCTCTTTCTTTTTTTACCACTTGGCATAAATTCTAGTGTTTTGCAAACCTTTAACGGTTTTGATTAATATTTTATTATTTAACAGCTACTTTATTTTTTACTCCTTCTGTAAAAGTTTTAGCTGGTTTAAAAGCTGGTATATTGTGAGCTGGAATCTTAATAGTTGTATTTTTAGATATATTTCTACCCGTTTTCTCTGCTCTAGTTTTGATAATAAAACTACCAAAACCTCTTAAATAAACATTATTACCACTTTCTAATGCATCTTTAACCTCAGTCATAAATGCCTCAACTGTTGCTAAAACATCTGCTTTTTCAATTCCTGATTTATCTGATATTTTTGATACGATATCTGCTTTCGTCATGTTTGTATTTTTTCTGTATTCTTATTTATTTTGTTTCAAAAATGCGGATGCAAATATATGATAATTAATCAATTCCGAAAACATTAAGACTTAAATTTATATGAATTTTAAAATGTAATTTTGTAAAACTTTTTTAAAACGATGAAATTTTCTAACACTTTAATTTACTGGTACTTACAAAATAAAAGAGATTTACCTTGGCGTAAAACTAAAAACCCTTATTTCATTTGGTTATCAGAAATCATGCTACAACAAACTAGGGTTGCCCAAGGTTTGAATTATTATTTAAACTTTACAGCAACTTTTCCGACTGTTTTTGAACTTGCAAAAGCCGAAGAAAGTACGGTTTTAAAAATGTGGCAAGGCTTAGGATATTATTCTAGAGCTAGAAATCTACATTTCTCTGCAAAAAAAATTGCCCTAGAACTTAATGGAGAATTTCCAAATTCATTTAAAGAAATTATAAAACTTAAAGGTATTGGAGATTATACAGCTTCTGCTATTGCCTCTATAGCATTTAATGAATCAACAGCCGTTGTAGATGGCAATGTATATAGAGTACTTTCTAGGTATTTTGGTATTGATACTCCAATAAACTCGTCTAAAGGAATTAAAGAGTTTAAAGAACTTGCACAACAGTTAATTGATTCTTCTCAACCCGGAAATTTTAATCAAGCAATTATGGATTTTGGCGCCATACAGTGCAAACCAAAAAAACCCCTTTGTATGTTCTGCCCATTCTCTGAAAGTTGTGTGGCACTTCAAAAAAACTTAATAGATGTTTTACCTGTTAAAGAAAAAAAGATAAAGGTTAAAAAACGCTACTTCAATTACCTTGTTCTAAAAACAAAAGAAAACAAAACTATCTTGTCAGAAAGAAAAGGAAAAGGAATTTGGCAAGGTTTATATCAATTTCCATTAATTGAAAGCAATAAAATTCTTAATAAAGAAGAATTAATTTCATCAAAAGATTTCAATAAACTTTTCCCAAATGATGCATTAATATCATTATTTAATAAAAAGGATATTGTACATAAACTATCTCATCAACATTTGTACACACAGTTTTGGGTAATTGAAACAGATGAAGAGAAAACTGCTAATATATCATGGAATGAAATAGAAAGTTTTCCTGTACCAGTTTTAATTGCTAATTTTCTTGAAGCATATAAACTCGAAAAATAATCATTTTTTTTAGTACATTTGAGTAAGGAAAAAACAAGCTATGGCAGGAACGATAAACAAAGTAATTTTAATAGGTAACTTAGGAGATGAAGTAAAAATGCATTATTTTGATGATCAAAATTGTGTGGGTCGCTTTCCTATTGCCACTTCAGAAAGTTATACCAACAAACAAACAGGAGAAAAAATTACAAATACAGATTGGCATAATATTGTAGTTAGAAATGGCCTTGCTAAGGTTTGCGAAAAGTACTTAACAAAAGGAGACAAAGTTTACCTTGAAGGAAAACTTAAAAATAAACAATGGGAACAAGATGGAATTAAACGTTATGCTACAGAAGTACAAGTAAATGAAATGACAATGCTGTCTACAAAACGAAGTTCAGAATCACCTCTAACAATAACACAACAAAATTCTATTTCTGAAACTGATAAACCCAAAGTTTCAGAAGAAGAAAATGACGATTTACCATTTTAATTAAAAAACTTTGATATTGGATTCAGATCCTGAGCCTTTACTATTACTTTCTTCAATTGATCTTGGAACAATCATAAACACAATTGTGCTTGTTCTTCTATTCATAGGCTCAGCTTTAGTTTCTGGGACTGAAGTTGCTTTTTTTTCACTATCTCAAACAGACCTAAATGAACTTTCTAACGATAGTAAAGAAGCAAATATAATTGTAACTTTACTAGAGAAGCCTAGAAAACTATTGGCAACAATTTTAATAACAAATAATTTTATTAATATTTTAATTGTATTGTTATTTGCTTCTTTGGCAGAAACTTTCTTTGAAAATTTCAACTATGAAATAGATTTATTTTATATAACTATTTCTATTCGTTTTTTAATAGAAATAGTTTTAGTAACATTTTTAATTTTATTCTTTGGTGAAGTTCTACCTAAAGTTTATGCCTCTAGAAATGCCTTACGCTTTTCTAAAAATATGTCTAAATTTATTCGTTTCATAAATAGTCTATTAACTCCTTTTAGCCTTCCTTTAATTTCAATAACTAAATTCATTGAAAAAAAACTAGGTAGTAAAAATTCAAATTTTTCTGTAGAAACACTATCACAAGCTTTAGAACTCACTTCTGAAGGAGCAACAACCAAAGACGAACAAAAAATATTAGAAGGAATTGTAAATTTTGGAAACACAGAAACTGTGCAAATTATGAAACCAAGAATAGATATTTTTGCACTTTCTAATGAAGAAGATTATGAAAAGGTTTTAACTAAAATTCTCGAAAATGGCTATTCTCGAAATCCTGTTTATAAAGAAAATATAGATAATATTATTGGAGTTTTATATGCCAAAGATTTATTGGCACATTTAAATAAGAAGAATTTTAAATGGCAAACTTTATTAAGAGAAGCCTTTTTTGTGCCAGAAAACAAAAAGTTAGATGATTTATTAGACGATTTTAGAGATCGAAAAAATCATTTGGCAATTGTAGTAGACGAATATGGAGGGACAAGTGGTTTAGTAACTTTAGAGGATGTTATTGAGGAAATTGTTGGTGATATAAATGATGAGTTTGATGATGATGACCTGCAATATTCTAAAATAGATGAAAACAATTACATATTCGAAGGCAAAACCACCATTAAAGATTTCTGTAAAGTTTTAGATGATGAAGATGAGGAGATATTTGAAAAAGAAAAAGGTGAAAGCGAAACTTTAGCTGGTTTTATTTTAGAAATTTCTGGAAAGTTTCCTAAAAAAGGAGAAAAAATAAACTTTAAGAACTACACGTTTACTATTGAAGCGTTAGATAAAAAACGCATAAAACAAGTTAAAGCAACAAGAAATGTATAATCGGTTTTTAAGCACCTTAATAATAATTTTATGCTTGGTAATAACCACATCTTGTAAAGATGATGTGTTACCAAAACCTAAAGGTTATTTAAGTTTAGAATACCCAAAAAATCAATATAAAAAAATTACTATAAAACGCCCATATGCATTTAAAGTTCCTACACAAAGTATTGTAGTTAATGAAAAAAACAACTGGTTAAAAATAAAATACCCAAATTTAAAAGCATCCATAGATATTACCTACAGACCTGTAGAAAATAATTTAGTAGAACTCTTAATTGATGCAGAAAAATTAGTATTTAAACATGCTGTAAAAGCTGAGCAGATAATTCCAAGAGATTTTATAAATGATAAAAATAGCGTTTATGGAAGTTTATATGAAATTACAGGAAATGCAGCCTCTCATTTACAATTTCATGCCACAGACAGCACAAATAATTTTATAAAGGGGTCTTTATATTTTTATGCAAAGCCAAATTACGATTCTATTTTACCAGCGGTTGCTTACATTAAAGAAGATGTTTTAAAATTGATGGAAAGTCTAGAGTGGGAAACTAATAACTAGAAATTCCGCCAGTTAAATTTAACACTCTTAAATCTGGATACTTTTTCTTTAATCTTTCTGTAGCTCTATAACTGTTTAAGCCTCTTTGACAAACCATCACATAGGTTTTATTAAAATCTACAGTTATTTTTTCTGCATCAAATGTATTGATATGTATGATTTGATTGACTTCGAAAGGCAATTTTAAATTGTTTAAAACAGCAATTATCTCTAAGTTTTCATCACCCAATTTTGATTTTAAAGTTTCAGGTGAAATTTGCCAATCAGGATTTTGATTTGCACAAGTAGCATCTACATAGGTCTGAACTTTAAATATTTTCGTAATTTTTTCTTTATTAAAAAGAGATTTCAACTTCATTTTTAACTGTGTATTTTGTAAAGAATTATAAATTAATAATTCATTCGTTAACGGTTTTCCAACACCTGTAATAATTTTTAAAACCTCATTTATCTGAGCTGTAGCAATCAGACCAACAATAGCATTTAACGTTCCTGCTTCTTCACAATTAGGAATATCTGTTGCCATTTCAGGAAATGCATCTCTTAAATTTGCTGAATAACTTCCATCATTTTGCAACATATTAAAGGTAGCTACATACCCATCAAATTTATAGAGAGAACCATACACCAAAGGTTTTTGTTTAACAACACAAGCATCATTCAACAAATATTTAGTTGGTAAAGAATCTGTTGCATCAACTACAATATCTGTACTATCTATCAACTGAAAAACATTGTCTTTTGTAATGGCTTTATTGGTAACTTCAACCTCTGTAAAAGGCGCTCTTTCTTGTATAAACTTACGTAAAGTGGCTGCTTTTGGTTTTTCTACATCATTTAAGGTGTAAAAAACCTGTCTGTGTAAATTAGAAATATCAACCGTATCAAAATCTACTAAATGAATTTTACCAACTCCACTTGAAGCCAAATACACAGCAATTGGGCTACCTAAACCTCCACAACCAACTACCAAAACAGAAGTATTTTGTAGTTTTTGTTGCCCAACTTCACCTATTTCTGATAAAGTAATTTGACGTTTAAAAAGGCGGTTTTTGTCTAATTTCATTTACGAACTAATCTCTTCTTTGGCTGCTCTAAATTCTTCAGGTGTATTTATGTTTCTGATAAAATCATCCTCTATTTCTAAAATTTCTACATCAGAATTAATCAACATTTTACGTGGACAAGAATACCCCTGAGCTAAATATTGTAATAAAATAGGATAGGCTTTTGGCTCGTAAATTGTAATTAAAGGCTCTACAAAATCTTTATTTTTACCCTTTATTGCAGTTGCAACTTTAGATGGATTTCTGTGCTTTAAAACCAACTGAATAATTTCATTATTCACAAAAGGCACATCTGTAGCTAAGACAAACCAAGCTGAATTTGGATCTTTTTGAAAGGCAGAACATATGCCTCCAAAAGGCCCAATATTTAAAAATTTATCTGAAATTTCATAATCATTATCTGATTTTTGAACAGAGTAAAAAGTTTCTAAATTATGCTCTTCTAAGAGTTCTTTAGCAACTTCTTTTTGTGGTTTTCCAAAATAATTGAGTTCAGATTTATCTGATCCCATTCTTGTACTTTTACCACCAACTAAAACTAAACCTTTTACAGGCGCAATCTTCTCTTGAATTAAATCATTGATGTGATTAGAAATTGCATCAATATCATTTAAAGAGTAACAACGTTTGTTTTTAATATTTGGATATTTCTCAACTAAAAAATCAAAAAGCTCAGTTTCTGAGTTCAGTTTTATAATGAATTGAATGTTATCTAATTGATCTAATCTTTTTAAGACTGAAGCTTCTTTAGCTTCGTCTAAAATTAAAATTTGCTTTGCTCCTTGATAGTGATTTCCATTAATAAAAACATAATCAAACTGTGCAAAATCTAAACGTTGTTGGTATTTATTTATAGTTCCAGAAGTTGTGATTTGTAAATTTCCTTCATGATGAAAAACATATTCTGATAATCTGTTTTTTGCTACATCTTTAGCATGAGAAGCATCAAAATAAACCAATTTATAATTAGATAAATTTTTAGAAACTTTAGAAACTATATCTGAAATAATATCACATTTTGCACCTAAAATTGCAATTTCATTGGGTGCATAATTATCATTATCTCTTCTTACCAAATTTGTGTGTTTGCTGTGTTTTTTAGTCATTTTTAATATCAGATTTTCCTCCAGTTTTTTCCACTAATTTCACTTCTTTAATCACCATTTTTTGACTAATGCTTTTACACATGTCATATATTGTTAAACAAGTAATATTTGCTCCAGTTAAAGCCTCCATTTCTACACCTGTTTTACCTGTAATCGTTACTTTACAAAGTACTTCAATATGTTCTTCATCTATAATATGAATATCAATATCTACACCATTAATTAATAATGGATGACACATAGGAATTAAATCTGAAGTCTTTTTAACACCTTGAATTCCTGCAATAATTGCGGTTTGAAAAACAGGCCCTTTTTTAGTGATTAACTCATCATTTGTAAAATGAGTAATAACTTCTTTTCCTAAGAACATGGTTGCTTTTGTAATGGCTGTTCTTTTGGTAATTTTCTTGTCAGAAACATTTACCATTTTAGGATTTCCTTTTGGATTTAAATGTGAAAAATCGCTCAATATAATAGTTTTAAATTTTAAGTGTTTAGTTTTTAGTTAGGTTTTGTTGAGATGTTTTAACTATAAAGGTTAAAATTCTAATCAACTCATCAATATCCAAAATTAATGAATTCACCTCTAAATTTGTTAATTCGCTTTCTTTTAATAAACGTAACCAGTATTTAGTTTCTCTAGTTTCTTTTGAAGATATTGACATTTTTGCTGTAAAATCTCTTTTACTTTGGCCAGCAAGAGCTTCTTCTATATTTGCACCAATTGAAGTTCCACTTCTTAAAATTTGATTTGAAATAACAAATTCTTTTTCTTTTTGCAGCTTTTTATAAAGTGATATTATTTTTAATGAAAATTGAAAACTCTTTTTTTGAACAATACTTTCTTTCATAGACTTAATTTAACTTATCACTCAAAACTAAATTTTAAAAACTATAATAAGCGATAGCGAATTATAGGGTAATTTTCACCTGTTTTAAATTCGTTTTTATCATTTGGTAAATGAATAAAAGCATCTGCATGCACCAAACTTGCCAAATCTCCTGAACCATTTCCAGTAATTGGAGTTGCCAAAGTATGACCGAATTTATGACTTAATTTTACTTGTAAAAAGTATTCTAAATTTGGTTTAAAACTCACGCCTTTAGTTAAAATAGCTGTTTCTTCTTTGATTTCTAAACCAACAGATTTGTAATACCAAGGATAAAAATACGCCAAACAATTCACGAATGTTGAAATTGGATTCCCAGGAAATCCGAATATATTACAGTTGGCAATTTTTCCATAGAAAAAAGGTTTTCCTGGTCTTTGAGCTACTTTATGAAATAGTTTTTCTACACCTAATTCTTCAAAAACTTCTGGTAAAAAATCAAATTTACCCTTACTTACAGCTCCACTAAACAGCAAAACATCATATTTTTCGATAAACGTTTTAATCTTTTGTTTAAGTATGGCTTTATCATCTGTAATGTGTGCTGTTTCTGAATCTATTTTTAGACTTTCTAGCAAAGAAACTAAAGTAAATACGTTACTTCTTCTAATTTGATGTTCTAAAGGCGTTTCATCAACACCAACCAATTCATCTCCTGTAGAAATAATCATTACTTTAGGTTGCTTTGCAACTTTTACCTTTGATCTACCAACTGTTGCTAAAACACCAATCTCTGCAGCAGAAATAATTTTGTTCTCTAAAATTAAAACATCGCCAACTTTACCATCTTTTCCTTTCTGATGAATGTTTTGGCTTTTATTTATAGCATCAATATTAATAGTTGCAATTCCGTAGTTGATAGTTACATCTTCATAACGAATTACGGTATTTGCGTTTTCTGGCAAAACTGCACCTGTCATTACTTCAATACAATTTTCTGAATTTTGGAGTGTGATTTGCTCACTTCCTGCAGCTTGAATGCCTTCTATCTTAAAAACTCTTTGCCCAATTTCAAATGTCTTGAAATCTATGCAAATTCCATCCATAGAAACTCTATTGAATGGAGGAAAATCTCTATCTGCAACAATCTCTTCATTTAAAATTCTACCTACAGATTTTATAAACGGAACTTCTTCTACACCAAAATCTTGAGTAGTATTTAAAATAATATTTTTTGCTTCTTTTACTGAAATCATGAATTCAATTTATTCTGTATTTTAACTAGTATATCATCTCTATCATTAACTATAAAATCATATTCAGTATTTTGTTTTGTAATTATTTTAATTCCATTATCTATCAATTTCGCAGTTTTTCTTTTTTGTACTGAACTTATAATTGAATACTCAATATTGGTTTGCCCTTTCTGAATATTAAGAGAATGACTTTTGAAAATTAATCGCTGATTGGTTAAAAAGATTTTACCTCCCACACCTTCTACACCTCTAAATAAGTTTGCAAAAATCTCCTCTTCTATTTCTTCTTCATCTAATAACTCAGGTACAATATTATTTACTCTTTTCCCTAGCATTTTTTTCATAGCCCATGGAAATATCAAAACAAACAGAACACCAAAAAAGATTGCTTGGAAAATTATTGAGTTTATGTTTTGATTCCTATCAAATAGAAACAAAACTGCTCCATAAATAATAGCCGTAAAAAACATAGATGAAATTCTTTGTTTCCAGGTTAAATCAATTTTAAATTCTTTTTTTGTGTATTGCACTTTTTTGTTATTCATATCTCTTTTTCACATTAAATATTTGACCTATTTCCAACCAATAAATAATGTAACAATCCCGATTATAATGGCTAGAATAGCAGCAAATATTCCTTTCATAGATTTAGTCTCCTCAAAAATATTTCTATCCTTTTTTTGAACTTAAGTGCTACAAGCATTAAAATTAGTCCCCCAATTATGAACAAAAAACTAATAACCATAACTAACCTCCAATTGTACTCATACTTTCAGAAACATTACCTTTTTTACGATTTGCTTCTGCTATAAAACCATTTTCTGGTTTGTCTTTTACTAAAGATAAAAACAATTCTTTTAAATCGTCATTAGAAGCACCTTTTCTTATAAAATCGCGCAGATTAAAAACACCATCATCAAACAAACAATTTTTAAAAGTACCTGTAGATGTGATTCTAATTCTATTGCAATCGTTACAAATAGTTCTTGTAAAGGCAGGTATAATTCCGAAAGTTCCTAAATGATTATCTATTTTGTAATTTCTAGATGTAGACGATTTTTCTGACTGAATTTCATCTACAGAAAACACCGTTTTTACTTCATTTAAAATTTTATTGAAGGTCCAGTTTTCCTTCATGTCTCTCTGCCCTTTTCCATTAAAAGGCATTTCTTCTATAAAACGTACAGCAACATTTTTATCTCTTGTTAGTTTTACAAAATCGACAATTTCATCTGTATTAAAACCAGACTGAACAACAACATTTAGTTTAAGGTTCAGGCTACTTTGTTCTAATAATTCAAACGTTTTGTAAACTTCAGGAAACACATCTCTTCTTGTAATTTTTGCAAATTTATCTCTTTGCAAACTATCAATACTTAAATTGATGTTTTTTACTTTTTCTAGTTTCTCAATCTTATCAATATGATGAGAAATTAATGCTCCATTTGTAGTAATATTTATGGCATCTAACAAATCATTATAAGACAGCATCTCTAAAAAACCCACAAAGTCTTTACGCACAAAAGGCTCACCACCTGTTAAACGCACTTTATTTACGCCCAATTCTGTTAAAACACGAATTAAACGATACATTTCTTTAAACGTGAGTAGTTCTTGTCTTGGTACAATATCTATACCATGAGCAGGCATACAATATTGGCAACGCAAATTACAACGATCAGTAACTGCCAAACGCACATAATCCATTTGTCTACCAAAATTATCTACCAATTTGCTCATTTAATTAGGTAATTTTTTAGCGATTAAACCATAGATAAAAGCCCCTATTAATGCACCTAATAAAATTAGTAAAGCTGGTAAAAATTTGAAACCTAAAATTACAAATACAGGTGCTGCACAAGCCCCTGAAATACCCCAACCTAAACCAAATAATGTTCCTCCAAAAACGGTACTTATAACACCTTTCTTTTTTGGTTTGGGTACAATTTTGTTACCATTAATATCTTTTATTTTTCCGCTTTTAAAAAGTTGCATAATTATAGCAGAAATTACAACTGCACCACCAATAATTCCAAACATGTGAAATGATTGAAAGGTAAACATTTCGTAAAAACGATACCAAGAAATTGCTTGAGATTTGCTTAAAACTACTGCAAAGAAAACTCCTAAGAGTAAAAATTTAATATTCTTAATCATCTAAAAAAGTATTGGGATTATAAACCATGTTGCTATTATACCACCTATAAAAAAGCCAATTACAGCCAATAAAGAAGGTAATTGTAAACTACTTAAACCTGTAATTGCATGGCCAGAAGTACAACCACCTGCATAACGTGTTCCAAAACCAATTAAAACTCCAGAAAGTAGTAAAATCAGAAATCCTTTTAGGGAGAACACAACGTCATCGCTAAAAATTTCTGCAGGAAAATAACTTTCGCCAACATTGGCAAAACCTAAATCTGTTAACTCTTGAACAGTAGTTGGGTTTAAGTCTATTGTTTGATTTGGCACTAAAAAATAAGCTGATGTAAAACCACCAATCATTAAACCTACCATAAATAATAATGCAAAATCTCTCTGTTTCCAATCTTTCTTAAAATAATCTGATACTTTACCTGCACCAGCCATTGTACAAAGAGTTTCAAAATTGGTTGATGCTCCAAAGTTTTGCCCAAAATAAAAATAAAGAAATAGTGATAACGCTATTAATGGTCCACCAATAAACCAAGGCCAAGGTTGTAATAAAAAATCCATTTATAAATGAGTATTTAAATAATTCATAATATATTCTGTTGCTCCTAAATTATCTTCAATATACTTTTTGTTGATAGTACCAGTTAAGGTTCTATCATTTTTATCATCTCTTAAATGTATTAAGTTTTGTGTAAATTCTTTTTGATTTTGGATAGAAATACATCCACCAATTTCAACCAAATCTACAGCTTCTTTAAACTTGTCAAATTTATGACCAATAATTACAGGAATTCCGAAAGTTGCAGGTTCTAAAATATTATGCAAACCTGTTTTTAAACCTCCACCAACATAAGCCAAATCTGCTGCTGCATAAATTTTGGTTAAAATACCAATGGTGTCAATAATAAAAACTTGATATTCTTTTAAACCCGTATTGGCTTTATTAGAAAAAAGTACTGTTTTTTTAACAATAGAATTTTTAAGTTTTTGAATTGCTTCATCGTTAATATTATGTGGAGCAATTATAAATTTTTCGTTTTCTACTGAATCATTATTGATGTAATCAATTAATAACTCTTCATCTTCAGGCCATGTACTACCTGCGACTACTGTGTATTTATTATCTTTAAACTGACTGATGAAATCGAGTGAATTATCTTGTTGTAAAATTTTTGAAACACGATCAAACCTTGTATCACCAGCTACAGTTACATTTTCTAAGTTAATAGATGCTAGCAACTCTCTAGATATCTCATTTTGCATAAAAAAATGATGAAAAGCTTGCAATGAATTTCGCATAAAGCTACCATAACTTTTAAAGAACAACTGATTTTCTCTTAATATTCCTGATACTAATAATGTAGGAATTTCTTTACTTTTTAATTCATAAAGAAAATTTGGCCAAAACTCATACTTTACAAAAATGGCCATTTTAGGATTTACAATTTCTAAAAACTGCTGGGCATTTTTCTTAGAATCTAAAGGTAAATAGCAAATTACATCTGCTAGTTTGTAATTTTTTCGAATTTCATAGCCTGAAGGAGAAAAAAAAGTAACTAAAATTTTATAACTATTAAGTGTTTGTTTTAATTCTTCTATGATTGGTCTTGCTTGCTCAAACTCGCCCAAAGAAGCTACATGAAACCAAATTGTTTTATGATTTTTTAAAACAGCAATTTTAGAGAATGTTTCTTTTCTACCCTCTACAAAAAGTTTTAATTTTTTATTGAAGTTTGCTAAAAATATCAAAAGATATTTAGAAAGAGAAACAAGCACACAGTATACATTCTTCATGACATGTAAAAATACAAAATACTGCTAAGTGTTGGTAAACTATTTAATACATAAAAAAAGCCCAAACATTAACTGTTTGAGCTTTTTAATAATTTTTGAGCTTAATTTCTTATGCTTCAAACGGAGTAACAGATACATAAGATCTATTATCTCTTTTCTTTTGAAACTCAACAATTCCGTCAACTTTTGCATGTAAAGTATGATCTTTACCCATGTAAACGTTTTCACCTGGATTGTGAGTTGTTCCTCTTTGACGAACGATAATATTTCCTGCTATTGCAGCTTGTCCTCCAAAGATTTTTACACCAAGTCGTTTCGATTCTGATTCTCTACCATTCTTCGAACTACCTACTCCTTTTTTATGTGCCATGATGTTATGGTTTTAAAATTGAAATTTTTATTTAGTTAAAGCATCAATTAATTCTGCCTTTTTTAAAGAAGTATATCCTTTAATACCAGCTTCTTTGGCTGCAGCTTTTAATTCTGCAACTGTCATAGAACTAAAATCTTTTACTGCTTTAGTTTCTTCTTTAGTTTCAACCTCTTTTACATCAGCTTTTTTAGTTGTTGCTTTTTTGGTTGTTGCCTTCTTTGAACCAGATGCAGAAATTGATTCAATTTGAATCTCACTAAAAGACTGTCTGTGTCCATTTTTCTTTCTGTAACCTTTTCTTCTTTTCTTTTTGAAGACAATTACTTTATCACCTTTAAGATGACTTAAAATTTGAGCAGTTACTGATGCTCCTTCTATAGCTGGGGCGCCAATAGTTACATTACCTGATTCGTCTAGTAAAAGTACATTATCAAAAGTTACTTTTGATCCTTCCTCTCCTTGTAAACGATGAACGTATACTTTTTGGTCTTTTGCTACTTTAAACTGCTGCCCTGCTATCTCTACGATTGCGTACATACTATTTGTTTTGCGTATTTATACTTGTTTATTGCATTTAACTTACTGAAAATGCGGATGCAAATATACATATTTTTTATAAATCAACAACAAAGAATACTATTATAAAGAAATGTTACACAATCCTTTCATTTCTTTATGTTTTTAAGTTAAGCTTTGTTATTTTTGATAAATGACAAAAAAGATGTTTTTTGTAACATATTCAAAAAATAACGTCAAATAACAATGTAAATTATTAATTAAATAAAAAATCCAATGAAGAAAAGTATTTTATCTCTTACTTCTGCTGTATTATTTGCGTTTTCTATGAACGCTCAGCAAGTAGAATTTGAAGAGTATGATTTAAGTAATGGAATGCATGTAATATTGCATCAAGACTCTTCAGCACCTGTTGTTGTAACGTCTGTAATGTATCATGTAGGTGCAAAAGATGAGCAACCTGGAAGAACAGGAATGGCTCACTTTTTTGAACACCTATTATTTGAAGGAACAGAAAACATAAAAAAAGGGGAATGGTTTAAAATGGTTTCTTCTAATGGAGGTAGAAATAATGCCAACACTACAGATGACAGAACGTATTATTATGAAATCTTTCCTTCTAACAAATTAGAGTTAGGTTTATGGATGGAGTCAGAGCGTTTATTACACCCAATTATTGGTCAAGATGGTGTAGATACACAGAATGAAGTAGTAAAAGAAGAAAAAAGATTACGAGTAGACAACCAACCTTATTCTAAATTTTTAGAGTATGTAAAGCAAAACATCTTTAAAAAGCATCCTTATAAAGGAACTACAATTGGTAAAATGGAAGATTTAGATGCTGCAACTTTAGAAGAGTTCTTAGCATTTAACAAAAAATTCTATGTACCTAATAATGCAACTTTAGTTGTAGCCGGTGATATTGATAAAACTGCTGCAAAAAAAATGATTGAGGATTATTTTGGCCCAATCCCTAGAGGAGAAGAAATTACTAGAAGTTTTGCAAAAGAAGATCCAATTACTGAGGCTATAACAGCAAAAGGGTATGATGCAAACATTCAAATACCTGCAATTATGGCTGCTTATAGAACTCCGTCTATGAAAACAAGAGACTCTAGAGTTTTAGACATGATTTCATCTTACCTAAGTACTGGTAGAAGCTCTGTGTTATATAAAAAATTAGTAGATGAAAAAAAGATGGCACTACAAGCTGGCGCAATTAATGCTAGCCAGGAAGACTATGGTACTTATATTTTATTTGGGCTACCACAAGGTGATACAGAATTAAAAGATATTATTGCAGAAGTAGATGTAGAGATTGTAAAAATGCAAACTGAATTAATTTCAGAGAAAGATTTTCAGAAATTACAAAATCAATTCGAAAACAACTTTGTAAATTCAAACTCAAGTGTAGAAGGTATAGCTAACTCATTAGCGCGTTACAATGTTTTATATGGAGATACTAATTTAATCAATACAGAGATTGATATTTTCAGATCAATTACTAGAGAAGAAATTAGAGATGTTGCTAAAAAATATCTAAACCCAAATCAAAGATTACTTTTAGAATATTTACCAGAAGCAAAATAATAACCTCGAAGTTCGTTTAAAAATAAGATATAAATTATGAAAACAAAAATAGCATCGTTAATAGCGCTATTTCTTACAACAGTAGCTATTAATGCACAAATAGATAGAAGTACAATGCCTAAACCAGGGCCAGATCCTGTAGTGAAATTAGGCAAGCCTATTAAATTTACTTTAGATAATGGCTTAAAAGTAATTATGGTAGAAAACCATAAATTACCAAGAGTTTCTGCTAACTTATCTATAGATAACAAGCCTTATTTAGAAGGAGATATTGCAGGGGTTTCTGGAATGATGGGAAGCTTATTAGGTAGAGGAACAAAGTCTATCTCTAAAGATGATTTTAACGAAAAAGTAGATTTTTACGGAGCTAACATTAGCTTTTTTAGTTCAGGTGCTTTTGGTTCATCTTTAACAAAATACTTTCCAGAAATCTTAGGATTAATGGCAGATGGAATGCAAAATCCAGTATTTTCTAAAGAAGAATTTGATAAAGAATTACAAGTAACTTTAGACAACTTAAAGTCTAACGAAAAAAGCGTTACCTCTGCTGCAAGAAGAGTTGAAAACGTTTTAACGTATGGTAGAAATCATCCTTTTGGTGAATTTACATCAAAAGAAAGTGTTGAAAAAATTACATTAGAAAATGTAATTAACAACTACAACACCTACTATAAACCTAACAATGCTTACTTAGTAATTGAAGGAGATATAGATCCTAAAGCAACAAAAGCTTTAGTAAAAGATTTATTTTCTGGGTGGCAAAAAGGAGAAATCCCTACTTACGAAATTCCAGAAACTAAAAATGTTTCAAATACTGAAATTAATTTTATAAACATGGATAATGCAGTTCAATCAGAAATTGCAATTATTAACAATGTAGATTTAACTTTAGGTGATGATGATTATTATGCTGCACTTTTAGCAAACAACATTTTAGGTGGTGGTGGTACTGCTCGTTTATTTATGAACTTAAGAGAAGATAAAGGATACACTTATGGTTCTTATTCTAGCTTAAGACAAAATAGATATGCAGGTACTTTTAGAGCTACAGCAAGTGTTAGAAACATGGTAACAGATAGTTCTGTTGTTGAATTACAAAAAGAAATTAATAAAATGCGATACAAAAAAGTATCTGCAGAAGAATTGGAAAACTCTAAAGAAGAATATATTGGAGGTTTTGTAATGGATGTTCAAAAACCAAGAACAGTAGCTAATTTCGCTTTAAATATTGAGCGTTACAACTTACCAGAAGATTTTTATGAGAACTATATTAAAAATATTAAAGCAGTAACATTAGATGATGTACAAAATGCAGCTATTAAATATTTTAGAGGAGACCAAGCAAGAATTGTAATTACTGGTAAAGGTATTGATGTTCTTAAGAACTTAGAAAATACAGATTATGTAATTAAGTATTTTGACAAAGAAGGTAACCCAACTGTAAAGCCACCTATGACTTTACCAATTCCTGCAGGAATGACTGCTGAAAATGTAGTAGAGAAATACATTAAAGCTATTGGAGGTAAAGATAAAGTGGATGCTATAAAAACTACCATGATTGTTTCTAACGCTACAATTCAAGGTACACCTTTAGTGATGACAATGAAATCATCTGCACCAAATAAAACATTACAAGAAATTGCTGTTATGGGTAACGTAATGCAAAAATCTGTTTTTAACGGAGAAACTGGTTACCAATCTGCAAGAGGTCAAAAGATGGATATGCAACAAGTTCAAATAGATGAAGCCAAAGCTAACTTGGTTCCATTTTCAGATATGGCATACAAAAAAGGTACTTTAGATAGAATTGAACCAATAGATGGTGTAAACTATTATGTAGTGCAGTTTAATGATACTGAAGTTTTCTATGATATGAAAACTGGCTTAAAAGCAAAAGAAGTAAAAACTGTAAAAACTCCAGATGGTAAAGAAGTAAAAGTACCAACTACATTTGGCAACTATAAAGCTGTTAACGGAGTTTTATTTCCTTATGCAGTAGGGATTAAATCTGGACCTATGGATTTAAACTTTGAAGTAAAAGAAATTAAAGTAAATGAAGGCGTTACAGACGCTGATTTTGAATAAATCTTTTTAATACATTTTTTAAAAGAGTCAAAGTTGTAAACTTTGACTCTTTTTTATTTAGATCTGTTTAGTAAATAAATGCCTAATAAAATAATTAAACCTCCTAATAACTGAACAACACTTAACTCTTCACCATCTAAAATACCCCAAAAAACTGCGACTATTGGTATTAAATAAGTTACTGAAGAAGCAAAAATTGGTGATGCCAAATGCACCATTTTATTATAAAAAACTTTTGCTATTCCTGTTCCAAAAATTGCCAAAACTGCTACATAACACAAAGCACTTGTTTTAGCCTCTGTAAATTCTACTGTTTCAAAAAAATCAGAAAAATACAATACTATAAAGGCTGGTATTACCAATAACAAAAAATTACCTGTTACAATACTTAGAGCGCTTACATCACTCAAATGTTTTTTTACCAGATTCACATTCAAAGCATAACCTATAGAAGCTATTACTACTAATAACGTAAACCAATAATTTTGATTAGGATTTAAATCTGCACCTTTAACAATAAGTACAATTGTACCAATTAAACCTATTACAATACCTAGCAATTGTTCTTTTTTAAATTTTAAACCAAAAGCTAAAACTCCAAAAATAAAAGTATTGAAAGGTGTTAAAGAATTTAGAATAGAAGCAATTGAACTATCTATACCATTTACAGCAAAAGCGAATAAGAATACAGGAAAAAAAGTACCTAATAAAGCTGTATAAACAATATACTTATAATGTTTTCTTTTAATTTGCTTTAAGCTTTTAAAGCCAAATGCTAATAAAAACACACCAGCAATAAGCATTCTTAAAGCACCAACTTGTACAGGCGTTAAATCTATTAACGCTTTTTTCATTAAGATAAAGGAGCTACCCCAAACAAATGATAATAAAAGAAGATACAACCATTTCTGTTGTTGATTATTCATAAGCTTGGTTAAATTTTTCACAAAAGTCTAACAATTATTTAGATACCACTTTAAATATTGATAAATTTGTGCAATTATTTAATAATAGATTCTAATGAAAGTTCAAAAAATAATTTATTCGATTGCACTTGCTTGTTTTCTTTTAGTAGGATGTGCCAAAGAAGTTCAAAAAGAAAATGTGTCTTTAGCCATTTCTGGAATGACCTGCGAAATTGGTTGTGCAAAAACAATACAATCTAAACTCTCTAAAAAAGAAGGTGTTTTAGATGCAAAAGTTGTTTTTAAAGATAGCATTGCAAACATAGAGTTTGATGCAAATACTACTTCTAAAAAAGAGCTTATTGCATTTGTAGACGGAATTGCTGGAGGAGAACTATATAAAGCTTCTGAATCTTCTACAATCAAATCTAAACCTTCTGCTAAAAAGCACGAATGTTCTGCAGATTGTAAAGAGAAATGCGAAATGAGTGAGAATAAAATGGAATGTAAAGAAGATTGTGAAATGGCTTGTTGTAAAGACAAAAAAGTATAAATTACAATTTCGTAAACATAAAAAAAGCAGGCCTATAGCCTGCTTTTTTTTATTATGTGAGTATCCGATTAAGATCTTGTCCAACCTGCACCCCAAGTTGCATAGTCTGTTCCTGTTGCTCCTGCATCTACAGTTAAGAAATCTGCTTCTGTAAAAGTTTCACCAGTATCGTTTTTCAAGTTAACTGTAACATCTGAAAAGATTACAGAGTTAACATTTAAATCTCCACTTAAAACACCAGCTCCTGTTGGGTTATCTCCTTGGTCTCCATCTAAATCAAAACCTTCTGCAAAACCTTCTAATTTAACATTAGTAAAGATACCTTGAGTACCAGCTCTTAAACGAATAGCTTCGTTACCAGTTCCTGAACCTAAACCTACAATAGTTAAGTTAGTAACAGTTGGCTTAGAAAAGTATAAAGGGTTAGAGTTGTTACCTACATCTGTATTGTAACCATCTGCTTCTATACCTTTATCATGACTTACACCATGCTTTATATAAGCATCTGTAATAGTACCTGTATAACCTTCTGTCCAGTCAATTGAATCATCTTGTGAGTTTACAACAGATAAATAAGAAACATTAACTGTACCCCCAAAAAACTCTACACCATCATCAGAACCTTGAAACATTTGGATGTATTCTACAACAGTTCCACTTCCTACACCATAAAAAGAAAAACCATTATTTTCTGATTGACCTGATGCTTTACCTCCAGAATATTCCACTCTTACATAACGTAAAATTCCTGAGTTGTCATCAGCTTCAGAACCTCCATAAGATAAGTTTCCAATTTCTGAAATTGCAGTTGCACTTCCAGTTATTGAATTCACAGGTGCTTTACCTAATAAAATTAAACCACCCCAATCACCAGCATTTGGTGTATTTGCATCAGAAGTAAAAATAATTGGCTGAGAAGAAGTACCTTCTGCAATGATTTTACCTCCTTGAGCTACTGCTAAATAAACGTCTGCACCAGTTGCAGCTGCTTCAATTACCATTCCTGCAGGAATTGTTAAAGTAACACCGTCTTCGATAACTGTTGGCCCTGTTAATTTATACTCTTTTGTACTATCTAAAGTTAAATCTGAAGTTATACTTCCAGATAAACTTACAAATTGACCTTGATTTCCAGAATTATCTCCACCATTATCTGGAAGATTAATTACGATGTCTGAAGTACCATCTTCTCCACAAGAAATGAAAAGAGTTGCAGAAATAACCATTGCTAATAAAATTTTGTTTTTCATTTTTTAAAGTTTAAGTTTTTAATTAAAATTTATAATTGAAGCCTAAGCTGATGTTGCTACCTCTTTTGTAACCAGATAAAACAATATCTCCTAAAGGTGTACCTTCTCTAACTCTTTCTATTGAAGGGTCTAAAAGGTTACTTGCACTAAAGTTAATTTCAATATTTTCGCCAATATTATTTTTCCAAACGAAATCTAAAGTCGGTACAGATTTTTCTACAATATTACCAATCTGTCCAGATCCTAATGCATCTATTCTGTCAGCAAAATAAGAGAATACTAAAGTGACTGTTGGTTTATAATTTTCCCATTTTGTAGGGCTGTAGTTCAAGTTTGCATTTACTAAAATTGGAGATGCTCCTTGTAATTGGTCTGTAGCTCTATTAAATGAAGTTGAAAAAGATTGTCCATTAACATTTGCATATAAATCTTGTTCTGTATGCATATATGTTAAGTTGAAACCTGCAGAGAGCTGTGCATTATCATCTTCATCTGTAATTAAGTTCTTTCTAGCTTCTAATTCTAAACCTAAAATAGTTGCTTTGTTTCCTGTTCTAAAATAACGTTGTACACCAGTTGCATCACTAGCAATTACTAAGTTTACAGGATTATTAATTTGTTTACCAAAAGCACTTAAAGACAATACCTCCCCTCTATTGATAAACCATTCATATTTTAAGTCGATATTAAATACATCAGAAAATGTTGGGTTATCTAATAAATCTGGATTACCACCAATTCTTTGTGTTACGCCTTCGTAAACAAATGGTGCAACTTCTTTAAATTCTGGTACAGAAACTGTTTTACTAAAAGTGAAACGTAGATTCTGAGTATCGTTTAAAGCGTATTTTACATTTAATGAAGGCAACCAAAATACTTCCTCTGCTTTTCTAAATTTAGGATCATTAGGGTTGATGTTAATTACATCATAACTAATTTCTTGTTTAAAAGATTCTAATCTAATACCAGGTACTACTGTTAATTTTTTATTTACATTAACCACACCATTTATAGATGCACCATAAACATTAAGTGTTCCTGAATATGTATTTTCATTCAAACCTGGTAGGTTAGTTGTACCATAACTTGGATCTATTGCTTTAAATACTTCTGTATTATAAACAACACCAAAATTTTGAATGTTAATGATATCATCTATCCTGTTAGGATCTACAACTTGTACATGAGGAGTTAAGAAATCGTATCCATAACGTATGTTTTCAAAACCGCGCGTTTTTCTACGTCCACTAAAACCATAGTTTAAGCTAAAGTTATCTGAAATAGTTTGTTCTAAATTAAGTCTACTATTAAATTCTGAATCAATAATTTTTTGAAAATATCTTTGGTTATCAAACACAATATTGTTGTAGAAAGATGCATTTGTTGTAGGATCATCATCTAACGAAAATTGATAATTCTCTAAACTCATTCTTCTTCTGTCTGGCTCATGAGAGAAAACATTGTTAAAACCAATTCCCCAAGTTAATTTAAACTCTGGATCTTCATCTGTAGCATTATAAAAATCATGCTCACCTGTAAGTTGATTTACAAAAATTAAATCTTGATTAAACTGAACGTTTAATTGAAAGAAACCTTGGTCTGTATCTAAAATAGCATCTCTATTTTCTCCTAAACCATTTACACCAAAATAACCAACTTGATCTGATGAACTGTTTAAGAAGATAGAAGTGTATTTTATTTGATGATCATCATTTATTTTATAAAGTGCATTACCCATTACAGTTGTAGCTGTAGTATATTCGTACTCTTGAGCAGTTGGGTATCTTACCTTAAACACATTTGTAAAGTCTACTGCTGGCCCTTCTCTATATTCATAACCGTTTTGAAAAGATGCTGTAGCATATAAACTTAAACGAGAATCGTCTCCAAAATCGAAAGACTTACCACCACTTAAACCTATGTTTAAGTTAATTGGCTCACCTCCATTTTCTGGATCTATACCATGAGATAAAACCTGTGCAAATGGTTTGTGCTCATACCTTCTATAAAAACCAACGTGACCTGATCCTTTTGTTTTCTTAAAATCTTCTCCAGTAGCTCTCGTGTTAACTACTGTACCTACAGAAACATCGAAAAAACCATCTCCTTTGTATTCTTTAGATACAATATTCACATTACCTGCAGCAAAATCTCCATAAAATTCTGGTGAATATGCTTTACTAATAGAAACACTTTGTATTACTTCTGATTGAAATAAGTTTAAATCGATGTTCTTTTTGTTAACATCGTTAGAAGGTAAAGACAAACCATTCACTGTTGTATTTAAATATCTATCTCCTAAACCACGAACATAAACGTTACTAGAACCTTCTTGTTTAGAAACACCAGATATTTTTGATACTGCACCTGCAGCATCACTTACTCCTTGTTTTGCTAACTCTTGAGAACCAATACTTTCTTTTATTACTGTGGCTTTCTTTTGCTCTAATAATAAAGCATTAGCATTATCTTTTTTAGTTGTTGCTCTAATTACTACATCATCTAAAGCAACTCCCTCTTCTGCAGACATTACTTGATTAATAGTTACTGTTTCATTTGCTGCTATTGTAAAAGGTTTTTCTACAGCTTTATATCCTAAAAAACTAAAAACCACAATGTGACTACCTGCAGGAACAGATAATGTATAGTTCCCATCAAAATCTGTTGTAGTACCAATAGTAGTTCCTTTAATTATAACATTTGCAAAAGGTAATGGTTCATTATTAGTTTCTTTATCTCTTATCAAACCTCTTATAGCTCCTTTTTCTTGAGCCGTTAAAAACTGACTTAGAATGAGTAATACAATACATAAATTTTTCTTCATTTTTAAATGCGTAATTTTCATTACAAATCTATGCTTGAGTTTGTAAAGCGAATGTTAGTTCTAAATTATACTTATATTATAGAAACAATAAATTAAGGTTAAGATATAAGGGTTTATTAACAGTTATTTAATTTTTAAAACACCTTAAGTTTAAATTGGTAATACATATTTGTATTGATGTTATTAAGATCAATTGTCATTTTAATTTATTAGTTTTTGCCAACTATTTTAAATGACTAACTGCCTTAGGCCAAGGCAGTTTTTTTATTTATTAATATTGCTATAACATTAACTTAACATAGTTGTTAGTTATTTGCAGCGACAAAAACTAATAATTATGAAATTAAAATCATTACTTATAACTATAAGTATGGTCGTTTTTATGAGTGTTAATGCTCAGA
>Ga0233438_10000324_pt1 | contig 63362 bp, 61 predicted proteins | sample SI_123_September_FD_182720 | JGI IMG/M metagenome (GOLD analysis project Ga0233438, IMG submission 182720) | Seawater microbial communities from Saanich Inlet, British Columbia, Canada - SI_123_September2016_10_MG | ecosystem: Environmental > Aquatic > Marine > Inlet | place: Canada: British...
AACACTGCCATAATCTAATATTAGTTTTATAGCAGTGTTTGAATACTTTTCGTCTATCCATTCAGAATCCTTTCCAATATAAAAATGAACATCTGCATGCTTGTTCGTCCAGTCTATATATGTTATTCCAGTTACACCGATAACTTCATCAAGATCTAAGTCAATAATAACAAACATATCGAACCTATTATCTTTGATCATATTGAAATACCAATCTTTTATTTGAGTCATAGAAAATTCTCTATATTCTCTAAAATATTGTCTTAAACCTTCATCATTTCTGTATTTTTGGATTATTGGTAAATCTTCTATTTCAATTGCTCTAATACCTAAGTTTTCTAATATTACCATATTATATCCTCCTTTCTTATATAATCACCATTATCTTTACTTCTTGATAGTTTTTTACCAATAATTTGACTAGAATCATTAACTGAAATTGCATCTTTAGGACATGGCCTCTGAAATTCAATGTCTTCTAGGTTTATAAATTCTCCTTCTTGTTTGGTTAATACTAAACGAATAGCTCTTCTTTGTAATATAACAGTCTCCCTTTCATTGTCTTCTACTTTTTTCACACTACTACCCATTGCATTCTCAAGCAGACGAGTATCATCTACCATTTTCCTCCACGAGGTTGGATCCATAGAAAATGGGTGATCTGGTCCTTTTCTTTTAGTATCATCTGTGAAATGTTTTTCTATAACTTTTGTCCCTAAAGCAACAGACCCCAAAACTGTAACTCCTCCATGAGTATGATCACTTAATCCTAAGATGAGATCAGGGAATAATGTTTTATAAGTTTTTAATACATTCAAATTAATATATTTAAAGTTTTCGTCTTTTCCAGTATAATTTGTGTTACACTGCATTAAAATAACATTCTTATTAATAGAAGTTAATATGTTTACAGCGTTAATAACTTCTTGCATAGTTGAAGCCCCTGTAGCAAACAAAACGGGTTTATTTGTATTTGCTATTTTTTTAAGCATGGCGTACCATGCAACATCTCCAGATCCAATTTTGAATGCTGGCACAAAATCATCTATATAATCTACAGTATCTAGATCGTAGGGAGTGGTAAAAAATGTAATGTCTAACTGATTACAGTAATCTTTTAATTTATCAGTCCATGACCTTGGGACTTCAGCATCTTTATATACCTCAAAAATAGACTTGTCCCATTTCGATTGATGACTGAATTTTCCTCCTAAATTTTTAAATCCATAATCACTAACATATTTTTTTACATCATGGTGTTGAAATTTAACAGCATCAGCTCCAGAATCCTTAGCTAATTTTATCAATGATTTAGCTCTTTCAATATCTCCATCATGATTTGCTGCTATATCTGCTATAAAGTATGCAGGATGGTTCTCACCAATTATATGCTTTCCAATTTTAATATCTTTTTTCATTAGCATTATTTTTTATTCATTTTTTTGTAAAGATATTATTCCATCTAAGAGTTCATATTTAAAAAATTTACCACTTAAAGGTACAGAAAGATCCAAAAACACATCTTTTTTAATGGGAAAAATCAAATTAGGATCCAAGTCGAGGTTTAAAGCTAGTATTTTTAGAAAATCGTATTTTGAAATTATTGATTTAGAACCAACATTTATAATTCCAGTTAAATCGTTTAGTTTCTTCAAAATTAAAGTACTTAATTGTTCTGTGCTTACGGGGTTAAAAACGCAATTTGAATAACCGTTAATTTTATTTCCATTAATTAATTCATTTTTTGCCCATTTAATCAAACCTCCATCACCATAAATATTAGTCCTAATTATTAGATTGCTTTTTTTTTTTATTACTTTGGCTTCACCCATTAGTTTTGTTTTGTAATAAACACTATCATAATTTTTACCCTGAGCAGAAATAAAAATTAACTTTTTAGAATATTTATTAAATATGTCAACTACATTACAATGAAGATTCTTTGCTTTTAAAGGATTATCTTCATTATATTTTAAATTTGTGTAGGCAGCAGTGTGAATGATTATATCAAATGATTTTTCTTTTAAATAATTTTCTAATAATTTAAAATTTGTCAAATCTAACTTTGCTTTTCCTTCTAAAGCTGTTGCTTCTTTAAAATGTTTTTTTAGTTCACTTCCAAGCATTCCATTACCACCTGTTATTAGAATTTTCGACATAGATTTTAATTATTTATGTGCTTGTAGGAATTTATATTTTAATTCGGCTAGTTTCCAATCTATATCGTTATCAATATCTTGCCCCTCTAGTTCTGATAAAATTATACTTCCAGAATTATTTGTGATTAGTTGTTTTTTTCTCAAAGATATTTTTGTGTTCATCCAATAAAATTGTCCTGCATCATGATAAATTTTCTCTAAATCTTGAGACCGTGTTATACTATATTCCGGATAAATAAAGTTTACATTATTACCTTTCATTTTTAGACTCCTTTGAAAAGGATAACTAAATGGGATTATTGGCAAAACACTATCAAACTTTTTGTCTATTAATTTATTAAAGCTAAGCTTAAGATTAGCTAAAGAAATAAATGGAGCGCACGCATATATACAACACGTGTAATCAAATATTTCTTTTCTATTTTTAAATTCTTCTAATACTTCTTCTATAACATCAAAAGTGGTTGCAAAATCATTGGAAGATTTTTCTGAGCGAAGAAACGGTACAACTGCACCATATTTCAAAGCTAATTTTGCAATATTTTCATCATCAGTTGAAACCATGACTTTGTCAAATAAATTTGAATTTATTGCTGCTTCAATAGAATATGCAATAATTGGTTTACCACAAAATTCTTTTATATTCTTTTTAGGAATTCTTTTACTACCCCCTCGAGCTAAAATTATCGCAATTCTTTTCATTTTTCTATTAAAAACCAAGTAATGTCATCTTCAGGGAATGCAATATCACCTTTATATATAAATCCATAATCAATTAATTTTGTGTCAGGGAATTTTTTCAAGAAATCTCCAGCAAAATCTCTTTTAAAAAGTTTATTTTCATGCCCTCTATATTTAATCGAAACAGGTGTTGGATTGTAATATTCAGCTATTAAAATAAATCTTTTACTAGATTTATATAATTTATCATATACCAAATCAAGCATTTCTGGATTAACATGAATTAATACGGTCTTAATTAGTGATAAATCCTTTTGTGATTTATTTGAGTATTCAAAAATTGAACCGTTAAAAACATTTTCATGCCCTATAAATGTTGCCAATTCCTCTGATGCTTTTTTATTTATTTCAACGCCACTCATTTTAAGATTAGGATACAATAATTTCAAAGCTTTTAAATTCATTCCGATATTAGCGCCAAATTCAATACAAGAATCTATTCTGCCTGACTGATTTAAAGCTTTAGTAAAAAAATTTATATTTGATGCAAGTAATTGTGAACTGTTATTCCTTTGAATATAATTATTTCCAAACTCTCCTTCCCAAAATTTTTCTTGTTCTGTTTTATACATGACTTTTTTAAAAAATTAATTAAAATATTTAATTTTATTTATGTGATTACAAGTTCTTAGTAATCTTCTTTATTCCAAAAGGAATAATATTAGGCTCCACTTAAATCTATTTACACAAATATAATTATAAATATTTCTATTGTTTGATTAAACCAATATATTCTAATATTGTTTCAAAAGCAATTTGATGGCCTTTACAACTCCAATGAGAATCATTTTCACTATACGTATATTGAGCTCCTTTTAAATTCAACTCAATAAAACTTAAGTTTAGTTGATTGAAGAGTTCTTTATAATCATTCCCTCCTCTAAAAACAAAAAGACAATCGTTAAGATCATAATTTTGATTTGAAACTCTAATTAGCTTATCTACAAGAATAGAGGTTTCATTGTTTAAATGATTAACTTTTATTGATTGAGTAGTTATGATTGCCTTTTGAGATTTTAAGTATTTTAAATATAAGTAGTAAAGAGTTTTATAGTTGTAAAGAAACTTTTTAATATATTTAGCTTTAATTTTTCCTAAGCTTAGCTGCGAAGTTTTTAAAGAAATTTGAACTCTATCATTTAATTTATTGATTTCTTGAATTGATTCTTCAAAGTCAGAGTTATCGATAATAAAAATTGAAATTTTAGGGTTTACTTCTGATTTATATTTAGAGTAGAATTCAAGGCTTTCTACAAAGGTAATACCAGAGCGACCTATTTCAAAAACATCATATCCATTTTTTTTAAATAAACTAGATTGCCTACATTCAAAAGGGTTCATTATATTTTCAACAAAGGAGTCTCCAATAATTAATACTTGATTTTCACCTTTCACTTCGTCGTGACCTAAAAACCCACTACTATTAACCCTCCACTTGTGGCCATTAGATTTACCTTCTTGATTTTTTTGAAAGACCTGTAATCCATTTTCATCTAAATCTCTTTGAGGTACGTCATTAGTTAATGTGAAAAGTCTAACAACAATTTCAAATAGTATTAAGACTACAATTGAATACTTAATTATTTTGATTATGAATCTTTTCATTTTAGAATTGAAAATATATAAAGTCAGCTCTAGTTTCTTTAAAAAATAAAAGAACAATTGAAATAATAAATAGAATAAACAAAGAGTTATTTGCTAATTTATTTTTTGTAAAAATTATATCTCTTTCATTAGTTCGAATCATATAATCTAAGGTGGTCAAAAGAATTATATATAACAAACCGGAAGCCTTACTTAAATTAATGTCAAAATCAAAAATCATTTTGTACAAAAAAATAAATGAATCTTCAAGGGTATCACTTCTAAAGAACACCCATCCAATTGTTACAACAATAAATGTTTTTCCAATTTGGATAATCTCTTTAGGTTTTGGCAATAAAGTATTTTCTGCAATTATTGAAGCAGTATATTTTCTATTTGTATTAAAGATAAAAGAGGGTAGGAAAAACATAGAGTGAAATAGCCCCCAAAAAACAAAGTTCCAATTCGCCCCATGCCAAAAACCACTGACAAGAAAAATTATAAAGATGTTTCTAATTGACATCCATTTTCCTTTTTGAGATCCTCCTAGTGGTATGTATAGATAATCTCTAAACCAAGTAGATAGAGAGATGTGCCATCTTCTCCAAAACTCACCTATATTTCTTGAGAAGTATGGAAATTTAAAGTTAGACATTAGTTCAAATCCAAAAAGCTTAGATGTTCCAATAGCGATGTCTGAGTAACCACTAAAATCACAATAGATTTGGAAGGCAAAGTAAATAGCTCCTAGCCATAGAGTTCCTCCTCCCAATTCTTGATAATTTCCAAAGATATCATTTACTACAGGTGCTAATGAATCTGCGATTACTACCTTTTTAAACATTCCCCAAAGGATTAATCTAAGTCCTTGAACCCCTTGCTCGTATTTAAATACTCTTTTCTTAAAAATTTGCGGGAGTAGATTGGAGGCTCTTTCAATAGGTCCTGCAACTAACTGAGGGAAGAATGAAACAAAGGAAGCGAATGAAATAAAATCTTTAGTTGGTTTTAATTTCCCCTTATAAATGTCAATAGTATAGGACATAGTTTGGAAAGTGTAGAACGATATTCCTACAGGTAGAATAATATTCAAGGTCCAAACGCTCTTAATGACATATCCAAAAGAACTAAATAAATCAATCCAGGAATCAACAAAAAAGTTATAATATTTAAAGAAACCTAAAACACTTAAATTAAATAAAACGGAACACCAGAGGAGTATTTTTTGTTTTTCTAAATCTTGATTTGGGATGCTTAATCCAATAAAAAAATCCACAATCGTTGAGAGAAGAATCAAAGACAAAAACCTGTAATCCCACCAACCATAAAATACATATGAACTTATAAGAATTAAAAGATTTTGATACTTAAGCTTTTTATTAAATACAAACCAGTACAAAACAAATACTATTGGAAGAAACAATAAAAATTGAATTGAATTAAACAGCATTTAATAATTTAAGTTATTTTTAATGATCATATTTATATAAATTTAAAAAATAAAATCGTGGTTTTTAACCAAACTTTTTAAAAACCTTAATGTAATTCATTTTTCAAAGCGGCACAGTTTGATGTAATTTTGAAATATGCAATTTAATACAGAAATAGCCAAGATAGCAGGGAAAAAAATATAAAAGAGATCTGTCAAAAGTATTAAACCAATTTATTAAAGAAAAAGTTGAAATTCTTTATGAAAGTAATTCATGTTATTCCTACACTACAAAATGGAGGTGCTGAAAATGTTCTTTTAAGAATTGTAAAAGAATTTGATTTAGATAGTAATAAACAAATTGTAATTACAACAAAAGGAGCAGATTCAGATTTTAACTGCAAGAGTGTTAAAAAATACTGTAAAGTAGTACACTATAAATTGCATCCGGAGGAAGTAAGGAAAGTTTTTAAAGAGCATCCTGAAGCTAAAATTCTAGCTTGGATGTATGGAGCAATTTATTTTGCTCATCTGTGGAAAATAAAATTTAACACTACAAATTCAATTATTTGGAACATCCGTCATTCAAATTTTGGACCAAATCAATGGTATCAAAAAATAATGTTACATCTTTTTGGAATAGCATCCAATGTTCTAAAAAATAAAGTTATTTATTGCTCCTACAAATCTAAAGAAGTTCACGAAAAAGCGTTTTTCAAAAAGAAAAGTTCAATTGTAATTGTTAACCGATTAGCAAAAAGACCACTGGATAAAAATCTTAATAAATTAGTCGAAAACAAAAAACCATACTTTTTGTTTGTAGGCCGGTTTAATCCTCAAAAAGGCCCTGAAAACCTTAGAAATATTTCCAAAAAAATTATTGAAACTAATTCTAGTATTGAAATTTGGATCGCCGGAACAGGATGGGATTTAAATTTTTTCCCCAAAAACATTCAATCAAATATAAAATTACTTGGCCCCAGAGAGGATGTTTATGCATTATACACACATGCTGTTGGTTACCTTTTCACTTCAACTTTTGGAGAGGGGTATCCTAATGTTTTGGCAGAGGCATCTGCTACAGGACTTCCAATTATTGCATTTGATGCTGGAGATTCTAAAAGAATCTTAGAAAAGTATGATTATGGTTTTATTGTAAATAACAATCAGCAATTTGCAGAAAAAACACTTTGGTTATTACAAAACCCTATCACTAAAGGAGCAAGATCCAAAAGTGCACAAAGTCAGCTAAGGCAGTTAGATTTTTCGATTACTGTAAATGAGTATAAAGAGTTTATTGCGCTCTAAGATTTACTATCTTTACTAGGTGAAAAAGCTAATTCGGATTACTACAATTCCTCTCTCTATTGAAAAACTACTAGAAAACCAGCCCCACTTTTTTAGCATGTACTTCGATGTTACCATAGTTTCCTCTGAAAAAGAAAAGTTAAAGGAAATTGCAAACGAACAAGAGGTAAAATATTTTTCCCTAGAAATAACAAGAAAAATAACCCCTTTACAAGATTTATGGTGTTTGGTACGTTTGGTAAGTTTTTTACGTCAGGAAAAGCCTCACTTTGTTCACAGTCATACACCCAAAGCTGGAATTATAGGGATGCTTGCTGCCTACATTGCAGGAGTTCCCGTACGCATGCATACAGTAGCAGGTCTACCTTTAATGGAAGCAACCGGTGTCAAAAGATGGGTTCTCAATGTGGTAGAGCGAACAAAGTATTTTTGTTCAACTCATGTATATCCAAACTCCAAAGGACTTGAGACTTTTATTATTCAGAATAAATTTTGTACCCCCAAAAAAATAAAGGTTTTAGGTTCGGGATCTTCAAATGGCATTGATACCTCATACTTCGATCCAGAACAGGTTTCACAAGCTCAGCAAGTCGCATTAAAGAATGAATTGGGCATAGAACCCAATGATTTTGTTTTCTGTTTTGTAGGTCGCTTGGTCAAAGACAAAGGAATAAATGAATTGATTCAAGCTTTTGTTACGATTTCAAAAAAACACTCCTCTGCAAAGCTTATGTTAGTTGGACATACCGAAGCAGAATTAGACCCCTTACATCCAGAAACTTTAAACCGTATAGAATTTGATGAGAGCATAATTGAGGTAGGCTTTCAAAAAGATATTCGCCCTTATTTGGCTATTGCAGATCTTTTTACTTTTCCCAGTTATCGAGAAGGATTTCCGAACGTCATACTTCAGGCAAATGCAATGGGAGTACCCTGTATCGTTTCGGACATCAATGGATGTAACGAACTTATTAAACAAGGAGAGAACGGATTAATTGTTCCTTCAAAAAACAGTGAAATTTTAAAGGAACAGATGGAGTTATTATTAGAAAACCCGAATCATTTAAAGGCTTCGAAATCCGAAATTCGTAACTTCATTGTATCAAACTTTGAACGAGAAGTTTTCTGGGAGTTACTCCTGAAGGAATATAAAGCTTTGGAAAAAAATGTATAAAATTTTCATAAAACCAATAATTGATTTTTTGTTTGCATTGATAATCCTTTGTTTAATATTGCCTGCAATAATTCTACTGGCTGTTATTTTATCCACACAAAACCTCGGTAATCCTCTTTTCAAACAAATCCGTCCGGGTAAAAATGGAAAACTGTTTACCATCTACAAATTCAAAACCATGAGGGATACCCTAGATGATCAAGGTAACTTACTGTCCGATAATCAAAGGCTAACGGCAATAGGGGAAATTGTCAGAAAGCTTTCTTTAGACGAATTACCGCAACTATGGAATATCCTCAAAGGCGAAATGAGTTTTGTAGGACCACGCCCATTATTGCCAGAATACTTACCTTTATACAACCTAGAACAACAAAAACGTCACTGGGTTAAACCCGGAATTACGGGTTGGGCTCAAGTAAATGGGAGAAATGCGATTAGTTGGCAACAAAAATTTGAATACGACAAATGGTATGTAGATCATCAGAGCTTTAAATTGGATATTAAAATACTTTTTATGACAATAAATAAAATTTTTCATACTCAAGAAGTAAATGCTTCTAATCAAATAACAATGGATCGCTTTGATGGAAACAACTAAACTCATATTTATTGGTAGTGGAGGTCATGCTCGAGTTCTACTCAGTATTGCTAAAAATATTAATTCAATAAAAGTTGAAGGTGTTTTTGATCAAAATGAAACAATAAAATCATTAGATGGGATTAAAAATTTTGTAGGTTACTCCTCTGACTTATTTGAAGATGCATCAGCAATTATTGCAATTGGTGATAATCAACTCAGAAAAACAGTAGCTAAAACAATAGATCACAGTTTCGGAAAGCTAATACATTCAACTTCAGTAATCGACCGATTGAGTTCGATTGATGTTGGTTCGGTTGTAATGCATAATGCAGTAATTCAAAGAAACACAAAAATAGGTAAGCATTGTATCATAAATACTTCAAGTTGTGTTGATCACGATTGTTTAATCGGAGACTTCGTTCACGTAGCCCCCAATACTACTGTTTGTGGAGGGGTTACAATAGGCTCTGGAACTTTAGTTGGAGCAGCAGCAGTGATTATTCCAGAAATTACAATAGGATCCAATGTCGTTATTGGGGCTGGAGCGGTAATTAATCAAGATATTCCAGACGGAGCAACAGTTGTAGGGAATCCTGGAAAAATAATCGTAAAGTAATGCAGGAAGAAAAAATATGGCTATCCTCTCCCCATATGGGAGCAGAAGAACTAAAAAATGTTCAAGAAGCCTTTGCAACAAATTGGGTTGCACCAGTTGGACCTTTCATTAACCAATTCGAAAAAAATCTATCCCAATACACTCAGGTAAAATTTTCAGCAGTAGTTCAATCTGGAACTGCTGCAATTCATATAGCATTAAGGCTCTTGGAGGTAAAAACAGATGATGTTGTCCTCTGTCAATCTTTCACCTTCATCGGATCTTCAAACCCCATTACCTATCAAAATGCCGTTCCAGTTTTTATAGACTCTGAAAAAGAAACCTGGAACATGTGTCCTGAGGCATTGGAGACAGCAATCAAGTACCACTTAAATAAAGGCATAAAGCCAAAGGCCATAATTGTAGTTCATCTTTATGGAATGCCTGCTAAAATGAAAGAAATCGATGTCATAGCTAAGCGTCATGAAATTCCAATCATAGAGGATGCGGCCGAAGCTCTAGGATCAACCATTGATGGCAAAGCTTGTGGTTCTTTCGGAAAATTTGGAATTTTGAGTTTCAATGGAAATAAAATCATAACAACATCTGGAGGTGGAGCACTTTTATCGAATGATGAAAATGCGATTACACAAGCTAGATTTCTTTCAACACAAGCCAAAGACACAGCGCCTCATTACGAGCATTCAACCTTGGGATACAATTATCGAATGTCCAACATTTCAGCAGCTATTGGAGTTGGACAACTCCAAGTTTTGGAAGAACGTATAAAGGCTAGAAGAGCAAACTTCACCTTTTATAAAGAGCTTTTTAGTGATGTAGAGGGTGTTGAATTTTTAGAGGAACCTCAAGGTTTTTATTCAAACCGTTGGTTAAGCTGTGTATTATTTAATCAAGCTAAAAACGATCTTTTATCTTCAGAACTTTTTATTAAATATTTAGGCGAAAATAAGATAGAAAGCCGACCATTATGGAAACCCATGCACATGCAACCGCTTTACAAAGATGCCCTATATTTTGGAGGTAAAGTCTCAGAAAATCTTTTTCAAAAAGGATTATGCTTACCTTCGGGCAGTAATTTAACCTCAGACGAAAAAAAGAGAATCAACAAAGCTATTCATTCTTATTTGGGTCAGTAAATTCAAAGCTTTATGTTTGAAAAAATATTCAAATATCATTATTCAAAAAAATACTCCTATGTATTGGATGGGATTTGTTTGTTACTGGCTGTAGAAATTTTATTGTTCTTAAACGGTTCCAATATTGTTATCCGATCGCTATCGGATAAAATAATATTTATTGTATTGACCTTAGTTTGTTTGACCCTTGCCAGAGGGTATCGAATGATGCTCAGATTTACCACCTTTATTGATATTGGTAAAATTGCAATAGGTTTAGCTTTAACCATGATTTTTTACGCATTTTATGTCAAAGCAAATACCAGATCGCATTACAATTATTTATTACTTCTCTTTTACTTTAGTTTATCCTTATTATCCCTTTATAGACTTATTGTAAGGCTACTCTTCGCTAAAGTCTCTAAAGAAGAAAAACTAACAGCTACTATTTTATTTGGAGCTGGTGCCAATGGCTTGAAGGCTAAGCGAGCTTTAGACGACAGTAATTCGGTAAATGTAATAGCCTTTATTGATGATGACAATGTTAAAGTCGGCAGAAGTATTGAAGGAATTTCGGTTTATGGAATGGACGAAAAATTAAAAAAAATTCTGGAACAACGCAGCATTGATCAAGTAATCATTACTACAGATAAAATATCCCAAAAAAGAAAAAATGAAGTTTTTGAGTTTTTTAAGCTTCAAAAAATCAAAATTTTTACAGTACCTACGGTTGACCAATGGGCAAATAGCAAAGGAATAGTTGGAAATTTAAAACCCATTATTATTGAAGATTTACTTCGAAGAGATGCCATTGAAATTGATCTTCAAAAAAATGAAAGAGAGTATCAAGGCAAAACAATTTTGGTAACCGGTGCAGCAGGATCTATTGGAAGCGAAATTGTACTTCAATTATTGAAATTCAAACCCCATAAAATAATCTTGTTAGATCAAGCAGAAACACCATTATTTGATTTAAAAAACCAACTATTAAACAAAAATTCAAGTATCAAATTTGAATTTTTATTACGTTCGGTTGTTAATCACACTTCAATTGATCAATGTTTCAGGACCCATGTAATTGATGTAGTTTTTCACGCAGCGGCATATAAACACGTTTATATGACAGAAACAACTCCAGCTTCAGCAATTCTAAATAATATCTTGGGGACTATCAACATGGTCGATCTTGCTATAGAACATAAAGTTGCAAATTTTGTAATGGTTTCTACCGATAAGGCGGTAAATCCCTCAAATGTAATGGGAGCCTCCAAACGAATTGCAGAAATCTATGTAGCCAAAAAAGCCGAAACCAGTAAAACACAACTGATAACCACTCGCTTTGGGAATGTCTTAGGATCAAATGGCTCTGTAGTTCCTATATTCAAAAAACAAATTTCAAAGGGAGGTCCGATTATGGTTACTCACCCTGAAATTACTCGTTTTTTTATGACAATAACCGAAGCTTGCCAACTTGTACTTGAAGCAGGAGCAACAGGGACAGGTGGGGAAATATATGTTTTTGACATGGGAGAGTCTGTAAAAATAAAAGATCTTGCAATCAGTATGATTCGACTTTCGGGCCTAGTCGAAAATCAAGATATTCAAATAGAATATTCAGGCTTAAGACCAGGAGAAAAGTTATACGAAGAACTACTAACGGACAATGAAAACTTGAAACCTTCACACAATGAATTGATTTATATTGCTCAAAAAGAAAGTTTCCCAAAAGAAAAAATTTTCAAAATTAATAAACTCATTAAAGAAGCCAAAGAAGGGAAATCAAATGAAATTTTGGTTCAGCAAATGAAAAATATTGTACCAGAATTTAAGTCAATGAATTCAATTTATGAAAAATTAGACGTGTAGCTATTATTTTATTCAGCAGCTACAATTCGGATTCCTCTTACACAAACTGTAAAAGGATGCTTTTGATTATTTTGTTCATCAAGTACAGAGGGGTATTTAGTAAAGATTAAATCAAAATCTGTTAGATTGGGGAGTGGAATTACAATTTGCCTAAAATTAGTTATATCATAACTTGAATCACTCCATAATTCATAAGATCCCGATAGAGTTGAACTTGAAATTCCTGAACCAAGATCAATAACCGGATTGTAAGATAAAGAAACCTTAATATCGGAGTCAATAACACTGGGAAGATCAATAAATTCCATTTTATATTCAAAAACCAAATTTTTGGGTTTTGTACCAAAGGATCTAAAACTCTTAGTCAAAGTATGATCTACATTGTTGTTTGGAAGAATATTTCCAGTAATTTGATCTCTTAGAGTATGAAAAGATATAAGAGCATCTTTACAACCTGCGTAAAAATAATCATCATTTGGAGCAATCCATCCAATGGACTCTTCCGAGGTAACTTCCCAACTGTCTTCATTGCTAGAATCAATGGTTAAGTTATCTAGAAATTCATAGGTAACATAATCTTTTTTTTTAATGATATCAATATCGGTTTTGTTAGATACCGCATGAACTACATCATAGCGACCAAACTCTTGATAATAAACTCTTGTAGCTACTGAACTAGGTGAAGAAATATTTCCTCTTAAAGCCGTAGGACTAGATGTACTTCCCTCAAAAATCCAAACAATACTATCATTGTTTTCGGATGTAGAGATGTAAGTAACAGGAAAGGTCACACTGGAAAGAGTGCTACTTGCAACTGTAATAACACTGCTTGTAGAAAGAAAATTAGCTTCTACAGGACCAGATTTATGATTAGCATTATTCGATGGCCCAATGATTGAAGAAATATTTGTCTCATCATCAGGATCTGTTGGAGGTATAAATTCTTTGCTACAAGAAAACAAAAAAACTTTTAATAAAAATAAAACAACAACCGCTCGCATTACTTTAAGTATCTAGCTCAAAGATAAGGAATAATATGGCTACCAAATTCATTTTAACAAAACAAACATGATTGTCAAACTTCAATATTACATAAAATACTGCGGAGGGTTTGGTAGTCTATAATAAAACCGTAAATTTGCAGTCTTAAAATAAATAAAATGTATGCAATCGTAGAGATAGCAGGGCAGCAATTTAAAGTTGCAAAAGATCAAAAAGTCTATGTACATCGTTTACAAGGTAATGAGGGGAGCTCAGTTTCTTTCGATAAAGTATACCTTTTAGACAATGGTACACAAGTGACTCTTGGCGCCCCGGCTATTACTGGAGCTTCTGTAGGAGCGAAAGTAGTAAAGCACCTTAAAGGTGACAAAGTAATCGTTTTTAAGAAAAAACGTAGAAAAGGATACCGTGTCAAAAATGGACACCGTCAAGCATTAACAGAAATTTTAATTGAAAGTATTTCTGCTAAAGGCGGTGCTAAAAAAGCTGCTTCCAAAAAGGAAACAGCTCCCAAGGCAAAAGCAGCTCAGGTGGCTCCAAAAAAAGAAACAGCTACTAAGGCCTCTGTAAAAAAAGCTCCAGCTCCAAAAGAAGAAGATCTTAGTGGAAAAACAGTAGCAGAGCTAAAAAACCTTGCCAAAGCAAAAGGAATAACGGGAATTTCTGCAATGAAAAAAGCAGACTTGATTGCCGCATTGAACGCATAATTTATCACTAAAAAGAAACAGTATGGCTCACAAGAAAGGAGTAGGTAGTTCGAAGAATGGTAGAGAATCAGAATCGAAACGACTCGGAGTGAAAATCTTCGGTGGACAAGCGGCGAGAGCTGGAAACATTATCATACGTCAAAGAGGTACAGCTCATAATCCTGGTGAAAATGTATATTTAGGAAAAGATCATACCCTTCATGCAAAAGTAGATGGATTAGTACATTTTACTAAAAAGAGAGATAATCGATCATATGTATCTGTTATCCCTTTTGAATCATAGAGAACAAACAACTATTTTGAAAAAATCCCGCAATTGCGGGATTTTTTTTGCCACAAAAACTAACTTTTATTCTAATGCCGAATAAACATATCGATTTAAGGCAATCACATATTCGTTGTTACTTGGAAATTTTTGTGTCATAAAAATAGCAATCAAATCTTCTGCAGGATCAATAAAGAAATGCGTTTTGAAAAACCCTCCCCAATAAATTTGTCCATCACTTCCTGGACTAGGGTCTTTATCCGTATCAACCAAAACCCCAAATCCAAGCCCAAAACCTCTTGCACCTCCCAGCATAGATCCAACATGGTTTTGTTCCATTAAAGCAATGGTTTCTGGTTTTAGAATTGATTTTCCATTTAAACTCCCATTGTTTAAAACCATTTTACAAAAGCGTAAATAATCTTCCATTGAAGAAAATAAACCGTGTGTTCCTCCATAAACAGTATTTCCTTGTGTTGGAACTTGATATGGGCTAGGGATCAATTCCTGTGCCTCATTTTTTAGGTAAACCAACATAACTCTATTTACATTTTGGGGAGATACATTATAGCCTGTTTCGGTCATGCCTAAGGGCTCAAAAATAAATTCCTTTAAATACGTATTTATGTCCTGACCAGATACTCGCTGAAGAATTAATGCTAGAAGATCAGGAGAAGCACTGTATTTCCATTGCTTTCCAGGTTGCCCTATTAATGGGGCTTTCAAAAGTTGATCAATACGTTCTTCGATTTTTGTGTATTCTTTAGGATTAAACAAATCATTGTACATCAGCTTAAATAGCTCCTGATCAAACTGTGTTGTTTCCAATCCATGAGAAAAGCCAGCAGTATGGGTGAGTAATTGTTTAATTGTAATATCGCTTTCACGATCCTCAGTAGGCCCATTTATACCCATACTCAAATCTAAATTTACCCTCAGGCTTGCAAGTTCAGGGATATATTTTTGTGCTTTATCTTCAAGATCAATCAACCCTTTTTCTACAAGTTGCATTATGGCAACACTAATAATGGGCTTAGTCATGGATTGAATGAAGTAGATGCTGTTTTTCTGGAGAGGCTCTTGGGTATTTAAATTTACGTAACCTAGGGCTTTGTGCCACGCAATTTCATTGTTTTTGTAAACCAATACTTCTGCACCAGCAATATTTAAATTTTTAATTTCATCATTTATAAAATTTTCAAAAGACACCATTTTTTCAATATTGAGTTTAGATTGGGCAAAGCTGTTTTGAGAAAAAACTGTTAAAAAGAATAAAAAAGGGTGTAATAAGGATTTCATAAGAAATTTTAAAAATCCAATATAAGTAAAAAAGAAAAGCTGGACACATGCCCAGCTTTTCTTTTTTTGTTCAAAAAATATTTTATTTAATAGCGGTAGTATTCTGGTTTATAGGGTCCTTTTACAGTTACGCCAATATATTCAGCTTGATCTTGAGAAAGCTCCTCCAATTCAACCCCTAGGTGATTCAGGTGAAGTGCTGCAACTTTTTCATCTAAATGCTTGGGAAGCATATATACTTTGTTTTCGTATTTTTCTGAATTGTTCCAAAGTTCTAATTGCGCTAGGGTTTGGTTGGTAAATGAATTACTCATCACAAAACTTGGGTGTCCGGTCGCACAGCCTAAGTTTACTAAACGCCCTTCTGCCAAAACAATAATTTCTTTTTTATCTTCAAGGGTGTATTTATCAACTTGAGGTTTGATTTCTACTTTAGAGGCTCCATAAGTGTTGTTCAGCCAAGACATGTCAATTTCATTATCAAAATGCCCAATATTACAGACAATAGCCTTGTCTTTCATATTCAAGAAGTGTTCTGCTCGGATAATGTTTTTGTTTCCAGTTGTTGTAATTACGATATCGGCAGTCTTTACAACAGAATTCATTTTTTTAACTTCAAAACCATCCATTGCAGCTTGAAGCGCACAAATGGGGTCAATCTCTGTTACGGTAACAATAGATCCAGCACCTCTAAAAGAAGCGGCAGTACCTTTACCTACGTCACCATAGCCAGCAACAACAACTCTTTTTCCAGCCAACATAATATCGGTTGCTCTGCGTATTGCATCTACAGCACTTTCTTTACATCCGTATTTGTTGTCAAATTTTGATTTGGTAACCGAATCATTAACATTTATTGCTGGCAATGGTAGAGTTCCGTTTTTCATTCGTTCATATAAACGATGAACCCCAGTTGTTGTTTCTTCAGATAAGCCTTTAATTTCTTCAACTAGGTTTGGGTAATGATCCAAGACGAGGTTGGTTAAATCTCCTCCATCATCTAAAATCATATTCAAAGGCTTTTGTTCTTCACCAAAAAATAGGGTTTGCTCGATACACCAATCAAATTCCTCTTCATTCATTCCTTTCCAGGCATAAACTGGGATTCCTGCGGCAGCAATTGCAGCAGCGGCATGATCTTGTGTAGAAAAAATATTACATGAACTCCAAGTTACCTCAGCACCAAGAGCAACAAGGGTTTCAATTAAAACTGCAGTTTGAATCGTCATGTGTAAACACCCGGCAATTCGCGCTCCAGCTAAAGGTTGATCTTTTCCATATTCTTTTCGCAAGGCCATAAGTCCAGGCATCTCAGCCTCTGCGAGTTCAATTTCTTTTCTCCCCCAATCGGCAAGTGAAATATCTTTGACCTTGTAAGCTAAATGTGCAGTTTTTTCTATCATAGTTTTTATCTTTAACTTCGGATTAAGTTCTTGCAAAAGTAAGGATTTTCAAAGAACTAAAAAATGCCTGTATTAAAAGAGTTTCAATCACATTTAGACACCAAATTAATTCTTTGGAAAATTGAAGAAACAGAACAAGAATTGATTCACGATTTGGATTTAACAACCTCAGAAAAACAAAAATTAAAAAACCGTAAAACTTCAAATCATCGAAGGGAATTTTTAGCCTGCAGAGCAAGTCTTCAAGCCCTAGGAGTTTCAATAAAAAATCTTCATTTTAAAAAAAATGGGATGCCCTATTTAGAACCACACAAATACTGTTCTTTATCCCATACTCAAAATTATGCAGCTGCTGTAGTTTCTGAAAATCAAGTCGGAATAGACGTTGAAGTTTACCGAGACAAAATTGTTAAAATTGCCCCCAAGTTTATTCATAAAAACGAAACTTTTGCATTAGATAAAGAACATCAAATCTTTTTTTTAACCCGGCTTTGGACAGCAAAAGAAGCTGTCTATAAAGCTTTTGGAATAAATGGAATTCATTTTTCAACTCAAATAGAGGTACTTCCTTTTACTAAGGAAGATCAAAAAGGTTCTGGAATTTTAACCCATTTAGAAAAAGAATATTTATTTACTTTACATTTCCAATCAATAAACAATGGTCAACTTTGTATGGCTGTTTTAAATTCGTAAAAGATGAATATTTCAGTTGAAATAACCTTATTACCCCTAGAAAATGATTATGAAACTTCTATAAAGGAGTTCATCAAAGTTTTAAGAGAGTCAAAATTTAAAGTTTTAGAAAATCCGCTCAGTACTCAAGTTTATGGCCCGTATTTGCCTTTGATGAATTACTTAGTTACTTCAATAGAAGATTGTTTTGGAAAAATAGAATCAGGTGTTGTCAACTTAAAAATAGTAAAAAGTGATCGCAGCAATTACTCTCCTAATTTTTAATAGACCCTTGTATTGATTCATCAAAATTCATCTAAGATAATTCGTGTAGTGGTCTTTGGGCCCGAGAGCACTGGAAAAACAACCTTATGTAAAGATCTCTCAGCTCTTTACAAAACTCAATGGGTTCCAGAATTTGCTCGATCGTATTTACAAAATAAATGGGATCAGAAAAAAGAAGTTTGTGCCAAAGAAGACTTACCCCATATAGTAAAAGGTCAGATGGATTTGGAAAATCAAATGATCACTAAAGCCCACAAAGTATTGTTTTGTGACACAAATATTTTGGTAACTCAGATTTGGTCTGAAACTCATTTTGATGGGTATTGCGACCCTGTAATTCATCAAGCAGTAAAGCAAGTTCACTATGACCTCTACTTGCTTACTGGAATCGATGTCCCTTGGGAAAAAGACGATTTAAGAGATCGACCCAATGATCGAAAAAATATGTTTAGTTTTTTTGAAAATAAACTTATCACAAGAAAATTAGCATATAAACACATTAGGGGGAGTAGAGTAAATAGAATTAAATCGGCGAAGAAAGCCATAGATAGTATATTTTTGTTTAATGTTGACTCAGAAAGAATTTAGAAAGGTCTTTGGAATGGAAGTATGGCGTATTGGAATTCTATTTTTGTCAAAATCCCTCAATCTACATTTCGTTCCATAAAAACAATCAATTATTGTTTAGATCAAAAAAATTATTAATTTTGTGCTTTCTCAAAGGGGTGCTCAAAATAACGAGCTGAGATCATACCCTATGAACCTGGGCAGGTAATGCTGTCAAGGGAAGTAGATTTTTTATTTATTAAACCAAGAATAGTTGCCCTTTGTTATTCGTAAAATTAATTTTTTCGAATGAAAACATTTTATATACTATCAGCTTGGGTAATGGGAAGTATTTTTCTTTTTGCTCAACAAAAACAATATGTTTTAGATTCTTTATCCAACAGATTAATTAACCTTGAAGAGGTAAATGTAGCTGGATTAAGAATAAATGAAAATCAACCTTTAACTTTTTCGGAAGTTAAGACCGAAGCTTTGAAAGAAAGGAACCTTGGTCAAGATTTACCCATCCTACTCAATTTTTTACCAGCAGTAGTAACCACAAGTAATGCCGGAGCTGGAATTGGATACACAGGGATTCGTGTACGGGGAAGCGATGCCTCTCGTGTAAATGTTACCATCAATGGAATTCCTTATAACGATTCAGAATCTCAAGGCACCTTTTGGGTAAACTTACCTGATTTTGTTTCCTCTGTCGAAAGCATTCAGCTTCAAAGAGGAGTAGGAACTTCAACCAATGGGGCAGGAGCATTTGGTGCAAGTCTCAATTTGACTACTAGTGGACCCTCAAAAAATTCTTTTGCAGAAATCGCAACCAGTGCAGGAAGTTTTGGAACATTAAAAAACACAATAGAATTTTCAACAGGACTACTGAACAATCACTTTGAGTTTTCGGGAAGAGTAGCTACCTTAAAATCTGACGGTTATATTGATCGAGCTACTTCTGATTTGAAATCATACTTTTTCCAGGGGGTATATCAAGACGAAAATACAAGAATTAAAGCACTTACCTTTGGAGGTAATGAAATCACATACCAGTCGTGGTATGGATTAGATCCTGTTACTCTTGCATTAAATAGACGCTATAATTCTGCTGGCGAAATTTATGATGACTTTGGAAACTTAATGGGATTTTATGACACCCAAGTCGATAATTACAAACAAGACCATTTTCAAATTCATTGGACACAACAATACAATATTTTCTGGTCTTCAAATATTGGATTGAATTACACACATGGGGAAGGATATTATGAAGAATATAATGATACTTGGAAAATTCAAAACATAACCTTTGGAGATGAATTGAACTTCGATTATCTTCAAATAGACTCCATTACCCTTGGTGGAGAAACAATCAATTCTACTGAAAATATAGCCCGAAAATGGTTAGACAATGATTTCTATGTGGCTACTTTTTCAATGAATTATGAAACACCTGCTACCAATGCTGTATTTGGGGGTTCACTAAGTAGATACGAAGGGAGTCATTTCGGAAATTTAGTTTGGGCTAAGTACACCAGTAACGCAGCCCCCAATCATCGTTTTTATGAAAGCGATGCGGATAAAAATGATTTTAATTTTTACACAAAAGTAACCCATCAATTTAATAACGCATGGATGCTTTATTTAGACTTGCAATACCGTTCGGTAGCTTACAACTCCGAAGGTACTGTGAAAGGGCCAAGTCCAATAGATTTTGATGATCAACTTTCTTTTTTTAATCCCAAAGCAGGTATTACCTATAAAGCCTCTGAATTCTCAAGGTATTATTTTTCTTATGCTAAGGCGCAGCGAGAACCCAATCGTTCGGATTATGAAAATGGAACTCCAAAATCTGAAACCCTTCATGATTTCGAAGCGGGATGGCGATTTAAGAAACCAAAAATCCAGCTATTTGCAAACCTTTATTATATGGATTATAAAAATCAACTGGTACTTACTGGAGCACTTGATGCAGTAGGCGAGGCCATTCGAACCAACAGTGGAGACAGTTACCGTTTTGGATTGGAAGTTGATGCCACTGTTCAATTGAGTGATCAATGGGTATGGCAATCCAACATGGCTTTGAGCACCAATAAAAACAAAAACTTTTATTTTCGAAAAGACGGTGTTCAACAAAATTTAGGCACAACCAACATTTCTTATGCTCCCAGCGTAGTTGCAGCAAGTAATTTGGTGTACAGTCCCAATACGGTATTTCGAATGGCATTATTATCCAAATACGTGGGGGACCAGTATATGGGAAATATTGATTCAGAGCTTTCCAAACTGAAGTCTTATTTCACAAATGATCTTAACATCAGTTATGTTTGGATTCCCAATTCATGGGTTGAAGAAGTACAGTTTTCATTGTTAATCAACAACATATTCGATCAAAAATACAGCTCTGATGGATATTTCTATACATACGACGATGACTATTCTACACCAGGATTAGTTACCACAATAGAAGGTGTTGGGTATTATCCTCAAGCAGAAATTAATTTTTTGATGGGTGCTACTTTTAAATTTTAAAAAATTATAATTTATCACAAAAAAAGTCCAATTTCGATACGTTTCACTGAGGTAAAACACTCGAGCTGACCTTGACGAGCATTCGACCTGATTTTAATGAGGATTTGGTTTTATACGCCCATGTTATCCACTAATAAAAAAACATTCTTTAAGTCTTTATGAGTGATCCGAGGAACGCAAATTGTATTTAGAAATGTACTTACTCCTTTGAATTAATGTGCTTGTAGCCAATTATTTCCTATTCCAATATCAACCAAAAGAGGGACTTCTAGTTTAAAGGCGTTTTCCATTTCTTCTTTGACCATTGCACTTAGTGAATCGACTTCAGTTTTTGGAACATCAAAAACCAATTCATCATGAACTTGCAGAAGCATTTTAGCATTCCAATTCTCATTTTTTATCTTATGATGAATATTTATCATTGCGATCTTGATAATATCAGCAGCACTTCCTTGAATAGGAGCATTGATGGCATTACGTTCTGCAGCAGATCGAACAATTGCATTTTGAGAAAGAATATCTTTGAGGTAACGTCTGCGGCCCAATACTGTTGTAACATAACCATTTTCTCGAGCAAAATCTATCTGAGAACTCATGTATGATTTGAGTTTTGGATAACTGGAGTAATAGGTGTTGATCAACTCTTTGGACTCCGAACGGCTTAAATTGGTTTGTTGACTTAAACCAAAAGCAGATACTCCATAAATAATACCAAAATTTACTGTTTTAGCATTATTTCTTTGAGAGCGAGTAACCTTTTCAAGTGGAACATTAAAAACTTTTGCAGCTGTTGTAGCATGAATATCTTCTTTGTTCTTAAAAGCAGCAACCATAGAAGGGTCTTTACTCAGAGCAGCAATGATTCGCAACTCAATTTGAGAGTAATCTGCAGCAAGTAAAACATGATCTGAATCTCGCGGAATAAAAGCTTTTCGTACTTGTTGACCTCGTTCTGTTCGGATGGGTATATTCTGTAAATTAGGAGCATTACTACTCAAACGCCCAGTTGCTGCAACAGCTTGGTTGTATACGGTATGAATCCGTCCCGTTTTTGGATGAATTTCTTCAGGCAAAGCATTTACATAGGTGCTCAAAAGTTTTTGAGTTGAACGCCAATTGAGAATGTCGGCTACTATTTTATGTTCCTTAGCTAAATAAGACAAGACATCCTCTGCGGTTGAATACTGACCTGTTTTGGTTTTTTTGGGTTTATCAACTAGTTTGAGCTTATCAAATAAAATAGGTCCTAATTGTTTAGGTGAAGCCAAATTGAACTCTTCACCTGCCTGTTCAAAAATTTTATATTGAAGATGGGAACTATCTTGTTCAAGTTCAACAGCGAATTTATTTAAAAAATCAACATTGAGATTGATTCCCTCTTTCTCCATTGAGGTAAGAACAGGAACCAGAGGAAGTTCTACAGTTCTAAACAAATCTTGATTATCTGCAGCGATCAATTCTTTTTCAAAATGTTGTTTTAATTGCCAAGTAATGTCGGCATCTTCAACAGCGTATTGTGTTTGATCTTTCAATTCAACATCACGCATAGTACCTTGGTTTTTTCCTTTTTTACCGATCAATTCTGTAATGGGTTTTGGTTCATAGTTTAGGTAATTTGAAGCCAAAATGTTTAGAGCGTGTCTTCGATCTGGATTGATAATATAATGGGCAATTAGGGTATCGTATAAGGGGCCTTTAACTTCGAGATCATAATTAGATAAAACTTTAAGATCGTATTTGAGATTGTGGCCAATTTTTTCAACAGCTGAATTTTCGAAGAAAGGACGAATTTTTTCAATCAATTCTTGTGCAGCTTTTTGGTCTTCCGGAAAGGGGAGGTAATACCCTTTGTTGTTTTCCCAGCTGAAAGCGATTCCTACCAATTCGGCCTTTAGAGCATTTAGACTTGTAGTTTCAGTATCAAAACAAACACTGCTTTGAGTGTTCAATTTTTCTAAGAATAATTTTAGTGCCAATTTAGAATCTACAAACTGATAGGCGTGTTTAGTATTGGATAAATTACTTTTGGTCGAAAAACTCTCGGTAGCGTTGGAAATAGATCCTGAACCTGCGGTTGCAAATAAATCCATTTGACCTGTAATTGAAGCGGAGATAGTTTTAATCTCCTCATTCTTTTTAGCGGGTTCTATTTCTGTTTTGGAAGCAGGATTAAAAATGCGTTGAAGGGTTTCTTGCATCCTTCTGAACTCCAATTCCTCAAAGACGGCTTGAACTGAACCATAATCAGGATCACTTAATTGATATGAAGCTGATTCGAAAGTTACTGGGACATCCAACAGAATTTTTGCAAGTTCTTTGGACAACATTCCCAATTTTTTATTGGCTTCAACTTTTTCTTTCATTTTGCCTTTCAACTGATGTGTGTTTTCTAGGAGTCCCTCCATACTTCCATACTCTTTCAGGAATTTTTTAGCTGTTTTGTCTCCTACACCAGGCAATCCAGGGATGTTATCTGCAGCATCCCCCATCATTCCCAAATAATCTACAACTTGTTCGGGGCGCTCAATTTCAAACTTCTGTTGTACTTCTGGAATTCCCCAGATTTCAATGCCATTACCCATTCTTGCGGGGCGATACATAAATATGTTTTCTGAAACCAATTGAGCAAAGTCTTTGTCTGGCGTAACCATAAATGTTTGAAAACCTTCTTTTTCGGCTTGTTTAGCTAAAGTCCCAATGATATCATCGGCTTCATAACCAGCTTTTTCAATTACCGGTATATTCATTCCCGCAAGAATCTTTTGAATGTAAGGAACAGCAATTTTAATGGCTTCTGGTGTTTCATCTCGATTAGCTTTGTACTCCCCATAAAGTTCAGTTCTAAAGACAGATCCCCCTTTGTCGAAGCAAACTGCCAGATGATCAGGTTTCTCTCTTTTAATGACATCCAGTAAAGAGTTCATAAACCCAAATATAGCTGAGGTATCCATTCCAGTAGAATTGATTCTTGGGTTTTTGATAAAAGCGTAGTAACCTCTAAAAATTAAGGCAAAAGCATCCAGTAAAAAAAGGCGTTTTGATGCAGGCATTATTAAGTTGTTTTATGGCAAAAAGATACAAAATGCATTCGGAACTCAAAATCTTGATTCAAAGATTCATTTTGAGTGAGTTCCATGGGTCTCGACACTTTTCCCTTTCAGGGAAACACTTGACCAGACCTGAGTAAAAAGTTTTTGAGTCCGATCGAGTGAACCGACGAAGGGGAATTGTATCGAGATCAAGTCCAATCATTCCAAAAAAAATCGCTCCGTAGAGCGATTTAAAGAGGTATTTGAAAAAAGGTATTTTTTAACCTAAAGCCAAACGCTTAAAGCTTGTAACTGTAAGATTTGCATTTACAGACTGCACATATTGTGCAACACTTTGTTTACTGTCTTTGATGTAGGCTTGATTTACAAGGGTATTATCTTTGAAGAAACGCTTTATTTTTCCTTTGGCAATATTGTCTAGCATGTCTTCTGGTTTTCCTTCTTCACGAAGTTGATCTTTTGCAATTTCAATTTCTTTTTCGATTACAGATGCGTCTACTCCGTCTTCATTCAAGGCAATCGGGTTCATTGCAGCAGCTTGCATGGCTACATTTTTTGCAGCATCAGGAGCTCCTTCAACAGCATCAGAAAGGCCAACAATTGTTGCAATTCTGTTTCCTGCGTGAATGTAATGTCCTACAAAAGATCCTTCGATACGTTCGAAGCCTCCAATTTCTATTTTTTCACCGATTACTCCTGTTTGTTCAGTTAATTTGTCGGCTACTGACACTCCATCAAAATCTGCAGCTAAAAGACCTTCTAGTGAAGTTTGTTCAAGTGCTAAATCAAGAATTTTGTTAGCAAGGGCAAGGTAGCTGTCATTTTTGGCTACGAAGTCTGTTTCGCAGTTTACAGAAACGACTACTGCAGCAGTATTATCTGCATTTACTTTGGCAAGTACAGCACCTTCTGCTGAATCACGGTCAGCACGGTTTGCAGCTACTTTTTGTCCTTTTTTTCTAAGGTTTTCGACTGCTAGGTCAAAATTACCTTCCGCTTCTACAAGCGCTTTTTTACAATCCATCATTCCAGCTCCTGTGGCCTGACGTAATTTATTTACTTCTGATGCAGTAATTTTCATCGTTTTAATTATTTAAAATCAATTAAGATTTAGCTTCATCAGCTGCTTTGTCTTCTTTTTTAGAAGAAGTTTTAGCGGCTGTTTTTTTCTTTTTTGGTGCAGCTTTCTTTTTTGGTGCAGCTTTCTTTTTCGGTGCAGCTTTTTCTTTTGGTTTAGCTTCTTCAACAGGAGCAGTATCTACTTCTTGTTTAGCATCTTCAAGGGGAGCAGCATCTACTTCTGGTTTAGCTTCTTCAAGAGGAGCAGCATCTACTTCTGGTTTAGCTTCTTCAAGAGGAGCAGCATCTACTTTTGGTTTAGCTTCCTCAATAGGAGCAGCATCTACTTTTGGTGACGTTTCTTCTTGGCCTTTATTTGCGGCATCTTTTTCAGATTGACGTTGTTGAAGTCCACTTCCTACTGCTTCAGTTACAAGAGTTAATATTTTATCAATAGACTTTGAAGCATCATCGTTTGCAGGAATTACAAAATCAACATCTCTGGGATCAGAGTTCGTGTCTACCATTGCAAAAATGGGTATTTTTAATTTTTGAGCCTCTTTAATTGCAATGTGTTCACGCTTGATATCAACAACAAAAAGTGCTCCTGGAAGTCGAGTCATTTCTGAAATTGAGCCTAAATTTTTCTCCAGTTTAGCTCTCAAGCGATTAACCTGTAATTTTTCTTTTTTAGAAAGGGTTTCAAAAGTACCGTCTTTTTTCATGCGATCAATTGAAGCCATTTTTTTAACTGCCTTACGAATGGTAACAAAATTTGTTAGCATTCCTCCAGGCCAGCGCTCAGTGATATAAGGCATTTTAACTGCAGCTGCTTTCTCGGCAACGATGTCTTTTGCTTGTTTTTTGGTTGCAACAAATAAGATTTTACGACCAGAAGCAGCAATTTTTTTCATTGCTTCTGATGCTTCATCAATTTTAGCTGCAGTTTTGTAAAGATTAATGATATGGATACCATTGCGCTCCATATAGATATAAGGAGCCATGTTGGGATTCCATTTTCGGGTTAAATGACCGAAATGTACGCCTGCGTTTAGCAGGTCTTTTACGTCGATGTTTGCCATTGTTGTTAGTTTACGTTCCGTAGTTAGCAATAGTAAAGTGGCTTTTATAAAAGGCCTCTACCATTTAGATGCTAAACTAATTATCGCTTTCACGAGTGGGCAACGAGATTAATTAAAAAATATGAACGAACCCTTTTTTGAAAAGGGCAAAAAATATTAACGTTTGGAAAACTGGAATTTCTTACGAGCTTTCTTTTGACCGAATTTTTTACGCTCGACCATTCGAGGATCACGTGTCAATAAACCTTCGGGTTTGAGCGATTCACGGTTTTCTTCGTTGATTTGACATAAAGCTCTTGAAATAGCAAGACGAACAGCTTCCGCTTGTCCGTTTGTTCCTCCACCTACGACAGTTACTTTTACATCATATGCTCCTTCTGTACCAGTAAGTGCAAAAGGTTGAACAACTTTGTATTGCAAAGTAGATGTTGGAAAATATTCTGCGTAGTCTTTTTTATTAACGGAAATTGCTCCTTTTCCTTCAGAAATAAATATCCGAGCTACTGAAGTCTTACGACGTCCGATTGTGTGTATTACCTCCATTATTTGAGTTTTCTTAGTTTGATTGTGGTAGGATTTAGTCCCTCGTGAGAATGTTCTGCACCACTAAAGACTTTGAGATTTTTGTATAAAACAGCTCCTAATTTGTTTTTTGGCAACATTCCACGCACTGCATTTTCAACTAGACGTGTAGAGCTTTTTTTATACAACTGTTCAGCAGTCAATTTACGTTGACCACCTGGATAACCTGTATGGCGAATGTATTCTTTTTGTCTCCACTTATCTCCTGATAATTCAATTTTATCAGAATTTATAACAATCACGTTGTCTCCACAATCAACATGAGGAGTAAAATTGGGTTTATTTTTACCTCTTATAATTTTGGCAACTTCAGAAGCCATTCTTCCTAGAGGCATTCCTGTAACGTCTACTACAACCCATTGTTTGTCAACGGTGTTACTATTAGCAGAGATGGTTTTGTAACTTAGTGTATCCACAATATATGTTTTTTAATACTTAATTTTCCCGTATTAAAGGGCTGCAAATGTACCACATTAATTTTTTTTTGACAAAAGGGGAAGAGTTTTTTTTAGGAAAAGTTGACTAGCAGCTGCTTCGTTCTCAATTACAAAGACTTTACAGGACCAAGAACAGTTGTTTAGAAGGGAAGGTCGTCCTCTACTTCTTTGTCATTTTCATCTGAGGCTTCAAAAGAGGACGCTGGAGGCATTGGTGGTATCTCTGTGGATGTGTTAGCAGCTTCCCCTTCAATTCTCCACCCTTGAAGGGAATTAAAATACTTGGTTTCTCCTTGTGGATTTACCCATTCTCTTCCTCTAATATTGATTCCTATTTTTACGGGCTGACCTACATTGAAAGAATTTAATAAATCACACTTGTCTTGAACAAATTCTATTAAAATATGTTGAGGATACTGTTCTTCAGTAGTGATTACTACTTCGCGTTTTCTGAAACCATTACTCCCGTATGTTTTCGTTTCGTCTAACCATTTTATTTTACCTGATACTTCCATAAGTTTTTTAGATTTTGAAAGTACAAAAATATAAAAATTTAGAGAGCTACCCCTACACAATGTCTTTTTCCTTTTTGTCTTATCTTAGTCTTTTAGAATTCTATTTATGTTTACGTTTTTTTCTCAAACAAAGATTAAACCATGGATGTTGATTTGCATCTTTGGGATTGTTGCTTTGATTTTGTGGAATACGAATGTTCTTTTTCAAATTTTAAAAAAAGAAGAACGAATTAAAATGGAATTATGGGCCACTGCGCAACAAGAGTTAATCAAAAGTTCGGATTTGAGTCGCGATTATGGAGTTTTGACTTTTGATGTTCTTCAAAAAATCGGGAATACTCCTATTATAAGTGTAAATTCTTCGGGCTACATCAAAGATTTTAAAAACATCAGTTGGAATTGGAGTCAAAACCCAGATTCTTTAAAATTATATGCTTTGCTCAATCAATTGAAACAGGAGAATGATCCGATTTCTATTCAATATAAAGACATTGTTAACCAGACCTTGTACTATGGGGATTCTAGACTCTTGAAAAAATTACAATATTATCCTTTGGCACTTTTGCTAATTATCACTTTGTTTGGGGGGGTTCTTTTTTTCTTTTTTAAAACGTCACGCGCTTCAGAACAAAATCGCTTGTGGGCAGGGATGGCAAAAGAAACAGCACACCAAATAGGGACTCCTTTAAGTTCCTTGATGGGATGGATTACTCTACTCAAAGAACAAAATATTGCTCCTGCTTCGGTGGAAGAAATGGAAAAAGATGTTGAGCGGTTGTCCGTTATAACTGAACGTTTTTCTAAGGTTGGTTCTTTGCCTGAATTACAAGAATATGACCTTGTAAAAGCAACTGAAGACGCATTGATGTATCTCAAGAAAAGAAGTTCGCAGTTGATCGAATGGAATTGGGAACTTCCACAAAAAAAAATATTGATTCCGATTAATCTTCCTTTGTATAGCTGGACTCTTGAAAATTTAATTAAAAACGGAATCGATGCTATGAAGGGTCAAGGAAAATTAACACTTGAACTATTGGAACTTGAAAAAAAAGTATTGATTCGTATTTCGGATAGCGGAAGTGGAATCTCGCCTAAAAACATAAAGCGTATTTTTAGTCCTGGTTTTACTACAAAACAAAGAGGTTGGGGGCTCGGCTTGTCGTTAGTTCGAAGGATTATTGTGGATTATCATCAAGGAAACATTGTAGTTTTAAAAACAGAATTGGGGAAGGGTACAAGCTTTCAAATAAGCTTAAAAAAATCTACTTAACCTTATCTAATTTCAGTTGCAATATGTTGTGCAAGTTCTGTCATTTGGATTTCATCAAACATCTCTTTTTTAGTAAAAGTAGCATCTTTCATGTCTTTTAAAGGGATTAGATGTACATGAACATGAGGAACTTCTAGTCCAATAACGGTCATTCCAATACGCTTGCAAGGAACTGCTTTTCGGAGCCCAAGGGCAACGTTTCTTGAAAATTCCATCAATTCAGAATAGGCTTGTGCATCAAGGTCAAAAAGTTTGTCAACTTCTTTTTTTGGGACACATAAAGTATGTCCTTTGGCATTTGGATTAACGTCTAAAAAGGCAATGTGGTTTTGATCTTCAGCAACTTTGTAGCAAGGGATTTCTCCGGCAATAATTTTTGAAAAAATACTTGACATTTAAGTTCTACTTATTTTGGTAATCTCGAGTTGGATAGTTCCATTGGGAACATTTATCTCTGCCATTTCGCCTACTTTTTTACCTAATAATCCTTTGCCAATAGGGGAGTTTACTGATATCTTCCCAGTTTTTAGATCGGCTTCACTTTGGGCAACTAATGTGTAGGTCATTTTCATTCCATTACTTTTATTGATTAATTCGACTGTGGATAATACCAAAACTTTTGAGACATCCAATTGGGACTCATCGATGAGCCTTGCATTTGCATAATTCTCCTCCATTTTGGCAATCCGCATTTCGAGCATACCTTGCGCCTCTTTGGCAGCGTCATATTCTGCGTTTTCACTCAAATCTCCTTTATCTCTGGCTTCCGCAATGGCTTGAGACGCCTTGGGGCGTTCAATATCTTTCAAATGATTGAGCTCTTCTTTTAATTTTTTTAAACCTTCTTCGGTATAATATGAAGTTTTACTCATTTTTAGTTAGTTTTATTACTAATAAAAAACCCTGCCATAAGGAAGGGTTGTAATACAAATATAAGAATTTGAGTGATTTAACCCTATTTTTAAAAAAGAAGTTCTTCAATGCTTTTTGGATTGTTATTTTATTGACTTCTTGTTCAACCTCTGATTTGGAACGAAATCCGTATTTACCTGAATTTTCCTTTCGGTTTCAAGTCAATTTGAATTTACCCGAATATGACGACTTGCGATATGCCGGGGGATCGGTTTTGATTCCCCAATTGGGTCACAAAGGTGTTTTGGTTTTTAATTTAAATGGCAATATTTTTTTTGCATGGGAAGCTAGTTGTCCGAATCATCCTCCTAACAGCTGTTCTCAAACTCAAATCAAAGGAGTGTTGGCAGAGTGTTCATGCGAAAAATTCCAATACAGTTTAGCAACAGGTCAGTTACTTAACCCATCAGAGGAGGATTCTGAAAAAGGATATCCTTTGCTTTTCTATCAAACAGAAAACAGAGGAAATTCTGTGATAATTTCGAATTAAGAGATTTTTTGATGAAGAGTTAATATTGAGGATGCGATTCCAATTGAATCCATGCCGATCTCTTTTTGTAGTTCAGCTTTGGTTCCATGGGAAATAAAACGATCTGGAATACCTATTCTATTTATTTGATGTTGGTGTCCGTTTTCGTTTGCCCATTCTAAAATTGCACTTCCTGCTCCCCCTGCTAATGCTCCATCTTCTACTGTAACAATTGCAATGTGGTTTTCAAAAATATCTTGTAGAAGTTTTTGGTCTAAAGGCTTGATAATTCCTAGGTCATAGTGACTAGGATTACATTCTATCTCAATGATATCCAATGCCTCCTTTACATTTTCAGCCATTGTTCCTACAGAAATAACTGCAATCTGCTTTCCTTTTTTGAGGCAGCTTCCCTGAAACAATGAGATTTTTTGAAAAGGAACTTTCCAGTTCGATATTTTACCATAACCTCGAGGATATCGGATTGCAACAGGACCATTAATACCCAATTGTAGGGTATATAGGGTTTGCCTGAGCTGAATTTCATTTCTTGGAGCTAGAATACGAATGTTGGGTATTGCTCTTAACATTGCAATATCAAAAACTCCGTGGTGCGTTGGGCCATCTTCTCCAACCAAACCTGCACGATCCAAGCAAAAGACAACTCTCAAATTTTGAAGGGCAACATCATGAATAACTTGATCGTAAGCACGCTGTAAAAAAGTTGAATAAATGGCACAAAAGGGCAGAACTCCTTTGGTCGCCATGCCAGCTGCTAAAGTTATTGCATGTTGCTCTGCAATACCAACATCATAAGCACGTTTTGGAAATGTTTCCATCATTAATTTCATAGAACTTCCAGTTGGCATTGCTGGAGTAATCCCAACAATGGATTCATTTTGACTTGCCAGTTCTACTAAAGTTTCCCCAAAAACATCTTGATATTTAGAGGTTGGACGTTCTGTTTTTGGAATTAGAATTCCAGTTTTACGATCGAATTTTCCTGGAGCATGATAGGTTACCTGATCCAATTCTGCCGGTTCAAGACCTTTTCCTTTGGTTGTTACCACATGAAGCAGACGAGGGCTTTTTTGTTTTTTTAATTCTTTAAAAGCGGAGATTAGACTTTTTAGGTCGTGACCATCTATGGGACCATTATATGGAATATTTAGGGCTTGAAAAACATTGTTAGAATCTGATAATTCCTTTTTGACTTTTTCAAAATAATTTTTCAAAGCCCCTACACTAGGATCAATTCCAATGGCATTATCGTTAAGAACAATAATTAAATTAGCATCTGATACTCCTGCGTGATTGAGTGCCTCTAATGCTATTCCACCAGCAATAGAGGCGTCACCAATTACTGCAATATGAGTTTGAGAATTGTTTTGTTGATTTGCCAAAGCCATCCCCAAGGCTGCCGATATTGAAGTTGATGCATGACCCGTTCCAAAAGTGTCGTAGATACTTTCTTTTCGACTAGGAAAGCCACTAAGTCCCCCCAGCTGACGGTTTGTTGAAAATTGAGTTCTTCTTCCCGTGATGATTTTATGACCATAAGCTTGGTGGCCAACATCCCATATGAGTTGATCGATCGGAGTTTCAAAAACATAGTGAAGTGCAAGCGTAAGCTCAACCACACCTAGGCTTGCCCCTAAGTGTCCTTGTTTAGTTGACACAACATCAATAATTTCTTGGCGTAACTCATTTGCTAGTTGAGTTAAATCCTCAACATTAAGCTTTCGAAGTTCTTCAGGTGTATCGATTTTTTTTAAAATGGATTCTTTCTTCACAAAGCAAAGGTAGGAGTAAATTCAGGATTATGAATTGTGAAATGCTTACTTTTAAGGATGGAATTGAATGATGAGTACTTTATGAAGAAAGCCCTTGACCAAGCAGAAATGGCTTTTGAGTTAGATGAGGTCCCTGTTGGGGCTGTTGTAGTAGTTGGTCAGCGAACTATAGCTAGGGCACATAATCTCACCGAACGTTTAAAAGATGTTACTGCTCATGCCGAAATGCAGGCTATTACCGCTGCTGCTAATTTTTTAAACGGGAAGTATTTGAAAGGGTGCACACTCTACGTTACTCTTGAGCCTTGTGTAATGTGTATGGGAGCATTATACTGGAGTCAATTGGATCGAATTGTTTTTGGTGCAGCAGATCCCAAAAGAGGTTTTGCTGCAAAAGGAATCCAAGCCCACCCCAAAACCAAAGTCCAAGGGGGTATTTTGGCGGAGGCTTCTGCACTTGTTTTAGATGATTTTTTTAAAAAAAAGAGATAAAAAAAGCACTCGAAACGAGTGCTTTTAAATAATCAAAATAAAATGTTTTTATAGAACCTGAACTTGTCCTGCAACTTTTCCTTTTCTACCTTCTTCTTCAACATATTCTACTTTGTCGCCCTCATTTAGAGTTACCCCGTCAAGAGACGTTACGTGGACAAAAATGTCCTCACCTGTTTCATCATTAGTTATGAAACCATAACCTTTTGATGGATTAAAAAACTTTACTGTACCTGTCATGATAATAATAACGATAATTAGTGAAAGTACAAATTTAGGTATTTGTTTGAAAATCAAACATTAAATTTGTCAAAAAAAAATAAAAATTCATTCTTTTTTTTTCCTTCCTACATTCATTTTGCTAAAATTTTCCTTAGTTAACGTGTAATCTGATATTTTTTTGTCTTTCCAACGATGATAAAGAAATAGGGGTAAATAAATAAAAGCTCCAAGTAAAACGCCCATTCCAATTATTTTTTCACCTTGGTTATAATCAAGTGTTTCTTTAACATAGTATCCTCTGGAAAGAACAGCTAAAAAGGTAATAAATAAAATTCTGAGAACGTATTTCATAAATTTTTTTAAAAACGCTTATCCGTTTTTGATCCTCCAAATCAGGAATTTTTTTAATCTCAAATTCCCCTGAAATGACATTATTTTTTGGGTTTAAGTTTGAGATTAAGTTCGTCTAATTGAGCTGGATCAACAGAGGCTGGTGCATTAATCATCAAATCACGGCCGCTGTTATTTTTTGGGAAAGCAATAAAATCTCGAATGGTTTCTTGTCCTCCTAGGAGGGCAACCAATCGGTCTAATCCTAGTGCAATTCCACCATGAGGAGGTGCACCATATTGGAAAGCCTCCATTAAAAACCCAAATTGTGCTTGAGCTTCTTCTTTTGTAAAACTAAGTAAATCAAACATGATTTCCTGAATTTTTTTATCGTGTATCCGAATAGAACCTCCACCAATTTCATTTCCGTTTAAAACCAAATCATATGCATTTGCATTTACTGCTTCAGGCTTTGTTGCCAGCAGTTCAACTTGATCTGGTTTTGGAGCTGTAAAGGGGTGATGCATGGCGTGGAAACGGTTACTTTCCTCATCCCATTCCAACAGGGGAAAATCTACCACCCAAAGAGGTGCAAACACCTCTGGATCTCGAAATCCAAGTTGTTCGCCCAATTCCATTCGAAGTACTGAAAGTTGAGCACGTGTACTATCTGTATCTCCAGCCATAACCAATATAAGGTCTCCAATTGATGCCTGTGTTGCAGTTGCCCAGTTTTTTAAGTCGCTTTGGGTGTAAAATTTATCTACGGAAGATTTGTAACTACCATCTTCGTTGCATTTTACCCAGATCAGACCATTGGCTCCAATTTGAGGTCGTTTAACCCAGTCAATTAAGGCATCAATTTGTTTTCTTGTGTAGGATGCAGCTCCAGGAACCGCAATTCCAACGATTAATTCTTTTTGATCTAAAACTTGAAATCCTTTTCCTTTTACCAATTCGTTGAGTTCGGCAAATTCCATCCCAAAACGGATATCTGGTTTGTCATTACCGTATTTTTTAATTGCTTCGCTATAGGTTATTCGTGGAAATTGATCAACGGTTATTCCTTTAATTTCTTGGAGTAAATGTTTTAGAAGACCCTCAAAACAAACTAAAATATCTTCTTGCTCTACAAAGGTCATTTCACAGTCTATCTGTGTAAATTCAGGTTGTCGATCAGCACGTAAATCCTCATCACGAAAGCATTTAACAATTTGAAAATATTGATCCATTCCCCCTACCATAAGAAGTTGTTTGAAAGTTTGAGGTGATTGAGGTAAGGCATAGAACTCACCTGCATTCATTCGAGAGGGTACTATAAAATCACGAGCCCCCTCTGGAGTTGACTTTATCAAGTAGGGTGTTTCAACGTCAATAAAATTGTAAGCAGATAAATAATTTCGAATAGCTAAAGTTACTTTAGAGCGAAAAATCAAATTTTCTCGAACAGGGTTTCTTCTGATATCCAGATAACGATATTGCATACGCAATTCTTCTCCACCGTCTGTTTCGTTTTCAATAGTAAAAGGTGGAGTTTTTGAGGCATTCATAATTTTGAAATCTTCAGCCAAAATTTCAATTGCACCCGTATTAATTTTTGGGTTTTTGGAAACACGTTCAATCACCGTTCCTTGAACTTGAATCACAAATTCTCGACCAAGATTTTGTACTTTTTCCAGTATTTTTTTTTCAGTACGTTCTTCGTCGAAAATGATTTGGGTAATCCCATAACGATCACGAAGGTCTATCCATATTACAGAGCCTTTATTTCGTATTTTTTGTACCCAACCCGCAAGGGTGACTTTATTGCCTACATCAGAGAGGTTCAACTCTCCACAATTATTTGTTCTTAACATAATTTGAAACTTCTTTGCAAAGATATTAAGATAACTCTCTTTATGAGGAACGAAATGCTTTAATCTTTAATTTAAATCGATAAACGAGGTAAAAACATGCCGGAACAATTACCAAAGTTAGAAATGTAGCAAAGGTTAGTCCAAAAATCACAGTCCATGCAAGTGGTCCCCAGAAAATCACATTATCTCCTCCAATGTAAATTTTGGGATCCCATTCTGTAACCAAGGAAAAGAAATCGATATTAAGTCCAGTCGCAAGTGGAATAAGCCCCAAAATGGTTGTTATTGCAGTTAGTAGTACAGGTCTAAGTCGCGCTGCTCCTCCCAATACAATAGCTTCTCTAGCCTCTATTCTTGGGAGCATTTGTTCAAAGGGTATGCCCAATTCTTCTTTTTTTCGAGCAATTAGTAGTTGGGTATAGTCGATTAAAACAACTCCATTGTTTACTACAATTCCCGAGAGGGAAATGATTCCCATCATGGTCATCATGATGACAAAAGGCATTCCAAACACACTAATTCCGTACAATACACCTGTAAAACTCAAAAAGATTGAAAGGAGAATAATTAGTGGGTTGGAAATGGAGTTGAACTGCAGTACCAATAAAAATAAAATAAAACCTAATGCAGTGGCTAATGCTCCTAAGAGGAAATTCATATTGGCTTCTTGCTCTGCAACCTCTCCCGTGAACTCAAATTCGATTCCATTAGGAAAACCCTTGAATCCTTCTATACTTTCTTTTACGTGATCTACAACTTCATTGGCATTGTAACCTGCTAGTACATCGGAATACACGGTAACTACCCTTCTTAGCTCTTTGTGTTTTATGGAACTGAAAGAAACGGAATTATCTATATTTACAATGGCACTGATTGGAATTTCTTTTATTCTTCCAGTTGCTTGATCTCTAAACACAATGTATTGATCCAAGAGTGCGGTGGTGTTGTTTCTATCGGATTCATTAAACCGAACATTTATGTCGTAATCCTCTCCATCCTTTTTAAAAACTCCAGATTTCTCACCAAAGATAGATCGTCTTAATTGTTGGCCAATTTGCCCCCCAGCTACTCCAAGTGCACCAGATTTTTTTCTATCGATATGAATTGCTAATCCGGGTTTACTTTTGTTTACGTCAATTTTAATTTCTTCAACACCTAAAATATTTTCATTCCCCAAGTAAATTCTTAGTTGTTCAGCAACCGAAATTAGTTCATCATAATCATCTCCTTTGAGTTCGATGTTAACAGGATAACCCACCGGTGGTCCTGCAGCCTCTTTTTCAACAGAGACAGATAATCCTGCAAAACGATCATGAAGTTTGACTTGAATCTCAGTTCTCAAATCTTCACTTGAGTATCCTTTTCTAAGTTTGAATTCAGACATGGTAAGGGTAATTTTACCCTTATGTGGCATGTCTTGATCTCCACCCTTGTCAGTTTCTGGATTTTGTGCTCCAGCACCTACCATGGTTACGTTTGAATCGATCATGAAGTTAGAACCAGATTCTTGATCGATGTATTTGTCTTGAGATATTACTTTTAGAACTTCTTCCTCTACCAGTTTAGTAGTCACGTTGGTTTTATTTATGGATGTTCCTTCGGGATACTCTATGTAAATAAAAATTTGTTGAGGTTGATTTTCTGGGAAAAATTCCACTTTCGGAGAAGCCAAACCCAGTATTACAAAGGAGGAAAAAAGAAGTCCAATTGTTGAAAATAGAAAAACATAAGGCATTCTTCCAGTTAAGGCAAATCGTAAAACTTTGGTGTATACTTTTTCTAGTTTAACTAGAGTTATGTTTTGAAAATGTAGAGCCCAATTTTTAATTAAAAATTTGTAGGTCCAAAACAGTAGTGTTGTCAGAAGCATTAGTGTTCCCAATCCTCTGATGGTTCCCTCGTTGAAAACTAAAATAAGACCAAGACCTCCCAATATGAAAGTTAATCGCCAAAGACTTTTTTGACTGATCTCACGATCTTCAATTTCCATGAATTTCGAAACCAACATGGAATTAAAAAAGACAGCTACAATTAGTGAAGATCCCAAAACAATTGATAGGGTTATGGGGAAGAAGATCATGAATTTACCAATGGTCCCTGGCCAGAAGCCAAGAGGAACAAATGCCGCAATAGTTGTTGCGGTAGATATTATAATTGGATAAGCGATTTCACCGATTCCTTTTTTCGCAGCTTCAATAGCTGTCATTCCTTCTTTCTCCATCAAACGGTATGCGTTTTCTACAACAACAATACCGTTGTCTACCAACATTCCTAGTCCCATAATGAGGCCAAAAAGCACCATGGTGTTTATGGTTTGTCCCAAAAATCCTAAAATCATAAAAGACATGAACATGGACATTGGAATTGCAAAACCAACAAATAAGGCATTTCGAAACCCAAGGAAAAACATTAAGACTGTAATTACCAATATTACCCCAAAAATGATGTTGTTTGCCAAGTCACTTACAATGTTTTTGGTAGTATTTGATTGATCATTAGAAATGTCAACTTTTATGGAGGATGGAAAATTATTTGCGACAACTTTTTCAACAATGACTCTAATTTTCTCTACGGATTGGATTAGGTTTTTACCACTACGCTTTTTTATATCAAGGACAATTGCTGCTTCTCTATCCAGACGGGCAAAAGAGTTTTTTTCTTTTTCTTTGAAGGTGACCGTTGCAACATCACCTAGGAAAAGGACTCCATTTTGTGTTTTGATCACAAAGTTTTCGAGCTCCTCTGGACTTTCAATTTCCCCTAAAACACGGATGTTTCTACGCAAACCATCTCCTACAATATTTCCTGCAGATATGGTGTTGTTACCACGTGCAATTGCGTTAATGACATCATCAAAAGATACAGTAGCCGCATTCATTTTTAGAAGGTCTAAAGAGACTTCTATTTCAAAGTCTTGAACACCACGAAGAGCAACCTCTTTGATTTCTGACATTTGCTCAATCTTTTCTTGAAGAAATTCTCCATAAAATTTCATTTCTTTAATTGGGAGGTCTCCACTGAGGCCTATGTTTAGAATTGGGATTTCTTCTGACAAACTAAATTCAAATGCAGTAGGTTCTACCTTAGCATTATTGAAAGTTGGCCAGTCAGCACTCGAAGTAACGGCATCAATTTTGTCTTTTACCTTTATTTTTGCACTCTCTTTAGTGATGTTTTCATCAAACTCTACAGTAATTAGAGATACATTTTCTAAAGAGGTAGAGGTTATTTTTACAAGGTTAGAAACTCCTTTTAATTCTTCTTCTAGAGGATCTGTAATAAGTCGTTCAATATCCTCGGCGGTGTTCCCGGGGAACACAGAACTAACAAAAACTTCATTGGTGTTAATTTCAGGATAGTTTTCTCTTGGCATACTCAGGTAGGAGGAGACTCCCAAGAAAAAGAATAGAGTAATGATAACATAAATCACAGTACTGTGATCTATGGCCCAAGAGGAGAGCGAGAATTCTTTTAATTCAGATGATTTTTTCATGGATTGATTTTATTTGAGTCCTTTTGGGTTATGTCCTTTTAGATGTTTTTTACTAATTGTTGATCCTTGATCAATCGGATTCCATCCTCAATAATGCGATCTCCAGCCTCAAGCCCCTCTAAAATCTCCACCATATTTTTTGATGATTTTCCTAGTTTAACAAAAGTTTTGATCGCTTTAAAGGTGTTTTGGGCTTGATCCTCAACTTGTAATTTGTAAACGTAACTTTCTCCTTTTTGATTTTCTAAGATGTCTTTTACCGGAACCAGTATGGCCTCAGAATTTGAGTAATCATTAATTTTAATTTCGACAGACATATTGGGTTTCAACGCTCCTTTTTTGTTGTTCAAAGAAATTTCTATTCGGAAAGAGCGGTTGTTTGGATTTATAAAATTTCCGACTGCATTTATTTTTTCCTCAATCTGTGTTCCCAAAACAGGAATGGAAACCTCTACAGCTGAGTCTTTTTTTATGTTGGGAAGGTGTATTTCAGGGATTTCAGCTGTAGCTTTCATTTGATCAAGATTTATGATTCTTATAATGGGTGTTGATCCAGGGATAAGGTTACTTCCAGTATCAGCGATGATATGATCAATGATTCCGCTGAAAGGAGCAATTATTTTAGTTTTTGCTACTTGATCGTTCATCTGAGAGACCCCCTTTTTGAGGCTTAGGTATTGAGTTTTGGTTTGTAAAAACTGAATTTCTGAACCTATTTTTTTATCCCATAGGCGTTTTTGTCGCTCATAAGTTGTTCGAGCAAGTTTCAACTGAAGTTTAATTTGGTCCAATTGATCTTTTAATCCTCCGTCAGACAATTCGGCAATCAATGCTCCTTTTTCTATTTTTTGTCCTTCGGTGACATGGATTTTTTTGAGTAATCCAGGAATTTCCGGATAAATAATTACATTTTTATTGGTTTCAAGTGATCCTTGAAATGAAACATAGTGCTCAAAAGACTCTTTCTGAAGTCTAATAGATCCCACCAAAGCGAACTTTTGTCTACTATCTTTTTCCGCCAAAGATTCGTTCAGTAGCTCCAATTCTTTTTGTAGTTGGTTAATGGTTTTTACATGGGTTGTTTTTTGTAGTTGAATTTCTTCCAAGGTACCTTGAGCGATAATTTCTGAAACGCTTTTTTTACCAGATGACCCGCATTGAATAAAACTTGCTATGGTTAGGAGTGTGATTAATTTTTTCATTTAATTTTTATTTAGGGTTATTGATTATGATATCTAGCGCAGTTTTTTTTGATACAATATCTTTCATGGATAGAATGTAATTTTGTTGTCTGTTGAATAGTTGAACTTGAGCTTGGCGCAGATCAAAGCTGCTTGCCAGTCCCTCAAAAAATTTAATTTTATTTTTCTTTTCAATACGGGTAGCCAAGTCCAATTGGTTTTGGGCGTTGTTGTAGTTTCTTATTGCTAGTTGATAATTATTTTTTGCTTGTTCATATTCTACAAAAATTTTGTTTTTTGCTTCTTTGAAAGAAAGTTTTGCTTGCTCCAATGAGATTTTTGCTTTTTGAGAAGAAGCGGTTCTTCCAAATGAACTGAAAATAGGGATTTGTACCCGCACTCCAAAAGCCGAAGATCCAAACCATTTCTGATCTTTGTCTGTAAAACCAAAAGTGTCATTATTTCCCATATACATCCCATTAATAAAAGCTTTGAAACTTGGAAGTGACTTAGAACGTTCCAGTTTGTACAACAATTCTTCGGAAGTAATTTGACCCTCAGCGATTCTTAGATCAATGTTGTTTTCATAACCTGAACTTTCTTCTTTTAGAACGAGATGAGTAAGGGTTAGCCCTTCCAAATTATCGGTTAATTTTAAATCGGTATTGAGTTCAAGACCAAGGAGTAACTTCAATGTATTCAGAGAAAGTTCTGCGATGTTTTGGTTGTAGTCGAGCTGACTTTTAAGAGAGGTAAGGGTAAGTTGAAGTTGTTCAACACTCTCCTCCTCTACAAAACCTGCTCGGAAAAGTTGATGTATCTCTTCAATATCTTTTGAGGTAATTTCAATATTATTTTGAAGTAAATCAACACTTTGTTCAACTGTAATAGTATTTAGATAGGAGTCAACAATTGTTCGGCGAACTTCTAATTGTGTTTTTTCAAGAACATTTTCGGCAACCTGAATAAAATGTTTTATCCCTATTAATCCTACTACATAACTGCCGTCAAACAACAGTTGACTCAGTTCAACGGAGCCAATTGCGGATTGTTTTGTTCCGAAAGTTATTTCAGAAAACTCACCAGCTTGACCACCAAAGAATTCTGCTGGAATTAAAGATACAGGCAGTTCAATGTTATTTTGGTAACTGAGGTTTGCCGTAACCTGAGGAAATCCGATGGATAGCGTTTCCCATTTTTTCTTGTACGCTTTTTGAAGTTCTCGATCGGCATTTTGTAGGGTTAGGTTATATTGCATCCCCCACTCGATAGCCTCTTGAAGCGATATTGCTCCTGGGGATTCTTGAGCACTAAGGATTATTGTACTCCAGCTTAAAAGCAGGCAGAGAAGTATTTGTTTCATATTGATATTAAGTAGTGGATTTGAAGTTGGTTAATGTTTTTAATCCTTTTGGGGTTACCAAGGCTCTGAGATGATAATCCAAATAGTTTTCAAATAAGGTTTCAATTTTAAATTCTTCAACGGGAAAGGTTTCAATATCACGAATTCCTCGCATACCGTTAATATACATGCGGGAAATAAATTCTAAATCGATTTCATTTCTGAATAGTCCAGAATCAACACCCAGTTGGAGACTATTCTTTACCATCCCTCCTAAATAATGATATTCTTTTCTTTTCAATTCCTCATAAATCTTTGGATAGTATTTCTGTAATTGATAATTGGGTGAACTTTTTTCGTTGCCGATATATTTCATTGCTTCCATTTTTACATAATGGAGCTCTTCAATTGGATTTGCAGCTTTTCTTTTTATTTCGATAATGTCTTGGGTAACTTTTTCGAAAATAGAATTTGCAGCCTCACTTACCAGTTGGTGTTTATTGTCAAAATGAATGTATAGAGTTTTTTTTGAGATCCCCATAGAATCAGCAAGATCGTCCATGGTTACACTTTTAAACCCCAATTGAAGAAAAAGTTTAGATGCTTTTTCTATTATGATATTTTTCATTTTTAGCTCTTTGTAGCTGGTAGCAATATTCAAATCAGCACGATTTAATATTAAGGGTTGCAAATATATCAAGGAAACTTTAAAAACCAAAATAGTTTCCAAAGTATTTTAATTATAATTTAGATGAGATAAAAAAGATTAATTTTGTAAAAAAAATAATTGTGCTAATACATTATCAATCTGCTTTTTTAGCGTTTATGAAAAAGCAATTATCTAATCCAAAGCCCAAAAGTTTATATGAACCTGCATCCTATATTATGGAATTAGGAGGTAAGCGAATACGCCCTGTTTTGGCCTTATTGGCCGCCGATGCAGTTAGTGATTCTTTTGAACAGGCACTCCCGGCAGCCTTAACTGTTGAGGTTTTTCATAATTTTAGTTTGATTCATGATGATATTATGGATGACGCTCCACTTAGGAGAGGTAAAGATACCGTTCACCAAAAATGGAATGTTAACACAGCTATTCTTTCAGGGGATGTTATGTTGGTTTGGGCTTATGAGTGCCTCAATGTTTATTCTGGAAATCTATTCAAAGAATTGACCACTTTGTTGAGCACGACTGCTCGAAAAGTTTGTGAGGGACAGCAGCACGATATGGATTTTCCAACTCAATTGTTAGTGTCTCAAGAGGAATATATTGAAATGATTCGATACAAAACAGCCGAACTTTTGGGTTGTTCTCTTCAGATGGGGGCTTTATGTGGTGGTGTTTCCAAAGCTGCAAGTCAGCCTTTCTATGATTTTGGTATTGATTTGGGTTTAGCTTTTCAATTACAAGACGATTATTTGGATGCATTTGGGGATCCTAGAACATTTGGAAAACAGGTTGGAGGTGATATTATTGAAAACAAAAAAACAATGCTTTATCTTCTTGCACTAGAAAAAAGTAATGCTGAAAACAAAAAGGTTTTAGAAAGTTTATTTGAAACTAACCCTACCAATCCATCTCAAAAAATAGAACAAGTTAAAACCTTGTTTCTTGCAACGGGAGCTGCTGATCAAATTCAACATATGATAAGTGATTACACACAAAAAGCATTGGATCAATTAGACCATTTTCCTGTTGAGAACAAAAAGAAAGAAATTTTTAAAATCTTTTCTAAGCAATTGATGCAAAGAAAATTGTAATTAAAACATGCGTTTCCAAAGAGCACTAACAAAAAGTCCAACTGGAAAACTAAGCATAATTTTGAGTTCTTCTAAAAAAGTAGTCTTTTCATCCAAAAATTTAAAAATTAGTTCTGGATTGTTTTTTTTGAACATGATTGAAAAAAGTAGGTAACCTTTCTCATTGTGTCTGTTCAAAACATCTAAAAATAAAAGATCATAAAACCAAAAACGATTTTTTTGCTTCATTTGATTTAGAGGTTTTCCTGTTTTTAAAAAGCATATGGTTTTTTTTGCTTTACGAATCGTTTTTTTAAAGGTATATCCCGTACTGCTTTTAGTCCAACCCCCAGCAGTTCCTATATGCATGATATTGGCCGTATTATTTTTCCAAAATGGATATGCTGTCATCGGAATACTTCCTTGTTCCCGTTCTTCTATAAATATTTTTCCTGCATTTTTTTTGTTTAAATACTCCAAAATAGCTTCTTCATATTCTTTATCCTCTAAAAGTTCTGCAGAGAAAAGCGTGTATTCTATCAGGGCTTTATTTTTGGAAAAAGGAAGTACATAAATAAAACGGGTATTTCCTTTTTGGGGAAGATCAAAGTCCATGAATTGAATGGTTTCAGGGTCAAAAATTGGATGCTCTGTATTTACAAACCAACCAATAAAATGTTGATGTAAGAGGGGGTATTTTTCGTTTTTACTAATGTGAGTTGAGGGAGGGATACTTGAAAACACTTTTTTTGCCCAATAGGATTTTTTTTTCCCTAATACATGAACCTTTTTTCCCTTATCGTTTACTGATAAGACCTCTTCCACTAAAAATGTTATATTCGATTTCTTTTCAAGGTTTTTGTACGATTTTTTATAAAAATCTTCCCCGCGAATCATTTTGTATTGGAACGGATTGAGATCTATTTTTTTTTTAAAGTGAGCTGCCTTGAATTCTGCATAGTCCCAAACTTTGTAAGTAATAGGATTCCAAACAGAATTTTTGGCTTCCCAAAAACACCAAGTTCTATCGTTTTGATTTTTGATTTCCTTTTCAAGAATCAGAACCTGTTTATTTTCAAAGTAGGGGTCATTTCCAAACATTTGAGCAAGAATCAAACCCGATGCTCCACCCCCACAAATAATATAGTCATAATGGTTTTGGTTTTCCATAATATTATCTAAAAATAAAGATTTCAAATGGATACACAGAGTTATTTGACTATTTTTGAAAAATATTTTTAAAATCAAGTCTAAATGGAAACCGTTATAGTATTTTTTGAAAAAACTGACCCCGTATTGGGAGCTTTGTATGCTACCATATTTACGTGGGGATTGACTGCTTTTGGAGCTTCATTTGTTTTCTTTTTTAAAACTATGAATCGAGCTTTTTTAGACGGAATGCTTGGTTTTACAGGTGGGGTAATGGTTGCCGCAAGTTTTTGGAGTTTATTGGCTCCAGGAATCGAAATGAGTCCAGGCGAAGGTTTTCTTAAAGTAATGCCAGCCGCAATAGGTTTTGGATTAGGGGCTCTATTTATTTTTGCCTTAGATAAAATTTTGCCACACATGCACATCAACTTTAAAGAGAGCGAGGGAATCAAAACTCCTTGGCACAGAACCACTTTGTTGGTATTGGCAATTACTCTTCACAATATTCCCGAAGGACTAGCAGTAGGTGTACTTTTTGGAGGGGTAGCAGCTGGATTACCAGAAGCATCAATCGCTGGCGCAGTAGTTTTAGCACTTGGTATTGGAATACAAAATTTCCCAGAGGGTATTGCTGTATCGATGCCACTTAGACGCCAAGGAATAAGTCGTTTCAAAAGTTTTTGGTACGGACAATTGTCAGCCGTAGTAGAGCCTGTTGCAGCAGTTATAGGGGCAGTTGCAGTTACTTTTTTCACTCCCATACTTCCTTATGCTTTGGCTTTTGCAGCTGGAGCAATGATTTTCGTAGTGGTCGAAGAGGTAATACCCGAAACGCAACAAGACAAGTATACCGACATCGCAACTCTTGGATTTATAGGAGGATTTATTGTGATGATGTCTTTGGATGTTGCCTTGGGTTAATCGTTTTCTTTATTTTCAATTCCATTCCAACCTTGTGCAGTTAATTCAATTTGTTGACCGAGTCCAGTAACCATATTGTATCCAGAGGCAACTTCTGTCATGTGACCAATAATACTTAAATGTGGATGACCTTTTATCCTTTCAAAATCACTTTGTTCTATCGTAAATAAAAGTTCGTAATCCTCCCCTCCATTGAGGGCAGCGGTTGTACTGTTTATTTTGAATTCTTCACAGGTTTTTAAAACTTCTGGATCGACAGGAATTTTATCCTCATAAACTTGACAACCTAATTTTGAAGCTTTTGAAAGGTGCAAAATTTCTGAGGAAAGTCCATCGCTAACATCAATCATAGCAGTTGGTTTTACTTCTAAACCCTTGAGAAGAGATTTGATGTCAACTCTAGACTCAGGCTTGAGTTGTCTTTCAATACAGTAACTGTATTCGGATAGGTCGGGTTGAGACTGAGGATTTACTTGAAAAACTGCTTTTTCACGTTCCAAAACTTGAAGCCCCATGTACGCTGCTCCCAGATCACCAGTAACTACAACAAGATTTCCTTCTTTTGCTCCATTTCTCAAAGCAATCTCATCTTTACTTGCTTTTCCAATTGCTGTAACTGAAATCATCAGGCCTTTAGTAGAGCTTGTTGTGTCTCCACCAACCAAATCGACCTTATAATTCTTACATGCCAAATGGATTCCCATATACAATTCTTCAAGTGCTTCCAAGGGAAATCTATTGGAAACAGCAATGGAGACTGTAATCTGTGTTGCAACAGCATTCATTGCATAAATATCGGAGAGATTTACTATAACTGCTTTGTAACCCAAGTGTTTGAGAGGCATATAACTGAGGTCGAAATGAACCCCTTCGATTAGTAAATCTGTTGAAACTAATGTTTCATCTTCGCCGTGTTGAATGACAGCTGCATCATCACCAATACCGAATTGTGTGGAAGAGTCTTTGATTTTAAAGCTTTTTGTAAGAGTTTCAATTAATCCAAATTCACCTAAGGTGGCAATCGGAGTTTTGGGAATGTTTTTATCTTCTAGCATGCTGCAAAAATAAGAGGTTTATACAAATAAACCCAAAGGTTTTGGCAAGGTTCTTGGATAGTTTATATTTGATTGCTAATAAATGACTTAATGAAAAAGTTTATTGAGCTTCTTTTTTTATCTTTTATATTTTTGATCGGATGTTCCAAAGATGCAATTAAAGACGCAGATGATCCGATTGATCCAGATTCGTCCAATCCTGTACCTGAACCAAAACCACTGATAGTCCCTTTGAGTGGATTGGTTTTATGTGATGGAGGTTTGGCAGGAGATTATCCTTGTTTGGGATATGATCTTCAATCCATAGTTTCTTTATCTGTAATGGGGGCAACCGCGGGGAATGACAGTTGGGGATGGACTGATTCACAATCTGGGAAAGAATACGTTCTTATGGGATTAGATAATGGCACCGCTTTTATTGATATTAGCAAACCAGATCAGCCTGTTTTTTTAGGAAAATTAAATTCTGCTACTGTCCCGAGTACGTGGAGGGATATAAAAGTTTTTCAAAATCATGCATTTATTGTAAGTGAAGCTCAAAATCACGGTTTACAAGTTTTTGATTTGACACGCTTGCGTGATATAACAGAAGTACAAAAGTTTACTGCTGATGTTCGAATGACTGGATTTGGGAATGCTCATAACATAGCGATCAACGAAGCAAGTGGATATGCTTATGTTGTTGGAAGTGATCTTTATCAAGGAGGCCCTGCATTTATAGATATCAATGATCCAACGAACCCAACTTTAGTTGGAGGTTTTGGAGACGAATCCTACACTCATGATGCTCATATTATTACATATGTTGGCCCAGATACTGAATACCAAGGGAAAGAAATCTTGTTTGGTAGTAACAGTGATGGAGGAGAAAACAATCAGCTTATTATTGTTGATGTTAGTGATAAAGCGGCACCCAAACTGATTTCAAACATTACCTATAGTAATGGTGGATATACCCATCAAGGTTGGTTGGCAGAGGATTTCCAGTATTTTTATTTAGGAGATGAACTGGATGAAGATCGATATGGAAACCTTTCTAAAACATTGGTTTTTGACCTAGAGGATTTAGACAATCCAATTTTACATCACACCTACTTGGGAACTACAGCTGCAATTGATCACAATGGGTATACCAGGGGAGATTCTTTTTTTTTAGCAAACTATACTGCTGGCTTTCGTGAAATAGACATTCAAAACATAGGTTTGAGAGAAATGGAAGAAGTAGGTTTTTTTGATACTTTCCCAAACCATGACAATCCTACTTTTGAAGGTGTTTGGAATGTATATCCCTATTTTGAAAGTGGAGTTATTGTAATAAGCGATTCCAATTCTGGACTTTTTTTGGTTAAAGCAAGTCAATAAAATCATATGCGTTTTATCTTTCTGATTGTAACTTTATTCCTTTTGAGTTGTGAAAAAACAAATCTCAACACATTCTCGTACCCCAAATTTCATGGAGAATTATCGTGGGTAAAAATTTTTGGAGGAACTGATGAAGATATTGCTCATGCAATTATTCAAACTCAAGATGGAGGATTTGCTGTTTTTGGAAATACAAAAAGTAATGACGGTGATATTACCGATAAGATTTATGAAGGAAGTGATCTTTGGTTACTTAAATTTAATGCTGATGCAGACCTGGAGTGGAGTAAAACCTATGGCGGATCTGGAGATGATCGTGGTCATTCTTTAGTTCAAACAACAGATGGTGGGTATATGTTGTTGGGATACAGTAAAAGTTCAGATGGAATTGCAAGTAATAATGAAGGACAACATGATAATTGGATCATTCGAGTTGATAAACTGGGAGTCTTTATGTGGGAACGGAGTTTTGGTTTTTTGGGACATGATCATGCTTACAATATAATCCAAACTTCAGATGGAGGTTTTTTGTTTAATGGCTTTCTTGATGTCACTGCATCAAATGGAGAAGGTAATAAGGCTGATGATAAATCATCTTCTCGTCACGGTGTAGGAGAATTTTGGTGCCATAAAATTGATGCTCAAGGGACCTTAGAGTGGCGAAATTATTTTGGAGGAACAAGTAACGACAGATCTTACGATTCAGTTGAATTAGAAAATGGAAACTTTGTTTTGGTTGGAACATCAGAGAGCACTGATGTTGATATAACTAACCCAAAGGGTAGCTATGATATATGGGTGGTTACCATTGATAGTAAAGGACAGCTTCTTTGGGAAAAATCTCTTGGGGGGACTCAGACAGATAGAGCTAATGCTGTTTTAGAGGATCAAAACGGTAATATTGTTGTTTTTGGGAATAGTTTTAGTTCAGACGGAGATATAAGTTATTCTAAAGGAAGTTCAGATTTTTGGATTATTACCCTTGATTTTAAAGGAGAATTACTTTCAGAAGCCTCATTTGGCGGCTCAGACTTTGACTTAGGGACAGCACTTACAAAAGGTTCTGGAGGATTTTTATGGACTGCAGGTTATTCTAGAAGCAAGGATGGTGATGTCTCCCAAAATAATGGAGATAATGATATGTTGGTTCTGCGAATATCTCCTGAAAATATTGCCGTTAATAGCATTTCTTTTGGAGGTTCTGGACTCGATCTAGCCCACGATATTATTGAATTATCTTCAGGAAAAATAATCGTTGTTGGTGAAACAGAAAGCACAGATGGAATTTTTAAACAAAATCAAGGCAATAAGGATTTGGTCATAGTTCAAATTCATTAGTATTTTAAATTTCTTTATTGAGTTTATCTATATTAGATTGTAGTACTTAGTGGACTAAATATCTTATCTTTGAGGTTTATTTAGAAAAATTTAAGTAGTTATGATTAAGGTATCTGAATCAGCAAAAATAAAAGTATCCGTTTTGATGCAAGAAGAAGGCTTTGATCCTGCAAACGACTTTGTCCGTGTAGGAGTAAAAAGTGGTGGGTGTTCGGGACTTTCTTATGACCTAAATTTTGATAAAAAACAACTTGACGAAGACCGTCTTTTTGAAGACAATAACGTTAGGATTGTTGTAGATAAAAAAAGCCTTTTGTATTTAGTAGGAACAACACTTGAATATTCAGGAGGTTTGAATGGGAAGGGATTTGTATTCAACAATCCCAATGCAAACAGGACTTGCGGTTGTGGAGAAAGCTTTTCGTTATAAATATAAATGCCATGTCATACACAGAAGAAGAACTTAAGAAAGAGTTAGAAAATAAAGAATATGAATACGGTTTTTACACAGACATTGATTCGGATACATTCCCAATTGGTCTGAATGAAGACATCGTTCGTGCTATTTCTAAACGGAAAGAGGAACCAGAATGGATGACAGAATGGCGTTTAAACGCTTACCGATCTTGGGTTGAAATGACGGAGCCAGAGTGGCATAACGTTCAATATACAAAACCTGATTTTCAAGCAATTTCATATTATTCTGCACCTAAAAAGAAAGATAAATATGAAAGTCTTGATGAGGTTGATCCAGAATTATTAGATACTTTCAAAAAATTAGGAATTTCAATAGACGAGCAAAAAAAATTGGCTGGTGTTGCTGTTGATATTGTTGTAGATTCCGTTTCTGTAGCCACTACATTTCGGGATACACTAGCAGAAAAAGGAATCATATTTTGTTCTATTTCTGAGGCAATAAAAGAACATCCCGAATTGGTAAAAAAATACATTGGCACTGTTGTTCCTGTCAAAGACAATTTTTATGCTGCTCTTAATTCAGCTGTTTTTTCAGATGGATCGTTTTGCTACATCCCTAAAGGCGTTCGTTGTCCTATGGAGTTATCCACTTATTTCAGGATAAATCAAGCTGGAACAGGACAATTCGAACGTACGCTTGTTGTTGCTGATGAATCGAGTTATGTAAGCTATTTAGAGGGATGTACAGCACCATCTCGGGACGAAAATCAATTGCACGCTGCGGTTGTAGAGTTGGTGGCAATGGATGATGCAGAAATTAAATATTCAACAGTACAAAATTGGTATCCTGGTGACAAAGAGGGTAAAGGTGGAGTTTTCAACTTTGTAACCAAAAGAGGAATTTGTCATAATCGAGCAAAAATTTCATGGACACAGGTAGAAACTGGCTCAGCTGTAACATGGAAATACCCTTCTTGTATTTTAAAAGGAGACAATTCTATTGGGGAGTTTTATTCAATAGCAGTAACCAATAATTTTCAGCAAGCAGACACGGGGACTAAAATGGTTCACTTAGGGAAAAACACAAAAAGCACAATTATATCCAAAGGAATTTCTGCAGGTCATTCTCAAAATAGTTATCGAGGATTAGTGCAAGTTCAGCCCAGAGCAGTTAATGCTAGAAATTTTTCTCAATGTGATTCTTTACTAATGGGTGATTTATGTGGAGCACATACTTTTCCATACATTGAGGCAAAAAACAATTCAGCTCAAATAGAGCATGAAGCTACTACAAGCAAAATTGGAGAAGATCAAATTTTTTATTGCAATCAACGAGGAATTGATACCGAGAAAGCAATTGCGCTAATTGTAAATGGGTTTAGCAAAGAAGTTTTAAACAAGCTTCCTATGGAATTTGCCGTAGAGGCACAAAAATTATTAGAAATTTCCCTCGAAGGTTCGGTGGGTTAAGATTACATAAAATATGTTATTAATAAATGATCTACATGCAACTGTAGAAGGTAAAGAAATTTTAAAAGGAATTAATCTTGAAGTAAAAGCTGGAGAAGTTCATGCAATAATGGGTCCTAATGGATCTGGGAAAAGTACTCTTTCCTCAGTAATTGCAGGAAACGAAGATTATGAAGTTGAGAAAGGAACAATTTCTCTCAGTGGTGAAAGTTTGGAGGAGATTGATGCTGAAGAACGCGCTCACAAAGGAATTTTTCTTTCCTTTCAATATCCTGTTGAAATCCCTGGAGTTACGGTAACTAATTTTATCAAAACAGCAATCAATGCTTCACGAAAAGCACAAGGTTTAGAAGATATGCCTGCAAAGGATATGTTGAAAAATATTCGTGAAAAAGCAGCTCTTTTAGAAATTGACTCGAAGTTTTTGTCTCGTTCTTTGAACGAAGGTTTTTCGGGTGGAGAAAAGAAACGAAACGAAATTTTTCAAATGGCCATGTTGGAACCCAAACTAGCTATTTTAGATGAGACCGATTCGGGTTTAGATATCGATGCCCTTAAGATTGTTGCAAACGGAGTAAATAAATTAAAAAGCAAAGAAAATGCTGTTGTGGTAATTACTCACTACCAGCGTTTGCTGGATTACATCGTACCCGATTTTGTTCATGTACTTCACGACGGTAAAATTGTAAAGTCAGGAACTAAAGAACTTGCTCACGAGTTGGAGGCAAAAGGATACGATTGGATTAAACAATTAGTCGACTAGTTATGGAGTTGAAAGAAAAATTAATTTCCTCTTTTATGGCTTTTGAAGAACAGCTAGATCTTTCTTCACCAGTTCATGAAATCCGAACCGAAAGTTTTAAACATTTTGAGGAAAATGGATTTCCTTCCAAGAAAGATGAAGCATGGAAGTACACCTCCTTGGCAAAATTGATTAAAAGTGATTATTCAATTTTCCCAAAAGAGGAAACTACAATTGAGTTAAAAGATGTAAAAAAATATTTTTTATTTGAGATTGATACCTACAAAATTGTTTTTATCGATGGAGTATATACTCCATTTTTGTCGGATACGACACACGATGGCATTGATGTTTGTCTTTTATCTGCTGCGCTTTCTAAAGATAAATACAAGGAAACCATAACAACGTATTTCAATACCATTGCAAAAAAAGATGATAACCTCACCGCATTGAATACATCTTTCACCAAAGAAGGAGCTTATATTTTTATTCCCAAATCAGTTGTAGCAGAAAAACCTATTCAGATATTACATTTTGCTACTGGTAAGCAAGGCCCAATTTTATTACAACCAAGAAATTTGATTGTTGTTGAAGAGAATGCCCAAGTGCAAATTGTTGAGCGTCATCAAAGTTTGGTTCCCCATCAAATTATGTCAAATTCTGTAACCGAAATTTTTGCTGCTAAAAAAGCAGTGATTGATTATTATAAGGTTCAAAATGACTTAGATGAAGCTTCTCTAATTGACAACACTTATGTTGCTCAAAAGACGAAAAGCAATGTAAGTGTTCATACATTTTCCTTTGGAGGAAAACTGACTCGGAATAACTTAAACTTTTACCAAAAAGGAGAGTATATTGATTCAATAATGAAAGGAGTTACTATTATTGGAGATCAACAACACGTAGATCATTTTACATTGGTAGATCATGCACATCCCAATTGTGAAAGTCATCAAGACTATAAAGGAATTTATTCAGACAAATCAGTAGGTGTTTTTAACGGTAAAATTTATGTAAATCGAATTGCTCAAAAAACAAATGCATTCCAAAAAAACAATAACATTTTGTTGGACGATACAGCTACCATCAACACCAAACCCCAACTAGAGATTTTTGCTGATGATGTAAAATGTTCACACGGATGTACCATAGGACAACTGGATGAAGATGCATTATTTTACTTAAGATCTAGAGGAATTCCAAAGAAAGAAGCTAAAGGATTATTAACCTATGCTTTTGCAAATAATGTTTTGGAATCTGTTAAAATACCAACTCTTAAAGCAAGAATCAACAAGTTAATTGCCAACAAATTGGGAGTTAACATAGGACACGATTTATAAAGAATGTTTGACGTAAACGAAATACGAAAAGATTTTCCAATATTAGAGCGAACCATTAACGGGCAACCTCTAATTTATTTTGATAATGCGGCAACTTCTCAAACCCCGAATCAGGTAATTGAGGTTATCTCAAATTACTACCGAAATTATAACTCCAATATTCATAGGGGAGTTCACGCTCTAAGTCAAGAAGCAACTGATGTCTATGAAAATGCAAGGCAAAAAATCCAGCATCATTTCAATGCGGCTAGAGCTCATGAAATAATCTTTACTTCAGGAACAACCCACAGCATTAATATTGTCGCTTCGGGTTACAGTAAACTTCTTCAAGCTGGAGACGAATTAATAGCTTCGGCAATGGAGCATCATTCTAATATTGTTCCCTGGCAAATGCTTTGTGACCGAACGGGAGCACTTTTGAAAGTAGTACCTATGGATGAAGCAGGTGTTCTAGATATCGATGCCTACAAGGATTTACTTTCAAAAAAAACCAAACTAGTTTTTGTAAATCATGTTTCCAATGCTCTGGGAACAGTAAATCCGATTGAAGAAATCATCAAACTTGCTCATTTAAGCGGAGCAAAAGTTCTGATTGATGGAGCACAAGCCTCTCCCCACATAAAAGCTGATGTACAAGCCCTGGAAGTTGATTATTATGTTACTTCTGCACACAAATTGTGTGGGCCAACTGGGGTAGGAATGTTGTATGGAAAAGAAGAACTACTAAATCAACTCCCTCCCTATCAAGGTGGGGGTGAAATGATTGCTGAAGTTAGCTTCGAAAAAACTACTTATGCAGATTTACCACACAAGTTTGAAGCAGGGACTCCTAATATAGCTGGAGGAATTGCATTTGGAGCAGCATTAGATTATATGAATGCTATTCGCTTTGAAACTATCGCAGCCTATGAGCAAGAACTTTTGATTTATGCAACAGAACAACTGAAAGAAATTGATGGGGTAAAGATCTATGGAGAAGCTCCCAATAAAACTGCAGTAATATCTTTTAATGTAGATGATATACACCCTTATGACATTGGAAGTATTTTGGATAAAATGGGAATAGCCGTTCGAACTGGACATCATTGTGCACAACCTATTATGGATTTTTATAAAATCCCTGGAACTATTCGGATTTCATTTTCTTTCTACAACACTAGGAAAGAAATTGACACCCTGATAAAGGGATTGAAAAAAGCAATCCTAATGTTGAAATAATATAGTTTATCTTTGAGTATTATGAGCATACAAGAAATACAAGAAGAAGTTATTGAAGAGTTCGGAATATTCGAAGATTGGATGCAACGTTATGAACACATGATTGATCTAGGAAAATCCCTTCCTTTGATTGCAGATGAGTTTAAAACTGAAGACAACATCATCAAAGGATGTCAAAGTAAAGTATGGGTGCATGCTGAGTTAAAAAATGATCAATTAGAATTTACAGCCGATAGCGATGCAATCATTACCAAAGGAATTATTGCAATTTTGATACGAGTATTTTCAAATCAGCATCCAAAAGATATCTTGGCTGCAGAAACTGATTTCATCGATCAAATTGGATTGAAAGAACACTTATCTCCAACCCGTGCAAATGGTTTAGTTTCGATGATTAAGCAAATAAAAATGTACGCTATTGCGTTTCAAATACAACTCAATTAATTATGTCAGAAAACACACCAGATAATCAAGAGTTAGGAGAAAAAATCGTGAATGTTCTTAAAACCATTTTTGATCCTGAAATCCCAGTAGATATTTATGAATTGGGATTGATCTATGATGTTTTTGTAAATGAAGATCAAGATGTAAAGATATTGATGACTTTGACCACACCAAACTGTCCGGTCGCAGAAACACTTCCAGTTGAGGTAGAAGAAAAAGTAAAATCTCTTAATGAAGTTAATGATGCGGAGGTTGAAATTACCTTTGACCCTCCTTGGACACAAGATCTGATGAGTGAAGAAGCAAAATTAGAACTGGGGTTTCTTTAATTGACAAATCATGAAAGATGAAATCGTAAATAAAGTTGCACAAAGTACTCTTGTAACTTTTGATTTAGAAGAGCTTTATCCCAGTGAAGTTCTTTTAGAAGTCGATTTAAGTCAATGGTTGGATCAAGGTTTTATTTTACGCGAAAAAGAATTTAGGAAAGCGATTAAGAACCACGATTGGGATCAATACAGCTGCAATTATATTGCTTTAAATTGTAAAACAGATGCAATTCTTCCAGCTTGGGCCAGCTTGTTAATCACATCCCAATTAAGCAAAGTAGCTGAGCAAATCGTTTGGGGTACCATAAAAGATTTAGAAAAACAACTTTTTAGCCAAGCAATAGCAAATCTTGATTTGACCCCGTTTGAAGGAAAACCTGTTATTGTTAAAGGGTGTTCTGAAAAAGAAGTTCCAGAGGCTGCATTTGTGGAACTCATTCAAAAGCTTCAACCTGTTGTTAAGAGTTTGTTTTATGGAGAGGCCTGTTCCTCAGTCCCTCTTTATAAAAGCTAGATTATAATAGGTTATTTAAGTCAGTCTTATAGTTTATATTTAAAGTCTTAATCGTACAAAATACGTTATTTGTATTTTTTTACTTTTTATTTTCTTTCGGTTGTAACTCTCCAAACAGTATTAATGAGGAATAACCTTCTAGTTTCATAGGGATTTGTGATTACAATCAAAAATTTTACCAATTTGATGCTCCCCATTCAGTCAAACAAGCGCTGGAGAAGGCTGCAATAGAAAAACAAATTTTATCTTTCGAGCCGATGAGTTCTAAATAGATTTTTTTAGTGGAAATTCTTTTCAAGATTAATTTTATTTTGTTCTTACCTATGAGCTCTTACAAAAAAATGACAGTACTTACATACTTATTTCAAATCGATTGATTCGATCTAACTACAATCCAGTAGGTCATATAGATACCACTGATATTCCATATTGATAATTCAGTTAAACTGATTATTCGATCCCCTGATGAATTTATAACCCATTTTAATCTGCCCGATTAACCGCTGTTTGAGGATCGAGTTTATTCATCCTCTTATATTCGACATCGAAGAATTCAAAACTGAGCAACCTAAAAGTTTTAGTATCTTGTTGCAATAAAAATTGCGTTTGGATAGTCGGAAGAAAATTTTAATTTTAAGCTATTATTGGCCTCCCTCAGGAGGTTCGGGTGTTCAACGCTGGATGTATTTTGCCAAACATTTACAGCGGTTGGAATGGGAACCTATTGTCATTACCGTAGATGAAAAGCATGCATCTTATCCACTAATTGACCTTAGTTTGTTAGACGAAGTTAATAAGATTAGGGTTATCAAAACCAGCACACGTGAACCCTTACGTTTATATTCTTGGTTGAGTTCTGGAAGTACTCAAGAGGGTATCCCTCAGGGACAACTACCAACAAAAGGTATTTTCGATAAATTTGCTGCATATGTCCGTGGTAATTTTTTTATTCCTGATGCTCGAAAAGGATGGATACCCTTCGCAATTAAGGCTGCACAAAAAGTATTAACTGAAGAAAATATAAGCCACTTAATTACCACAGGACCTCCACATTCCACCCATTTGGCAGGATTACAACTTCGGGATCAATTTGAAATAAAATGGTGGGTAGATTTTAGAGATCCTTGGACGGATATTTTTTACAACAAACAAATGCAAAGAACCCAAAGCAGTGAAGTCAAGGACACCCAATTAGAAAAAAACGTTCTCCAAAAAGCGAATGGTGTTATTACAACTGTAGGTGGGGATTTGCATCAAAGTTTAAAACAAAAAGCACCAAACCAAAGATTTATTTCCATAGCAAATGGTTTTGATGCTGAGCTTATGGCCGGCATAAAATCTGACCCTCCAGGAGATGTTTTCCATTTAGTCTATACAGGCTTGCTTACCCATCAACAATCCTATCCTTCGATAATTAAGGCATTGCAAAATCTAGAAGGAAATTGTCTTATTCGTTTTTCTCTTGCAGGGAATATTCCTAAAGAGATAATAGAAGAGATTCGTGCAGCCTTACCTGAAGTAGAATTAATTTATCACGGCTATTTAAACCACAAAGAGGCAATAACATTAATGAAAAGCGCTCATCTTTTGTTGAACTTTATCTTTGAGGGAGCCAAAACGCAAATGATTTCTGGTAAGTTATTGGAATACATTGCATCAAAAAGACCTATACTTTCATTAGGAGCTACAAATTCAGAAGCAGCAAAATTAATTAATAAAGGGAGTTGTGCAGTCATGTTCGATTCAAATGATTTGGAAGGAATAACTTTTTTTATTAATCGTATAATTGAGCAGAAGGAGACATTATTTAATGAGTTTCCAGAAATTGAAAAGTGGAGTAGGGAGAGCCTTACTAAAGCATTGATTAAAAAATGTCTTGACTGAGGTTATATATTATTTATAAAAATTCATCTCATCCAAATAAACCCAGCTTTCGGGTGGGAGTAAGGGACGTACATTTTGCCCTTTTTTGATTGCTTTTCGAATAGCAGAGGATGATAATTCTATTTTGGGTGCGTCTATTAGATTTATTTTTGGATGATTTTTGAATTGCTCTGGTATTACTCGATTTGTTTTTCTGGGATAAACATAAATCTCATGGTGTCCTAAGATTAGTTCATAATTTTTCCATTTTGGAAAACTAACTAAATTATCTTCTCCCATCAGAAGAACAAATTGATGCTCGGGATATTTTTCGACCAAATGAACCAATGAATTGATGGTGTAGTTGGGGGTAGGCAGTCCAAATTCAATATTTGAAGGTTTTAGTTTTGGATAGTCCATGGTGGCTTTGTAGACCAGTTCCAAACGGTGGTTGTTATCCAAAATCGAATCTTTTTTTTTGAATGGATTTTGTGGAGTAATAACCATCCAAATTTCATTCAAATCAGTTGTTTCCGCGAAATGGTTTGCTAGAATAATGTGACCAATATGAATCGGGTTAAAGGTTCCAAAATAGAGCCCAATTTTTTTCATACTACAAAGATAGTGATTTGGCTATGAATCGATATACCCACGAACTTGACGAACTGCTTCTTTTTTAGCTGTTTCAAGATCATCATTTATGATGACAGAATCAAATTGAACTGCAAAGCTCATTTCTTCTTCAGCCCTAGCCAATCGCATTTGGATGTCCTCTTCATTTTCAGTATCTCTTCCCCGCAGACGTTTTTCTAATATTTTTTTTGTGGGAGGTTGAATAAATAGAGCTAAAGTGTTTTGAGGGTATTGCTTCTTGATGTTGATGCCTCCTTTTACATCAATATCAAAAAGGACATGTTTCCCTTGGGACCATAAGCGTTTTATCTCTGATTTCAGAGTTCCATAGAAAACGTCATCGTAAACTTCTTCAAACTCAACAAAGGCGTTTTCTTTAATTTTGTTTTGAAAATCAGATGAAGATAGAAAATGATAGTCAACACCATTTTTTTCTTTACCACGAGGTTTTCGAGAGGTAGCAGAAATAGAAAATCCAAGGGATAAGTTTTCAGAAAGGAGGTGTTTCACAAGGGTTGTTTTACCGGAACCAGAGGGTGCAGAAAAAACAAATAACTTACCTTCTTTCATTTAGAGTACATTGAGGAGTTGTTCTTTTATTTTTTCGAGTTCGTCTTTCATCTCAACCACAATTTTTTGAAGTCCAGAATGATTTGCTTTCGATCCAATGGTATTGATTTCACGTCCAATTTCCTGAGAGATAAAACCGAGTTTTTTCCCATTGGGTTGATCTTGACTCATAATTTCTTTAAAGTATGAAAGATGATTATCTAACCGGACTTTTTCTTCAGTAATATCATATTTTTCTAAATAATAAATCAACTCTTGCTCCATTCGATTTTGATCTATTTCAACAGTCAATTGTTCCAATGAGTTTCGGAGCTTTAAACTTACTTTTTCTTTCCGATCAGGATCAATTTGGATAACTTCACTTAACAGTTTTTCCAAAACCTCCAAACGTTGATTAAAATCCTTTTCTAATGCGGCTCCTTCATTTTTTCTGTAATTATTAACTTGTATAAGTGCTGATGAAAAAACGTCTATTAGTGCCTCTTTCTCTTCTTTTTTTAGATCTTCTTTTTCTGTTTTAAGGGTATCTGGTAAACGAACAGCTATTTTAAGAAGCTCCGTACGATCTCCTTGATGAATTTGATTTAATTGTTTAATATAATCATTCACAACCTCTTTGTTTAGGTGAGTGGTATTGGAACCGCTATCGGTTTCTATGTAAACAGATACATCTACTTTTCCACGATTCAATTGTTCACTGATAGTTCCTCTGAGTTGAGGTTCTAATTCTCTAAAGATGTGAGGGACTCTAAAATTTAGATCAATATTTTTACTGTTTAGGGTTCTGATTTCAACCACAATTTTTTTATTTAAAATTGAGGTTTCACTTTTGCCAAACCCAGTCATTGATGTAATCATGCAGTTACTATAATTCTTTAATTTTTATGTTGCGGAAAAAAACTTGATCTTCATGATCTTGTAGACCAATTTTCCCAGTTCTAAATGTACCGAACTTAGGGGCCTCTATATAGTTTGAAGCTTCTTTATTTCCAAATTTAGATGCTTTAACAAGAGAATCCCATTCAGGCCCATGTACTGCAAAAGTAACAATTTCTGTCCCATTCAATACCATACTCCCTTTGTTTGTGTTATGATCTATGGACAACACTACAAGATTCCATTCCCCTGCCGGATTACATACATCCGATGTGGGTTGAACCATGTCATAAAGTGCCCCAGCTTGATGGTATTTTGGGTTTTCTTGAGCATCAGGATGTCGATCATTATCGAGTACTTGGATTTCAGGGCCAGTTAGATAAGGTTCTCCAAATTCTTCTCCTTCTTTAACACCCCAAAAAATACCACTATTCCCTGCTTCCGAAACCTTCCATTCTATCGATAAAATAAAATTAGTGAACTCCTTATCCGTAACGATGTTTCTACCTCCATCACCGTAGTTTCTGTTTCCCTCTGGATTAAATACCATTATACCTTTTTCAACTGCCCATTCCTTACCAATACTTTCTCCATTGTACTGGTGCCATCCATTAAAGGTTTTACCATCAAACAGAGAAATCCATTCTTCAGTTACGTTTGAGGTTTTTACTTTTTGTGATTCTATATTTTTTTTCTTGTTCGGATTTCCTTGACAAGAAATTATACCTAAAGATAGTAAGAGGACTGAGACCAACTTTTTCATAAATAAAGATTAAAGGTTAAGTATTTTTTTAAGAAATTCAGGATCTGCAGATCCTCCAGCAAAGTCATCAAAAACTTTTTGGGTAGCTTCAATGATATGGTTCTTTATGAACGGAGCTCCTTCACGGGCGCCTTGCTCTGGGCTTTTGATACAACATTCCCATTCCATTACTGCCCAAACATCGCAACCGTATTCGGTCAGTTTGGAAAATATCGTTTTGAAATCGATCTGCCCATCTCCAGGAGAGCGATACCTTCCAGCCCTATCGATCCAGTCACCGTAACCTCCAAAAGCACCTTTTTTACCGTTGGGTTTAAATTCTGAATCTTTTACGTGGAAAGATTTAATAAATTCATGGTAATGGTCGATGTAAGTAATGTAATCGAGCTGTTGTAACACAAAGTGACTTGGGTCGTAAAGAATATTTACTCTTTTATGATTTCCTGTAGCTTCTAAAAAGCGTTCAAAAGTAACACCATCGTGCAGATCTTCACCTGGGTGAATTTCGTAACACAAATCGACTCCATTTTCTTCGTACACGTCTAGGATGGGTAACCATCGCTTTGCGAGTTCTTCGAATCCCATTTCAACTAAACCTTTTGGTCGTTGAGGCCAAGGGTGCCAGGTGTGCCAAAGAAGTGCGCCTGAAAATGTAGCTGATACATCGAGCCCTAAACGACGACTTGCAATGGCCGCTTTTTTAACAGTTTCTACTGCCCATTGTGTTCTTGCTTTTGGGTTATTTTTAAAAGCATCGGGAGCAAAGTTGTCGAACATGAGGTCATAAGCCGAATGAACAGCAACTAATTGTCCTTGTAAGTGGGTGGAAAGTTCGGTAATCTCTAGCCCATAGGAATTGACTTTTCCCTTGAGTTCATCACAGTATGTTTGACTTTCGGCAGCCTTGTCTAAGTCTATCAGAAAGGTTTCCCATGTTGGGATTTGTATTCCTTTGTATCCAAGGCTTGCAGCCCATTTGCACATCCCATCTAGGGAGTTAAAAGGTGCTTCTTGATCTACAAATTGTGCTAAAAAGATAGCGGGTCCTTTAACTGTTTTCATGAATTAGTATTTTATAAATTTACCCATGTATTATCTTTTGAATGGGACTCCAATACTTTTTCTATGAAGAGCATTCCTCGAACCCCATCATGTAGTGTTGGGTAGGCTCCTTCATCATGTTTTTCGTTTCGTAAAGCTTTGGCAACCCCGTTGTAAATATTCCCCATCGAATCAAAAATACCTTCTGGATGACCAGGTGGAATTTTACTGCTTTCTTTTGCAAATTCTGAGAGGTAGTCGTGACTGGGTTTTAAAACTTGCATGGGCTTATCTTCTGTTAGATAAATAAGTCTATTTGGATTTTCTTGTTGCCATTTCAAACTTCCTTTGCTTCCATAGATCTGAACGCTAAAATTATTTTCTTCAGCTGTAGCAATTTGACTTGCTCGAATAACCCCTTTGCAATGCTCTGACATTCTAACTAAAACGGTTCCATCAACATCCAAAGGATTATTATCGTAGAGTGTGTTTAAATCTGCGAGAAGTTGTTTTACTTCCATTCCAGTTACGTATTCGAGCATATCAAAAGCATGTGTCCCGATATCTCCAATACAGCAACTGGCTCCTCCTTTTTCGGGATCCAAACGCCATACCTTGGCCCGTTCTTCGAGGTCGTGAATTACAGGATTGATCCATCCTTGGTAATATTGAAGATCTACTTTTTGGATGGGCCCCAAAACCTCTCTTCGAATCATGTCTTTCATCTGACGAACCATGGGGTACCCGGTGTAGGTGTAGGTTACAGCAAAAACAGTTTGTTTTTCTTTTTGTAAGGCTTCCAACTCTAATGCTTCTGAATAGGTTGTAGTCAATGGTTTTTCACAAATTACATTAAATCCATTTTCCAAGAGTTTTTTTGCCATAGGGAAATGCAAAAAATTTGGTGTCAAGATCGAAATTACTTCCATGCGTTCTTCAATAGGAAGTTTAAGTTCTTCTTCGATAAGGATGTCAAAACTATCATAAGTTCGATTTAGCGGAACTCCAATGTGATATGCAAAAGTGTTATTTTCTTTGGGGTTAGGATTGAAACACCCTCCTACCAATTGATAGCGATCAAACATGTTTGATGCAATTCGATGAACAACTCCTATTAGAGAGTCTCCGCCCCCTCCTAAAATTCCTAAACGTATTTTATCACTCAATTTTATTCTTCTTTAAGTTCAATAATTTCATTTTTAAATATCAGAATAAACAGTAACATAACTCCAACTGCAAATGCAGCAGGGAACATCCAAATTACTTCCCAGTCATGCATTCCATCTGCAAGGATGTATTGATCTGATATTTTTCCAGCGACCCAAAATCCAATTAACATTCCAACCCCATAAGTTGCTAAGGTAATCAAACCTTGAGCCGCACTCTTTATTTTTTCACCTGCCTTGAAGTCTGTGTAAATTTGCCCAGAAACAAAGAAAAAGTCGTAACAAATTCCGTGTAGGGCTATTCCAATAATTAACATAAATGTAAGTTCTCCTGTGTTTCCGTATGCGAATAAGCTATATCGAACTACCCAAGCCAACATCCCTACCAACAGAGTTTTTTTGAATCCAAATTTTTTGAAGAAAAAAGGAAGTAAAAGCATAAAGAGTACCTCACTTACTTGACCTAAGGTCATTTTTCCGGTAGGGTTTTCCATGCCTAATTCAACCAAGAAAGGATTGGCTTGTTGGTAATAAAAAGCCAAAGGAATGCAGATTAGAATTGATGTTGTAAAGAACATTAAGAAATTACGATCTTTTAAAAGTTTAAGAGCATCTAATCCCAGAATATCAGAAAAATTTACAGCATTTCCTTCGGGTTTAGAAGGGGGAGTTTTTGGAAGTGTAAAACTTATCAAACCTAAAGTTAAAGAAGCAATTGCAACCATAGTGAAGGTGTTACTCAAAGCCCCTTCATCAATAGCTGTTGCAGAGTCCCAATGGAATATGTAGCTTATCACCAATCCAGCAACAATCCATCCTATGGTTCCAAAAACTCGAATGAATGAAAATTCTTTTGCCGGGTCTTTCATTTGAAAAAAAGATACCGAATTAACCAAAGCAAGGGTAGGCATATATGCAACCATATAGCCAAAAACTAATGGATAGAAAGCCTCAAATGATGTTGCTTGTGACATAAAATACATTAAGGCTGCACCTGTAAGGTGTAAAGTTCCTAGTATTTTTTCTGCATTAAAATAGCGATC
>Ga0233438_10000333_pt1 | contig 62784 bp, 63 predicted proteins | sample SI_123_September_FD_182720 | JGI IMG/M metagenome (GOLD analysis project Ga0233438, IMG submission 182720) | Seawater microbial communities from Saanich Inlet, British Columbia, Canada - SI_123_September2016_10_MG | ecosystem: Environmental > Aquatic > Marine > Inlet | place: Canada: British...
GGTCGAATTTAGGCCTCATTTCAAAACCCATCAATCGCTTGAAGTCGGGCGATGGTTTAAAGAGTTTGGTGTAAAAAAAGCTACCGTTTCTTCTTTAAAAATGGCTTCTTATTTTGCTCAAGAATGGGACGATATAACCGTTGCTTTTCCTACGAATATTCTTGAAATTGATACTATAAACGAACTAGCAAGTAAAATCAAATTAAACTTGTGTGTAGAAAATTTAGAGGTTCTTTTGTTCTTGGAAAAACATCTTAAATCCAGTCTGGGTGTTTTTTTAAAAGTAGATATTGGCTATAACAGAACAGGAATAAAGACTTCCTCCATTCCGTTAATTGATACACTTTTAAATAAGATTAAAGAAAATCCTAAAATAACATTCAAAGGATTTTTAGGTCATGCTGGTCACGCCTATAATTGTAGATCCAAAGAAGCAATCGAAGCGGTACATCAAAAAAGCATTGATAAAATAGTTGCGCTAAAAAAACAGTACAAACCTCAACATCCTGATTTAATAATTTCAATTGGTGATACACCGACCTGTAGTGTTTCTGAAAACTTTAACGGTATAGATGAAATTAGGCCTGGAAATTTTGTTTATTATGATCTAACTCAAAATATTATTGGGTCCAACGAAATAAACGAAATAGCGGTTGCAATGGCTTGCCCTATTGTTTCCAAACATGAAGACCGAAATGAAATAGTAATATACGGTGGCGGTATTCACTTCTCTAAAGATCGCGTCGAAGATTCTAATGACGGTGTAATCTTTGGTAGAATAGCAGAGTCAAAAGGCGCTTTATGGGGAGATCCTATAGACAAAACGTTCCTTAAAAGTCTTTCGCAAGAACATGGAATCGTTAGCGTTCCTAAAGAAAAAATGAAATCCTTTGAAATTGGAAGTCTGCTTTGGGTACTTCCTGTTCATTCTTGTATGACAGCGGATTTAATGAAAAAAATTCACACCCCTAATGGAGGAGTTATTAATATGATGTAATTCATCTGTTCTTTTATATCTTTAACACCAAACAAAATTTTATGATTATCCTAATGGGAGTTAGTGGTACTGGAAAAACAAGCCTTGGCAAAAAACTGTCTCAAGACACAAATTGGCCTTTTTTTGATGCTGATGATTTTCATCCACAATCCAATAAAGAAAAAATGAAATCAGGTCTGCAACTGACAGATTCAGATCGAAAACCTTGGTTAGAAATACTCTCCAAAAAAATTAATGAATGGAGCGTTAACGGCCAAGCAATTCTTGCATGCTCCGCCTTAAAAGAAGAGTATAGAGCCCTTTTGTCAGAAAACAACAAATCAATTCAATGGGTTGTTCTTAATGGGTCTTTTGACCTAATTAAAGATAGAATTGAAAGTCGAGAAAACCATTTTTTTAATCCCTCCCTTTTACAGTCTCAATTTAACGATCTAGAAATTCCTAGTTACGGAATCCATCTTGATATTAGTGAATCTGTTGATGAGCTTTCGCTTGTTTTACAAAATAAATTAGCTTCTAAAAATGATGCGGCAATTGGCGTAATTGGAATGGGCGTAATGGGACAAGGGATTGCGCTAAACTGTGCAGAAAACGGATTTAAAACCGCCGTTTATAATCGCTCTTCGGCAGGAGAGGAACATGTGGTCGAGGAATTTATGTCCAAAAATAATTCCTTTACAAATGTTTTCGGATTTACAGATTTATCTGAATTTGTTGGCGCTCTTAAGCTTCCTAGAAATATTTGGCTGATGATTAGTAGTGGGCCTGCAATTGATAGTGTTATCGATCAACTGGTTCCTTTACTCGAAGAAGGAGATGTTATTATTGATGGTGGCAATTCTCACTATCCTGATACTCAAAGAAGAGCTCAGCAGCTAGAAAAAAAGAACATCAATTTTGTGGGATGTGGTGTTTCTGGTGGTGAAGTCGGGGCTCGTTTTGGAGCTTCTATTATGTTTGGTGGTAGCAAAAAAGCGTACGAAAACCTAAGCCCCATTTTAAACAAAATTGCAGCAAAAGACTTTTCAGGAAAACCTTGTCAGGGCTTTATGGGAAAAGAAGGTGCTGGACATTTTGTTAAAATGGTCCACAATGGAATTGAATATGCTGAAATGCAGCTTTTAGCTGAAACATTTGATGTTTTGTCTAAACAAATGTCTTATCCTGAAATGTCTGCTCTTTTTAAAGAAATGAACCAAGGGTCTGAAGCAAGTTATTTACTTGAAATTACTGCTGAAATACTGCTGAAAAAAGAGGGGAATCAATTTTTAGTTGATTTAATCTTAGACCAAGCCAGTAGCAAAGGAACGGGAATGTGGTCTAGTTCTGCAGCTTTAGCACTAGGATCCGTAAACAACATGATGTCTTCCGCCGTTTTTGCGCGTTACATATCTGCCTTAAAAGAAACCCGATGCTCTTTAGCTGAGAAGAAAAGTAAACCTATTAAAAAAGAAAAAATTTCTGTTTCTGAATTAAAGGACGCTTATACTTTCGCTAGGATAATTAACCACATTCAAGGGTTTAATTTAATTGAAGCTGCTTCAGAAGAATATGGTTGGGACTATAATCCCTCAGAAATTTCAAGAATTTGGACTCAGGGTTGCATCATAAGATCTCAATTAATGGAGCGCCTTTCCGAAGAGTTTAAATCTGATAAAACAATATTAAAAATCAATCTTCTTCTCGATCTTTTAAAAGAAACAGAAGCAGGAGCTGCTTCCATAATTCATCACGGAATAGATCAGAAGATCCCTTTAGATGGATATGGAACCGCTTATAATTATTGGATTGCAATTTGTAGCGAAAAACTTCCCGCAAATTTAATCCAGGCACAAAGGGACTTTTTTGGAGCACATACTTACCGAAGAATAGACAAGCCTTTTGAAGAAAGTTTTCATTCTGAATGGAAAAAAAATGATTGATTCTTCCCTTCTTTTCTCAGTCTTTATTGGGGTTGTTTTTTTAATTCTTTTGATTTTAAAATTCAAATTTCAACCCTTTATAGCTTTACTAATTTCTAGTATTTTAGTCGGCATATTAGCAGGAGTTCCCCCTCTAGAAATTATGGATACTGTAAAAGAAGGAATGGGGTCGACTTTAGGTTTTGTAGCTGTAGTTGTTGGGCTTGGTGCAATGTTTGGAGCTATTCTTGAACATTCTGGTGGTGCTGAAGCTTTAGCGAGATCGCTGTTAAATAAATTTGGAGAAAAAAATGCCTCCTGGGCATTAATGATCGCAGGGTTCTTTGTTGCAATCCCTGTCTTTTTTGATGTAGCTTTCATCATATTAATACCCCTGGTTTATTCGCTACAACGAAAGACAAAAAAATCCTTGTTATTATATGCAATTCCTCTTCTTGCAGGGTTGGCTATTACACATGCATTTATTCCTCCAACTCCAGGTCCTGTAGCTGTAGCGGATATCTTAAATGCTGATTTAGGGTGGGTTATTTTAGTTGGGTTTATTGTTGGTGTCCCCACAGCAATTGTGAGTGGACCTTTATTTGGAAAATATATTGCAGCAAAAATATTTGTTGCGGCCCCTAAACAAATTAAACAAAAAGAACTAAAAGAATTTCCTCCCATAGGACTCCTGGTTTTAATTATCGGAACCCCCATCTTGTTAATTATTTTAAACACAATTTTAAGTAGTCCAATGAGTTCAAAATTAAATATTTCCAAAACATATATTGAATGGATTCAAATGGCAGGTCACCCTTTTTCTGCTTTAATCATAGCAAATCTGTTGGCTTGGTATTTTCTGGGAATAAGACGTGGATCCTCTAAAGATAAACTGTTTTCTATCACGACGTCTTCTTTAGCCCCTGCAGGAATTATTATATTACTCACTGGTGCAGGAGGTGTTTTTAAACAAATGCTAATTACAACAGGTACCGGAGAAATGCTTGCAAATTATTTTTCTAGTATTGGGTTAGGATTAATTCCATTTGCTTTTTTAGCTGCGGTTTGTGTTCGAGTATTACAAGGTTCTTCTACGGTTGCTATGATTACAGCGGCAGGAATAACCTCTGCGATAATAACCGTTCCCCTTGGAGGGTTTCATACTGCTTTAATTGTAATTGCAATTGCCTCAGGAGCTTCAATTCTTTCCCATGTAAACGATAGTGGATTTTGGCTAGTAAGCAACTACCTAGGACTTTCTGAAAAAGACACCTTTAAAAGTTGGTCTATAATGACAACCATTTTGTCTTTAACGGCATTAGTTGTTGTACTTCTTCTTTCCCTTTTTATTTAAATATATAGTCATGAAAAAAATCTTCTTCATTTGTCTTCTTTCATTTGTTTCTTGTAAATCGATTCATGAAAAAACACATCCTGTTGGGAACATCGAGACCCCGTTGGGGTCCCTATATTTTTGGCTACATGAAGAAACTCCAAAACACAGAGCTAGTTTTATTAAGTTAGCCAACGATAAATATTGGGATAATTTAAGTTTTAATCGGGTCATAGAAGACTTTGTAATTCAGGGTGGGTGTCCAGACACCCCAAAAGGTTTTGATGAATCTCATTATTTAATTGATCCCGAATTTCCGCCAAACCTAAAACACATTTATGGAGCTGTTGGAATGGGAAGAGATAATAACTCTGAAAAAAAATCTGCTGGTTGCCAATTTTATATTGTTCATAACCAAGAAATTACTCGATTAAATCAAAATTATACGATTTTTGGTCAGGTGTTTAAAGGATTCGATGTGTTAGACAAAATTGCTACCCTTCCTACAGATTCTTTAGATGCTCCTTTAGAAAGAGTCCCGATAAAAGTACGTGTTCTTGTTCTAAACGAAAAAGAACTTATTGCCCTTGGAGCGGCCGGTTTTGTTAATTAATCCGATTGCTATGAAGATTCTAAGAACCAATCAAAATAACAAAGAATTTAAAAAATTGGTTGTTGAGCTTAACAAAGAATTGGAAATTATTGACGGCCCTTATCATAATTTTTACAGTCAGTTTAACGGAATTGAAACCTTAAAACAAGTTGTAATTGTCTATGAAAAAGACAAGGCTACAGGGTGTGGTGGTTTTAAATTCATTCAAGAAAATGTGGTTGAAATTAAAAGAATGTTTGTCTTACCGTCTCAACGTAAAAAAGGAATTGCCGGGTTTATTCTTAAGGAAATTGAAGCTTGGGCTAAAGAGCTTGGGTGTTTAAAATGTATCCTTGAAACAGGAAAAAATTTGCCTAATGCAGTAAACCTATACACTAAAAATAGATACTTAATAATTCCCAACTACGAGCCTTACATTGAAATTGACAACAGCTTGTGCTTTGAAAAATATTTATAGTTTTTAATTTTGTTTATAATATAAACTAGTTTGTGTTTGTTTTAAAATAGCCCCAAATATTATGAAAAACGAAAACAACACACCCAAAGAACAACTCGATTTAATCGAAAAAATGATTTCTCAGGCCAAAGTTAATCTCAGCAAACACAGCTTTGATTTTATATTTTGGGGTTGGTTGGTCAGTCTTACTGCTGTATCAAACTTTTTACTTTTAATCTTTACTTCCTTAGGATATAAAAGTTACCTAATATGGCCTTTATCAGCTGTTATTGGGTTTATTGCTATTTATGTTCGTTACAGCAAAGCCGCTAAAGTAGAAAGTCATAAAACTCATATTGAATATTTTATTTCTCGCATGTGGATGGTAATAGGGGGCGTACTAGTTTTGCTTTCAATCGCCTCTCCTTTTATAAAAATTCAGCCCTGGTTTTTGTTTCCTGTTCTTACGGGTATAGGAACTCTGGTTACGGGGGTAGTCCTAAAGTTTAAACCGTTAAGCTTTGGTGGGGTTTTTTTAATTACTTTTCCTTTTTATAGTATTCTAGCAACTGGAAATTCAATTGTGCTTTTATATGCAGTAGTCGTCGTGGTTTCGTATTTAATTCCTGGTTATATACTTAAAAGTTATAAAGATTGAATCCATTAAACCCTTTGTTAACTTCTCCGCTTCGTCTAGGTGTGATGTCTTTATTGATAAAAGTTAAGTCTGCTTCTTTTAAGTATCTAAAAGAAGAGCTCGATGCAACCCAAGGAAACCTCAGCGTTCAGCTAAGAAAACTAAAAGAAGCAGAATATATCACTATTAAAAAAAGTTTTGAGGGAAACTATCCCTTAACAGAGGTTGAAATTACTCCTTATGGAATCAGCGCTTTTGAAGACCATGTAAAGAACTTAAAAAGGTATTTACATCTCTAGTTCTAAGGAATATTTATTCAATAATTCTGTTAAACTACTTTTGAGACTTAATCTTTTAAACTTATATTTATAAAAAAGACCGCTATGGAAGTAAAAGATGCAAACGGTAATGTTTTAAATGATGGGGATACAGTAAAATTAATTAAAGATCTCAAGCTTAAAGGGACTTCGACTACCATTAAAAGAGGAACAACTGTAAAAAACATACGTCTTACTGATGGTGCAGACGAAATTGATTGTCGCATCAATAAAATGAATATTGTTTTACGAACAGAATTTGTAAAAAAATAAAACATTTCATATAAACTGAAAACTAATTTTAAATGAACGGAACGCTTTTTCATAAAATTTTAATTGGTTTTGCCTTTTCTCCCAACCTAAAGGCAAATGTTTTTGAAGCTATGCGATTAGCTGACTTTTTGGGTAGCCACCTCTACTTTATTCATGTAGGTTCAAAGTCACCAGCTAAAGAAAAAACATTTACGGATATTTTGGAAGAATCTCCTGTTCAGCCAAAAAAACTGACCGTTTTATGGGAAGAAGGAAAACCCGTTGAAACAATTCAAAAACAATGTGGTGAAAAAAATATTGATCTTCTTTTACTTGGTGCAATGCAAAGAGAAAACATGCTGAAATTTTATATGGGTTCTATTGCTCGAAAATTAACTCGTAATGCTCCTTGCTCTGTTCTGTTGCTTATAAAGCCTTCCGTTATTCGAAAACCTTCTAAACATGTTATTGTGAATGCTTTTGAAAGCTCACAAACCGAAACCACAATTAAATCAGGTCTGTATTTTAGCCAAGCACTAAGTGCTTCGAAATTAACTTTAGTAGAAGAAGTTAATCGTTCAGAGGTTGCTGTTGAAGCTGTTGACGACAGAAGCTTAAGAAAAGTAACTCTTAGAAAAGAAAAATTAAAAAGAAGAGAGCTTTCACGTGTAAAAGAAATTCTTTCTAATATTCCCAAAAAATTAAAAGAAGGAATAAATATTCAATCCCAAAATATTTTTGGTACTAGAGGGTATTCTATAGGTCATTATGCTAAAGTTGTAAGGGCTGACCTACTCGTTATGAATGCTGCTGAATCCAGAAAAGGGTTCTTTGATCGATTTTTCCCAAAGGACCTTGAACACATATTATCTGAATTGCCAACGGATGTTCTCATTATAAAAAGTAAAGAAAATGGCTAAAACAAATTCGTTTAAAACTTTTATGGGTGTATTGCCTGCAAATATTTTTGCAGGTTTTGTAGTTTCTTTGGTTGCCTTGCCTCTTGGTCTAGGTCTGGCTATCGCTTCAGAAGCTCCACCAATAGCAGGTATTCTTTCTGCAGTTGTTGGAGGTGTTGTAGTTGCTGTTTTAGGAGGGTCTCAGCTTACAATTGCTGGACCAGGAAACGGATTGGTAATCGTTATTCTATCGTCAATTACCCTTTTAGGAGGGGGTGATTTATATCAAGGATATCTATTTACACTTGCTGCAGTAGTTATATCAGGGATACTTATTTTCTTGTTTGGACTGTTTCGTTTTGGAGCGCTGAGCGAATTTTTCCCAGCCACCGCACTTCAGGGAATGCTTGCTGCAATCGGAGTTGGTATACTTGCAAAACAAATTCATGTAATGCTTGGTGTTACAAATGCTTCTGGAGGCCCTATTGAGCTTTTGTCAAAGGTGCCTGAAAGCATTTTATATATCATTCAAAACCCGACTACAGGAGTAATTCTTGCTGCTTCAATGGGAATTGTTAGTTTTCTTATTTTAATTTTATATTCTAAAATTCAGAATCCTCTTTTCCATCTAGTGCCAGCTCCTATGTGGGTGGTTTTCTTAGCGATTGGTTTAACCTATTACTATGATTATATCGCTGGAGTTGCTTACCCTATGGACAAGGAGTTATTAATTACATTACCTGAAAATCTTTTAGGAAACCTTCCGTTTCCAGATTTTGGAAAAGTAGGAAATGTAGAATTTATTGGGGTTGTTATTTCGCTTACTCTAATTTCCTGTATTGAATCTTTATTGAGTATTAAAGCGGTTGACAAACTAGATCCATTAAAAAGAAGATCAAATGTTAACAAAGATCTTCGTGCTCTTGGAATTGCAACCGCTATTAGCGGACTAATTGGAGGTCTTAATGTTGTTACTGTAATAGCAAGAAGCTCAGTAAACGTAAATAATGGAGGTTCTAACCGTTCTGCTAACTTTTTCCATGCCTTTTTTCTACTTCTATTCATACTCCTTTTTCAAGATCAAATACAACGCATTGCGCTTCCTGCATTAGCTGCGATTCTAGTCTATACTGGGTATCGATTAGCGGCTCCAGAAAATTTAATTTCATTAATTAAAATAGGTAGAGAACAAGCTGCTATTTTTTTAATTACTCTAGGAATGACTTTAAGCTATGGTTTAATAACAGGAATTGCATTTGGGGTTTTAGCGACTTTTATTATGCATGTAATCGTTAATAAAAGTTTATTCCTATTTACCAGAAACTGGCTAAAGCCCAATGTTTTAATGTTTAAAGAAGAAGACAGCGGAAACTATTTTGTAAGCGTTAAAAACTTCTGTAGCTTTTTAAATTTCTATAAACTTAAAGCATTACTCGATGAAATTCCTGAAAATGAACACGCTATTGTTGATTTCTCTCTTTGTGAGTTTGTCGACCATACGGTTATGGAAGGTTTGAATGACTACAGGAGAAGTTTTAAAAGTAAAAACGGTGAATTCGAAATTATTGGACTAGATGTTCATTTCTCGGAAACTAAACACCCTTTTGCCATCCGAAAGGCTACCCCCATCAAAGACTTCTTAAGTCTTGGAAATAACCTTACTAAAAGACAAAAATCACTGGAGACACTCGCTAAAAACCTAAAATGGTCTTATCGCCCTGAAATTTCTTCAGAATTAATCCATATGGAACAATTCGAATATTTTAAATCAAAACAAATAAATTATCAATACAACGCTGTGTTTGATGAATTTAAAAAGTTTGAATTGTTTGATCTTTCTTACAGCGAAGGAGCTTTTATAGCAAAAGAAGAACTAAAATCTTCGTTTTTAATGATTCGTTTGGATCAAAGTGTACCTCAATTTATATTAGATAAAGAACACCTACTGGCAAGTTTGTATGAGCTTTTAGGCTATAGAGATATTGACTTCAAGGAGTTTCCTGATTTTTCTAAACGCTTTTTCCTTTCTGGAAAAGATAGAGTGGAAATCAGAAGATGGTTTACTCCGGAATTAATTTTCTTCTTTGAAAGCCATTCTTATTTTCATATCGAAGCAAATGAAAACATTTTGCTTATAAAAGGTAAAAACCGTCTTTCCAGCATCGATGAAATTAAAAAAATGATTGCTTTTGGAAAAGAATTATCCCAGCTAATAAAAAATAATACCTCATGAAAAACCTGACCTTAATCTTTTTAATTTCAACTTTACTCAACCCTCTTTTTGCTCAAAAACCCTTAGGGTCTGTAGAACGTTTAGATCCTGAAATAAATTATTTGATTAAGCCCGGAGAAAAATTAGAAATTCTAGCTGAAGGTTTTAATTGGTCCGAAGGACCTGTTTGGGCGCCAGAACTTAATGGTGTTTTGTTTACAGATGTTCCTGAAAACAAAATGTACTTGTGGACTGAAAACAACGGGCTTTCGATTTATCTAGATCCTAGTGGTTATACGGAAATTGAACCTAACGAAAAAAAGAGTGGAGCTAATGGTCTCATTATCGACCCAGAAGGAAACTTATTGATTGCTCAACACGGTGACAGGAGGATTGCAATGATTAAAAAGCCATTGATAAATCCGGGAGAATTTATAACCATAGTAAACCGCTATAAAGGAAAGCGCTTTAATAGTCCTAACGACCTCGTTCGATCAAAAGATGGAGATTTATACTTTACTGATCCTCCTTATGGCTTAAAAGGGGACAAAGACCCATTAAAAGAAATTTATGAAAATGGGGTTTATAAGCTCGATTCCAATGGGGTGTTAACTCAAGTTTATGCCGGTTTAAACCGCCCTAATGGTTTGGCTTTTTCTCCTGATGAATCCGTTTTGTATGTTGCTAATTCTGATTCAAAAAGAAACTTATGGATGTCTTTTTCCGTGGTAAAAGGGGAGCTTAAAAACGAAAAAGTTTTTTTTGATGCTACGCATATAAAAGAAAAAGGTCTTGCAGACGGCCTAAAAGTACACAGTAAAGGGTATGTCTTTGCAACTGGTCCAGGGGGTGTTTTAATATTTACTCCCGAAGGAAAACATTTAGGAACTATAAAAACAGAAGTGTCCTCTGCTAATTGTACTTTTAATGCTGATGAAAGTGCTCTTTATATTACTTCAGACAGCTACCTTGCGCGTATTAAATTAAAAGATTAATTCAGTATGAAACTACACCGAATAGAAACCGGTAACTTTATGCTTGATGGAGGTGCTATGTTTGGTGTAGTGCCAAAAGCTTTGTGGGAGCGAACGAACCCTGCTGATGAAAAAAATAGAATTAAAATGGCTGCTCGTTCCTTGCTTATCGAAGACGGAGATCGTCTAATTCTGATTGATACAGGAATGGGAAACAAGCAATCTGATAAGTTTTTTGGTCATTATGCTCTTTGGGGAAATCACAGCTTAGATAATTCTTTAAAAGCTGCCGGCTTTCATAGAGACGATATAACAGATGTTTTTCTAACCCACCTACATTTCGATCATTGCGGAGGAGCAATTCAATTCAATCGTTCGGGAGCCCTAGAACCCGCTTTTAAAAACGCTCATTTTTGGTCTCATAAAAATCATTGGGACTGGGCGTCAAACCCTAACTCTAGAGAAAAAGCTTCCTTTTTATCTGAAAACATTTTGCCAATAAGCGAAAGCGGTCAATTAAAGCTTCTAAAAGAAACCGATAGACAAATTACAACCCCCCTTGGGTTTGACGTTCTTTTAATGGATGGCCATACCGAAAAACAAATGCTTCCATTGATTGAATATAAAAGGAAAACAATTGTTTTTGCTGCAGACCTAATTCCTACTGTTGGGCATCTTCCTATTCCTTATGTAATGGGTTATGATACCAGGCCGCTATTAACATTAGAAGAAAAGTCTTCCTTTTTAAAACGTGCTCTTGAGGATGACTTTTTATTATATTTAGAACACGACCCGGATAACGAACTCATTTCTCTTGAACAAACACCTAAAGGTGTGCGTTGTAAAGAAAGTTTCCTATTCGATGCCTCTTTTAATTCCTAAGTTATTTACTTTTAATCCATCTTTTTAAAAAAACCGAAATGAAATATTTTGCTATTGCTCTTTTAAGTCTATTTTCTTTGAATCTATCTGCTCAGTATTGGCAGCAAAAAGTTGACTATACAATGAATGTTGAATTGAATGCTGAAACAGCTGATTATTCTGGTTCTCAGAAATTAATTTATACTAATAATTCTCCTGAATCCCTTTCTAAAGTTTTTTATCATCTATACTTCAATGCTTTTCAGCCTGGAAGTGATATGGCAATTCGTTTAAAAAACGGTGGTGATAGAAACGGTCGTTTTAAAATAGACTTAGACTCTTTGAATGTTTCTCAAAGCGGTTATCTTAAAGTAAGGTCGTTAAAACAAAACGGAAAACAAGTACAAATAAAAGAATCCGGAACAATACTAGAAGTAATCTTAAATGAGCCTATTCTTTCGGGCGGATCTACTGTTTTAGAATTGGATTTTAAAGGACATGTTCCTGACTTAATAAGAAGAGCTGGAAAAAATTCAACCGAAGGAGTTGCCTATTCTATGGCGCAATGGTATCCTAAAATGTCTGAATATGATGTAGATGGTTGGAATACGGATCCATATACAGGAAGAGAGTTTCATGGAGTTTGGGGAGATTTTGATGTTAAAATTACATTAGACAAGGAATATACTGTTGGAGGAAGTGGATATCTTCAAAATGCGGATAAAATTGGAAAAGGATATAGTGATCGTAAAAAATCTAAATCTAAAAAAGGAAAGATAACCTGGCATTTTATAGCGCCAAATGTGCACGATTTTACTTTTGCTGCAGACAAAGATTATGTCCATGACATATATCCTGGTCCAAACAATGTAGACCTACATTTCTTTTATAAAAATAACCCAGAAATAATTGAGAATTGGAAAAAACTTCAGCCACTAACTGCTGAATTAATGGAATACTTCAATGAAAAGATAGGCCCATATCCATACAAACAATACTCTGTAATCCATGGCGGAGACGGTGGAATGGAATATGCTATGTGTACTTTAATCACTGGAGAGCGTAAATTTGGATCATTGGTTGGTGTTACTTCTCATGAATTAGCGCATTCTTGGTTTCAGCATATACTGGCTACAAACGAAACGAAACATGAATGGATGGATGAGGGGTTTACTTCTTATATATCTACCCTAGCTAAAAATAAAGTGCTTAAAGAAGAAAGCGAATTTCCTTTACTTCGTTCTTATGGTGGATATTTAAGGCTTGCAGCTTCGGGTGTGGAAGAACCTCAAAGTGCAAATGCTAACCGATATCATTACAATTTTGCATACGAAAGCACAGCTTATAATAAAGGAGCTGTGTTTCTTGGTCAACTGGGTTATATTATTGGCATGGATAAATTAAATGAAACATTAAAAACATACTACAACGAGTATAAATTTAAACATCCTGTACCTAACGACATAAGAAGAATTGCAGAGCGTGTTTCAGGCATTCAACTGCGTTGGTACATAACGGATTGGACTCAAACAACCAACACAATAGATTACGCAATAAAAGAAGTTATATCTACAAATAAGGGTGCTAAGGTGAATTTAGATAGAATAGGGATGATGCCAATGCCTTTAGACGTATTAATTGAATATACAGATGGAACTCAAGAAATGCATTATATACCTATTACTCTAATGCGTGGAGAAAAAGAAAACCCATATGATTTAAAATGGAATATTGAAAAAACCTGGTCTTGGGCTAATCCAGAATATAGTTTCTCTATTAAAAAGAAAATAGAAGAAATCAAATCAATAACCCTTGACCCTACCTTTTATATGGCAGATATTGATCGCACTAACAATAGATATGAGATTAGCAATGAGTAAAGGTTCGTTTTTAAAACGTCTGAAGGGAAAAGATTTAATTGACGCTCTATTTAAAAAAGGAACTCAATTAAAATCTAAAAACCTTTTTCTTAAAATACTGAAATCCTCTAACGAAACAAGCCTTTCTGCTGGAGTTTCTGTTCCAAAAAAAAACTTTAAAAGAGCAGTGGATAGGAATCAAATAAAAAGACAATTACGAGAAACATTCAAGCAGGTTGAAAAAAACATACCTTTTAAAGGGGCTTGTATGTTAATTTATACCGGGAAGAAAAAACCAAAAACAGAAGAGCTAATAAAAGAAATGACTGCCTTGTTAACGAAATAAACTAACGTTTTAAAATCATTCCAACATGAGGTATTCCATCTTCTAAATACCCTTCTCCAATTCTTTTAAAATTATGGTCCTCATAGAATTTTTGTAAATGAGCTTGAGCAGAAATTTTCAAACTATCTTTTGGATAAAGTTTTAGAGCCGTATTGATAGAAAATTCAATTAATTTATGACCTAATTGTTCTCCTCTTTTTTTAATCGACACAACCACTCTTCCTACCGAACTATAATCGGAATAAGAAATTCCTTTTTTAAGAAAACGAGCATAAGCAATTGTTTTCCCTTTTTCTTTACCTATAATATGTACTGAAAAAGGATCTTTTCCGTCTATATCTTGATAAACACAGTTTTGTTCTACTACAAAAACTTCGGAACGTAATGCTAAAATATCGTGTAATTCAACCGTTGTTAATTCTTCAAAAGTTTTGTAATAAAAAGAAACCATTACATGCAAGGAATTTTATCTATTCTATTTTGATGTCTTCCGCCTTCGAATTCTGTATTAATATAAGTTTCAACCATAGCAAGAGCTTGCGGAATGGATATAAATCTTGCAGGTAAACTTAATATATTCGCGTTGTTATGCTCTTTTGCCAAAGCTACAATTTCTTTAGTCCAACATAGAGCCGAGCGAATGTCTTGGTATTTGTTTGCTGTCATCGAAGCACCGTTTCCGCTACCACATATAATAATACCTAAGTCCGATTTTTTTGAAGATACATCCTGTGCAACAGGATGAATAAAATCAGGATAATCTACACTGTCCTCTGTGTTTGTTCCGTGATTAGTTACTTCGTGTCCTTGCCCTGTTAAATAAGAAACGATTGCTTCTTTGTAGTCAACACCTGCATGATCATTACCTATTGAAAATTTCATTTTTATTTTTTTTATAAATGTAAACAAACCTGTGATTCTTGTTTATAAACTATTCCTAGAAATTGGATAGTTTGTTAATAAGTTATAACAAGAGAAAGTGCTTTTTAAAAAAAATACTGGCTTGTAATTTTTATTTTTTAAAAAAAAATTTTTTTTAAAGTAGTTATGCAATTTACTGTTTAAAAGAAAAGAGGTTTATGAACATCAAAAAAGAGTAATTTATACTGAAACTTATAATCAATTATACATATTAACTATTGTTTATATAATTCTTAATAGACTGGTAAATATGATTTTAAATCTAATTAAGATCTTTATTAAATGTTAACAAACATATTAAATTAATAAAACCTAAAAATGAAACTTAAAGAAATACCGCTATTAACAAGCTATAATAGACATCATTATTTTTAAAATTTAAATAAAACAAATTATTATTATTGTTAAGACTGTTCATAATTAAAACACAGGTTAAAATTTAATAGAGTAATTTTGTTTCATGTTTAAAAAGAAAAAGAAAAAGAAAAACTCTTTAGAACGAAAAATAACTAAACATTTTCGTAATAATCCTGAGAAAGAATATAATTATAAACAAGTTGCTGCTGTTTTAGAAATAAAAGACACGAAAACAAGGAATGAAATAATTAAAATATTAAATAAATTAACTTCTGAAAAAACACTTAAAAGCTCTACAAAAGGGAAATATAAATTAGAACAAATAGGATCACAGTATTATCAAGGAATTCTAGATGTTACATCAACAGGAAGAGGCTTTGTAATATGTGATCAATTAGAACAGGATATACTAATACCAAAAAACAACATAAATAGAGCTTTTCAGGGAGATTTAGTTGAGGTTTATGTTTATAAAAGAAAACAGAAATCTGGCGCTTTTGAAGGCGAAATAGTTGCTATAATAGAACGTAAAAAAACACAATTTGTAGGTGTTTTACAAATCGAAAAAAACTATGCTTTTGTATTGACCAGGGGACCAAGAATGTACACTGACTTTTTTATTGATAAAAAGCAATTAGATGGTTACAAGAATGGAGATAAAGTTTTAGTGGAATATTCAGATTGGCCTAAAAGAGCTGAATCTCCTTATGGAACTTTAATAGAATCTTTTGGACCACCAGGAGAAACAAATACTGAAATGCATGCTATTTTATCAGATTATGGGTTACCCTTACATTTTCCAAAAGAAGTAGAGGAGGCTGCAGATGCAATTGATCAATCTATAAGTTTAGAGGAAATAAAAAAAAGAAGAGATTTTAGAAAAACATTAACTTTTACTATTGATCCAAAAACAGCAAAAGATTTTGATGACGCCTTATCTTTTAAAACCCTAGAAGAGGATAAATTCGAAATTGGAATTCATATTGCAGATGTTTCCCATTATGTAAAACCTCATAGCATATTAGACGAAGAAGCATATGAAAGAGCAACTTCTGTATATTTAGTAGATCGAGTTGTTCCAATGTTACCAGAAGTTTTGTCTAATGGTGTTTGTTCATTAAGACCAAAAGAAGAAAAATATACCTTTTCTGCTGTTTTTACTATGAATTCTAACGGAGAGATTTTAGAAGAATGGTTTGGAAAAACGGTCATTTATTCTGATCATCGTTTTGCATATGGAGAAGCGCAAGAATTAATAGAAACAAAAGAAAGTACTATATCTAAAGAGGTTTCATTAACAGGAGAAGCTTATAATGTTTCATCCGATATTTTAACAGCTGTTTTAAAACTAGATGAAATAGCAAAAAAATTACGTGCTAAAAGAATGAAATCTGGCGCTCTTTCTTTTGATAGGGTTGAAGTTAATTTTATTTTAAAAGAAGACGATACTCCTGAAAGCGTTTATTTTAAAACCTCTAAAGATGCTAATAAACTTGTAGAGGAATTTATGTTGCTCGCAAATAAGCAAGTAGCCACTTTTGCGGGAAAAAGAAAAAATCCTCTCCCTTTTGTTTACAGAATTCACGATGAACCAGATGCTGAAAAACTAACTAATCTTCAAACGGTAGTTTCTAATTTTGGATATAATTTAAATTTACAAACTAAAGATGTTAGTAAGTCTTTAAATAATTTATTATCTGATATACAAGGAAAACAAGAGCAAAACCTTATCGACACTCTTACTATACGATGTATGAGTAAAGCAGAATATAATATTGATAATATTGGACATTATGGTTTGGCTTTTAATTTTTATTCTCATTTTACATCTCCAATAAGAAGGTATCCAGATGTAATGGTTCACAGATTATTAGAACAACATTTAGCTAAAGAAAAAGTAAAAAATACAGAAACGATTCAAGCTGCCTGTGTTCATTCTTCTCAACGAGAAATGATCGCTACAAAAGCAGAACGAGATTCTATAAAATTTATGCAAATTAAATTTATGGAAGATAAAGTTGGTAAAGTTTTTGAAGGGGTTATATCAGGAGTAACAGACAGAGGAATTTATATTGAATTAGTTGATAATAAGTGTGAAGGAATGGTTAGAATTAAAGATATAACAGGAGATTTTTTTAATTATGATGATTCAAATCATTCTTTAATAGGTGAAAGAACAAAAAAGAAATATCAGTTAGGAGACTCTATTGAAGTGAGCGTATTAAAAGCTGATCTTATTAAAAGACACCTTGATTTTAAATTATCAGAAAGTAATATCATATAGAATTACTAAATTTATTAAACATTAAAAAAGGATCAATATGAAATTACCTATTTTACTTATCGTGTTATTTATTAGTCCATTAATTTCTGCTCAAGAAATTGAATCTGATTCCATATCAAGTCAAGAAATAGATCGAAAAGTTCAAACTAAAACGATTCAATTAAGTCCTTTTACTGGTTTAAAAGTATATTCAGGTATTGAAGTAAAATTAATTCCTTCTGAAGAAGATAAACTTGTCTTATCAGGAGAAAACTTTGAAACTGTTGTTACTTCTTTAAAAAAGGATGTTTTAAAAATTAAACACTCAATAGACCAAGTTTTTAATCCTAAAAATACATATATAGAAATATACTTTTCTAAACCATTAGATTTAATTTATACCTACCAAGGATCAGTTGTAGAATCAAAAGCTCTGCTACAAGCTACAAAAATTGAATTAAAAGCGAATGAAGGTTCCAGCTTAGATCTTCATATAGAAGCAGAAAAAATAACCTCACAAGTTAATACAGGGGGAACTCTTAACCTTCAAGGCAAAGCTGTTTACCATGATTTAAAAATACTAGCAGGCGGAATTTGTGAGTCTGAGAATCTTTTAACAGAGCAAACAACAGTAAAAGTAACAGCTGGAGGCGTTGCTTATATTCACGCTTCTGACTTATTGGAAGCGACTGTAAATGTTGGAGGAACTGTTCGTATTCATGGAAGACCAACAAAACTTATTAAAAGAAAACGAATCGGCGGTACTATTACAGAAATGAATTAGATATAAATAAAAAACCCGTGATTATCACGGGTTTTTTTAGAGGCATCGAGCGGATTCGAACCGCTGTACAAGCTTTTGCAGAGCTCTGCCTAGCCACTCGGCCACGATGCCAGTCCGGCAAAAGTAATAAATAAAAAGTTTTTAAGCCTTTTTTCTCTTCCCTTTTATTTCTACACTAACCTCTTCTACTTCTCCCCCTATAGGCGGGTTTTTCTTCGCAACATTAACAGACACTTTTTCAACTGTTTCGTGTTCTTTCATTATTCGGTTAACTATACGTTGAACAACCACCTCCAGTAGTTTTGCACGAATACTCATTTCTTGTTTTACAATAGTATAAACAGCAACATAGTCTACGGTATCTTTTAAGTCATCACTTATTACGGACTTATTTAAGTCTGTCTTTAACTTAACATTTACAACATAATCACTTCCTATTCGTCCTTCCTCTTCCATGCATCCATGGTTTGCATAAACTTCAATATTTTTTACTCGAATAGTTCCCATAATTTTGCTTTGAGCAAATATAAAAAAGAGGAGCTAATAATACTTCCATCCCTTTTTCTTTTTCGATATCTTTGTAAAAAATATATTCATGTCAGAGCATACCGAATCTTTACATTTCATTGAACAAATTATTAAAGCAGATTTAGAAGCAGGTTTTCCTGCAGATAAATTACGGTTTCGCTTTCCACCAGAACCCAATGGATATTTACACATAGGACACGTAAAGGCAATTGCTATTAACTTTAATTTAGGAGAAAAATTTAATGCGCCGGTTAATTTAAGATTTGATGACACTAACCCAGCAAAAGAAAGCATTGAGTTTGTTAATGCAATAAAAAAAGATGTACAGTGGTTAGGTTATGAGTGGGCAGAAGAGCGATATGCCTCGGATTATTTTGATCAGTTATTTATATGGGCTAAAGAGCTAATTTTAAAAGGCCAAGCTTATGTCGATTCTCAAAGTTCTGATGAGATTGCAAATCAAAAAGGTACTCCGACACAAGCAGGTTCAAATAGCCCTTTTAGAGATACTTCTCCTGAAGAAAATTTAGCTCTTTTCGAGGAAATGGCCGCAGGTAAACATAAAGAAGGTACACTTGCTTTACGTGCAAAAATTGATATGTCTTCTCCAAACATGTTGATGCGTGATCCGATTATTTATAGAATAATAGAAAAAGACCACCATAGAACTGGCTCTAAATGGTGTATTTATCCAATGTACGATTGGACCCACGGTGAATCTGATTATATAGAAGGTATTTCTCACTCGCTTTGTACTTTAGAGTTTAAGCCTCACAGAGACTTATACGAGTGGTTTTTAGACAACATAACTAAACTAGTACATCATTATCCAAAACAAAGAGAGTTTGCGCGTCTTAACCTTTCTTATACAGTAACAAGTAAAAGGAAATTAGCTAAATTAATCGAAAACAAAACGGTTTCTGGTTGGGATGATCCACGAATGCCAACGATTTCAGGTCTAAGAAGACGAGGTTATACCCCAGAATCACTTCGAAACTTTGTTGAAACAGCGGGTGTTTCTAAAAGAGAAAATGTAATAGACGCTTCTTTATTAGAGTTTTGTGTTCGAGAAGATTTGAATAAAAAAGCTTCACGGGTTATGGCTGTTTTAGATCCTATTAAACTGGTAATTACTAATTACCCAGAAGGTGCAACAGAAATGTTAGAGGCTGAAAACAATCCAGAAGATGAATCAAAAGGATCGCGATTAATGCCCTTTTCTAAGAACTTATACATTGAAAGAAATGATTTTAAAGAAGAAGCAAACCGTAAATATTTCAGGTTAACATTAGGAAAAGAAGTGCGCTTAAAAAACGCTTATATTATCCAGGGCCAATCTGTTGTGAAAGACGCAGAAGGAAATATTATAGAGGTGCATTGTACGTATGATCCAGACAGTAAAAGTGGTTCCGGATCTGAAGCAAGTCAACGAAAAGTAAAAGGAACAATTCATTGGGTAAATCAAGATACTTCAATAAGAGCTGAAGTTAATTTGTATGATCGTTTGTTTAATGACGAAAGCCCAGATCAACACAAGGAACAAGAGTTTACGGATTTTATTAATTCAGATTCTTTAGAAGTTATAACCGCTCAAGTTGAACCTTCATTGGTAAACCTTAAGCCCGGAACTAACATCCAGTTTCAGCGCTTAGGATATTTTGTTGTGGACCAAGATTCAACTGAGGATAATTTAATTTTCAATAAAACAGTAGGTTTGCGAGATACTTGGGCAAAGAAATCTAATAATAATTAAAAAAGGCTCAACACTGTTGAGCCTTTCTGTTTCTTAAGAAGTTTTTTATTTCTTATTTTTCAAATTCTGTTCTTTCATTGCTTCACCAATTTGATTACTTGCAGTAAATGAAGCAACCATGTTGTTTAACATATCACTACCTGCTTGTGGTGAATTTGGAAGCAGTATAAGATTAGAATTCGTGTGTTCTCCTATAGACTGTAATGTGTCATAATGCTGAGTTACTACGATAAGAGCAGAGGCTTCTTGAGAGTTTATCCCCACTCCATTCAAAACATCAACAGATTCTTCTAAACCACGCGCTATTTCTCTTCTTTGATCCGCAATTCCTTGTCCTTGTAAACGTTTGCTTTCTGCTTCAGCTTTTGCCTTTTCAACGATCAAAATTCGGGCAGCATCTCCCTCATATTGAGCCGCAACTTTTTCTCTTTCGGCAGCATTAATTCTATTCATAGCTTCTTTTACTTGAGAATCAGGGTCAATATCTGTAACTAAAGCTTTTATTATATCGTATCCATAATTGGTCATTGCCTCGTTTAACTCGCCTTTAACCGCGTTAGCGATGTCATTTTTCTTTTCAAACACATCATCCAATTTCATTTTTGGAACTTCAGCTCTAATAACATCAAATACGTATGACGTAATTTGGTCTTGAGGATAATCCAATTTATAGAAAGCATCATATACACTTCCAGAGACCACTTTATATTGAACAGACACTTTCAGTTTTACAAAAACATCGTCTTTTGTTTTGGTTTCTACAATTACATCCAGTTGAAGGATTTTTAGACTCATGCGTCCAGCAATCTTATCAACCAACGGGATTTTAATATGTAAACCAGGTTGCCTAATTGTAACGAATTTACCGAAACGCTCTATAATTGCTGCGGTTTGTTGTTTCACTATAAATAACCCAGACAGGATTAATAATATAGCAATGAAGACAATAACATAAGTTCCAATACCCATAAGATAGATTTTAGGTTAAACAGTTTTTTTTAAAAGTTCTAATCGATCTAATGTAGTCATTTTTCCAATCACTTTTATTACTTCTATAATATCAGGTCCTGATAAACTCCCCACAACAGCCATTCTTAGAGTTTGCATAACAACTCCCATTCCAATTTCATTTTCTTTACAAAAGTTAGAAATTCCCTCTTTTAGATTTTCAAGATCATGCACATTAATTATTGCTTTAATTCTGTCTATTAACGAAGTTAAATCTACCTTTTTTATTTTTTTCATTCCTTTCCCATCATACGCTTTTGGTGGTATCAAAAACATTTCACATAAGCCAGGAATATCATTAAGTAATACGACACGTTCTTGTATAAGAGTTGATATTTTTAAGATTAGGTCTTTATTATAGTTGTCTTTAAGTTCTGTGACTTTGGCGCTTACAATAGTTTCAATTTCTTCTGTTGACAGCCTTTGAAAGTGTTGTTGGTTGACCCATTTTGCCTTATCGTAATCAAACCTTGCCCCTCCTTTTTGTATTTCATTGAAATCAAAAGCACTAATAATTTCACTAATTGTCATTATTTCGTCCTCTACTTTTGGACTCCAGCCCAGCTGAGCAATATAGTTTAAGTGTGCACTAGCCAAAAATCCTTTTTCTCTATATCCTTCAAATTCTTCACCCCATGCTATCGGGAATACAGGATACCCGTTCTTATCACCATCTCGTTTGCTAAGTTTCCCTTTTCCTGAAGGGTTTAATATTAAAGGTAAATGAACAAACTTTGGTTTTTTCCACTCGTATAGATCATATAATAAGGTGTGAATTGGTAGCGATGGTAACCATTCTTCACCACGAATTACGGTTGATATTTCCATACAATGATCATCAATTACATTGGCTAAATGATACGTCGGAGTCCCATCAGCTTTAACAAGCACTTTATCTTCTAATTCATTACTATTTACACGAACCGTTTTTCTTATTTCATCTTCACTAATTATTTCAACATTCGGCTTAACAAGTAATCTTATAGTGTATTCCTCACCACAATTTATACGCTCTTGACACTCTTTCTCACTTAGTTTTAAAGAAGTATCAAATTGATTTCTATTTGCATAATTGTATTTAAATGCTCCTGTTTCTTTCTCTGCTTTTTCCCTTGCCGTTGAAAGGTCTTCAGCTTTATCAAATGCATAATAAGCTCCTTTTTTATCTAAAAGCTCCTCAATATATTTTTTGTAAATATCCTTTCTTTCACTTTGTCGGTAAGGACCATATTTTCCTGGATTTTTGATGCTTTCATCTGGAGTAATACCCGCCCATTCAAGGCTTTTAAAAATATATTCCTCACTTGAATCTACTTTTCTTTTTTGATCGGTATCCTCAATTCTCAATACAAATACCCCTTTGTTTTTTTTTGCATACAGGTAATTAAATAATGCCGTTCTAACACCACCTATATGAAGTGGGCCAGTTGGACTTGGAGCGAAACGAACGCGTTCTATCATGTTTAATTTTTTTACAAATATAGTTCCTCTCCTTCATTTTTCCATCACTTGATATTCTGTATATTTGCGGAGTAATGAAAACGATTCAATTTTTTAATTTACGTTCTGAAAATCTTTTAGTTTCTGATTTGAAACATTGGTTAGATCTCGTAGCAGATCATTATCAAGTTACTTTGGAACAATTTGTTGTTAATTTTATTGACAAGGATCAGATGTTGGAAATGAATAAAAAATATTTAGATCATGACACGCATACAGATATTCTTACCTTTGACTATGGAAATCAGTTAGTTATAAATGCGGAGCTATTTGTCTCCACTTACATGTGTACCCTTAATGCGGAAGAAAACGGGCAAATAGTTGAAAATGAGATGATTAGACTCATATCACATGGGTTTTTGCATACAATAGGTTATTCTGACAAATTACCGCAACAGAAATTAATAATGACAGAACAAGAGGATCTATGTATCTCTATGTTCCACGTGAAACAATAATTATGTTCAATACACCTTATGACGTTATAGTGGTTGGTGCGGGTCATGCAGGAGCCGAGGCGGCTGCAGCATCCGCAAATATGGGATCAAAAACTCTTTTGATTACCATGAACCTACAAAATATTGCACAAATGTCTTGTAATCCGGCAATGGGAGGTATTGCGAAGGGACAAATTGTAAGAGAGATCGATGCTTTGGGAGGATACAGCGGTATCGTTTCAGACCTTAGTGCAATTCAATTTAAAATGCTTAATAGGTCTAAGGGTCCTGCCATGTGGAGCCCAAGAGTTCAATCTGATCGTATGATGTTCGCTCAAGCTTGGCGGGATCGATTAGAGCAAACTCCTAATCTTGATTTTTATCAAGAAATGGTTCAAGATTTAATATTTGATCAAGATAAAATAATAGGTGTTGTCACAAGTTTGGGCCTCAAGATATATTCTAAAACTGTAATTCTAACGAACGGAACATTCCTTAATGGGTTAATTCATATTGGTGATAAACATTTTGGTGGAGGTAGAGCAGGCGAAAGCGCTTCCACTGGTTTGACTTCGTCTTTAATAGAAAAAGGGTTTGAGTCCGGTAGAATGAAGACAGGAACTCCACCTCGTGTTGATGGACGTTCTCTAAATTTTGACTTGATGGAAGAACAACCAGGAGATATAGATCCGGTAAAATTTAGCTATTCTTCAGAAACATCTCCACTCACGAATCAGCGCAGTTGTCATATTACTTATACTAGTGAAGAAGTTCACGATACGCTTCGTGGAGGTTTCGATCGTTCGCCCATGTTTAATGGAAGTATCAAAAGCTTAGGCCCTAGGTATTGTCCGTCTATTGAGGATAAAGTGAATCGTTTTGCTGATAAAAACAGACACCAAGTCTTTGTTGAGCCAGAAGGATGGAACACCGTTGAATATTATATAAATGGTTTTTCAACCTCTTTACCAGAAGATGTTCAATATGAAGCTTTAAAACAAGTTAAGGGTTTTGAAGCGGTTAAGTTTTTTAGACCTGGTTATGCAATCGAGTATGATTATTTTCCGCCAACTCAATTGACACACAGTCTTCAAACAAAATTAGTAAAAGGCTTGTTCTTTGCAGGACAAATTAATGGCACTACTGGCTATGAGGAAGCTGGCGCACAGGGTCTCATGGCCGGAATTAATGCCCATTTATATCATAAAGGTGACAGTCCTTTTATGCTTAAAAGAAACGAAGCATATATCGGTGTTCTAATTGATGATCTAATCACTAAAGGGACCGAAGAGCCTTACAGAATGTTTACCTCTCGTGCTGAGTATCGTACCCTATTACGTCAAGATAATGCCGACATCCGCCTGACTCCAATTGGCTATGAGCTGGGTCTTGCAAGTGAAGATCGTTTAAAATCAGTTAACAAAAAAAACGAACAATCCGCTTTACTCAAAGATTTTTACGAGACAACAAGTGTTCTTCCAGAAGAAGCGAATCCTTTCTTGGAAGAAAAAAACTCTTCTCCGATGCGTCAATCTGATAAGATTGTAAAGATTTATTCTCGTCCTGGGATTACTCTTGAGGACATGGTTAAAATCAAATCAGTGTCAGAATTTATTCAGTCCAATAAAATTTGCTCAGATGCTCAAGAGCAAGTTGAGGTTCAAATTAAATATTCTGGATACATCGAAAAAGAAAAGGCTAATGCAGACAAATTAAATCGTTTAGAGTCTGTCTCTATTCCTTCTTCATTTGACTACAATTGCTTGGCCTCCTTATCGCATGAAGCTAAAGAAAAGTTAAATAAAATTAAACCTCAGACTATTTCACAAGCTTCTAGAATAAGTGGAATTAAACCAAGTGACATTAGTGTTTTGTTAGTTAAACTTGGAAGGTAATGTTTCACGTGGAACAAAAACAACTCCAATGAAAACCGAAATCTGTTCTGTAAAAGACCACCTTGTTTCAGGTAAATTTTTCTCTGTTATGTGGGACGAAACAGCCCAAATAGCAAAAACTGAACCCGCACCTAAAGAGCATGAAGTGCACTCTTATTATGATTCGGATGAATACATTTCTCACAACCATTCATCTAAATCATTAGTTAATTTTCTTTATGGTTTTGTTCAGAAACTTATGTTTAGAGTTAAAAAAGATATGTTTAAAAATCATTTATCGGATTCTTATTCTGTGTTGGATTATGGTTGTGGTGTAGGGGGTTTTTTGAAATATTTATCTAAAGAGAATGTTGAAGCTAACGGAATAGAAACAAATTCAAACGCAAGGAGTTTAGCTAAACAACAAGGGCTTTTTGTCTATAATTCTTGGAATGAAGCGCCAAATAAAAAACATGACCTGATAACCCTTTGGCATGTTTTTGAACACATTCCAAATCTTAAAGAGTCTATATTGGAGTTTGATAAAAGACTTAATAAAGAGGGCGTTTTGTTAATCGCCGTTCCCAACCTTAAGTCCTATGACGCTTCTTATTACAATGAGTTTTGGGCTGCCTATGATGTGCCTAGACATCTTTGGCACTTTTCTCAAGACGGTATAACTTCTCTTTTGGGTCAAGAAGGATTCATGCTTGTTGACAAACGTCCTTTGATTATGGACGCCTTATATATCTCTTATGTTTCTGAAAAGTATAAAGGGTCTAGATTTCCTTTGATAAAAGGTGTTTATAGAGGAATACATTCAAATTTGAAAGCAGTGAGTTCAGGAGAATATTCTTCTTTAGTTTACTTGTTCAAGAAGAAAAATTAAGATTCTTTTTTGTTTAGAATGCGAGTCATTTTTAAAGCAAAATCTGAAAACAGAATTTTTCCATTAGCATTTCTATCGACAGCATAACAGGTTTCTTCTAAAAGGCGGATCATTTCTACTGCATTACCGCTATGAACAAATGGAGCAAATTTGTTAATATCAAAGTTGGTTAATGATTGAAATTTTACCAGTGAATTAGTTTTGAAAGACACTAATAAAGCTTGACGAATAAAACTTAAACTATATAACAAGAATTCTTTTTGCAATGTTCTCCCAAGCGCTCCTACAGTAGTAGCCCAGGACATTAAATCAATTACAACACGTTTATTGCCACTTGCTTTGAAAGCATTACGAAGACACTGAATGAAAAGCTGTTCATGTCCTCTTAGTTGTTCTATGTTTTGGAATGACTCCAAAGCTTTCCCTAGACTACCCTCAGAATTTGAAGCATAGAATTCCGCTAAGTTACTTTCACAGCCTTTATTTATTAATTCAGATTTAATTATGGAGTAATTGATTGGCTTTAGAAAGGATAATTGGCAACGAGATTTTATTGTAGGTAATAAGTCTAATTCTGACTCAACAACAAAAACAAAATAAGTGTTGATCGGAGGCTCTTCTATTAATTTTAAAAGTTTATTTCCGGATTGAACATTTAACTTATCTACACCCCAGAGAATGCAAACTTTTGGCCCTCCAGAGAAGGATTTTAAATTTAATTTTTTAAACAACAAATCTATCTCATCTACACTAATATTTCCTTGTTTGTTTTCAGAACCAATCGACAACATCCAATCATTTGAACTTCCATAAGATGTATTTGAAACAAAATCTCTCCAAGGCTGAATATAGTCATCACATTTTGGCTTACTATTTACTGATGCTGAAGTTGCAACGGGATAAATAAAGTGCAAATCTGGGTGCTCTATAAAATAAGAAATACTTTTCCCTTCAGATATTTTAGAGTTAATATGGTTTTCGCCCCATAACATTTCTATTGCAAATGCTACAGCTAATGCTAGGCCACCACGCCCTGAATCATCTATAAAACACTGACTATGAGGAACATAACTTTCTTTTATGTCGTTTAGAACTTGTTTTTTTAAGGCTTCCTGACCTAGAATTTGATTTACAAACATTTTCAAAGATAACTTAATTTTAAATTTTCAAAGCTTTACATCAATGTTGGTCTTGGTTTAGTTTTATTCTTTACTTTTGGGGAAATTTTTTAAATATGAAGACTTTAGACAAATTATCTTTAAACAATGAAAAAGTTATTGTTAGAGTAGATTTCAATGTCCCTTTAGATGCTGAAGGAAATGTAACGGATGACACAAGAATTAGAGCAGCTAAACCAACAGTTGACTACATTCTATCTAACGGAGGTTCTTGCATTTTAATGTCACACTTAGGTAGACCGGAAGGAAAAGAAGAAAAATACTCCCTTAAACATATTCAAAAAACGGTTTCAGAGATTCTTGAAGCTCCAGTTCTTTTTGCTGAAGACTGTGTTGGTTCGGAAACACAAGTTCTTGCTAATAATTTACAAAACGGTCAAGTTCTTCTATTAGAAAATCTTCGTTTTTATAAAGAAGAAACATCAGGGGATGAGGCTTTTGCAAAACAATTATCAAACTTAGGTTCTGTTTATGTAAATGATGCTTTTGGAACTGCTCATAGAGCACATGCATCAACTGCAATTATTGCTTCTTTCTTTGAAGGCAAAAAAGCTTTTGGTAAATTATTAGAAAAGGAAGTTCTAGCAATTGAACAAGTAATGAACACTGGAGAGAAACCAGTACTAGCAATCTTAGGTGGAGCAAAAGTTTCTTCAAAAATTACAATTATTGAAAACATACTTGATAAAATTGATCATTTAATTATTGGTGGAGGTATGGCGTATACGTTTATCAAAGCCCAAGGAGGTTCTATTGGAGATTCTCTTTGTGAAGACGACTATTTACAATATACTATAGATTTAGTTAAACAAGCCGCGGCAAAGAATGTAGAAATTCATCTGCCTGTAGATGTTGTCAGTACAAATGATTTTGCTAACGATGCAGAAAGTCAAATTACTCCTATAGGTTCTATTCCAGATCAGTGGATGGGATTAGATTCTGGACCAGAAAGTATAATAAAATTTGGAAAGGTTATAGAAGAGTCTAAAACAATTTTATGGAACGGGCCAGTCGGTGTTTTCGAATTCGAGAATTTTTCAAAGGGCACTATCGCACTCGGCGAAGCAATTGCAAAAAGTACAGCAAAAGGCTCTTTTTCATTAGTAGGCGGTGGAGATTCTGTTGCAGCGGTTAAACAATTTGGATTTGAAGAACGAGTAAGTTATGTTTCTACTGGGGGTGGAGCAATGCTAGAAAGTTTAGAAGGAAAAGATCTTCCAGGCATTGCCGCTTTAGTAAACTAGGAGATTCTTATTACTTTGGATAGATTATTGTTGATGTTTTCCAAAAACAATCTAAACACCGTTCATATGAATAAAATAGCTGTATTATTAGCCCTTCTTTTATCAGCATGCTCTTCAAAGAAGGAGCAAAGTTACGTTACTGGTTCAAATGGAAATTTAAACCATGTTACCGTGGTTATGAACGACGAAGAATGGAACGGAGAACTAGGAGAAACGGTTAGAAATGAAATAGCCTCTATTTATGAAGGGTTGCCAATAGATGAGCCCCGTTTTTCATTAAGACATTTAAATCCCACTGCATTTGATGGTTTTTTTAGAAATAGTCGAAACATACTTTGGTTTAAAAAAGACAGTTTCTCTTCATTTGAATTAAGACAAAATCAATTTGCTAAACCACAGATAGTTGCTTTTTTTAAAGGAGAAGATCAGGAGGTACTTTCTGAATATGTAAAAGAAAATGCACAGTTAATAATAGGATTGTTCGAAGAAAATGAACGAAAAGAAAAACTAAGAAGAATAAAGAAATCAATGGCTAATGAAGGAACACTTGAAAAACGTTTCAACATCAGCATGAATTACTCTTCTGCATATAAAACCCTTAAGGATACCACTAATTTTATTTGGATTAGAAAACCAGTTCAAAAGGGGCATTTAAATATTGTAGCGTATACTCTACCCTTAAATGAGGTGTCAAAAAACCCACTAGTTCAAATAAAAAAAATGAGAGACTCTATTGGAAAGATCTATATTCCAGGGAGACTAAAGGGGGGTTATATGATAACCGAAGAAGCTTATTTGCCGTATTTGTACAAAACAAAATTAAACGAACAAGAAGCTTATTTAACTAAGGGTATGTGGGAAGTAAAAAAAGATTTTATGGCAGGTCCTTTCGTTAATTATAAAATAAAGGACGAAAAGAACAGCCGATGGATTATTATTGAAGGGTTTGCATTTGCACCAACAATAAGCAAGAGAGATTATATGTTCGAATTGAACACTATTTTAAGGTCTTTCAAACAAATAGATAAAAAAGTAAATTAGTCTTTTTTACTGTCAATTTTAGTCGATTCTTTTTCTTCTTCTTTCGTTGCGTTTTTGAATTCTTTAATTCCGCTTCCTAAACCACGCATTAATTCTGGGATTTTTTTACCACCGAAAAGCAGTAAAACCACCACTACAATCATGATTATTTGAGGTCCTCCAATCATTCCTAAAAAAACTAATAAGCTTGTCATAACATTGATTTTACACAAATGTAAAATAATTATTAGTTCGAATCGATATTTTGTAAGGGGAAAGCACTAATTTTTAATCAAGGGTTTCTTTATATTTGTATTAATCATGGCAGAACCAATAAAAAAAAGAGGTAAATTTAAAGAAAAACTTCTAAACAAGTATCGTTTAGTGGTACTGAACGAGGAAACCTACGAAGAACAAATTTACTTCAGGTTAACGCGACTGAATGTATTGATTATTTCAATTTTATTAATTTCATTTTTTGTTTCCGGGACTGTTTTAATTATTGCCTCAACACCCCTGAAGGAGTTCATGCCTGGATATTCTTCAACAGCTATGAGAGCTCAAGCAGCAGAAAACGCTATCAAACTAGACTCCTTGAGCAATGCATATAATCAGTCCATTCAATATTTAAACTCCATCCAAAGAGTTTTAGTTGGAGATATAAAGCCCGAAGACTTTAAGGAAAGTAAATTAATGATAGACAGCCTTTCTCGAAGGAGTAAAACAATTGTCTCTAAAAGTATTGAAGATTCCTTATTGAAAGCAATTGTAGACCAAGAAGATAAATACAATTTACAATCCAACTCCAAGAGTAAAGTAGATTTTGTTTTATTTCCTCCTGCACTAGGAGATTTATCCCAAAAATATGATCCTGCTAATAAGCATTATGCTGTTGATGTTGTTTTAAAAGAAAACGCTCCAATTAAGTCTGTTGCAGAAGGGACTGTTATTTTTTCCGAATGGACCTCAGGGACCGGATATGTAATTATCATAGAACATCCTTACGGATTAATATCTGCCTATAAGCATAACGCTTCTTTGAATAAACAACAAGGAGATTTTGTGTCGGTTGGAGAAGTTATTGCTACTGCAGGAAACACAGGAGAACTTACTACAGGATGGCATTTACACTTTGAATTGTGGAGCGATGGATATCCTATGAACCCCGAAAATTTTATTGACTTTTCAAATAGATAACCTATAAATGAAAAAAACGTTAGCCAAACTTTTTGCTCGAATAAGAGTAAATAGAAATAAAAAATGGGTGAACAACCCGGTAGAAGCCCAGCAGAAAACATTTCAAAAATTAATTAAGTATGGTTCCAAAACTCTTTTCGGCGCCGATCATAAATTTCAAGACATCAAAAACCCTTCTGATTTTGCAGAAAACGTCCCAGTACGAGATTATGAGGGATTAAGATCTTATATAGAAAAAATAGTGGAGGGAGAAGAAGATATTCTTTGGCCAGGGAAACCCATTTATTTTTCAAAAACAAGCGGAACAACTTCTGGAGCAAAGTATATTCCGATTACAAAAGAATCAATGCCTACCCATATAAATGCAGCTCTAGACGCACTACTTACCTATATCAATTATACGGGAAAGGCAGATTTTGTTCTTGGAAAGCAAATATTTATTCAAGGAAGTCCAGAACTCGATCAAAAAAACGGAATTTCATTAGGTCGTCTATCAGGAATTGTTGCTCATTACGTTCCTTCTTATCTTAGAAAATCTAGAATGCCAAGTTGGGAAACAAACTGTATTGAGGATTGGGAAGAAAAAGTTAATGCAATAGTAGAAGAAACATTACCCGAAAAAATGACACTTATAGCAGGAATACCATCTTGGGTTCAGATGTACTTCGAAAAAATAAACAACAAAACAAATAAAGACGTAGGAGAGGTTTTTAAAAACTTTTCTTTATTTGTTTATGGGGGTGTTAATTTTGAACCTTACAAAAGTGTTTTTAAAAATCTTATCGGACGAACGGTAGATTCTATAGAGCTTTTTCCAGCATCTGAAGGGTTTTTTGCGTATCAAGATGTTCCAAATCAGGAAGGACTTTTATTGCTACTTAATAATGACATTTTTTATGAATTTATTCGAGTAGATGAAATTCAGCAAGAAAATCCCAAAAGACATACTATTGGTGAAGTAGAGCTAGGAGTAAATTATGCATTAATTTTATCTACAAGCGCGGGTCTTTGGGGATACAACATTGGAGATACAGTAAAATTTGTTTCAACAGCACCATACCGACTGGTGGTTACAGGCAGAATAAAACATTTTATATCAGCCTTTGGGGAACACGTAATCGGTAAAGAAGTTGAAACAGCCTTAAAAAACGCAACGGAGGGCACTTCAATTAGAGTTCGAGAGTTTACAGTAGCACCTCAGGTTAAACCTGAAAAAGGATTGCCATATCATGAATGGTGTATCGAGTTTGATAAAGCCCCAGATGACATAGAAGCTTTTGAAATAAGATTGGATTCTGAAATGGAAAAGCAAAATGCATATTACCAGGATTTAATCCAAGGAAACATATTAAGAAAATTGATAATAAAGCCAATCGAAAGAAAAGGGTTTGAAGCCTATATGAAAGGAATTGGAAAATTAGGAGGACAAAACAAAGTCCCAAGGCTAGCAAACGACCGAAAAATAGCAGATGCATTAATAAGAGCCAAATAAATGAAAACGAATAGCGTTTTAATCACAGGAGGATTAGGGTTTATTGTCGCAAATTATATAGACTATCTACGGGTTCAAAATCCGGGTCAAAACATATTCGTATTAGACAAAATTGCCTATGCTGATGATTTAAAAGCTTTAGATCGTTGGAAGGTAAATTCAAACATCAATTTCATAAAAGGAGATTCACTAACCGTAGTTAATGATCAAAAAGGAACACCAACAGATGCGGAAAACTTAGCTAACTTTATTTTAAAAACTATAGATAAGCAACCAGAAAAAGGAATTTATCATTTTTCGGATGAGAAAATCATGTCTTGGTTTAACCTATCGTTACAAATATTGAAAGAACACACGGGCTTGACAATTAAATAATTCCGATTAAAACAACAAAAACAAAGGCAGTGCGCCCTAAATACACTCCACTTGTCTCAACCAAAATGTTTTGAAAAAATACAGCGTAATCATACCGGCTCATAACGAAGAACTTTATCTTGAAGGGTTACTACAGTCATTATGTAGCCAAACGATACCTGCAGAAGAAATTGTATTAATAAACGACAATTCAACTGACAAAACAGAAGAATTAATGAAGCAATATGCTTCTAGCTACAAGAACATAAATTATCTAAGCATACGCTCTTCAAACCAACATTTGCCTGGAGCAAAAGTGGTTCGTGCGTTTAATTATGGTTTAGAAAACCTGAAACAAAACTACGACGTATTAGTAAAGTTAGATTCCGATTTAGTTTTACCTAAAGATTATTTCGAGAAATTATTACCCGTATTTAAAAACCCAAAGGTTGGAATAGCTGGAGGATTTTGTTACGAGCAAGACGCAAATGGTCATTGGAGCTTAAATCATCCCATGGAACACGATCACGTGAGGGGGGCTTTTAAAGCCTATTCTAAAGAATGTTTTAAAGCAATCCAGGGGCTAAGCCCAGCAATGGGCTGGGACACTCTAGACGAGCTTCTTGCGCGCTATAATGGCTTCTCAACAAAAACACTAAGAGGATTAAAAGTAAAGCATCTCCGCCCTTTAGGAGCTGAATATTCGAGTCAAGCAAAACAGTTTCAAGGAGCCGCTTTTTATTCTATGAGATACGGATTTGTTTTGTCCATTTTAGCAAGCCTAAAAAACGCAATATTCAAGAAAAGTTTCCGATCCTTTTTTCATTTAATTCTAGGGTTTTTAAAAGCCAGAAATAATCAAATCCCCTTTTTAGTTAATCCAGATCAAGGAAAATTTATTAGGAACTATAGGTGGAATAAAATTTGGAGTAAAAGTTTTTTTAAACACTAAAACTTACGGACTATTACAAAAACACTACCGATTATTACATAAACTAACCAATATTAACCGTTTTATTTCTTTAATGAATCTTTAGGCTATAATTTAACCGTAAAGAAGCTTTCTTAATTGGCTGAAATACCTTAGGAATGCTGTATTAATCAATTATAGCCTTATGGAGCTAAAGTCTCTACTCAAAAAAAGACCTTGCTCCATTGAAAGGGTATCTCTATTTTCGACAGCTTGGAACCAGTAACAGTAGATTTCATTAAGGGGCAATGGAAAGGATATGAAATCAAAACAGGACATTTCATGGAGGGGCTTTTAGAGCCCTCTGGTTGGTACGGGAAATTGTTTGAAAATTCAGAAAATGTTCACCCTCTATTGATTTATACTTGGAATAAAAAACAAGTTTACCACATCAATCCTAAAATAATTCCACTGGTGATGAGTTTCCCTAAAATTAAAATTCTTCGCTTTTTAATGATTATTTTGAAGCCTATTTAAAAACTAAAAGATCAAAAGCTCGAATAAGAATGGTTAATTACCGAGGAAAATTAATCGATACAATGGTTTATGATTCTAAAGGAATATTAGACCACTTCACAAAAATCGACTCTATCACCATGCTCGGGTTAATGAACATGAAAGGGTCAAAAAAACCGTTACTTTTTTATCTTAGAACGTGATTCTAAAAATCAAGGCATTCTTCCCTAGTTTCTTTCCTAAAAATAGAGCAATGTATTCCCCTATACTTTTTATCTTTGCCAGGTTAAAAAGAAACAAATGAATATTTTAATCATTGGCGGCGGCGGACGCGAACATACAATTGCATGGAAACTTTTACAAAGTCCAAACTGCGGGAAGCTTTTTGTGGCACCAGGTAATGCAGGAACCCACGAAATTGCAGTAAACCTAGATTTAGGAGTAAATGATTTTGATGGAATTAAAGAAGCCGTTTTGAACCACGAAATTCAAATGGTTATTGTAGGTCCTGAAGATCCATTGGTTCAAGGAATTCATGATTTCTTTTTAGAAGACGAACAGTTAAAAAACATTATTGTTGTAGGTCCTCAGAAAGCAGCTGCTACCCTAGAGGGAAGTAAAGAATTCGCAAAAGAATTCATGAAAGCTCACAACATCCCTACAGCAAAGTACGATAGCTTTACATCAGAAACAGTGGAAGAAGGCTGTAATTTTCTAGAAACAATGAAGCCACCTTATGTCTTAAAAGCAGACGGTCTTGCGGCAGGGAAAGGAGTTTTAATTTTAGAAGATATAGACGAAGCAAAGGATGAATTACGTCAAATGTTAGTTGGACAAAAATTTGGCGCGGCATCTCAAAAAGTTGTGATAGAAGAGTTTTTAGACGGAATTGAACTTTCTTGTTTTGTTTTAACGGATGGAAAAAATCACCTTACTCTTCCCATGGCTAAAGATTATAAGCGAATTGGAGAAGGGGATACAGGATTGAATACTGGAGGAATGGGAGCAATTTCACCAGTCCCTTTTGCATCAGATGAATTTATAAAAAAAATTGAAGAAAGAATAATTAAACCGACAATGGACGGTTTTCAAAAAAGCAACTTACCCTTTAAAGGTTTTGTGTTTATTGGTCTTATTAAGGTTGGTAACGACCCGATGGTTATAGAATATAACGTAAGAATGGGAGATCCAGAAACTGAAGTTGTATTCCCAAGAGTAAAAAATGATTGTGTAGAACTTTTTAAAGCAATAGGATCACAAACTTTAGATCAGCATGAGCTTGAAATAGATCCAAGATCTGCGACAACAATAATGGCGGTTTCTGGAGGGTACCCAGAAGCTTACCAAAAAGGCAAAACAATTACGGGTATAGATTCCGTAGACGAGAGCGTTGTGTTTCACGCAGGAACTAAGGTAGTATCTAAAGAAGTTAAAACTTCGGGAGGTAGAGTTTTAGCAGTCACTTCTTATGGTAAAGACCATAAAGAAGCATTATCGAAGTCATACGAGTCTTTAGAAAAAATAAACTTCGAAGGAATGTACTACCGTAAAGATCTCGGATTTGATTTATAGAAATGAGTGAGCAGAAGGGTCTTTATTCTCTTCTCCTTTGTCATTGAAAATCTTAAGCTGGTAAGTCCAATAAACTAATAAAGAGAAAATAACGATTGCAAATGCCCAATTGATAATGTTTGCTAACCACCAGTTGCTTAATTCAAGTTCCCTAAGAATATCGTGTGGTAAAAACAAAACCTTCTCAAATAACCATGCAATTGCTTCAAATAAATCCTTCATTAGTATTGGTTTAAAATAAAATTCTTGACAAATTTAAAAAAAGCATCTGTTAATACAATGCTTTTAAAGAATTTAGTAGAAAAAAATAAAAGACAGCTAATAATGTCCTTTAGGTTATATTTATAAATTATTTAAACCAGAATATAATCACAGTATAAAAAACAATGTTTTAACTTTAGGTTTATAAATTACAGAGTTTTTAATACCCGTTTATTCATAAAACAAAATAAGATATAATGTTTACCAGAGTTTTTAAAGAGACTTCTTTTTGGAGCTACGCTCTTGCATTTGTACTTCTTTTATTGGCTGTTTATGGGCATCATTTTTTTATTGAAAAATTAAACCCAAGCAATAATCTTGTTTTAAAGTCTACCGCCGCAGGTTTTCTATCGTTAATCAGTATTGTTTTAGTTGAAGTAACGGTTAGGCAAGCTTTGTTTTTTCAAAGGACAAATTATCACCTTTTTATTTTTATTTTATTTTTTGCCATGCTACCCATATCAAAATGGAATATTTGGGTGTGGATTTCAGTTTTATTTTTTTGGTCTAGTGTTTTAATCATCATGAAATTAGATGAAAATGAGTCTGAAAAAAAATCAATTTTTAACGCTGGATTATGGTTGGTTTTCGCAATTCTATTTAAGACAGATTTTTATTATTTTTATGTAATCTTGTGGGCTATTTTATATTTAAAAGGTCGTTTAAACATCAATAATATATTTTTAACTTTTTTGCCATTTGTTTGTCTATATATTATTTGGGAAGCACTTTCGGCATTAGTTCCTAACCTATTAATTTTAGGTAAAAACGGATTTATAACATCAAGCTTTAATGCTTTGATGAGTGATAATACCCAAGAGAATACGGGGCTATTTTTTATATTACTAGCTTCAATTATATTTGTATACAAACATGTTAAAGAAAAATATCAGGCTCGAAAAAGAGATAAATTAAATCTGAGGGTTTGTATTTTAATTCTGTTTTCTAGCCTTTTAATAGTTCTTTTTGGAGGAGAGGAGAATGCGATTACTTGGATTGCTTTTGTTATGGCATCTTCAGTTTTATCAGCCCAATTTTTAAATAGCATAAAGAGCAAACTCTTGTTAGAAGGGTTTTTTATTATTTGTTTATGTATAATATTTCAAGACACACTAGGCGCCATAGTTGGTGTTTTAAATTAGAATCGGCATGATCATTCATTTTCATTTTCATTTCAAAACTACCGGAGTAACTCGAAGCGTAGAAGGCCTCTTAACTCCATTAAATTCGATGGAAGAAACAAAAGTATTTGGATATGGAATAACAAGAAATAAAATTTCTTTTTTTAAGCTGATAAAAGCAATTTATTCAAGCTCCAAAACAATAATTCATACGCACAGAAACAACGAAACCCTTATTGCTTTAATATTGAGATTTTTAGGAGGTAAATTCAAGCTGGTTTCAACCAGACACGCAGAATCTACCCCTTCTAAGTTAACTCTTTTTTTGATGTCAAAGACAGATCAATGTATAAGCTTAAGTCAGAATATGTCTAACAACCTGTCTTTAGAAAATACAATTATAGGTCATGGGATTGACACAAACCAGTTTTTATATGACCAACAAAAACGCTCTTTAAAACCAAGGGTAATCTCAGTTGTTGGCCGCATAAGAAAAGCAAAAGGACAACTTGATGTTATAGACGCTATTGCTCCATTACTTAATAAGAACCCCAACTGGAATCTGCATTTTATAGGAACCGTCGATGACCCAGCTTACGTTACAGAGATCAATACAATTTCATTAACCCAAGGGGTTCAAGATCAAATTCATTTTGTGTCCCAGACAAATGAAATACAGGAGTATTATAAGTCTAGTTCAGCAGTTGTTATTGCTTCCCACACAGAAGGGTTTTCTCTAGTTTGTCTTGAGGCAATGTCTAGCGGATGTATAACAATTGCAACGGAACAAGTAGGAATTCATTCGGAAGTAATTACACACGGAATAAATAGCTTCCTTTATCCTAAAGGAGATACACAGACATTGAGAAAACTTCTTAAAGAGGTAATAGAAGAACCTGAAAAATTAAAACCAGAATTAGTTAGAAAAACGATATTGGAACAATGGAGTGTTTCCTCCTCAGCAAAAAAACTTTTTGATGTTTACAACAAAGTCAGAACAATATAAAATCTATATATCATCATAATTTACAACCAATTTGTTTGAGGTTGGTTTTGCTTGGCACGTAAGGACTAGTCCTTCTGCTATTTCTTCATCGGTTAGCACCTGATTATTTTCCATTACAGCAGAACCTTCTGTTATTTTAGCAATACAGCTACAACAAACCCCTCCTTGACAGGAATAAGGAACGTCTATTTTTTGATTTAAAGCAGCATCTAATATTGTTTTATTAGCAGTAGTTTTCACCGTACTTGTTTCGTCGTCTGTTATAATTTCTAATACAATTTCGTTAGAAGAGTCTGAATCAGAACTAGCGTTTTCATTTTTAGCTTTCGAAGCGGTAAAAAGTTCAAAATAGATTTGAGACTCTTCAATAGAATTGCCTAAAAGAGTTTCTTTAGCATTTACTATCATTTCTTCAGGACCACACAGATAGAAGGCGGTAGAAAGTTGACCTGTATTTTTTAAAACGTATTTTACAATACTGGAATCAATTCTTCCAAAACGGCTTTCTTCAACGTTTGACTGACTAAAGATCCAAAGGATTTTTAATTGCGAAGGAAACTTTGATTCAAGCTCTTTTAGTTCATCATAAAACAGAGTTTCCTCTGGCGTTTTGTTTCCATATACTAAGGTAAAATGACTGTCTCTACTCTCAGAAATAACAGTTTTAATAATGGAGTAAATAGGCGTAATCCCACTTCCTGCAGCAAAGGCTGTGCTGTTTTTGGCTTCTTTATTATAAACAAATCGCCCTTCTGGTTCCCCTACTTCAAGGACATCTCCTACCTTTAATTCCTGAGTTGCATAACTTGAGAACACCCCATTTGGAATACGCTTAACACCAACTTTTAAGAGACTTTCTGATGGAGCAGAGCATAAAGAATACGATCTTCTAACCTCCTCAGATTTTATAGTTGCCTTTAAGTTAATGTATTGTCCAGAAGTAAAGTTAAAAAGTTCTTTTTTTGAATCTGGAATTTCAAAACCAATTGAAGAAGCCTCAGAGGTTAACGCTTCGATGCTGTTGATTTTGAGTTTGTGATATCCTGCCATTGTTTTTTTTACAAAAATAATAAACAGGAATAATTCCGATCATATTTTAACATTATTTATCTTTATTATACAGATATATTAAAAAGTAAGTAATGTCCATATCTTTATTCAAATTAAGCCGTTTAAAATTTATGCGGGCTCCCCAGCTTGACGCTAAGTTGGCGATTAAAATAATTATGGGATTAGTGATTCTATATTTTGGAGGAGCACTATTGATGGGAGGGATTGCTGTTTACCCAATTTTAAGCGACTCCGTTCCGGAGAAGGATGCCATTTCTGTAATTAATAGCATCTTGATTATTATTTTGATTTTTGAATTGATAATCAGGTACTTTTTACAACAACTTCCCGTTACAGAGATAAAATCATTTTTATTGCTTTCTATTCCAAAAAAACGAATTATTCATAATATACTTTTTCGGTCATTAATTTCTGTATATAACGTAACCCCTTTTTTATTTTATTTACCAATCAGTGTTAATTTATATTTAGACGATTACACAGCAGTTCAGGCCGTAATGTGGTGGTTGTCTATAACCTCCTTTTCTTTATCATTAAACTTTATATCTTTTCTTGCAAACAAGAACAACAAACTACTTGCAACTTTCGTAACAACTATTGTTTTGGCATACACATCAGAACGTTATTTTGATATTGAGACACTCAGAAGGGCAGGTTATTTTTTTGACTCTGTTGTAGCTCAGCCATTCTTGGGGATAGTCCCTGTTTTGGTTCTGTTTATATTTTACGGTACTACCTTCCGTTTTCTCAAAGAAAATCTGAATCTTGAGGGGGCTTTAGGAACAAAAAAAGAAATTGCAAAAACAACACAATACGATTTTTTAGACGTTTTTGGGACCAGTGCCTTTTTCTTGAAAAATGATTTACGACTGATAGTAAGGAATATAAGACCAAGGAATATTGTATTAATGTCATTCTTATTTTTGTTTTATGGCTTAATATTTTACACAACACAAGAAGCTCAATCACAAGAGATGCTAGTTTTTGCATCAATATTTATTTCTGGAGGGTTTTTGTTGACGTATGGGAATTATGTGCCCGCATGGGATAGCGAGTATTATGCTTTTTTGATGACTCAGAACATATCTTATAAAGAATATTTATACTCTAAATTTAGACTCATGGCTTTTGCCGTTGTAGCCTCTACAATATTATCATTGCCTTATTTATATTTTGGCTTAGACACCTATCTAATGATTTTATCGGGAGCTATTTTTAATGTAGGTCTTGGAACTTGGATAACACTATACGGAGGGTTGTTAAATAAGCAACCACTCAAGCTCAACGTAAAAGCAAAGGCATTTGAGAATACACAAGCATTTTCTGGAACTCAGTTTTTATTAGTGTTGCCCAAAATGGTTCTCCCGGTTTTACTATATACTATTCCTGCAAGATTAATAAATTATGGGGATGAAATAAACCATACTGCAGGAATAATATCTTTAGCGCTAAGCGGAATGGTAGGATTAATTTTTAAAAAGCAAATTCTAAACTTAATGGTCAAGCTTTTTGCAAAAGAAAAGCACGCAATGCTAGCAGCCTTCAACCAAAAATAACATTATGATTTTAACAGAAAACCTAACAAAATCTTACAAAAATAATCAGGTATTATCTATTGAACAATTAGAAATTAATAGAGGAGAATGTTTTGGATTGATCGGAAATAACGGCGCAGGAAAGACCACTTTTTTCAGTCTCTTATTAGACCTGATAAAAGCAACAACAGGATCAATTGTTTCCGGTGGAATTAAAGTTTCTGAAAGTGAAGACTGGAAGAAGTTTACTTCGGCATTTATTGACGACTCCTTCCTCATAGGATATTTAACACCAGAAGAATATTTTTATTTTGTAGGAGAGTTACGCGGTTTAAATAAATCTGAAGTTGATGCTTTCTTAGAATCATATAAAGATTTTTTTAATGATGAGATTTTAAACCAAAAAAAGTATTTAAGGGATTTCTCAAAAGGAAACCAAAAAAAGGTAGGCTTAATTGCAACTTTTATTGGAGACCCAAAAGTTGTTATTTTGGATGAGCCTTTTGCAAATTTAGACCCGACGACTCAGATAAGGCTTAAGCAGCTTATAAAATCAGAAATCGGCAAACGAGAATTGACCCTGCTCATTTCAAGTCACGATTTAAACCATGTTACTGAAGTTTGTTCTCGCATTGTTTTGCTTGAAAAAGGAATAGTAATTATGGATAAGCAAACAACGACTAAAACCTTACAAGAGTTAGAAGACTATTTTTCTGCTTAAGCATATACTAAAACCTTAGATTGTAAGTTATTAGTTTAGATCAAATCTACTTTTGAAAAACAAACTAAAATTTATTATTCTCCTCCTTTTCCTCTATGGAATTCAGGCTTGTTCGACTCAAAAAGACCGTTTTTTGAACAGGGAGTATCATAGTATAAACACAAAATTTAACGTTCTGTTTAATGGAAAAGAGGCATTAGACATCGGAATTGCAATTCTTGAAAGCCAATCTCAAGACAATTTTTTAGAAACCCTTCCCGTTGAGTTAATTACATTAGACGGAGAAGACGTCAATGCAACTGCATCTATTCCCAGTTTTATTAGGGCAGAAGAAAAGGCGGTTAAAGCAATTCAAAAGCACTCCATCAATATTAAAGGAGTTCAGAAAAACAGACAAATAGATAAAGCATATTTACTTTTAGGAAAGTCAAGGTATTATGATCGCCGTTTTTTACCTGCACTAGAAGCTTTTAATTACTTGTTGAGTTTATATTCAGACGCGGATGTTTTTTATGAAGGAAAGCTGTGGAGAGAGAAAACAAACCTTAGACTGGGAAACGATGAACTAGTGATTGCTAACTTAAAGCCCTTAGCAAACAATATCCCTAAAAGAAACAAACTTTATCCCGAGGTAAACGCAACATTAGCACAAGCATTCTTAAACGTAAAACAAAAAGACTCCGCTTTAAAATACATTAAGAAAGCTGCTTTTTCTGAAAAACAAAAAAACATAAAGGTTCGATATGCATTTATTGAGGCTCAAATATTTGAAGAATTAGGACAAAAAGATTCTGCACAAATTATATTTAATTCAATAGTTCAATTAAAAAGAAAAGCTCCCCGTTTATATTGGATGCACGCAAAGCTAAATTCTCTAAAAATTAATTTAGAGCTGAAAGGTGAAAGTCCGGAAAAAGAACTCTATAAACTTAGTAATGCTTTTGAAAACGAAAGATTCACTCATTTAATTTATCGTCAATATGCTCGTTATTTTATCAATTTGGGCTTAGACAGTATCGCTAAAAAATATTACAATAAATCAAACAGTTCTCCAGGAATAGATAGACAAACGCTACGTCAAAACTATCGTGATTTAGCGGACGCAGCTTTTTTGAAAGGAAGATATGTAGAAACTGGCGCTTATTTAGACAGTCTATTGAGTCAATTTCCATCGGAAACTAAACAGAAAACATTTGTAAGTAGAGAACGAGATGGTTTACAAGATATCGTTGTTTACGAAAACAAAATTAAATACACAGACAGTATTCTAAGTCTTTCAAAAATGTTGCTTCAAGAGCAGCTTGCTTATTTTCAAAAAGCAATTGACCAAAAAAGAGCTAAAGAACTTGAAAAAATTAGCTTAGAAAAAAAATCTTTATTTAGTGTACTGGGAGGCTCAAACGGGAAAAGATTATACTTCTATAACGAGAATTTGGTGTTGCTGGGGAAACAAGAATTCGCTTCAACTTATGGGAATAGACCAAATATTGATGATTGGAACCGGATTGAGACGCTCAGAGGCTCTGTTTCTTTAAACAATAATACTGATCAGGCATTAGAAAATAAACCAATCGTTAAAGAAAATGCTCAAGCATATGTTAATCTTATTCCTACAGACTTACAAACCTTGGACTCGCTCAGGAAAGAAAGAAACCGAGCTTTTTTAGAGGCAGGCATTTTGTATAAAGAGAAGTTTAAAAACAACGTATTATCTTCAAAACGGTTAAAAGAATTACTTGTAAACAAGCCAAACGAAACACAAGAATTAAATGCAAGGTATCATTTATATAAGATGAATTTAATTGACAATCCCTCAAGTGCATTAGTTTACAAGGACCAAATTTTGAAACAATATCCGAACTCTAGATTTGCTAGAATAATAAAAGACCCTGAGAATTTTAAGTTAAGACCAAACGAAACTCCAACAACGCGATATGAATCATTGTATTCAATTTATCAGGAACAGAAGTACGAGGAGGTCCTTAAACTAGGAGACGATTTATTAGTTATTTTTAGCGGAACCCCAATGGCTTCTAAAGTTGCCCTATTAATGGCAAACGCTACAGGTCGTTTAGATGGTGTTGAAGTATGGAAAGAAAAATTAAAAAACATCATTAAAGAGTATCTAAACTCCGAAGCAGCAGAACAAGCTAAAACATTCTTGTTTACCCTTGAAAATAATGAAAAAATAGAGGAACAGAAGGTTTTCGCTAATTACAAATTAATTTTTCCAACTTTAAAAAACTCTCCAGAGAATTTAGCCACTTTAACATCAATTGTTTCAAGTACATTAGCAAAGGCAAGTATTTCTTATAAAAACCTTTCTTTTGAAATCTACAATAGAGACTATTTATTTCTTGTTGTAAATGGTTTAAAACAAAAACCAAATGTTGTTTTTGAACTTCCAAAAAAAACTCCTAACCTTGTTTTAACGGCAATTTCAAATAAATTTGTAGTTTTGTCTTCTGTTTATAAAGAAATACAATTGTTAAAAAGCTGGGATTCAGCAGTAAAACAAACGCCATATGAAAAATAACGAAATTAACGGACAACCGAATAGAATTGAAAAAAGCACTGTAATTACAGGAGATATAGTTTCTGAGGCAGATTTTAGGATCGACGGGACTCTAGAAGGTTCAATCAAAACTTCTGGGAAAGTTGTTATTGGTAAAGAGGGAGTTATAAATGGTATTATTGTTTGTTCCTACGCTGATATAGAAGGAAAGTTCAGCGGAAAACTTGAGGTTAAAGAAAGCCTTAGCTTAAAGTCTTCTAGTAATTTAGAGGGTGAAGCTGTAATAGGAAAACTAATTGTAGAATCTGGTGCAATCTTTAATGCTAAATGTTCTATGCGTTCTTCTTCAGATGTTAAATCACTAAATAAAGACATTGAAAAAACAGCCTAACCGTTGGCTTGTATTTTCATCATTAGCCGTTCAAATAGCGCTTGTAATTTATGCTGCAGTAAAACTGGGTAGCTGGCTCGATGTCTATTTAAAGTCAGAAAGTAATTTTTGGGCTTTAACACTCTCAGCCATTGGTATTGTTTTTGTTTTGATTTTAATACAGAAGCAATCAAAAAACTTAAATGACTCTTGAAACTAAAATTTGCATTCTTTTTCACAGCTATATTTGGTGTAGTTTTATTACTACATCTTTACGTTTTGTTTTTTTTTGAAGTTCCAGTTACTCAAAACCAGCTTTTTTTGAGTTATGCTGCTAACTTTTTTTTAGCAGGATCGATTTTATGGGGCCTATTTATTGTATTTAAAAAAAACAGTAGCCAGGTTGGCTTTTTATTTATGGCAAGTAGTCTATTAAAATTCATCCTTTTTTTCATGGTATTTTATCCAATGTATAAAGTAGATGGAAACCTAGAAAAAGATGAGGTTTTAACCTTTTTAATCCCCTATTTTACGGGTTTGTTTTTAGAATCCTTCATTTTAGTTCGAAAATTAAACAAAATATAAGAGTTAAGAGTTTTTCTTTTTAATGTAAAGCATTACATTTGCATCGCATTTCGAGAAATAATAGGCAGAGCTAATATGTTAATTTTACTTAAGAGAAAAAGTTTGTTTTTACTAGCATTACTCCTTACCGGAGTAGTATCTGCAAAGGAAAAACAAGAAATCACAGAGAACCTTTCTGCAAAAGAAATCCAAAAAAAGGAGATTAAGGACTACATCATGCATCACTTGCAGGATTCTTATGACTTCAGTTTCTTTTCTTACACCAACGGATCAGGCGAGCACGTTTATATAGGGGCTCCACTTCCTATAATCTTATGGGACAACGGTTTAAAAGTGTTTTCATCATCAAAATTTCACCACGGAGAATCTGTTGCTCAGGTGGACGGGAACTACTACGCCATAAGTCACAACAAAATTTATAAAACAGACGCTGAAGGGTCTATTACCTTCGATGAAGATCATCATGCGACTAATGAAGCCCCTTTAGACTTTTCCATTACCAAAGGAGTGGTAAGCATTATGTTTACCTTTTTACTCATGTTCTTTTTGTTTAAAAACCTTGCAGATTCATACGCTAAAAACGGAGGAATTGCCACAGGAGTAGGACGTTTTTTCGAACCAATTGTTCTTTATGTGCGCGATGACATTGCGATCCCTAACATTGGTGAAAAGAAATATAAAAAATACATGAGCTTCTTGTTGACGGTATTTTTCTTTGTTTGGTTCCTAAACATTTTAGGATTAACTCCATTAGGAATAAATGTTACTGGGAATATCGCTGTAACTTTTTGTTTAGCATTAATTACATTTCTTCTTACCAACCTTACAGGAACAAAAGATTATTGGTTACATATTTTTGATCCATTAGGGTCTTCAATGAAATGGTATGCAAAGGTTCCTTTATACATTATATTAATTCCAATTGAAGTTTTAGGTATTTTTGTTAAACCGTTTTCACTATTAATTCGTTTGTATGCAAACATGCAAGCAGGACATATTGTTTTGATGAGCCTGATCGGATTAATGTTTATATTTAAAAGTTGGTTAGGAAGTCCATTATCGTTTGGTCTTGCCTTTGCAATTTCTTTTATAGAAGTTCTAGTAGCGTTGCTACAAGCATACATATTTACGATGTTATCGGCTCTTTACTTTGGCTTTGCCTCAGAGGAGCATGAGCATCACGACGAAATTGAAGCGCATTAAGCGTTTCATAAATGAGAGTGTTTAATTTAATATATACAATTATGGAAATTCCAGTAATGGTAGGAGCAGGATTGGTAGTTATCGGTGTCGGAATGGGTATCGGTAAAATTGGGGGAACAGCAATGGATGCTATCGCTCGCCAACCAGAAGCTTACGGAAAGATTCAAACAGCTATGCTTATTGCAGCTGCATTGATCGAAGGTATTGGTTTTGCTGCACTATTTGCAGTAAGCTAAAACAGTTTTAGAGCTGCAACGGTTGGTTGCAGCTCTATTTTTAAAGTATTGATTAAACCATAAATTTATTAAATGGAAAAATTATTAGAAGAATTTTCATTAGGGCTTTTTGTTTGGCAAACTATATTGTTTGTTGCTCTTTTGTTATTGCTCAAAAAATTTGCTTGGAAACCCATTTTAGACGCAGTTAACGAACGTGAGACCTCGATTAGAGAATCTTTAAGTGCTGCCGAAAAAGCTCGTGATGACATGGAAGCAGTTCAAGCAGACAATAAAAGAATTCTAAAACAAGCCCGTTCTGAAAGAGACGCCCTTTTAGCTGAAGCGAAAACAGAAAGCACTAAAATTGTTAATCAAGCTAAAGAAGATGCTAAATCAGAAGCAGATAGAATTACTGCACAAGCTCAAGTAACAATTCAAAACGAAAAGAATGCAGCAATCAATGAGCTAAAGGGTCAAGTTGCTTCACTTTCTATTGACATTGCTGCTAAAGTTTTACAAACAGAATTGAAAGATCAAGCTGCACAAGAGAAATTTGTTTCAGAATTGGTAAAAGAAATTGAAGTAAAGTAAGAAGATGAAAAATAACCGTGCCGCATTACGTTACGCAAAAGCTGCTCTTAGCATATCACTAGAACAAGGAACAGCTCCTGCACTTGAACAAGACATGGCAGAAGTTGTCGATATTTGCAAAGCAAATGAAGACTTGGTTGCTTTCTTAGACAATCCTGTTCTTTCAAACAACACCAAGAAAGAAACAGTTTTTAATGTTTTTACTAATCTTTCAGATGGAAGTAAAAGACTGGTAGAGCTTTTAGCAACGAACAAACGAATTAATTTATTAGATCAGGTTGCAGAACAATTTATTGAACTATATCAAGCTCAGCAAGGAAAGCAAAATGCAATTGTAACGACAGCAGTTCCATTAACTGATTCATTAGAGAAAATAATTTTAAATAAAGCTAAGGAATTATCCTCAGCCCAATTAATCCTTAAAAGTATTGTAGACCCATCTATTATTGGAGGTTTTGTTTTACGAATAGGGGATTTACAATACAATGCAAGTGTAGTTCATAAATTAGACACACTTAAAAGAGAATTGACACAAACCAATTATAGCGCTTAAATAGACACTATGGCAGCAATTAAACCAGCTGAAGTTTCAGCAATTTTGAAAAACCAACTCGCAGGATTAGAAGCAGCAGCTTCTTTAGATGAAGTTGGAACCGTTCTTGAAGTAGGGGATGGAATCGCACGTGTATACGGACTTTCTAATGCTCAATATGGAGAACTAGTTAGTTTTGATTCTGGTCTAGAAGGAATGGTATTGAACCTTGAAGAAGATAATGTAGGGGTGGTACTTTTAGGACCATCCAAAGAAATTTCTGAAGGAGATACCGTTAAGCGAACAGAACGTATCGCATCGATAAAAGTAGGAGAGAGTATTGTTGGTCGTGTGGTTGACACACTTGGAAACCCTATCGACGGAAAAGGTGATCTTGATGGTGAACTTTTTGAAATGCCTCTAGAGCGAAAAGCTCCTGGAGTAATTTACCGTCAACCGGTTAATGAGCCAATGCAAACAGGAATTAAAGCTATTGACGCTATGATTCCAGTAGGAAGAGGTCAACGTGAATTAGTAATTGGTGACCGTCAGACTGGTAAAACTACAGTTTGTATTGACACTATTTTGAACCAAAAAGAATTTTACGATGCAGGAGAGCCTGTTTATTGTATTTATGTTGCAATTGGTCAAAAAGCATCTACGGTTGCAGGAATTGCAAAAGTACTAGAAGAAAAAGGAGCTTTAGCTTACACTACTATTGTAGCAGCTAACGCATCTGACCCTGCCCCAATGCAGGTATATGCACCTTTTGCAGGAGCATCAATTGGAGAGTATTTCAGAGACACTGGCCGTCCAGCTTTAATTATATATGATGATTTATCCAAGCAAGCAGTAGCATACCGTGAGGTATCCTTATTACTTCGTCGTCCACCAGGACGTGAAGCTTACCCTGGAGATGTATTCTACCTTCATTCTCGTTTATTAGAACGTGCAGCAAAAGTAATTGCGGATGATGATATTGCAAAAGGGATGAATGACCTTCCAGATTCATTAAAAAATAAAGTTAAAGGAGGAGGATCTTTAACAGCATTACCTATTATTGAAACCCAAGCAGGTGATGTTTCGGCCTATATTCCAACCAACGTAATTTCGATTACAGATGGGCAGATATTCTTAGAGTCTGATTTATTTAACTCAGGTGTACGTCCTGCAATTAACGTAGGGATTTCGGTTTCTCGTGTAGGTGGTTCAGCACAGATTAAATCAATGAAAAAAGTTTCCGGAACATTGAAACTAGATCAAGCACAATTCCGCGAACTGGAGGCATTTGCTAAGTTTGGTTCTGATCTTGATTCTGCAACATTGAATGTTATTGAAAAAGGAAAACGTAACGTTGAGATTCTTAAGCAAGCTCAAAATGATCCTTTTACTGTAGAAGATCAAACAGCAATTATCTACGCAGGTTCTAAAAACTTGTTAAGATCAGTTTCTGTTGAACAGGTTAAGGCCTTCGAAAAAAGCTATATCGAAGTATTGAATAGCAAACACCGCAATGTTTTAGATACAATCAAAACAGGAAAATTAACAGACGAGGTTTTAGACACCTTAAACAGTGTAGCTAAAGAAGTATCAGCACAATTCGAATAAACCACCCATAGTATGGCTAATTTAAAAGAGATACGTAATAGAATTGCATCGGTTTCATCGACCATGCAAATCACCTCTGCCATGAAAATGGTGTCTGCAGCAAAGCTTAAAAAAGCTCAAGATGCAATTACGGCAATGCGCCCTTATTCCGATAAACTTACCGAGTTAATCCAGAATTTAAGTGGTTCAATTGATGGCGATACACAAAATCCTTACACAGATCAAAGACCGGTTAATAATGTTTTAATCCTTGTGATTACATCCAATCGTGGACTTTGTGGAGGATTTAACTCTAGTATAGTTAAAGAAGTAACCAAAAAAATCGAAACGGTTTACGCAAATAAAAATGTAAGTCTAATTACTCTTGGAAAAAAAGGGAATGATATTCTACAAAAATCATTTGAAGTAGCTCTGAACAACAACGATATTTTTGACGCTTTAACCTTTGCTAACGCAAGCGCTATAGCAGATGAGTTTATGGAAGAGTTTACAAACAAAAAGTACGACAAGATTGAAGTGGTTTATAACCGGTTCAAGAATGCCGCAACTCAAATTGTAACAACAGAAACTCTTTTGCCAATTGTTTCCGATCAAGAAAAAGAGACTTCAGCCGTAGTTGATTATATTTTTGAACCTAGCAAAGAAGAAATAATACAAGAGTTATTACCTAAAAGTATAAAAATGCAGTTATTTAAAGCATTACGTGATTCTTTTGCAAGTGAGCACGGTGCCCGAATGACAGCAATGCATAAAGCTACTGATAACGCTACGGAATTAAGAGATCAATTAAAGCTTTCTTATAACCAGGCACGTCAAGCGGCTATTACAAACGAAATTCTTGAAATCGTTGGGGGAGCAGAAGCCCTAAGTTCATAATTTTTTAGAGTAACATTTTTTGAATCAGCCCCTCTTTTGAGGGGCTTTTTTAATGATAAATTCTAAAATAACTAGCTCCAATTATATTAAAAAGTTTCCTCTGGGCAAAAAAGTTTTCTTTAGGATTGACTTCAATTTAATGCCTAGCTTTTTTGTATTTTTATGGAGTGTAAAAAAGAATTATGTTATCAATACCTATAATAAATGAAAGTTCATTTGAACTTCCGAGTTTTGCAACTAAAAACTCTGCAGGAGTAGACCTCCGAGCAAACTTAACAGAGCCGGTTACTCTTGGGGCTTTAGAGCGAAAAATCATCGGAACAGGCCTTAAAATAGCGCTGCCAGAAGGATATGAAGCTCAAGTTAGACCTAGAAGTGGACTTGCCGCAAAACATGGATTGACTGTACTAAATGCACCTGGAACTATTGATGCTGACTACCGAGGCGAAATAGGAGTTATATTAGTAAACCTATCAAACAATTCATTTACAATAAATCCAGGAGAACGAATAGCACAATTAGTAATTGCTAAATATGAACAAGTTTCTTGGAATTTAACAGAAAGTCTTGATACTACAGAGCGTGGTTCTGGTGGATTTGGAAGCACAGGAAAAAAATAGCTTATGAAAATTATTGTACCCATGGCAGGACGTGGTTCTCGCCTTAGACCCCATACTTTAACCATACCAAAGCCCCTTGTTCCTGTTGCAGGAGTTCCAATTGTTGAACAACTGATTCGAGACATTGCTCGTGTTGTTAATCAACCTATAAACGAAGTTGCTTTTGTCATTGGAGACCCTGCATTTTTTGGAGACGAAATTGTGGAACAGCTTCTAAAAATTGCTTCTGATATTGGAGCCAAAGGAATGATTTATAGACAATTAAATCCATTAGGAACCGGACACGCAATCATGTGTGCATCAGACTCTCTTTCTGGACCAGCTGTTGTTGCCTATGCAGATACGCTTATACGCGCTAAATTTGTTTTAAATCCCGAAGCGGATAGTATTATTTGGGTTAAAAAAGTTGAGTCTCCAGAGGCTTACGGTGTTGTTAAACTAGACGAGAAAGGAGCAATTACCGAGCTAGTAGAAAAACCAAATAAATTTGTGTCTGATTTAGCGGTCATAGGGATATATTATTTTAAAAAAATAGAAAAACTTAAAGAGGCATTGCAAACTGTTATTGATGAAAAATTAACCCATGGAGGAGAATATCAAATCAATGATGGAATAAAACGTCTTATGGCTGCAGGAGATTTGTTTTTGCCTGGAGAAGTTGATGAATGGATGGATTGCGGGAATAAGGAAATTACACTTGAAACAAACACTAAAATGCTTGGCTTCCTTGAAGCTGAAGGAAAGGTGCTAATTCATTCTTCAGCAGTATTAGAAAACACAACTCTAATTCCTCCTTGCTATATTGGACCAAACGTACGATTAAACAACGTAACAATTGGACCTGCAGTTTCTGTTGGTTCTGGAACAGTTATCGAAAACACAACCCTATCCCACAGTTTAATTCAAAAAAACAGTCATATTTCTAATGCTACCCTAGAAGATGCTATGATCGGAAATCAGGTTGTTTTTGACGGTCAATTTACAAAAATAAGCCTGGGAGATTATACTGAAATGAAATGAAAATAAATTTAAAGTCTTTTTCAAATGTTTTTATACTTCTTTCAGGGATACTTCTTTTTAGCTGTAAATCTGTTGCTATATTACCTACTAAACAACCTCTTAAAAATGTTGATTTAAAACTTTTGTCAAAAGAAATTGACAAAGCCGCAACAAATTTAAAGAATCTAAGGTCTAGAGTTAAAGTCACCTACAAGGATTCTAAACAGAAACAACAAATAACATTAAATCTTAGACTGGAGTCTGACAAAGTATTATGGGCAAGTGCATCTTTATTAGTGCCGATAGCAAAAGTTTTGATTACTCCATCTAAAGTTGAGTTTTATGAGAAGTTTCAAAAAACATATTATGAAGGAGATATAAGTTTTATTAATAAACAATTTGGGACTGATTTTAGTTTTTATGACTTACAAAATGTATTTCTTGGAAATCCAATTTCAGAAATGAAATCAGAAGATTTTAAAAGAATTAGCCACCCCCAATTTTATGTTTTGGCTCCAAAAGGCAAAGGGAATAAATTTAAACCTACTTATTTTTTTGAACCAAACACGTTCCGGTTAAAAGAGCAGCGATTTATTATTCCAGGCACCGCTCAGTCTTTAAGTATTCGATATCTTAAAGATCAAAAAATGGAAGGTAAGGTGCTTCCTAAAGAAATAGAAATTTCATTTTTTGATGGTTCTAACTTAATCCAAATTAATTTAGATTTTATGAGAATCGATTTCCCAAAGAAACTTACAGTTCCTTTTAAAATCCCTGAAGGATATAAAAAATTAAGTTTATAAAATGAAGAAAGTCCTTCCCTTTTCTACTAAAGTAATTATTGCTCTATTGAGCTTAATGACTTTTATAAATTCGGCAAATGGACAGGACAAGAGACAAAAAAATCTTCAGAATCAAAGAAAACAACTCCAAGAAGAAATAAAACAGATTAACAAACTTCTTTTTTCTAACGAAAAACAGAAGAAAACAGTTCTTACAGAAGTTGAAGATTTAACCCTTAAGATTGACGTTCGAGCTCGATTAATTAGAGTAACAAATGAGCAAGCAAACCGATTAACTCAACAAATTAATGTCAATCAAAGATCAATAGATCGTCTAAGAAAAGAACTAAAGACTCTAAAAGAGGACTATTCTCAAATGATTTTAAAGTCTTATCAAAGTAATTCAGGCCAAAGTAGAATGATGTTTTTGTTTTCATCAGAAAGTTTTTTACAGGCCTATAAGCGCACTCAATATTTAAATCAATACACTAGTTTTAGAAAGAAACAAGGAGAATTAATCGCTGAAAAAACAATCACACTACAGCAATTGAATTTAGATCTTTTGGATCAAAAATTGAAAAAAGAAAATCTCGTTAAAGAAAATAAGACTGCTCAACAACAGTACCAAAAAGAGCAATCGAATCAACAAAAATTAATTAAACAACTTAAAAAGAAAGAGAGAAGTTTTGTTTCACAGATTAAAAAGAAACAGAAGAAAGCCGAAGAAATCAACAAAGAAATACAACGATTAATTCGAGAGGCAATAGCTGCTTCAAACAGAGCAGCAGGAAAAAAAACGAATGCTAAAGTTTTCACTTTAACTCCCGAGGATCAGTTGATATCTGATAATATAATTGCAAACAAAGGAAAGCTACCTTGGCCAGTAGAACAAGGAGTTGTTATACAGAAATATGGAAAACAACCGCATCCAGTTGTTAAAACAACGATGATTCAAAGCAACGGAGTAACCATAGCTACTCCTCCAAGCTCAGAGGCGCGTGCTGTGTTTGAAGGCAAAGTAATGTCCATTATTGGTTTTAAAGGGAGCAATCCAACAGTTTTAATCCAACACGGAAACTACATTACAACCTATTCAAATTTAGGTGAAGTATACGTAGTAAAAGGACAGAAAGTTAAAGCTAAAGAAAAAATAGGAAAGGTATTTACCAATCCTGAAACGGGTAAAACCGAACTAAAATTTAGTGTCTTTAAAAACAGCAGTCCAACAAACCCAAAAGGTTGGTTGTTTAGAATGTAAAGATATTACTCGGCTAAATACCAAGCCTCTTCTTCTAGTGTTCTTGTTAAGAAATAATACAATTGAATTGCTTTGCGTTTAGACTCAAATCTTGCATAAGCAACTCTGTATAGCCCATCGGGACTTTCTTTGGCTAAAGAAGCATCTTCAAAACCTTCCGACTTAAGTTGCTCAATCATTCTTAAAGCATTTGACTCTTCACGAAAACTTCCAGCAATAACACTAAAGTAATCCCCAGAAACAGCTTCTAGGTTTTCATCATCTGAGAGGTTTTCAGCAACAACATTTAGTTCTAAAGTTGCTAATTCACCAATGTCAAAAGAGGCTTCTTGAACATTACTTTTGATTTGTTCTTGAGCAAGTTCAGTAGATTTTAGACGTTCGTCTGCTATGTATTGATTACCGAAAAAGTAAGAGGCTGCAACTAAACCAATGGTAATAACCCCAACTGCTGCATACTTTAAGTAGCTAGGTTGCTGTTTTTTAGTTTCAGGAGTAAAAGCTAAATTTTCATTTTTTGAATCTTCCATGATCATTGTTTTTTTAGGAGTAATGGGTTTGTGAGTTGTAGTTTTAGTTTCAAATGTTTTCGCTACGGGTTTTTTAGTAAAGGATGCTAACCCAATTGAATTTGAATCGAAATTTACTTTTTCATAAGGAGAGAAATTTATTTTATTTTCGGAATTTAGAGTTAATTCTCCAATTCCTTTTAAAATAACGTTTGCTCCAACAGTTAGGTTTTTATTCCAGTCATGTATCTCTTGATTAATTTCTTGAATAGCCTCTTCATATGAAATCGATTTACGCTGAGCAATATAATTTGCTAAAAGCCCGTCGTTATGAGTAAGTAAACCATTAAAAGACAAGTTTTTACCTGGAGGAAAGAAAATCCCTCTTTCTCTGTCAATCCGAATTGGAACGGGTTGTGTTAGGAATGAACCCAGCTGTGGAATGATTACACATTCGTATTGATAAAGAAGTTCTTTTATGTATTGTACCAAATTCATATTCAAATGTAATAAATTTAAAAACCTTTTCGACAAAATTTAAATTTTGTATTCCAAACCTTTAAATAATCTTAACCTATGAACCTAACGTCTATTCAAGCCTCTTTATTGTTGCAACTGTTCCCCGTATTGGTGATATTACTGCCAAAAAACCAGTAGATAATTCTGGTAGCACACAAAGCGTATTAAACGAAAAACGAAGTAATCTTCTTAAAATTAAAGGAATAGGCACCTTCCATTTAAAAGGATTTAGTAAATATGAGTCTTGTTTTGATACGGTAAAAGAGAAGTAATTTTTTTAAAAAAAGAAAAAATTACTCCCATTGAATACGGTTCTAGTAGTTATCCAACCACAAATGGGATTGATTTTTGTAAACAATTAATCCAAGATCTAGCAGCTTATCAGCCTGTAGTTATATCTGGTTTTGCGAGAGGAATCGACATTGTAGCTCACAAAGCAGCCTTAGATCAGAAGCTAAAAACGGTAGTTTGCCTAGCACATGGGTTAAACCAAATTTATCCAAAAGAGCATAGTATTTATTTAAATCAGATTGCTAATCAGGGTGCTTTGCTTTCGGAATTTTGGAGTACTGCTTCTTTTGAGAAATCGAACTTTTTAAAAAGAAATAGAATCATAGCAGGAATAGCATATGCAACTCTTGTTATAGAATCAGGAATAAAATGAGGTGGTTTAGTTACAATAGAACATGTCCACCATTATGGGAGAGATGTTTTTGCAGTTCCAGGAAGAGTTACCGATCGATAAAGCCTTGGCTGTTTAAACTTAATACGTTCAGATAAAGCACGAATGATTACTTCTGCTTCCGATCTTGCTTATTGGATGGGTTGGGAGCTAAAGTCCAAACCAAAAATTTTTCAAAAAGAATTATTTGTTTTACTAACCAAAGAGGAGGAACATGTTTACAAACTCTTAGAGTTAAAGTTAACTTTATATAAACTATCGTTGCTTTCTAAATTTCCGACTAGTAAGGTAGCTTCTATTTTATTTCAATTAGAAATGAAAAATTATACAAGGCCACTTCCTGGAAAGCGGTTCGAACGGATTTAATAACCGATCTTAGACCGAACGCGCATTAAAACATCCGTTGCAATGGATTGAGCTTTCTGAGCTCCTTTAGCAAGAGCAATAGCAACCTCTGCAGGGTTGTTTTGATAGTAATCAAACCTCGTTCTAGCCTCATCAAAGGTGTCTAAAACAAGCTCAAATAAAGCTTGTTTTGCGTGACCATATCCCATTCCACCTGCTAGATATTGTTCTCGTAAATCAGTAATCTGAGTTTCGTTTGCAAGCAAAGAATATAGCGCAAAAACATTACAGGTACTCGGATCCTTTGGGTCTTCCATGGGAGTAGAGTCTGTCTTGATGCCCATAATTTGTTTGCGCAGCTTTTTTTCAGGTAAAAAAACATTGATGGTATTATTTTTTGATTTACTCATTTTTTGACCATCAGTGCCTGGGATTATTTGAGAATCTTCTTGGATCTGTGCTTTTGGAAGAACAAAGGTTTCTCCTTGTTGATTATTAAAACGAGAAGCAACATCACGTGTTATTTCTAAGTGCTGTAATTGATCTTTTCCAACAGGAACTATTTCTGCATCGTAGAGTAAAATGTCTGCTGCCATTAACATAGGATAATTAAAAAGACCTGCATTTACATCAGATAAATGATCTGCTTTGTCTTTAAATGAATGTGCAAGAGTTAGTCTTTGATATGGGAAAAAGCAATTCAAATACCAATTTAGTTCAGTAACCTGGCTTACATCACTTTGCTTATAAAATATTGTTTTATCGGTATCTAATCCACAAGCCAACCAAGCAGCAGCTGTGTTAAAAGTGTGCTTTCTTAAAAGAGCTCCGTCTTTAATTTGAGTTAGTGAGTGTAAGTCTGCAATAAAAAGAAAGGATTCATTATCCGGTTGTTCTGCCATTGCAATTGCAGGAAGAACTGCTCCCAAAAGATTACCTAAGTGTGGAGTTCCTGTGCTTTGTACACCTGTTAGTATTCTAGCCATACCAATTTTAGTTTGTGCAAAGGTACTTTTTTCAACTTAAAAACAGTAGCGCAGTACTCAAGAAATTAAGTAAAAACAATCGAACAAGCCTTTAGCTATTCTTGTAAGAAAAGCATTTAAGGCCTAAAAATTTTATAGGATAATCTAAAACCCTATTTTTGATTGATGGTTAAAATAATTCAGAAAATACTTTTATTACTATGGAGGGCTTGGTTTTATACTCTTGCAGCCATTCCAGTAATTACTCTTTTCCCAATTTTGTTATTGATTGCAAGCCATAAAAAAGGTTATCCTACCCTTTATTGGATCGCAAGAAACATCTGGTCTCCTTTTATTCTTTTTGGAATGGGATTCTATGTTAAAACAAAATTTGCAAAACCACTGCCCGAAGGAACTTCCTATTTATTGGTAGCTAATCATGCCAGTTATATGGATCCTTTTGTGATGTTTCGTGTTTCAAAAAACCCTTTTGTTTTTGTTGGTAAAAAAGAATTTGTAAAAGTCCCACTCTTTGGAAGTATATACAAACGAGCAGCAATTTTAGTTGACCGTAGTAGCTCTAAAAGTAGATGGGAGGTTTATGGGCGAGCAAACAAAATTCTAGAACAAGGAAGAAGCGTTTGTATTTTTCCTGAGGTAAGTTATGTAGACGATACTATATTGTTAAATCCTTTTAAAAAAGGCGCTTTTAAATTAGCAATAGAACATCAAATTCCAATCGTTCCTATGACATTTTTAGATTGTAAAAGAAAGTTTCCATGGAACCCAGACTATGGTTTTCCAGGGGAACTTCGGGTAGAAACGTTCCCTGAAATACAACCGGTTAAACACATGGATGATTTGCTAGAGCTTCAAGAAGAAACTAGAGATGTAATTTTAAAGGGGTTAAATTCTGATAAAAAACAGCGCTGCCAACAAGCTGTAGCAATTGAAGAATTAAAAGTAAAAAACATATAAAAAAGCGAACCTATGGATCAAGTGTCAACTTTATTTTTAGCCATTTCTATCATGATTATAATGGCAGGAATGGGACTAGGACTGTCTTTACAAGATTTTAAACGAGTTGCAGAAAACCCAAAGCCTGTATTCATCGGTCTCTTCAACCAAATCGTGTTATTGCCCTTGGTTGGATTTGGACTCTGTATTGTTTTTAAACCAGAACCCTTTATTGCAATTGGAATGATGATGCTGGTAGCGTGCCCAGGAGGAACAAGCTCCAATATAATAGCTCTTTTAGCAAAAGGAGACTTACCGCTTTCTATTTCTTTAACCGCAATTAACAGTTTAGTTACCATTTTTACAATTCCGTTGATTATCAATTTTTCGTTTGCATATTTTGGAAATGAAATGGAGTCTATTAAACCTCCAGTTGGAGATATTTTTAAATCTTTAATTGCAGTAATAGCCGTTCCGTTATCCATTGGAATGTACATTAGAAAAAATGCACCAAAATTTGCAAAGAAAATGGAATCTCCTGTTCGGAACGCCTCTGCTCTTCTGTTGGCATTAGTTATTATCATAATATTAATAAACCAATTTGATTTATTTATGGCTAATATAGGCGCTACTTTAGGGATTCTTGTTTCCTTAAGCGCTGTAACGATGTCCTTAGGATACTTTACTTCAAAGTGGATGAATCTAAGTTTAAAACAAGCAATAACCATTGCAATTGAATCTGGAATTCAAAACGGAACATTAACCATAAGCCTTGCTGTAATTACGATCGAAAGACCAGATTTAGCAATAGTTGCTGCTATTTATGGTCCTATAATGTATGTAATGGCAATTCTTCCAGTAACCCTTGGAGTTAAAAACTTTAAAAAATAAAACCCGCATAAAGCGGGTTTTATTGATTGTTAAGTAGTAAGTTAACTTACAGATTTTATTGCTTCCATAATTTTTACTTCCAGCTCATCCATTAAATCTGGATTGTCCTGCAACAAAGTTTTAACAGATTCACGACCTTGACCAATTTTAGTGTCACCATAGCTAAACCAAGAACCAGATTTTTTAATTATTTCATAATTAACTCCTAAGTCAATTACTTCGCCAATTTTAGAAATTCCTTCTCCATACATAATGTCAAATTCTGTAGTTCTAAAAGGGGGAGCAACTTTGTTTTTTACAACCTTAACCCGTGTTTTATTACCTAAAACTTGAGCGTCAGCGTCTTTTATTTGAGTAGATCTTCTAATGTCTAAACGGACAGAAGCATAAAACTTTAAGGCGTTACCTCCAGTTGTTGTTTCTGGGTTTCCAAACATTACTCCAATTTTTTCTCTCAATTGGTTAATGAAAAACACCGTACAGTTAGTTCTACTGATTGATCCAGTTAGCTTACGTAGAGCTTGAGACATTAAACGTGCATGAAGCCCCATTTTAGAGTCCCCCATTTCGCCTTCGATTTCACTTTTTGGAGTCAATGCAGCAACAGAGTCAATAACTACAATATCAACAGCTCCAGAACGAATTAAATTATCTGCAATTTCAAGAGCTTGTTCCCCGTGATCTGGTTGTGAAATAATAAGTTCTTGAACATCTACACCTAATTTTTCTGCATAAAAACGATCGAAAGCATGTTCTGCATCAACAAAAGCAGCAATTCCTCCCTGCTTTTGACATTCAGCAATCGCATGAAGCGTCAATGTTGTTTTACCAGAAGATTCTGGCCCATAAATTTCAATAACTCTACCTTTTGGATATCCTCCAACACCTAAAGCGATATCTAGACCCAATGAACCAGAAGAAATAGACTCTACTTCTTCGATTGCGGAATCTCCCAGCCTCATTACAGATCCTTTTCCGTAGGTTTTGTCTAACTTGTCTAAAGTAAGTTGAAGCGCTTTTAGCTTCGCTGATTTATCGTCTGCCATAGTTTTATTCTTTACTGCTAATGTACTGTTTTCTTTATTTTGATTTATTGCGAAAGGGTAAGGGTTTATTAACAATATTTAATATTTCAATAAACACTACTTTTGTTTTAATTCAATGAGGAATTTAAAACAGTTCATTCGCTAAAGAATTCCTAGAATTAGTATTAAATAAATTTATAAATGGAACCCAGAATAGAAACACTTGCTTCAAAAAAACTCATAGGAAAATCCCAACGAATGTCTCTTGTAAATAATAAAACCTCTGTTTTGTGGAAGCGTTTTATGCCCCAAAGAAATAAGATTCAAGATAGGATTGGAGAGGCATATTTTTCAATTCAGATTTATGATGACGCATCTTACTTTCAAGATTTTAATCCAGCTGCAGAATTTACAAAATGTGCAATGGTAGAAACCGATTCTTTTTTAAACATTCCAGAAGGAATGGAGCGTCGAGTTTTAGAAGGAGGGCTTTACGCGGTTTTTATTCACAAAGGACTGGCTAAGGATTTCCCAAAAACAGCTCAGTATATTTTTTCACAATGGCTGCCTGGTTCTATCTATAGTTTAGATAACCGAGAGCATTTCGAAGTTTTAGGCCCTAAATATAATACCATAGATGAAAACTCGGAAGAAGAAGTTTGGATTCCTATTAAATTAAAACAACCCCATGGAAGTTAACAACCACATCAATTATGTTGAATTTTATTCCCCAGATTTACAAATTGTAAAACGTTTTTACAGTCAAGTCTTTGAATGGGTTTTTACAGATTTTGGACTTAGTTATACTGCTTTTTCAGAAAGTGGAATAGCAGGAGGGTTTGAACTATCTGACAAACCCATTTCCAAAGGAGCGTTAGTTATTCTTTATCATTCTGAATTAGAGAATATAAGAGAAAAAATAAAAACTGCAGGAGGTTCAATAGTTCAAGATGTTTTTTCTTTTCCAGGAGGAAAAAGATTTCATTTTAAAGATCCAGCGGGAAACGAATTAGCGGTATGGACAGAAACCAATTAAGGTCTTAAAACTGAGTTAAGTTTTATATCTTTACACAATCATTCAACTTAAAAAAGTATAGCATGCAACTGTACAATAAATTAAGCGCGAAGGAACGAGCGGTAATGCTCGAAGAAGCCGGAACAGAAAGGCTCACGCTTTCCTTTTATCAATATGCCCACATTGGCAATCCTCAATTATTTCGAGACCATCTTTTCCTTACTTGGAACGCAATGGAAGTTCTAGGCAGAATATATGTTGCTCACGAAGGAATTAATGCACAGCTTTCACTACCTGCACCACGATTTGAAGAGTTTAAAATACATCTTGATCAAATTGAGTTTCTGAAAGATATTCGACTCAATATTGCTATCGAACAAGATCTTAAATCTTTTTTAAAGCTGAAGGTTAAAGTTCGCGACAAGATCGTAGCAGACGGCTTAAATGATGAAACTTTTGATGTAACTAAAAAAGGGCAACATCTTAATGCTGAAGGATTTAACGAGATGCTTTCTGACCCCAACACTGTTTGTGTAGACATGAGAAATCATTATGAAAGTGAGATTGGTCATTTCAAAGGAGCGGTTACTCCCGACGTAGACACCTTTAGAGATTCTTTACCCATTATCAAGGAAGATCTTGAAGATTTAAAAGAAGACAAAAATCTACTGATGTATTGTACCGGTGGAATTAGGTGCGAAAAGGCTAGTGCTTATTTTAAACATAAAGGGTTTAAAAATGTTTATCAATTAGAAGGAGGAATAATCGAATACACAAGGCAGGTCAAAGAAAACAAGCTAGAAAATAAATTTGTAGGTAAAAATTTTGTTTTTGATGAACGACGAGGTGAACGCATTACAGACGATGTTGTTGCAAATTGTCATCAGTGTGGAGCCGCTTGCGACACTCATGTTAATTGTGCAAATGAAGCATGTCATTTACTCTTCATACAATGCGATAGCTGTAAAGAAAAGATGGAAACCTGCTGTTCAGATTCATGTAAAGAAATCATTCAACTTCCTTACGAAGAGCAAAAGAACCTGAGAAAAGGGGCACACAACAGTAATAAAATTTTTAAAAAAGGACGTTCTGAGGTTTTGAAATTTAAAAATCATTAATAAAAATCATCCCTTTTATTTTTATTAATTAAACGTATCTTTACCTTTCACGCTTTAATAAATTCAACATATGAGTTGCGCTTCATGTTCTACATCCGACGGTACCCCAAGGGGCTGTAAAAGCAATGGTACTTGTGGAACAGATAGCTGTAATAAATTAACGGTTTTTGACTGGCTTTCAAACATGCAACTTCCAAATGGTCAGGAGCCGTGCGAAATTGTTGAGGTTCGTTTTAAAAATAGCCGTAAAGCTTTTTTTAGAAAAGAATCTAATCTTAGTTTGAGTATTGGAGACTTGGTGGCTACAGAAGCAAAAAGCGGACATGACATTGGGCAAGTTACTCTAACAGGAGAATTGGTTCGTTTTCAAATGAAAAAGAAGAAAGTCTCAGAAAAAAGCGATGAAATTTTAAAAATTTATCGAAAAGCAAGTCAAAAAGATATTGATATTTGGCAGGAGGCTAGAAATCGAGAGGAAACCATTCAGAAACGCGCTCGCGAAATGGCGATATTTTTACATTTAGAAATGAAAATTTCTGATGTAGAATTTCAAGGAGACGGAAGTAAAGCTACTTTTTATTATACTGCAGAAAAAAGAGTAGACTTTCGTCAGCTAATTAAAGATATGGCTCAAGCCTTTAGTATACGTGTAGACATGCGACAGGTTGGTTTACGTCAAGAAGCTTCTCGATTGGGAGGAATTGGTTCTTGTGGAAGGGAGTTGTGTTGCTCTACTTGGCTAACGGATTTTAGATCGGTTTCTACCTCTGCAGCACGGTACCAACAACTTTCTTTAAATCCACAAAAATTATCAGGGCAATGTGGGAAGTTAAAATGTTGTTTAAATTACGAATTGGACTCCTACCGAAATGCTTTGAAAAAATTTCCAAAAATGGAAACCAAATTACAGACTGAAAAGGGAGTTGGTGTGTGTCAAAAAATAGATATTTTTAAAGGCTATCTATGGTACGCATATCGTGGAGAGTGGATGAATTGGCATTTACTAACTGCAGAACAAGCAAATGAAATTATTGCTTTAAATAAAGCAAATAAGCCTGTTGCTAGCCTAGAAGATTTTGCTCAAGAAGAAAAAACAGAGGCTCCAGAGAAAGTATTTGAAAATGTAGTAGGACAAGATAGTTTAAGTCGTTTTGATCTTCCTAAAAAGAAAAAAGGAAAAAAACAACGTCCAAAAAAGAAGAATAATAATTTTAAGAAAAATGCGTAAGGCTGCCATACTTGTAGCACTTATAGTTCTCGTTTCATGTAATTCGAGCACTCATTTTGTTTCATATGAATCGATACCGAATGGATGGTCTCAATCCGATAAAATTTCTTTTACAGTAACCGAAACACCTTTGGTTCCTTCAAATATTTTTATTCACGTTCGAAACACCAACGATTATTCGTACTCTAATTTATTTTTAATTGCAGAACTAAGAGATTCCATAC